>SXGQ01593912.1_pt1 | contig 38968 bp, 38 predicted proteins | sample 3178371 | NCBI WGS metagenome assembly SXGQ01 (sample SAMN11356859, study PRJNA531348) | freshwater metagenome | isolation source: freshwater sample F1-20 | place: China: Fuxian Lake, Yuxi | collected 2017-12-25
ATATCAACTTGATCGGGCATCCAGTCTTTACCCCAACCGATTGCGGCCTTCTCTAAGTATCTTAAATAATTAGTTGCTGCCATGCGATCCGTATTAGGACCTGTCATGAGATTGATGTTTGGAAGTTTTGTTGCATCTGAGATGTATTTCCGAAGGGATGCGTCCGCAATTAAGAGCAAGTTATCATCTGCAGGTTTTCCAAGTGGCCAGGACTCAGGTAATGAAACGGAAGGAATCTTTGATTGTGTTGGAGTGGGTGTTGGCTTAAAGATTGCAACTCCTTTATTCCAGACCAACTTCTCTCCTGATTTAATGCATGTGAAAACCTTGCTTCGATTCGTAACTTTTTGTTTATAAACCTTGCAAGTAGATCCAGGGGTTATCTTCTGAGCAGAAAAGGCCGTGATAGGAATCAGGGTAAGGATGAGGGCAACTAAGAGTCCCTTGGTGACTGTCCCTTTCATTCCCATTCCAAAAGGGTAATGGGGAGATCAAGCCTTATGGGTCTTTGAGCAGTCATTTCTGCTCTTACCTCCAAAAATGGCTTGGCTACACTCCAAACCCCTTGATTTGTCACTGGCTTTCCCTAATATTGGAGATGAGTCAAGATCGGATATATCCGCATAGTGGGTCAAAGGGAATGGTTTGAAGGTTTGATAACGAGTCCCTCACAACCTACTTCAAGATACGTAGTAACTGAGCCTAACTTTTGTGGAAACTTAACACTCGAAAATCAAACAGAAGTACTGGTTAGCAACTGGTGAGCAACCGATGCATAAAAAGGCGTCACAGATCATGGAATCTTGGATGATTGACACAGGGGGCTTCCGGGGTAAATTGGGCTCACTAAAGAAAGGTGTCCGAGTCAGGGGACTAGTTTTTGATCAGGCCGTAGGTCAGTTTCGTTTCTTGAACTTGACCTCCGGCTTTTTCTATTAGATAGGCAGCTGGACTGGCCTGATCTACTGGGTCTCGATCTAAGACAACTTCTACGGCTTCTTCGTTTTCGTACAAGATTCCAACCCGATCATCTGTGGCATAAATTCGTTCAAATTTTTCAGATGCGATTAATTCATGAGCTAAAGGGCGACGTTGTGCTTCTGAGTCAAAGTGAACTGCATTTCCATAAGGCAAAAATCCCAAAGCATTATCAACTACTTCAAGTTTTGGACCAAAGGAATCCGTAGGGCCTCCTTGGTGCCAGCAAATTGATCCAGCAGATACACCACCCAAGATAACTCCAGATTCATATGCTTCTTGCATTACTTGATCGACTCCGTGCAAGCGCCAAACAGCCAATAGATTCGCCACAGATCCACCGCCGACCCAGATCACATCGGATTTAAGGAGATGTTCTCTAACAGGAGCATTTGGCTGAGTGAAGAGCTGTAAATGTGAGACATCACAATTTTGATTACTCATGGCAGAATACGAGCGGGTTAAGTAAGAAGCATCATCCCCGCTTGCAGTGTGTACAAAACAGATTCGGGGGCGATCCTTCCCAGTTAATTCCAACATCTTCAAAACAGTCTTGCCTGGAACCATGGCAGTCCAGCGATCTGTGGGCAAGAACCCACCACTTGTTCCCATAATTCTTCTGATTGTCATGAGTTATTTCCTCTATGAATGTTGTTTAAAATCGCATCTGCCGTAATCCTGCCAGATGCCAGTGCTCCATTTATTGAAGGGGAGTGGTTGCTATCAGATGCAAGGTAGATACCAGAGGATTGCACGGCAGAAGTTCTTGAAACAAATGGAGAGTTTGCTGCTGGCAATGCTTGAGAAATTACATACTTCTTGATTAGTGACATTTGATTGGGATTCAATGAATGCAAGGTTGCTGCATGGTCTAACGCCACCTTGTCACTTAGATCTGATTCATGAATTCCTACCGCTGAAGAACTGATCAGCTCCATTTTCTTGGGTGCATAACTTGGAGCAATATCTGTGATTACACAGGAGTTGGTGAGTAGAGAAGGGTTAGTTGACCCGTCTATAGCAAGCAATTTGGTCTTTGTGCCTCTATGCCGGGTGCTAATTGCGTGATACCAAGTTGTGACTGAATTCATCTTGATTGCATCAGCTTTGGTTAAGCGAGCATTGGTAGCGGGGTCAGCACCTAAAACTACATATTTCGCGGAATACTCCCGACCATTTGCTATGACAGTTTGAGCAGAAACTTGAGTAACTTCAGTGTTTAATTGGATTAATTCCTGTGGAAGACCGCGAATTAGTTGCTTTGGAATCGAATCCATGGCAGTCGCTGGAACTCCAGGGGATCCCAAAACAAAGAATCTCAACACTTGATCAAGCCAACGACGTGAAGTGTTTAAGTTAGGCTCCAAAAATACCCCAGACAGAAAAGGCTTTAACACCTGATCGACTATTTCATTTCTTCCGATTAGTCCTGTTAGCGTGGTTGAGCTTGCAATGTCTGCTCGGCGGGCAAGGTCCTCAGGCTTAGAAACTGTGAGTGCAACTAGGTACTTAATTAACTTAAACGTTGCAGCACGATCGAAGTGATTGTAGAAGTCCTTTGAGTTAGAAATACTGATCCCAAGTTCTAGAATCTGGTCATCAAGCAAGAGCCTGACACCTTTTCGAAATTTCTTTAGGTTTAGAGATTTGTGATCTAGAATCTGCTTACCCTCTGAATATGCCATGTTATAAAGTTGAAATCCACGATCTAATGAAAAGCCGTCGACGCGATCAGTCCGTACTCGACCACCGACTCCATCACTACTTTCAAATACCTTAACTTGGACGCCAGCTTGGGTTAATCTCCTAGCAGTTGCTAAACCTGCAAGCCCTGCGCCAACGACAATTACATCAAAGTCGTGCGCCATTTACTTAACTACTGAGAGCAGGGCTTGTTCTATCGTTGGATGATCAAATCTAAATCCATTTCGCATCAGCACTGCTGGCAATACTCTAGAACTCCCCAAAACCTCTTGGCTAAATTCGCCTAACACTAACTTCATAAGTGGGGCCGGGACTCCAATTGGTGCTACCGGACGCTTCAAAATTCGACCCAAAACTTGGCTCACATATCTATTGTTAACACTATTAGGTGCTGTTAGGTTCACAGGTCCAGAAATCTCTTTTTTATCTATTAGATAGCAGATAGCCCGAACTTCGTCACTAATTGAGATGAAAGACCAATATTGATCTCCCTTTCCAAGCGGACTGCCCAATCCAAATCTAAATAAAGGAAGCATCTTGGCTAGTGCTCCACCTTTAGGGCTTAGAACTAATCCAGTTCTTGGATGAACAACCCGGATGCCAGCCAGCCGGGCTGGGTCTGCTGCTTGTTCCCAATCTGAAACAACATCAGCAAGAAAACCTGATCCTGCCCCAGTTGATTCATCTACTTGGTTATTTCCAGTATCGCCGTACCAACCAATAGCTGAAGCGCTAATCAGAACTTCGGGTTTGTTACTAACAGATGCTAGAGCTTTGCTCAAAGTCAAAGTTCCTTGCACACGAGAATCTCTAATTTCCCTTTTGTATTCAACACTCCAGCGGTGATCGCCCACACCTGCACCAGCTAGGTGGACTGCTGCATCCAGATTCTCAAGTTTAGTTAAATCTTTTATTCCATCAATTGGGTGCCATTGAAGCTCTTGATCATTGCTAGCGGCTCGTCTGACTAATTTCAAAACTTGGTAGCCGCTTTGCTCTAAAGCTAAACACAATGCCGAACCAATTAACCCTGATGCACCTGTTACTGCAATGCGCATTTAATTACTACAAACCTAAATCAGCTTCAAATGAACCAGATTCAAGCCTGGACTTCAAGGTTGTTAGGTATCGGGCTGCGTCAGCACCATCAACAAAGCGATGGTCATACGACAGGGATAGATAGCACATTGACCTAATTGCTATTGACTCTGCACCTGATTCATCACTTACTACAACTGGGCGCTTAACAACTGCTCCAAGTCCCAAGATGGCACCATTTGGTTGGTTAATGATTGGTGTATCAAACAATGCACCACGGCTTCCCGTGTTGGTAATAGTGAAAGTGCTGCCAGATAACTCGTCAGGTGAAACTTGTGAACTCCTTGTGCGTTCTGCCAAATCAGCAATCCGACGGGCAATACCTGCAACCGAAAGATCACCTGCATTGCGCATTACTGGAACTAGCAAACCTCGATCGGTATCTACTGCGATGCCAATGTGCTCTGCACCATGGTAAGTAATGGTTCCAGCATCTAAGTCCATTGATGAGTTAACAACTGGATGAGACTTCAAACCTTCAACTGCTGCTTTAACAAAGAAAGGTAAGAAGGTTAGGTTTGTACCTTCCCTTTGTAAGAACTCACCCTTAACTTTGGCGCGTAATCGAGCTATCTTGGTTACATCAACCTCAACGACTGTGGTTAATTGGGCACTTACCTGAAGTGATTCAACCATTCGCTGAGCAATTACTTTGCGCAATCTGCTCAGTGGTTCAGTTTTCCCCCGAACTTGGGCAGCAGCCACTGCTGCTGGCTCAGTATTTGCAGCCTTTGGTGCAGTAGTTGTTGGAGCCGCTTGAGCTGGAGCAGATTTAGTTGCAGCTGCTTGAACGTCTGATTTGCGGATACGCCCACCAACACCTGTTCCAGTTAATTTAGTTAAGTCGACACCCAATTCTTCGGCCATCTTTCTAACTAGTGGCGTTACATAAGAACTTGAATCTTCGTCTTCAGAAGTTGCCACAGGTGCAGCTGCCTGAGTAGGAGCCGGTGTTGGTTCTGTAATCGTGGATGGTTTTGGGGCAATAGAGGTTGGTGTTGGAACTGCAGGCTTTGGTGTTGGAACAGGTGCAGGTGTTGGAACAGGTGCAGGAGTAGCAACAGGTGCAGGAGTAGCAACAGGTGCAGGTGTAGGTGCTGAGGCAGTTGGAGCAGATGCTCCACTAGTAGCGGCACCAATAAGTGCTAGCCCGCCGCCAACTTCAACAACAGCATCGGTTGGTGCCAAGATTTCAAGTAAAACTCCAGCAATTGGCGAAGGGATCTCGGTGTCTACCTTGTCAGTCGAGACTTCCAACAAAGGTTCATCAGCGGCAACATTGTCGCCCACATTTTTCAGCCATCGAGTAACTGTGCCTTCTGTGACTGATTCACCTAAAGCTGGCATATCCACGCGTTGTGACATTTTTCTTTTCCCTTCAGACCCGCCTTGTGAGCGGGCTAACTCTAATAGTTAATCGTGAGCGTGTAGAGGCTTGCCTGCTAAAGCTAGGTGGGCTTCGCCCATAGCCTCTGAAACAGTTGGGTGGGCATGTAGCAGAGGTGCTACATCTTCAGGCATGGCTTCCCAGTTATAGATTAATTGGGCCTCAGCGATCATTTCCCCAGCACGACTGCCAACCATATGTAGGCCAACCACCGGGCCACCGTTTTCACGAATAAGTTTGATTAGTCCGGCTGATTTTAGGATCTGTGTTTTACCATTTCCAGCTAAGTCATATTTGACCACAGAAATGTTCTCTGCACCGTATTTTGCAGCAGCCTGAGCTTCTGTTAAACCCATAGATGCTACTTCTGGTTCACAGTAAGTAACTCGAGGAACTCCCAAATAGTCTATTGGCCGAGGCTTTAGTCCTTGAATGAATTCTGCTACCAAAATACCTTCTTGAAAACCAACATGAGCTAACTGCGGTCCCGGAATTAGATCTCCAACTGCAAATACATTCTGAAGGTTAGTACGGCAGAATTCATCAACAGCAATGTGTTCGCCTGCGTAAGTTATTCCAACTTCCTCATATCCCATTCCTCGAGAAGTTGGACCGCGACCAACAGCTACCAACAAGAGGTCCGCATCCAGTTCGGTTCCATCTTCAAGCAGCACCTTGACACCAGCACCAGACGTATCCACAGATTTAAATCGAACAGAAGTTAAAAACTTAATTCCTAATTTACGAAAGGCTTTTTCGAGCCCCTTAGACATATCTATGTCTTCAGCAGGTATTAAATTAGGTAATCCCTCAACAATTGTCACTTCACTTCCAAGCGAATTCCAAGCGGCAGCGAACTCAACGCCGATTACACCACCACCCAAAATCACCACTTTTGCAGGAACTGAATTCAATTCAAGTGCATGCTCGGAAGATAGGACCTTGACACCATCAACATTTAGGCCAGGCAAGGATTTTGAATAAGAACCTGTTGCCAAAACGATGTTCTTTCCCTGAATCTTTTGACCATTGACTTCGATGGTGTCCTTACTAATGAGCTTGCCAGTACCTTCAAAATAAGTAACTCCTCGATGCTTAACTAATCCCTGCAGCCCTTTGTAGAGCCTAGACACAACTGCATTTTTATAGGTGTTGACGGCAGGCATATCTACTGACTCAAAGCTTGAGTTGATGCCAAATTCTTTTGAATGTCTAACTGTGTGCGCAACTTCGCCAGCGTGCAACAGCGCCTTAGTTGGGATACATCCTCTATGCAAGCAAGTCCCACCAAGTTTGTCTTTTTCAATTAAAGCAACTTTAAGGCCAAGTTGACTTGCTCGTAAGGCACAGGCATATCCACCTGAGCCACCGCCAAGGATTACTACATCAAATAAGTCGGTCACCAAAATGCCTTCCAGTATTAAAATTCAAGGAGCCAATTCTCGCAGGTTTGATTAAACCAGGGAGTAGCGGTCTTGAAAAGAACTTGTGTTGGCTTGGTCACTTAACTGACAGATACTCGCTTTGCGACCTCTACCAAGGTTCTTATGCCAAATCCAGTGGAACCAACCACGTTGTAGCCATACGCACTTCCTTGGTTGTAGGCGGGTCCGGCAATATCTAAGTGAGCCCAAGGGATCTCGGCTGGAACAAACTCCCTCAAAAACACGGCTGCCAACTGCATGCCCGCGCCTTTGCCAGACCCAATATTGGCAAGATCAGCAACTGGAGAATTTATCTCAGCTCGAAGAAATTCTGGAAGCGGCATGGGCCACATATCTTCCCCGGTAGCTTCAGCAGAATGATGCACAAAACTGCGGAATTCATCGTTATTGCCCATGATTCCTGCAGTTCTAAGTCCCATACCCATAACTTGTGCGCCCGTTAATGTCGCTAGATCAACTATATAATCAGGTTTTTCTTCAGATGCCTTAACTAAGGCATCTGCTAGTACAAGTCTTCCTTCTGCATCAGTATTTAAAACCTCAACAGTTTTGCCGCCATAGATTCTCAAGACATCACCTGGTCTAGTGGCATTTCCACCAGGCATATTTTCAGCCAGTGCAGCCCAGGCAGTCACTCGAACATTAAGTTTAAGTTCAGCAATTGCTTTTATTGCTGCTACAACTGCACCCGCACCACTCATATCGAATTTCATGTCATGCATGTTTAAACCAGGCTTTAAAGAAATGCCACCAGTATCAAAGGTGATTCCCTTACCTATAAGAGCTAAATGCTTCTTAGCACCACGAGGCTTGTACTCAAGTTTTAACAATCTTGGTGGCCTTGATGACCCTTGCCCAACTCCAATAATGCCACCGAATTTTTCAGAAACTAGTTTCTTTTCATCCCACACAGTTGCGGTTATCGGAGCAGATGCAATTGCCTTTTTCGCCTGGTTTACAAATTCTGCAGGAGGCAAATGTCCTGGGGGAGTATTACCGAGATCTCGAGCAAAATGAATTGCGCCAACAACTGTTGAAATCTCTGAGGCCATGGTGCGGGTTGCATGCTTACTCAAAACACTTATGGCTGTTGGTGGTAACTTCTGTTCAGCCAAACTTGAATATCGGAATGAATGAAATCCATATGCGGCTATTAATGCTCCCTCTGCGGTGGCAGCAGCATCTTGTGAATTCATATCTCGTAGTTGAATGGAAACTTTCTTAGTTCCAGCCAAAGTTCTAATTGCTGTTCCAGCGCTTTGGCGAATAGTCTCAGTGTTGGCATCTTCCTTCAAACCTACGGCCAAGATTGACTCAGACTTGACTAAGCCATTACTTGGAATGCGGGTTAACTCTCCAGGTTTCCCGGTTGCTCCCACCGCTAGAAGAGCGTCGCTGATTTTTTTATCTTGAGCTGGAGTGAAAGAACTAGCCAAGATGGCTAGCTTGCCTTTTTGCTGGGTAACGCCAATTACTAGAACGTCTGTGGCACCCGCAGATAGTTTGGAATCCATAAATCTCAAAGTTGTTTTTGTCATCTGCCAAGCCTAAACCAGGTTTGAGATTAGGTCTAATTTAACGATTTCAGCCGAATCGCAGCATTTTTAAGAAGTGATATTGCGGCGATTGCCGACATGCCATCTCCGATAGAAACCCCGTTAACAGACACCAGACTCCAATTTGCTGCTTTGACCAGCGCTATACCAACTGGGGATCTCGGCTGATCTGCTACCAGCACCCAAGACCTGGCACTGGCATTTATCTCGGCCAACGCGTTGGCAGCCAAAAGTGCACGACTGCCATCAACTATCACCGGAACTTTGTTTGAGATGAGATGAGCAATTTGGCGCATAAGGTTTAGCAGTTCAAGTAATTCCACTTCTTCCAGAAACTTCAATAATTCATTGGCGCGAATTTTGCGATTGAGTACCATCAATTCAGTCACATTTGAATTCCAACTTGCGTCGTCGACTGCTTCAAATCCCAGTAACTTTGTTAAGTCGGAACTGGTGATGAATTTTGCAAGTAGCAGTTCCACATTAGTTAAATCGTCTCCAAACGCAAATGCAACCACATCATGATTTGGAGATGGGATTAGGTTTAATTCAATTCTGTTGTTAGTAGCACTAACTTCTATTATTTTGGTGGATACTGAAGTTAACAGCAGTGGACTGTTGACCTCACACTTCCAAGCTGCAAGATCTGGAATTATCTGAGCAATAGAACTCAAGTCAGATTGTAGTTTTGTCTTAACAATTCTTGGCAAGTTGGTATCAGGCAACTCAAACGTGTCTGTTAACTCAATGATTTGGCTGAGGTTTGTGTTTGCCACTGAACCTCCGTAACAAATATGGCTGTCCGAGCAGCTCTTCTAAGGGCCCGAAGCATGCCAGCACCAACAGTGCTGATGATCACTGCGGTAATTATTGCTCTGGGTAAGTCAAACGCCAAACTTGTGACCATAGTGAAAGCTAATAGTCTTGAAATATTTTGGATAAAGGGCGCACCTTGTTCAAATGAGATTGAGGTGTCTGAGCCAATAGCCGTTGGCCAAAACCACATGTTGAGCAAGAGTCCAACAAAGATTCCGCTGAAAGCACCAAAGAGAGCTAACAAGGGAACTTCGGCCCTACCTTTTGGAAACGGAATTAGCCCTGACAGCAATCCAATCCACCCTGCAGCCAACATTTGAAAAGGCAGCCATGGCCCAATGCCTCCGGTAATCAATGCCGAACTGGCCATTCCAAGACTGCCAACACTAAAGCCAAAACTTGGACCAATCGCTCGGCCCGAGATGATTATCAGTGCCCACATTGGCTCTACCCCAAATGAGTGTGTGCCAAACAATCTGGCAGCTGCTATTAAGGAAGCCATCAGTCCAAGTAGTGCAACTGCTTTGCTATTCAACATGCCATCAGCTAAATCAGTGAAAACTACCAACAAAGCCAACGGGATTATCAACGCAGTGAGAATCGGTGCAGTTGTTTTGCTCAATTGAGAGTCAGCCGATAGCAATAGTGGCCAGCAAAAAGCTGTTAGTCCAATCGCAGTGGTTAAAAGCAGAATTAAGCTGCTGCGTAAACCAATGTTGTTAGCCTGCAATTTTGAGTGCATCTTTAACTTCTTCAACGGTAAGCCAAGTTTGAGGTGCCAGGACCTTTGCCACTTGAGGCGCGAAAGTCACCGAGCTTGTCAAGATATCTCTGGTATTTCCAGTGGCTATTACTTCGCCGTTAGCTAAAACCAAAACTCGATTAGCAATCTGTGCCACTAGCTCGACATCGTGGCTTGCAATTACAACAGCAGTGCCATTAAATGAGAGGTCTCTTAAGGCCTTGATTAGTGCTTGCTTTGCAGAATAATCCAAACCACGCGTTGGCTCATCTAGTAGTAAGACTTTAGGCGCACAAGACATGACGACAGTTAAAGCCAATAGGAGTCGTTGGCCCTCAGAAAGATCTCTTGGATCTTGAAAAACATCAATACCAGGAGCTATCTTTGCTAATAATTTCTCGGTCGTGCCCGCTACTAACTTTCCATCCAAGTCTGATTGCACACATTCTGCCAAGACACTATGTGCATAAAGTAGATCTCCTGGCACTTGTGGCACAAACCCAACCTCTTTTACTAAGTTCAATTTTGGTATCTGATTTGGTTGGAGATTGTTTACCAACACCTGACCATCATTTAGTAGGTGAGTTCCCACCAATGTAGAAAGCAAGGTAGTTTTACCGGCTCCGTTACGGCCAATGACAGCCAACACCTCTCCAGAATTTATTGAAACTGACACATTCTTTAGGGCTTGTAGAACTCCGTAGGCTGCACTTGCGTTCCGCAAACTGGCAACTTCTACAAGTTCTTCTTTAGCGCTCGTCGGGGGATTTAACCCTTTAAGTTTTAGGCTCAGATTTGCTGTGTGCGCACGGGCGTCCTTGACTGAAAGTGGGATTGGTGACCACCCAAAGGAGTTGGCTAATTCAACGATTGGAGACATGATCTCTGCAGTTTTCATAATCTGCGCAGGGCTGCCAATTTGGATGGGTTTGCCATTGCCAGGAACTGAAATTACGTTGTCGGCGAATTGCAAGACTCGCTCGAGTCTATGTTCAGCAATTACGATTGTTAGACCCAAATCATGAACTAATCGTTGCAAACTGGCTAAGACGTCCTCGGCTGCTGCTGGATCCAAAGCGCTGGTGGGCTCATCCAAGACTAAAACTTTCGGATTACATGCCAATACTGAGCCGATCGCTACTCTTTGCTGTTGACCTGCAGATAATGAGTCTAAAGACCGGCTTAGTACTGAAGCCAAACCCAATAAGTTAGACACCTCATCGACCCGCTGCCGCATTACGGCTTTGGAAAATCCAAGACACTCCATCCCATATGCCAATTCATCTTCAACCATGTCTGTGACAAATGAGTTCCGAGGATCTTGAGCCACCACTCCAACGATATGAGCTAAATTTCGTGGCAATATTCCAGTCGTATTTACTCCTTCAATCTCAATTTTTCCACTAAATAGGCCACCAGTAAGTGTTGGAACTAATCCATTAATTAGATTGAGCAAGGTCGACTTTCCTGATCCTGTGTTTCCCACTACCACAGTTAGCTGTGATTTAGGAATTTCTAGGTCTAAATCAAAAATTATCGGTTGCTGATCAATGTTGTATTGGAAGGAAACTTTCTTAAATCTAATCATTGGAAACTCCAATTGGCACACGTGGCGAAAACCATGCCGGACTGGACATTAAGACAAGTAGGGCAATGGGCAGAGCAGACAAGTTAATGAAAGAGTGCGTGACAAGCACTGAACCAAAAGAAACAATTAACACTGCCCACTCGGGTGCTTTCCATGGATCGCTCTTGTAGGACGTTCGAATTCTTCGCCTCCCTGATATCCAAACTGCTGCACCAATTAGTAAAGATGCAGCGGCTAGTTCAAAACCTGCTATAAGGGCATAGTTGGATGCCAGGCTAGTGATGGACCCAATTAATAAAAATGCTAAACCTGACAGCAGCATGAAGTTACTAACCCATCTAAATTTTGATGAAAGGTCTTGTGATTTACCAAACCCTCTAGATTCCATCGAAGTTGCCAAACTCACTGATCGATTTAACGCACTATCTAACAAGGGGCGCAGTAATTGAGATCTTCCTTTGATTCCCGAAATGTCTCTTCCTCTAAGTTGGGCCGCTGTTCTAATTCGCCGAGCATCACTGGCTAGCGCAGGTAAGAAACCAAGAGCTATGACAGCAACAACTCCAGTTTCATAAATTGCTGCTGGCAAGACTTTTAGCAATCTTGAAGGTGGCACCAACGTTGTTGGTGCTGCAGCACAAATAAGTATCACACTTAACTGGAAACCATGCTCAAAGGCAGCAATCAAACCTTCCAGGCTTACGGGACCCCCAAGCCTTAACCCTGCCAAAAAATCTGGAAGAGGAAGTGATGGAATTGTGAATAAGACGGTCCCTCCGAATGAAATTCCAAAAACAATCTCCACAATCAACCTAAAACTAATTATGAATAAAGCAAGTCTGATTAGAGTGCTAAAAGAGCCAGACCAAGAAGCAGCAGGACGGCGGTGCAAAACTACGAGAAATATTGCTATCAGCAACGCAAGATGCACTGTAATATTTTTAGTGAGCATCGCACAAACTGCACCTGCAATTCCCCAAGACCACCACGCAACAGGATGCAGCCAGCGAGGCTGAATGTTGTGTGGTGGTCTTAGCAGAATTGACATATTAGTTTTTACTGAGTCTTCGGCGTATTGTTACAAATACAAAAGTTGTAACTGCAAGGGTTAGCACTGCCCAAAGAAGTAAGTTTGAGGATTCTTCAACATCAGATACTGCCTCTGCTTCCATACTAATTGGAACTGGATCAGCAGAAGGAGCTGAAGTGTAAAAACCCCAGTAGCGATAACCCGTTATGTCTCCAACAGTTGCCTCTGCAGCACATTCAGTTGCGGGGAATCCATCGATTCCACAGATAAGTCCCGATTCTGATCTAATTTCTGCAGCTTTTGCTAATGCATCTGCTGAACTAGAACCAGCTGGCACAACCACACACGCAGTTTTGGACTCAGGCGCGGTTTCACCTTCTGGCGCTTGTGTTTGATCTCCAAAGTCGATAACGACTGCAACCCTAAGTTCATTTGTGCCAGCAGTTAAATCTGGGCAGATGGAGTCAAAATTTGCAACAACTCTTGGTTGCGGGGTATCGGTATCTGTACCAATACCAAGTCGATATCCATCAACACTGCCATCGACCACTTTGTTATCCGCTGGACCAACCATCGCCATATCCCAACTGACGTCTACAGCTCCAGCTGGAATTGTGATTGCAAATGTGACTAATAATGCCAATACTGCTTTGAAAGCTTTGTACATGTTTGCTCCGATTCGTTTCGGTCGCAAGAATGAACGGTGTCAGAACAATTCTGATAAAAAACCCTCATCGCATAAATATGCGTGAGGGCTAAAAGACCAGAAAATCTGGACTCCGCCCGTTTTCCACGACGGGTGTATTTGTGAGTCACACACTTGCTAGGCACTCCGACTTGTTAGAAAATTTCTAACCTACGGTTGCGGGACAGTGCCGGACTTTGACCGGCTTCCCCTAGACACTCAAGTGCTTTATTCAGTTATAGGTACACCATAAGGCTAAAACGGGCGAAATTTCTAGTTCAAGAATTTGCCACGCCGAAACAACTAGGCGCGTGGGTTAGGGGAGACAGTTTTGCGGGGATCTCGCTCTACCAAATTTCCCAGAACTGCATCGATTTTGGCCATGACTGCATCTTCCAAAACAATGTCAGCGGCAGCTACATTTTCCTGAATTTGTTTTGGATTAGTAGCACCAACAATCGCTGAAGCAATATTTGGATTCTTTAGAATCCATGCGATTGCAAGTTGACCTAAGGTAATGGAGAGCTCATCAGCAATTGGCTTTAGGTTTTGAACAGCTTTTAACACATCATCTTGCATCCATCTTGCAACCATTTGAGAACCTGATGGGTCAGTAGCTCTGGATCCAGCTGGGACAGGTTGCCCTGGAAGATATTTACCAGTCAGCACACCTTGGGCCATTGGGGACCAAACTATTTGTGAAATGCCATTTGCCTGGGAGGTTGGGATCACTTCAGGCTCAATGACTCTCCAAAGCATTGAATATTGAGGTTGGTTTGAAACAATGCGATCAAAATTCATCTCTTTAGCAATATCCACTGCTGCCTGGATTTGTTCAGCATTCCACTCAGAAACTCCAATATAGAGAGCTTTACCTTGTCGAACTAAATCTTCCAAGGCACGCATTGTTTCTTCGAGAGGGGTTTCATAGTCAAATCTATGAGCCTGATACAAATCCACGTAATCCAATCCCAGGCGCTTCAACGATCCTTCGCAGGCTTCTCTGATGTGTTTGCGTGATAAACCTCGATCGTTAACACCAGGTCCGATTGGCCAATAAGTTTTTGTAAATATCTCCAGCCCTTCACGCCTAAAGCCCTTCAGTGCCTTGCCCAAAATGGCTTCCGCTTTGGTTCCTGCATAAACATCAGCTGTATCAAAAGTGGTTATGCCATGTTCGTAGGCTGCTTGAACAGTCTTGATTGATTGATCATCATCGATTTGGCTACCGTGAGTGATCCAATTTCCATAAGATACCGCAGTAACTTTAAATCCAGTATTTCCTAGTTTTCGATAGTGCATATTATGCTGCTTTCTTTGGAATTGGCGTTCCACCAATTTTGACTTTAGGTGCGGGCAATCGCATTCTTCGCATCTGCAATGCCCGACTCACTGCATACCAACCAATACCTTTAGTTTCTTTAGATTTACCAAATTCCTTGTAGATTTTTCTTCTCACTCGAAAGACAAGCGAGATGAAATCTACAAATAAAATCACCATCATTCCTAGCCAAAATAAGTAGATCAGTTGTTGAATTGCTGGAACTGGAATTAATGATGCCGCCAGCACTAGCACGGCGAATGGCAGAAATATCTCTCCCGCTGACCAGCGACCGTCAACTAAGTCTCTGACCTTAGATCGAACTGGTCCCTGATCTCGATACGGAAAGAAGCGCTCATCATTATTTTTGAGGCCTTCCTTCATTCGGGCAGCCGACTCGCGCTGCTTCATCCGACTTAACTGACGGGCAGCTTTGCGATCAACGCTAGCCTTTAGTTGCTGTTTGCGAGCAGCTTGGACATCTTTTCGTTTTGGGGTCGGGCGCCCTTTGCCGGAAGATTCGTTCATCTGGTCATTCTAAATGGAGGTTGAAGTGAGAGTGCTAATCGCGCCAGATTCTTTCACTGGCACGCTCACATCTAGTCAAGCGGCAGAAACTATTGCCCAGGGTTGGGCTCAAGCGGCACCTTGGGATGAACTAGACATTGCTGCAATCTCTGATGGGGGCCCTGGGTTTCTAGACGCAATTGCAATGGATGCAGGCATTGAACTGCTCCCAATATTTGTGAAATCATTAACTCAACAATTGATTCCAACTGCTATTGGCCTAACTAAAGTGGATCAGCGAACCGCTTACATTGAATCCGCCACAATCATTGGATCTGCTCTTGTGGCTATTTTTCCAAAGACACCCGAAAAGTATTCAAGTTTTGGAATAGGTGAGGCAATTCTGGCCGCTAAAGAACAAGGAGCCAAGAAAGTAATTGTTGGCCTTGGTGGAACTGGACTAGTAGATGGTGGCGCGGGAATGCTGGCCGCTTTAGGTGCTCGCCCAGCGGAGTTACTAACTCAAGGTGGATTGGCACTTTCGGATCTAACCTTTGTTGACTTAGAACCAGTCATCTCGGCCGTTGCAGGAATGGAGTTTCAAATCGCAACAGATGTTTTAGTTCCACTTTTAGGGGAACGTGGTGCGGCAATTGGTTTTGGTGCTCAAAAGGGTGCGGACCGTGAAACTCAAATTCAGCTTGAGAAATCATTACAGCACTTTAGTTTTGTTCTGGGTAAGCGAAGTGACGGGAAGGATCCTGCCCTGATCTTGGGTGCAGGAGCTGCTGGTGGATTAGGTTTTGGCTTACTACATCTGAATGCAAAAGTTCAAAGTGGATTTAGTTTTGTCGATGCAGCATTGGGTTTATCTGATCGCATTGCTCAAGCAGATCTGGTAATTACTGGTGAAGGAGCATTTGATTGGCAGTCCATGCATGGCAAGGCCATCGCGCAAGTTGCCAAAACGGCATTACAGCTTGGGAAGCCGGTCGTGGTGCTCGCTGGCCGAGTTGAGGTGGGTCGGCGAGAGTGGTCAGCACAAGGAATCGTGGGGGCTTATGCAGCGGCTCATGATGGTGAGATACCAGAGGATCCGCAAATGTCCCTTAGTTCATTGGCTACAAGGGTTGCGAGAACATATTCTCCAAATCCATGGCAGACTTAGCCCCTAGTCAATAGGAGATGCTCATGAGCGTAGAAGCAACGACCTCGTCAATTCAGTTAACTGAGCCTGCAGCCGTCAAGGTTAAAGCTCTACTGGAACAAGAAGGCAGAGATGATCTGACTTTGAGAGTCGCAGTTCAGCCAGGTGGTTGCTCCGGACTTCGTTACCAATTGTTTTTTGATGATCGCACTATGGATGGAGACGCCACCTTTGAATTTGGAGGGGTGAAGGTCGTCTTGGATAAAATGAGTGTTCCTTACCTTGCCGGTGCAGTTATTGATTTTGTGGACACCATTGAGAAGCAAGGATTCACGATAGATAATCCAAACGCGGGTGGTTCTTGTGCCTGTGGCGACTCTTTCCACTAAGCATTAATCAACACAATTTATTAGCAAAGATTATTTAATGCGCATCATCGTGGCTGGATCAATTGCCACAGATCACCTAATGCGCTTTCCTGGTAAATTTACGGACTCCTTAGTTGCAGATAAATTAGATCACGTTTCACTTTCCTTTTTGGTAGATGAGTTAGTAGTGCATCGAGGTGGAGCGGGCGCAAATATTGCCTTTGGTTTGGGCTGCTTAGGTTTAAATCCCGTTTTGGTAAGTGCAGTTGGCTCAGATTTTACCGATTACCGATCTTGGCTCGAAAGACATGGTGTGGATTGCGAGAGCATTTATGTCTCTGAAGTTGCCCAAACTGCTCGATTCGTCTGCACGACCGATGAAGTTCAAAATCAAATAGCATCTTTTTACGCTGGAGCGATGAGTGAATCCCGTAACATTGAAATTTCCCCAATAGTCACCCGCATTAAGTCTGAACCGATAGTCCTAATTGGTCCTGATGATCCAGAAGCCATGATCCGACATACCGATGAATGCCGGCAAAAAGGTTTTGCATTTGCAGCAGATCCAAGTCAGCAGCTAGCTCGCATGGACGGCGAATCTATTCGGCTATTGATTGAGGGAGCCAAGTATTTATTCACCAATGAATATGAGTCAGCATTAACAGAACAGAAAACAGGCTGGAGCGCAGATCAAATCTTGCAAAAGGTTGAGCACCGAATTATCACGCTAGGTAAGAAGGGTGCTCGAATTGAATCTCGTGATGGTCGGGTTGTAGAAATTGGGTGCCCTAAGGAACGCGTGCTAGCTGACCCCACTGGAGTTGGCGATGGGTTCCGAGCAGGATTTTTGGGAGGGGTAGCGCTGGGCTTAGACCTGGAACGCGCAGCTGAGGTTGGTGCAACTTTGGCCACTTTGGTAATCGAAAACGTTGGACCACAGGAATATCGCTTTGAAAAAGAGGATTTTGTGGCTCGAATCACACAAGCCTACGGACCAATTGCCGCCTCGGAGATTTCCGCAGTTCTGTAGCAAGCCTTCTAAGGTAACCTTGGGGCAGTCAATTAAGGAAATCCTTTGAGGAGGAGAAACGCTGTGCTTAGGGGTTTGAGAATGAAAAAACAGGCAATTCTCGCCTTAGTGAGTGCACCAGTTTTGACCGCTTGCGGGATAGTTGCTGATAATGAATTTACTCGTCTTGGTTTTCCAGCTCCTGCAACCAAAGAAGGCGATGGGATCATCGATCTTTGGCAAGGATTCTTAATTACCGCACTTTTGGTTGGGTTATTGGTAATTGGATTATTGGTTTATGCATCCATCAAGTTCAGAAGAAAAGATGAGAACGAAGTTCCTGATCAGGTTCGATACAACGTTCCGCTAGAGCTTCTCTATACGGTCGTTCCACTAATTATCGTGCTGGTGCTTTTTGGATACACAGCAAAAGAACAAAATAAAATTACTGCACTGACTGAGGATTACACCCATGTTGTAAATGTGGTGGGATTTCGTTGGTCCTGGGCATTTAATTACATAGATGAAAATGTGTATGAGTCTGGCACTCCTGGTGTTGTTCCAGTTTTGTATTTGCCTGTAAATGAAAAGACTAGATTTGAGTTGAGTTCACCAGACGTTATTCATTCATTCTGGATTCCAGACTTCTTGTTCAAAATGGATGTCGTACCAGGAGCTCTGAATAAATTCGAGTTAACCCCAGATAAACCGGGCACTTATATCGGCAGATGCGCCGAGCTTTGCGGACAAGATCACACCCGAATGCTGTTCAGTGTAAAAGTCGTAACTCGTGCAGAGTATGACAACTATATAAATGCTTTGAAAGTCAAAGGACAAACGGGAATGCTTCCTCCTGGGATTTTACCCAGAGGCGAATCCATAACTAATGCAAGGACAAACTCATGACAACCCTTGATGAGCGTCGTGCGGTAATTGATGACAATCGAAACCGCCGTTATTCCAAAGGTCAAGCTGCCGTAAAGTGGATTACCAGCACCGATCATAAAACTATTGGCTACATGTATCTGGTTACGTCATTTATTTTCTTCGGCCTTGCTGGGTTGATGGCATTAGGTATCAGGGCCGAACTAGCACAACCTGGACTCCAGTTTGTTACTAATGAACAGTACAACCAACTTTTCACTATGCATGGATCAATCATGTTGTTCCTGTTCGCAACCCCGCTATTCGTAGGGTTCGGAAATGTGATTATGCCACTTCAAATTGGAGCACCAGACGTAGCATTCCCAAGGCTTAATATGTTGGGATATTGGTTATTTCTATTTGGTGGCTTAATTGCGGCAGCTGGTTTCTTTACCCCAGGAGGTGCTGCATCTTTTGGTTGGTTTGCTTACACGCCACTTAGTACTTCAGCTTTTAGTCCAGGGGTTGGTGGGGATCTTTGGATTCTGGGAATCACCCTAGGTGGCCTATCAACAATTTTGGGATCTGTGAATTTCATTACCACAATTTTGACAATGAGAGCGCCAGGTATGACGATGTTTAGAACATCGATTTTCACTTGGACAGTTTTTATCACTTCAGTTCTGGTGTTGGTGGCTTTCCCAATTTTGACTTCAGCATTCTTAGGATTGTTCCTCGATCGAAAATTTGATAGTTTGCTGTTTTCGCCAGAGCACGGCGGAGCCATCTTGTGGCAGCACTTGTTTTGGTTTTTTGGGCACCCTGAGGTTTACATAATTGCCTTACCATTCTTTGGAATTGCATCAGAGATTTTGCCAGTGTTTTCTAGAAAACCAGTATTTGGCTATAAGGGACTGGTTTTTGCAACTTTGGCAATTGCAGCACTGTCGGTTGCTGTGTGGGCACATCACATGTATGTCACTGGAGCTGTTTCACTTTCATTCTTTGCGTTGACAACCATGTTGATCGCTGTTCCCACGGGAGTTAAATTCTTCAACTGGATAGGCACTATGTGGCGAGGATCGCTGTCTTTTGAAACGCCTATGCTATGGACATTGGGCTTCTTAACTACATTTTTACTTGGAGGATTAACTGGGGTGATGCTGGCAGCTCCAGCAATTGACTTCCATGTTTCTGATTCCTATTTTGTAGTAGCACATTTCCATTACACCGTCTTTGGGACAGTTGTGTTCATGATGTTTGCGGGCTTCTACTTCTGGTGGCCAAAAATGACTGGACGCATGCTGGATGAAAAGTTAGGCAAGTTGCACTTTTGGCTGCTATTCATTGGTTTCCACACAACTTTCTTAGTTCAACACTGGTTGGGCGCAGAGGGAATGCCAAGACGATACGCGGACTATTTGGCCAGTGATGGTTTCACAACTTTGAATGTGATCTCTTCACTAGGGGCTGCAATCTTGGGCCTATCCACCCTTCCTTGGCTCTATAACGTCTACATCACTTGGCGATTTGCGCCATTAGTAAATTCTGATGACCCATGGGGATGGGGAATGTCGCTTGAGTGGGCGACGAGTTCACCACCTCCACGCTATAACTTTGTAGCAATTCCTCGAATTAGAAGTGAGCGCCCTGCATTTGATCTGCACCACCCAGAGTATGCAGATCAGCCAGTGCATGGGCAGAAAACAATCGGTAAGGCACATTAATGAAACCAGGTGGAATCCTGTACATGCTGGGTGCACTTTTCTATTTTGTGCTTGGTGTCGTTTATTGGTTTTGGACTGGTGAAATAGTTGGCACCGTTGGAATCACTCTAACTGGAGGTCTTGCCCTCTTAACTGGTTTCTATATTCTGTTCACTCTGCGAAGAATTGGTCCAGGCCCAGATGATTTAGATGATGCTGAAATTGCAGATGCTGACCCAGACTTTGGTTTCTTCAGCCCTGGATCTTGGTGGCCGCTACCAGTTGCAATTGCTGCGGCCTTGATTGCTTTGGGGCTGGTTTTTGCTGTTTGGCTAGTAATTATTGGTTTAGGCGTTTTGTTCATCAGCATCTATGGACTGATGTCTGAATATTACCGTGGCCCTAGGTTGCCTGAAGCTTAATTCGTTTCAAAGCATTTTTAGAAATATTCTGAGCAATTCTGGCATTTAAAGTGGCAGCAGCAAGCGCTCCCGCAAATAGTGGCAATGCCGCCCCAGCTCTCGCTGGAAGTAATCTCGCACCAACTTTCAGTATTACTCTTTGAGCAATTTTATTGTTTAAGACATCAATTAATTGTTCAGAGTCATCACTTTTAACATCCTTTAGGTCCTGATCACTTAACAAGCTACTAAGGACAGTCAATCTACGTTGCTGCAGATCTTCTAGTGGCAGGTCATGCAAGGCGGCCAAAGTTAAAATGTGTCGAGCTGTTGATCTTCCAAATAGATATAGATCTGCTGCACTACTACCCAAAGTGCTAATGAGACCTAAAAATGGTGCTGCCGCAACTGCACCCGAGGCTGCTCCTGAAGCAGTTACTTCTAACAGATATCTGTTTGCGATAAGGCGCGATAACTGATCAATATCTTTGCCGGGATTGTCTGCACGAAGACTTGCAGCATCACCCCAGGCTTTGGCATATTGCTCAGCGATTGCTGCCTCACCCCCCTTAAGGAATAGGACACCAACTTTTCTAGCTTTACTGGCTGCTGAAGTCACATCAGAAGGGTAAATCATCAATATTTTCAGTTGGCTCCAGGAGGGCTAAAGCCTTTGAAAGTGTGTCAACGGAGATGTTTTCGATTGCAATAATTTCACCTGTGGCGATATTAACTCTGGAGCCATCTTCCAAAACCATCTCGGTTGGATTTGTAGTGACTTTTTGATCGCACCATTGTGACACTGGACAATCTGTGCAAGCTGCACCTGGATTGGACTGGAATGATTGATCATGATGTAAAGAATCAAAACTCGTAGCAATGGCTTTTCGAGCTTCGAGTACAACTTTTGGGTCAGTGGCATCGAATTTGACCACGCGACCTGACTCTGGGGTCAATAACTCTAATTCCACTGAACCACCAACTGACTCTTGCAGGCAGATTGCAAAGGCGATTTGTGGATACAACACTAAGTATTCATTCGCCATTAACTCTTCTAAATTTCCGGTCGATTTAGTCTCTCGCCAAAGTGGTTGACTTGCCCTAAAGCCCAAAGCGTCAGCACGGGTGGTGATCATTACGTCAGCATCACTATCCCAAGCGGTTCGGGTTTGTTCACTTTGCAGTTTGGTCTCAGGCACTGACAACGGACAAATTGATATATGACTCATAAGCCAAGTTCTGGCAGTGGCTAGTTGGTCGCTGGTCCAACCAAGATGCTCTGCTATTGAACCTAACTCTCCAGGGGGGAGGTCATCCAAACTGCATGCTTGATTGCGTTCATGAGCGCTGGCTAACCAATCATGGATTAACTTGCCGCGCAGCAACGCACCAGCAGTTTCCTTTATTTGAACAGGCAGTTTTAAGACACTTGTTAAGTAGTACTGATAAGCACAACGCCGATAGGCGAATAGGGCACCTACCGATAGAGACTTAGAAACATGCCCTGTGGTTGGTAAGCCTAGAAACCCTGGAGACTTTGTACATGCTGGACAAGAAATTCGACATCTGCATTCCACGCATGAACTGCCTGGGGAGTAATTTGGATTAGACAAGAACTCGTTAATCATGGATGGAACACCACCCACAAACGCTGCAGCTGAAGAAGCATCCGAATCAAAGAGAGTCGCTGCTGACGAGTCTAAGCAACCAATTTGGCGCACCCGGATTCGATTAGGAGGTGTTGCTGGCAGTGTTACGTACGCATCAGTCCATCGACCTAGCGGGCCATCTACTGGACAGCCATTCAACAGCACGTTTACGGCAGCTATTAACTGAGCTCGATCTCTGACGTTCTGTGCATCGCGATAACAGAGCAGTCTTAATTCACGCACTGATTTGTCAGGAGATTCATAAAACACACCCCAAGAGGTAAGTTCTAGCCGCTTTTGATCACTGGTGTTAGCAACCACGAAATCAGATGTAGGCTCTAGTACTAGATCTAGTTCAAGGTCTTGAGCAGTTAAATCCTCAGTAGCTTTAATAGCATTTTCAAGCATGACCGAAACTGCCTTAACGCTTGGAGGCTGCGCATTTGGACCTAACGATTTTTCAATAAGTCCAATGCGGTCGGCTGGTTCGCGCTTTAGAGAGAGAAATTCTTTAATTGGGCCAAGCAGAAAAACAGCCCGAGGGTCTTTACGAACAGCATAATCGCGAGCCTCAACATATAAGCCCACATGTGCTTTTGCAACCTTCTCCACCTGGCAGGCTTGATCATTAGATTTTAAAGCGGTGGAGCTAATTCTTATCAAGTTTGCATGACCAGATGTTTTCCAATCTGGATTCCATTGTGGAAGATCAGCTGGATTGAGCATTATTAGTCCATGTCTAGTGGAAGCAACTCGTCCGAATTAACTACAGCAGGTGCAGGCTTTTTCGTAAGGCCAGTTTGAGAGAGTGTGTTCTGTGAGGAATCTGAACCAGGTTGAGGAGCATTTTTTTGTTGCGTTGGACAAACAGGTTTGAAAGGACAGTAACTGCAAAGTCTGGATGGTTGGGCAACCCAGGTGTTTGAAGCGTATGCCTGGTCAATACCTTGCCGAGTCTCATGCAAAATCTCGATTACTCGAGTTACTGCAGCTGGATAAACAGGGCGACGCACTACTTGTCGGTCTGGCAAGAATAGAAGTTCAACCTCTTCAACTCCAGGATCGCTACCATTATTTATGGCAGCTGCATAAAACATCACCTGCTGAACATAGTCATCAAGTTGCTCACCATTAGGTTTTTTACCAGTCTTGTAATCAGTAACACGATCAACTGGGTTTCTGGTACGACGATCTAATCTTCCATGAAATACAACTCCACCAAAATCTGCATCCACATCTGACTCAAGATCGACTAGATCTACCTCAACTTCAAGAGGGTTTTCCATTTCAAAGTATCCAGTGAGCGCCAAGTCTGCACGCTTTCGAACTTCGTCTAAATTTGCGCCTCGATTTAAGTGTTCATAGTCAGGTTTGGCCAATAATTCTTTACCAATGTTTCCCATGATTTGCCATGCATTGTCAAAAGTGCGATCTAAGTTTGGTAACCGATAAAGACCTTCAAGTGTGTCGTGCACAATGGTTCCAGCTGCGAGAGCGGGAGTACTTGGCTCGCGCCAACCAACAAGATATGAAAACCAGTAACGCAGACCACATTTCCGAAATTGTGAGATCTGAGTGGGCGATAAACGAGCGCTAGGTAGGCCAGCTTGAACTGGGTCTACCAGTACGGAAACAGGATCGTAATTACTAGTCATTAAAGGCTCACTTTTGTTTTGGTAGCCTAAAGGTACGCCTGTTGGCCGACAATTGGAATCTTTTGGCCAATTAATTTACTTAAAGTCTGCCTGCCGATTTTAAAGACGTGAGGAAGTCCTGAAGCTCCTTTGACTGGGCATTGCCCAGCACCTGCTCAGGAGAGCCGAACTCCTTAACAACGCCGCGGTCTAAGAAAATTACCTCATCAGCAACTTTTTTGGCAAAGGCCATCTCATGGGTAGCAATCAGCATGGTCATTCCATCCAGCTTCAGATCACGAACTGTGGTGAGCACCTCATTAACTAAGACCGGGTCTAACGCTGAAGTTACTTCGTCTAAGAGTAGCAATCTTGGCTTAACTGCCAAAGATCTAATAATCGCTACTCGTTGCTGTTGTCCACCACTTAATCTGTCTGGGTACTCATGCGCTTTATCTTTGAGTCCAAAACGTTCCAACAATGCAAAGGCTTGGGAGATGGCTTCATCCTTACTAACTTTGTGAACCTTAATTGGTGACAAGGTGATATTTTGCAAGACAGTTTTATGTGGAAATAAGTTAAAGGCTTGAAATACCATTCCTAAATTTCTTCGCACATCGTCTGTATTTATGGATGGGTCAGTAATTTCTTCCCCATCTAATCGAATTTCACCATCATCAATTCGTTCAAGCAGGTTTATGCATCTAAGTAGCGTGGACTTGCCAGAACCAGAAGCCCCGATTAATGCTGTTGCTGTATGCACTGGAATGGCGAATGAAATGTCTTGAAGCACAGTTTCATTACCAAAAGACTTCCGAACATTGACAAGTTCCAAAACGTTAGTCATCAAGCGACTCCTTGTGCATTTTGGTGTTCCATGGAGATTCGAAGTGACCTGTCGGTAAATCGAGTCAGCGGGATGGTGATTAACAAAAATAGGATCGTGGCAGTGACATAAGGGGTGTAGTTGAAAGATCGACTAGCTTCTATTTGTGCGGCTCTAACCGCATCGGTAACACCAAGGATTGAGATTAAACCAGTGTCCTTTAGTAATGAGACCAGATCGTTAAGAAGGGGCGGAGTAACTCGGCGCAATGCCTGCGGCAAAATTACATGCCGCATTGTTTGGAATTGATTTAAACCAAGAGATCTGGCAGCTGCGCGCTGACTTGGATGAACGGACAAGATGCCAGATCTGATTACTTCAGCAACATATGCGCTGTAGGTGACTATTACTGCAATTCCACCAAGGACTACAACGGAATTTGTCAGACCTTTGATTTGCAGAGCAGGTATTCCAAATCCAATCAACAAAATGACCAACAACAGGGGCACACCTCTAAATATGTCGACATAGGCAGTTGCCAAGAATCTAAATGGGGTGAGGGCTGGCGACCTAGAAGACCGAACTAAGGCCAAGGTGAGTGAGAAAACAGCGATAAAGAAACCAGCAATTAAAGTTAAACTGATATTTGTCACAAAACCTAAGATAACTTTTGGTAAAACTTCTTGGCCATAGACCCTGTCGAAAAAGGTTTCCTGAACGAGTTGCCAGCCGGGGGAGGTGATTATCAAAATTGCAATTGAACCCAAGACCACTAAGCTCGAAACAATTGCAACTAGCCTTCTATTTCTAGCTTGCTCAATCCTTTTTTGCCTGCGCTCCTGTTCTCTTGGACTTGGAGACCAAACAGAGGCCTGATCGCCAGCTTTGGCGATCAGGCCTCTGTTTCTAATTTGCATTTAGTTAATTTAGTACTGGAGCATTACCAAATTGAGTCAACCACTGATCTTCAATGGCTGCCAAACTGCCGTTGCTACGAAGTGTGTCAACTGCTTGCGTTACACACTTGGTAAGCGGGCTGCCTTTAGCTAGCAATAAACCAAATTGATCAGAAACTGTTCCGTTAGAGGCTAGTTGACCAATGATCTTGCCACCTTCAATTTCGACGCCAGTTAAATAAAAAGCGGTTGGAAGGTCAACAACTATGCCATCGATCTGCTTGTTCTTTAGTGCCGTCACTGCAGCAGCATTGTCATTGAATACTTGTACTTTTTTGGTAGGAGCAATTTGGGATTCTGCAGCATCAAGTGAAGTTGTGCCAACTGCCGCACCAATGACTGCTGATTTCAAATCTGCAAGACTTGTTGCATTTTCAATCTTGCTACCAGCATATGAAATGACTGTTTGGACGGAATCGTAATAAGAACTAGAAAAATCGACAGCCTTCTTGCGATCTTCAGTTATTGAGAATTGCTGAAGGTTGAAGTCAAATGTCTTAGCTCCTGGCGCAATTGCTCCATCGAATGTGGTTCGAACCCAAGTTACCGCATCTGCTGCGAACCCAAGTTCAGCCGCAACTGCGTATGCAACTGCTGGTTCAAAACCTTCGCCAGATTCTGGCTTGTCATCTAGCACCCATGGGTAGTAGGCAGGCTCACCAGTTGCAATTGTTAACACTCCTGGGGTCAAAGTTTCTAGCGATTCAGCTGAACAGGTGTCAGTTGGAGCTGGGGCAGCTGCATCTTCAGTTTCTGATGAAGAAGAACACCCAACAACTAACGCTAACGCTGCAATCAAAGCTAGAAACTTTGGCAGGAAATACTTGTTACTCATATTCATCCCTTTCAAACATAGTGAAATGGGGCCCTACGGCGCAGGACCCGCGCTTGCTCAGATTTTGAGCCAGGTCTTCTTTTCGGGGGCACCCCATCGCGGTGGAAGGGTTGTCGTTCAGCTAGCCGAAACTTAACGCTGACACTCTGGACCTGGCCAAAACTTAGCAGAGGGCTAAAGACCTTGCAATTCCTCACACTTTTGAGGGCTGCTCATTACCTGCCTCTGAGATTGCTTGCCGGATATTGGTTCGAGCCAATATCAATCCACCTAGAATGAAGAAAATTATCAAAGCCACGATTGAGATCCGATATGAGCCAGTAACTGTGAGGCTCAAGCCAAATAGAAATGTTCCAATCCATGATGTCCCGCGCTCGGATATTTCATAAACTGCAAAATACTGGGCTTCTTGAGTTTTTGGAATCATCTGGCTATACAAGGATCGAGAAAGTGCTTGTGAACCTCCAAGTACCAAGCCAATAGCGGCGGCAAGTAAGTAGTAAGGGAGGGCTTGGCCAACCGGCAACCCATAAGCAACAACCAAAGTTACAGTCCAAAGTATTAAAGATCCAAGCAACACAGTCTTGCTACCCCAAATGCTGGCTGCTTTTCCTAAGAGCAATGCACCAAATAGTGCAACAAACTGCACAATTAAGATCGCTGTTATCAAGTCAGATTGTGCAAGATCTAATTCAATGGCTGCATAGGTGCCAGCCAATGCGATCACAGTTTGAATTCCGTCGTTATACAGCAAATAAGCGATTAGAAATTTTAAAGTTTGTGGATATTTTCTAGCATCTTTGAAAGTATTTTTCAGATCTCGCATCGAGACTTTCACGGCGGCCATGCCCACTTTGCCTTGCTCGCGATTCAACTGACGCAATCCACGATAAGGAATCAAGGTGAAAAGCAACCACCAAGCTCCAGCACTTAACAATGAAATGCGAACAGCATCACTCTCAGCAACGCCCAATGATTCTGCAGATAAAAAGAATGCAACATTCATTAGTAGCAGTAAGCCGCCACCTAAGTAGCCAAGTCCCCAACCTTTTGAGGAAACAGCATCCCGATCAGATGGGGCTGAAATGTCTGGTAGATAAGAGTTGTAAACGACGATAGATGCACCAAAGGCAAGGTTTGCAACAACCAAAAGTAGTGCGCCGAGTTGATACGTTTCTCCAACAACTAAATACATCAACATGGTTGCAACTGAACCTATTCCTGCAAGCAAACCCAACATGTTGGTTCGACTCTTAACATGGTCAGCCAACGCTCCAATTAGGGGCAGTGTAAAAACTTGCAAGAACACTGATAATGACACCGTGTAAGGGAATAAGCTCTCAGCTGCCATATTAATTCCCAACACAGATATGAATCCGTTTGAGTTGGAATTGTCTTGAGCCAATCCAGTTAGATATGGACCAAGAAAAACAGAAATTACTGTGGTTGAAAATGCTGAGTTTGCAAAATCATAGAAGTACCAAGAGCGTTGGGCTTTGACCATATCCATGAGCATATTCTGCCCCTGAAGATGGCTAATTAGAGGCTAAACCGATTAATTCAGTGATTTGATGTTGGAGCAGGAGTGTCTTTGGTCAACTCGACACCTTGCTCTTGGGCCTCAGATAACTCGTGCAACGTATGTTCGGTTGCTGACTCGAGTTCAGCAACAGTTGGTAGTGGAACTTGATCCACGCTCCACCAATGAGACAAACGGCGCTGCAGCTTCTTAGCCCAAAGGTTTGGTGTCTTTACCCCATTGGCGTCATGTGAAGCTGGAACAGGCAACATAGGTAACTCTGTCCTGGAAAGCAATACAGCGCGCTTAGCATCTGAGACTGGTTCATGAATTTCAATGAATTCGCCACTTGGCAATCGCAGCAGTCTTCCTGTTGGCTCACCGTGCAACAATAATTCTTTGTCCTTGTGTTGCAGAGATAAGCAAATTCGCTTGGTAATTACAAATGCAATAGGCGGAGCGATTATCAACATCGCACGCATGGTGATGGTGATGGCATTAATAGACAAATTCAGCATCTGAGCGATGATGTCATTTCCACCTGAAATCCAAAGAATCGCATAGAAGGTAAGGGCCATAACACCCAACCCAGTTCTATTTGGATTATTGCGTGGGCGCTCCAGTAAATGGTGGGCGCGCTTATCGCCAGTGATCCATTGTTCAATCCATGGATACAGTCCCAAGATAGTGAACATCAAGCCCGGCAGAATTAATGTAGGAATTAGAACATTCAGACTTAACGTGAATAACCCTGGAATTGTTATCTCCCAGTTAGGCATTAATCGAGTACTGCCGTCCAACCAACCGATATACCAATCCGGTTGAGAGCCAGCAGTTACCTGATCTGGAATGTATGGCCCATAAGCCCAAATTGGGTTAATAGTTACTAAAGCTGAAACTAAAACCAAAATACCAAATACTATAAAGAAGAAGCCACCGGCTTTGGCCATATAAACCGGAAGTAGTGGATAGCCAACAACATTGTTATTTGTGCGACCAGGACCTGGATACTGGGTATGCTTTTGATACCAAACCATCATTAAGTGCGCGGTGATTAATCCCAACAAGATTCCAGGAATCAACAGGACGTGAATTGTGTAAAGCCTCGACATGAAATCTAATCCTGGGAATTCGCCACCGAATACTAGATATGAGGCATAAGTTCCAACAACTGGAATAGCTAACACAATTCCCGAAGCGATTCTTAAGCCAGTTCCAGACAAGAGATCATCTGGAAGTGAGTAGCCACTAAATCCTTCAAAAATTGCTAGCGTAAGCAGCCCAGTTCCAATCAGCCAATTTATCTCTCGTGGTTTTCTAAATGCTCCAGTGAAGAAGACTCTTAGTAAGTGAATAGAAACAGACGCTACGAATAGCAATGCTGCCCAATGGTGAATCTGGCGCATTAATAATCCACCTCGAACGTCAAATGAAATTTCCAGAGTTGAGGCATAGGCCTCAGACATTTTGATGCCCTTTAATGGCAGATAAGAGCCGTCATAGACAATTTCTAACATCGACGGCTTGTAAAAGAAAGTTAGATAAGTTCCTGAAAGTAACAAAATAATGAATGAATAAAGTGCGATCTCGCCTAACATAAAGGACCAGTGGTCTGGGAAAACTTTTCGCATATTTCGCTTAATAAAGCCAGCAGTACTAAACCTGTCGTCTAAGTATTTAACTGTTCCGTCAATGGACTTATCAATTGGGCCTTGATTTACTGAGTTACTCATCCACGCTCCCAAAATGACGGACCAACTGGCTCTTGAAAATCTGACTGTGCAATCAGGTAACCCTCAGAGTCAACTGAAATTGGTAACTGGGGCAGCCGTCGAGCTGCTGGACCAAACACCACATTCGCTGAATCTGCCAAATCAAAGGTTGACTGATGGCAGGGACATAGCAAATGATGGGTCCGATGCTCATAAAGCGCAATCGGACATCCCACATGAGTACAAACCTTGGAGAAAGCGACGATTCCTTGGTAGTCCCAGCCCTCACCTTGAGTGCTTCGTAACTCTTCTGGGCTCATTCTTACAACCAATATAGGAGTCTTTGCGCGTGCATTTAGATTGTGATTCTCTTCTTCCCAATCATGCAAATTCTCTGGGTGAGCTGAAACTAGTGAGCCAACTTGGAAGTCTTCTGGGCGAAGTAATCTGCCAGTTGGGTCTGTCACTAAACGCACGCCTTTACCCCATAAAGTTGAGCGCAGCTCATTTTTTGGGGTTGGACCAAAATCCAAAGCCAACACAACGGCCGGTAGTGGCAGTAATGCCAGTGCAGTTAGCAAAGATCTGCGCACTATCTTTCTGGTCGCAAAACCTGACTCCTGACCACCAAGTCGAATTTCTTCCATAACGCTTTGTCGGATTTCTTTGGAACTAGAAAAAGAGTGACGAGAATCTGTAACTTCTTCGTCAGGCATTAATTTCTTTGCCCAGTGAATTGCACCCAGTCCAATTAATAAAATTGCCATACCTAAAGTGAAGCCAACCGCCAAGTTGGATGCTTGAGTAACACCAGCCCCAGGGACACGAACATATTGGTCAACTGGGATTGCAATGAATGAAACTATGGCAAGAAGAGTAAACAGCGCAGACAACAAGAACATGATTGAAACTTGACGCTCAGCCCGAGTTGCGGCGATTGGATCAATGTCAGCTCGACGAAGCACGTGTGGTGGCAAAACTGAGACTGGAGTATTGACTTCAGTCGATGTCTGCTGCACTGGCAGAATTGAACTGCCTTCGTGCTCTAGCTCATTACTCATTTAGCCTTAACTCCAATCCAGATTGCAGCTGCAATCAATGCGCCGATAACTATTGTGAACAAAAACAAGCCTTCAGTTACAGGACCATATCTGCCAAGCTCCAACCCACCAGGGTTTGGTGAATCTTTCAAATATTCAATGTACTTAATTACAGCTTGCTTTTCTTCAACTGTCAAAGTTTTGTCGTTAAAGATTGGCATGGCTTGTGGGCCAGTAATCATCGCCTCGTAGATTTGAATTGGAGTGGCTAACATCAAGCTTGGCGCGTACTTACCTTCAGTTAGTGCGCCACCACGACCTGCGAATGCATGGCATTGGGCGCAATTACTCCTAAATAGTTCGCCACCTTCAGCCAGCTCTGCATCCATCCAATCAAGTTGTTCGTCAGTTGGAATTGCTGGTCCAGGGCTCAATGACGCAACATATGCTGCCAGCTGCAAAGACTGCTCTTCAGAATAAATTGGTTTCTTGCGCATAACTTGTGCGCCAGGCGCACCCATGGGCATTCGCCCAGTTGCAACTTGGAAATGAACCGAGGCAGCCCCAACACCTATCAAAGTGGGCCCATCTGAAGTTCCTTGTGCTTTAAGTCCATGACAAGTTGCACAGCCAGTAGCAAACAACCGGTTGCCTTGATCAATGCTTGCTGGGTCACTCATAATTGATTCGATATCAACAACTGCTTCTCTACCAGTCATTTTGTTGGCTGCATTCGCCCCAACCGAGTAAAGCCCACCAGTTGTGAACAGACCTACTAGCAGTACAACCAAGATCGCAGCAGGATGCTTTCTAAATCTACTTAACTTTAAAGTTTTGCGGTTTGTGGACACGTGATTGATCACCTTAATTTATTTCAACAAGTAGATTGCAGCAAACAGTGCAATCCACACGACATCAACAAAGTGCCAGTAGTAGGAAACAACAACAGCAGAAGTTACCTGACCATGCGTGAACCGAGTAGTTTGGTAACTTCTAATCAAAACATATAGGAATGCTATTAATCCACCCGTTACATGCAGAGCATGAAAACCAGTCGTCGCATAAAAGACAGACCCATAAGGATCTGTAGAAATGAGTAAGCCCTTATGAACTAGTTCAGCGTATTCATAAACTTGACCGGCAACGAAATAAGCACCCATTAGAAAAGTTAGTAGAGTCCAATTTCTAAATACGCGAACATCGCCACGTTCAGCAGCAAATACGCCCAACTGTGCGGTAACCGATGAGAGTACCAAGATCGTGGTGTTGACTGCTGCAAACGGAACATTGAGCATCTCGGTGCGTTCAGCCCAAAGCTCAGGACTGACTGACCTGGCAGTGAAGAACATCGCAAACAAACCGGCAAAAAACATCAACTCACTTGCCAGCCAAACTACAGTTCCAACAGCTGTCTTGCTGGCTCTGGTTGGGTGAGTGGATTGCTGGAAAGTGGCTGCGCTCATAGGCGTATCTTGCCAGTTGCCCCGCATGAGGGAGTGCTGGTCAGATGACCCCGAGCGGGAGTGTTATGAATCTAACATTTAATGGGTAGGCTAGAAGAGTAGAAATTGCCCTAATCTGCTCGAATAGAGTCAATTTTTGCCAACCAGGAGTGAAATTCAATGCAGGATTTGGTAGGAGCTAGCAACCTTCGGGTCTTGGTTTACAGCCATGATGCGAGCGTTCGACGCGATGTCATTGCCTCACTGGGCCGCAGACCAGCGATGGATCTGCCAGAAATTGAGATTTTGGAAGTTGCCACTGAACCAATGGTTTGGCAATATCTGGACAAACAAAAATTTGATTTGGTCATCGTGGATGCTGATGCAACACCCGCTGGGGGACTTGGAATTGCCAGACAAGCCAAAGACGAGATTTTTAATTGCCCACCATTTCTGGCATTAATTGCTCGGTCACAAGATGCTTGGTTGGCAACATGGTCTAGAGCAGAAGCAGTGGTTCCTAAGCCGCTTGATCCATTCGCGCTAAGTGACACGGCTGCTAAATTGTTGCGGCAGCGCGCATCTTTAAATAACTAATGACTTCAGACATTTGGTTGGCATCCGTTGTTGCCGGTGAAGATCTCGATCATGAATCAGCTAAATTTGCAATGTCCCACATCATGGACGGAGTCGCGAGCCCAGAATGGATCAAGAGTTTGATTCTGGCCTTAAAAGAAAAAGGTGAAACCCCGACAGAGGTAGCGGGCTTCGTCGCGGCGATGATGGATCGCTCACCATCAGTTGTAATTTCTGGAATTTCTTTGGACATAGTGGGCACTGGGGGCGATCAGGCTGGAACCGTAAATATCTCAACTACGGCAGCAATTGTGGCAGCAGCAACTGGCATCAAAGTGGTTAAGCATGGAAACCGAGCAGCCAGTTCAAAATCAGGGTCTGCTGATGTTTTGGAAGCACTTGGAATTAATCTAAGCGCGGATGCTCAGGCAGTCACCAATTCAGTAGTAACTGTTGGAATTGGATTTTGTTTCGCACCTAATTTTCATCCTGCGATGAAATATGCAGCACCGGTTCGAAAAGAATTAGGGATTCCAACTGTCTTTAACATTTTGGGACCGCTTGCGAACCCCGCTCAACCAAAAGCCATGGTAGTCGGTGTTGCCAACTTAGATCGAGCCCAGTTAGTGGCTGAAGTTTTGAGTGAACGGGGCTGTTTTGGTTTTGTAGTAAGAGGTGATGATGGTTTAGACGAAATAACTACCACTTCCACAACGACTATTTGGCAGATAGCTGGGAGTCGCGTGCATAAACACACCTTGGATCCACGTTTGTTGGGGATCAATTTTGCAAGTCCAAGTTCCTTGGTAGGAGGAGATGCGACGCATAATGCAAGAGTTTTGACCGACGTCTTAAATCCCAGTCTGCATGATGCGGATCTGGAATTGATTCGAACCACTGTTTGTCTAAATGCTGCAGCTGGCATTATTGCTGCAGACAAAGCCCACCGAAAGAATTTTGAAGATGTCACTTTATCTGATTGGGAATTAGCGCTAGAAAAGGCCAGGGCAGTTATTAAGTCGGGAGAAGCAGCTAATTTACTTCAAGCATGGCAAAACTTTTAAGTTGTTAAGTACGCCTTGATTTGGATTTACCAGTGGCAATTAATAAGTCAGCCAAATGTAGTATCCCCATAGTGGCCAAACGCTCTAGTAATGCGTGCAACACTTCAACAGTTGTTTGAGCATCACTCATCGCGCGGTGGCTTGGCTGATTTTTGGTTTCAAAAAGTTGAGCCAGGGTAGCTAGTTTTTTATTCCGCACTTCTTCACGATCTATAGCCAGCCTGGCAAGCGAAAGCGTATCTACTACGTGGCCCACTTCCCAGTCGTAACCATGTTCTTGTGCTGAGAATTGCAGAAATGAGAGATCAAAATTGGCGTTGTGTGCTACCAACACCGAACCTCGCACAAACTCGAAGAAAGATGGCAAAACTTCTGAAATTTTTGGAGCAGACTGAACCATCGCGGTATTAATCCCAGTTAGCGATTCAATCATTAGTGGGATCTCAATTCCTGGGTTAACCAGAGTTTGAAACTGACCCTGGATCTCACCACCTCGAACTTTTACCACCGCAATTTCAGTGATCTGATCGGATTTTGCAGAACCCCCAGTGGTCTCTATATCTAAAACGCAGAATGTGACTTCAATTAGAGGTAGATCATTTGGAGGGTTAGATCGAGACGCGGGCATTGGCTCAATCTAGACGATCTATTAACTCTAACCTTTAGTAGTCTAATCCGGTGACCATACCAAGATTGCCCGATTCCACGACACGTTGGCGTTGTACTAGGTGTGGCAATTTAACCCGATTTGATGTTCGGCGTGATCAGGTAGCTCATGAGTTTTGGCATTTTGATTTATCCGGTGAGCCAGTAATTGAAGAGCGAAACCTAGCCTCAGACGCGGTGCAAGAAGTTAAGTGTCGCTGGTGCGGAGTGGGTGCGGTCGTTGAGTTAATTGCTCGAACCGTTGTGGAATGACAGAGGTTTATCATGTCTAGTATTGCAGTCATTGGCTGCTCGATGGTCGATCTAACCGCCTACACCACGCACCTCCCAAAACAGGGGGAAACAATTCATGGTGATGCTTTTGGCTTGGGATTTGGTGGCAAAGGCGCAAATCAAGCTGTAATGGCATCAAGATTTAAACTGCCAGTGTCAATGATTAGCTATGTTGGTGATGATGTTTTTGGGCAATCAATGTTGGATAATTTTGAAGACTTAAATATTAATTCAGATGCTGTTGGCAGAGCCCAAGGTGCATCTGGTGTGGCGATGATCTGGGTTGAAACAACTGGCGCTAACCGAATCATTGTTTTAACTGGAGCAAATCAGAAATTAACTGAACAGGATGCAGTTTTGGCGGTTCAAAAAGATTCAAATCTCAAGGTAGTTGTTGGACAATTAGAAATTGACCAGAAGGTTACCGCTGCATGTTTTGCCGCTGCAAAATCTAGAGGTATCACGACGATACTAAACCCAGCACCAGCATCTAAATTAAGTCCAGAATTGATGAGTAACAGCGACTGGGTTATTCCTAATGAAGTGGAATTTGAGATGCTGCACCCTAGAGGCTTGCCACCGACAAGTGATTCTGCAATTAAAGAACTTGGGGAGACTTTGCAATCTAGATTGCTGGTGACATTGGGCGAATTAGGGGCCGCTTTGCTAAACGTAGACGGGACCGTGACCCGATTTCAAGCTCCGAAAGTTCAAGCCATAGACACGGTTGGGGCTGGCGACTGCTTTGTTGGATCATTTGCATTCGCAGTTGCAAGTGGTTTGACTGAGTCGCAAAGCGTGCAATTAGGTATTGAAACTGCGTCACTAAGCGTTACGCTAAGAGGAGCCCAGTCTTCATACCCCACTCCAGAAGTGGCAGATCAAATCCTGCACCAAGTTACTAAGATTGTCTGATGACAGAAACGCGCGACCTAAAAGGAACAGTCGTAGTTATAACTGGAGCATCCTCTGGAATTGGCCAACAAACTGCGAGAACTTTGGTTGCTGCAGGAGCCAAGGTTGCGCTAGGTGCGCGAAGAGTAGAGCGCTTGTTCCAACTAGTTGCTGAGTTAGGGGCTGAGAATGCGGTAGCAACCAAATGTGATATCCGCAAACCTGCCGATTGTGAAACCTTAATGCAGATCGCTGTTGAGACATTTGGGAAAATAGATTCCGTAATTCCTAATGCTGGAATTGGCCTGTATGGATCCATCTTGGATTACTCAAATGAACGACTCAACGAGATGATGGAGACTAATTTCCAGGGCACCATCTGGACAGTTCGTGCGGCAGTACCGCACCTTAAGAAAAATGGTGGGGATATCGTGATCTTATGTTCGATATCAGGTTTTAGATCCAAAAAGAATCAAGCTGTTTATGCAGCGACCAAACATGCTCAAGTTGGTTTGGCGATTGGCTTAGATGATGAGTTACGGGAGGACGGCATCCGTGTCACGGTGATCGCTCCGGCTGCCACTGATACCGAATTCGCCATGGGGGATGGGCGACTGCCTGAGAACTTGGGGAAATTGGGCTACATGGAACCAAGCGATATCTCTTTTGCCATTCAAACAGTTTTGCAGCAACCACGTAGATTGAGGACTACTGAGTGGAAGTTAATTGCAATGTCACAAGGAATTAACTAAACGCTGCTATTAACCTGCCTAAATATTTGTTCTGATCAATTTCAGAATTTCTTCGAATCAATGCAATTGGAGTTCTGCGGCGTAGTAGGTCTTCCAGTTTAACCACTGATTCTTCTTTAGCCATATAAAGTAGTTCACCCAAGGTGAACTCAGTTCCATCAAACATAATTTCTGCGAGTTCTGGATCGGTTTCAAATTGGCTAACAATTTCGAATGCAGACCTGCCATGTCGACGCCATAAACCCTCAGTGATAAATTCCGCATCCTTTTCATTGTGAAATTTCATTAACTTTGACTTAAGTTCTGGCTTGTTATCATTCAAATCTTCGCCAAACCATCTTTTTGATTTTGAAAGTTTCAATCCCATTTTTTGGACTAAAGCTGCAACCTCATCTCCAACATTGAGACAATCAGTCAATTTCCCGCCAAAAATAGTTAGAGTCTTTAAATGAAAGTCAGCTTCAATTTCATGTTTTCTTGAGAGTGACGTCCACTCCATGTTTGAAACGTCAGCATTTCCACTGATAACTAATGGTCTTACACCGCAACGTTCGGAGATAATGTCTTTGACAGTCAACTCTTGAGGGAGGTCTAGGCATCGATTGGCTTGCTCCAGCACGAATTCACGATCTTCGTCTGTCACATGTGTTACCGCGGTTGAAACTCTGGTATCAGTTGTTCCAATTACTGAGCGATCATGCATGGGAATCACATAAAAGAGTCGACTATCTGTATCCCAGAAAGCCATTACCTGGTTGGATTTTCCAATTCTTGGAACAACTAAATGAATGCCCTTTGATAGTGCTAAGGAATGCTTTGTTTTAATCTGCATTTGATCTGTTAAGTTCTTGGCGAAAGGACCAGTTGCATTTATCAATACCGTCGCTGTAAAGGCAAAAGACTCACTCGTAACTTGGTCTTTGGCTGAAATTTGCCACCCATCCACAGATTGTTTTACGGCAGTAGCTTCGCAGTAATTAATGCAGGTTGCGCCAAACTGTTTAGCTGTCTTTATGAATTCAAATACAAATCTTGCGTCGTTATCCAGCAGCACTGCATCGTTGTATTGAACCGCTCCCCGCAGTTTATCTTTGGAAATTAGTGGCTCATGTTCTATCGCTTTTCTCCTACTATAAATTCGCGGAGCATGTGTTCTGAACCTGCCGAGTACCCAGTAAAGAGAGACTCCCACGAGTCCAAGCGCTTTCCCAAATGGAGCATGCTCACCGAGTGAAGCAAAGAAGGGAGTCTGCTTAACTCTATTTGGGAATTCCTTCAATAATGTATTTCGAGAGCCACAAAGATTCCAAACCAATGGGATCTCGTATGTTTGCAAGTATTTAATGCCACCCCAAACCATGTTTGACGATTCTTGACTGGTGAAACTAGAGAAATCACTTTTTTCCAATAGGGCAACTTTTAATCCTCTCGCAGCCAAAGCCGCTGCTGAAACAGCCCCATTGATTCCGCCACCAATGATGGCAACATCAACATGTCTGTTAGCAAGTATCTTGCTCGAAGAATCCCGCTTCATCACATACCTTTAATTTCAATTGTGGTTCTAACTCTGCGAGCGGCCAATTCTGATGATCAAAATTGGCCGCTCGCAGTGGAACGTTTACCAGTTACTTAGTTATTCCAAGACGCAACAAGTGTGTCGTAGTCAACTGTTTCTGGCTTTGGCTTCTCGTTAGCTAGTTTTGGATATGGAGCGCCAGGCTGGTCAAACCAGTACTGAGCGGTCTTCTCTTCGTTTAGCTTAACTCCGCAATCGCCACCGATGCCGGATGCTTCCAAACGGGCCAGCACGTCATCTTGAGCTTTTGCTAAAGCATCCATAGCTTGCTGAGCTGACTTTTCACCAACAGCTGCTGGAGCGATGTTCTGCCACCATAGCTGTGCAAGTTTTGGATAATCAGGAACGTTAGTTCCTGTTGGGGACCACTGAACACGTGCAGGTGAGCGGTAGAACTCAATCAAACCGCCATACTTTGCAGCATTCTCAGTGAAGTAATCAGCCTGGACTGTGGATTCACGAATGAATGTCAAGCCAGTAATTGACTTCTTCAAGTCAACTGTTTTGCTGGTTACGAATTGTGCATACAACCAAGCAGCAGCACGACGCTCTGGAGCGACAGAGGCCATGAATGTCCATGACCCTACGTCCTGATATCCAAGCTTCATGCCTTCTTGCCAATAAGCACCATGTGGACTTGGAGCCATTTTCCACTTAGGTGTTCCATCAGCATTTACTACTGGGCCAGAAATCTCTGGATTAGAAAGATCTGCAGTGAAGGCTGTGTACCAGAACATTTGCTGAGCAATTGTTCCTTGGCCTGGCACTGGACCAGATTCAGAGAAGTCCATACCGCGAGCTGTTGGAGGTGTGTACTTGAACCAGTCAATGTACTTTTGAATGGCGTACACGGATGCAGGAGCATTGGTGTCACCACCACGAGTTACTGAAGAACCTGCAGGGTTACATCCTTCAACACGGATACCCCACTCGTCTACAGGAAGACCGTTAGGTAGACCTTTGTCACCGTTACCAGCCATTGATAGCCATGCGTCAGTGAAACGCCAGCCTAGTGATGGGTCTTTCTTTCCATAGTCCATGTGGCCATAGACCTTGGTGCCATCAATAGTTCCATCACCGTTGACCTGAGTCGAGAAGAACTTAGCGATGTCTTCATAAGCGGACCAGTTAACTGGCACACCCAAGTCATAGCCATAGAGCTTCTTAAACTGATCTTTGATTGAAGGATCTGTGAACCAGTC
>SXGQ01333093.1_pt1 | contig 38902 bp, 32 predicted proteins | sample 3178371 | NCBI WGS metagenome assembly SXGQ01 (sample SAMN11356859, study PRJNA531348) | freshwater metagenome | isolation source: freshwater sample F1-20 | place: China: Fuxian Lake, Yuxi | collected 2017-12-25
CCTGTTTCGCTGTGAATGCTAAAGCGCCGATAATCGGATTTCTTTGCCATTCCATCTTCGAATACGACCATGGATGCGACAATCTGGCTGCCCTGCATATTTGCGATATCAAAACACTCGATACGAAGCGGAGCCTGGTCCATTCCTAAGGCCTGAGTAATCTCCTCAAGGGCCTGACTGCGAGTTGAAATATCTTGTGAGCGTTTCGCGAGATGACGAAATAGTACGTCGTGAGAATTCCGTTGAACTGAATCGAGTAAATCACGTTTTTCTCCTCGCTGCGGAACTCTGATTTCTACTTTGCTATTCCGTCTCTGTGAGATCAAATCTGCAAGGAGACTCCCATCTTCGAGGGGAACATTCACCAAGATCTCATCTGGAATCTCAGCGCCATCCGCAGCGAGATATTTCGTGGCCAAAAGGTGTTCGAGGTGGGCAGCGCGACTAACTTCAACGCCAGATTCTACAATCCACGATTGCGCGCTAGTTACTCGACCACTTCGAACTTGGAATTGGGTTATCGCACCCTTTCCGCCCATCTCTTCCCAGATACTGGCAAAGAGGTCCACGTTGGAATCTAATGGCAATGCCACTGAGTTAGAGGTTGATATCTTTTCAAGCGCATCTATCTGATCTCGTAACTTTGCAGCGCTCTCGAAATCCTCAGCCGCAGAGGCATCCGTCATCTTTTCGCGCAACTCTGTTATGAGTTTTCTCGGATCGGAGTTCATAAAGGAAATGAGGGAATTCATTAGTTTGCGATATTCAGATGAACTTGTCTCATCTTTTTTGATACACGGCGCGACACATTTACCTATATATCCGAGTAGGCAAGCGCGATTGCTCCGTTCAGCACGCGCAAATACTCCACTAGTGCACGACCTTAGCGGGAAAATCGTCTGCAAAATATCGACCAATTCTCGCAAGGCCCATGCATGCGGGTATGGTCCGAAGTATTTCGTGCCATCCTTGCGAATATTTCGAGTTACGAAAATCCGAGGCACTGCATCCTTTACAGTGATTGCAAGATAAGGAAAAGACTTATCGTCACGAAAAATGATGTTGTATTTTGGCCGTTCTTGTTGAATCCAATTAAATTCCAATTGCAGAGATTCGATTTCGTTCCCGACGATGGTCCAATCGACTCGTGTGGCTTCCCAGACCATAGTGCGCACCTTCTCATCAAGAGCGCTTTGGAAATAGGTGCTCAATCGGGCGCGTAAATTCTTTGCCTTGCCTACATAAATCACCTGATTCTGGTCGTTGAAGAATCGGTAGACGCCAGGAGATGTGGGAATATTGAGTGGGCGATAGCTATTTGGGTTAGCCACGACTTCTGCCGCCAGTTAGCACCTCTGCCAGGAAGGCGCCGGTATAACTCTTCTTATTTTTCGCGACTGCTTCTGGAGTTCCCTCTGCAACGATGGTGCCCCCGCGCGAGCCACCGTCAGGTCCTAAATCGATAACCCAGTCTGCGCTTTTGATGACATCGAGATTATGCTCGATGACTACGACAGTATTTCCACCATCGGCTAGGCGATTGAGTACGCCCAACAATTTACTTACATCTTCAAAATGTAACCCAGTAGTCGGCTCATCCAACACATAGATTGTTCGTCCTGTGGATCGACGCTGAAGCTCGGTTGCGAGTTTGACTCGCTGCGCCTCACCACCTGAAAGTGTAGGCGCAGATTGCCCCAGGCGAACATAGCCCAAACCAACATCACAGAGGGTCTTTAGGTAGCGAGCGATTGCGGGCACGCTCTCAAAGAACTCGTAAGCATGTTCGATGGGCATGTTGAGTACTTCGGAGATGTTCTTCCCTTTGTAATGCACCTCTAAGGTTTCTCTGTTGTATCTAGCACCATGACACACTTCGCAGGGCACGTAAACATCGGGAAGGAAGTTCATCTCAATGGTGATGGTGCCATCACCTGAACAGTTCTCACATCGCCCACCCTTGACATTGAATGAGAATCGTCCTTGTTGATAACCCCGGATCTTCGCTTCGGCAGTCTCTGCAAAAAGACCCCGTACCTTATCGAAGACTCCGGTGTAGGTAGCAGGATTTGACCGCGGCGTTCGTCCAATCGGAGATTGATCTACATGGACAACTTTATCGAGAGCATCAATACCTGTGACGGTTTTATGTCTACCAGGGACTATTCGGGCGCCATTTAATTTATTTGCCAGAACGCTGTAAAGAATTTCATTTACCAAAGTCGATTTTCCGGAACCACTTACTCCTGTTACGGCGACAAAGGTCCCTAATGGGATCTCAACATCGATATTTTGGAGATTATTCTCTCTCGCTCCTTTAATGTGAATTGTTCGCTTCGAGTCAACAGGTCGGCGAACTGGAGGAATTGCGATCTCCTTCCGCCCAGAAAGATAGGCGCCAGTGATCGAGCGCTTATTCGCAATTAACTCTTTATATGGTCCAGAGACCACTACTTCTCCACCATGCTCTCCCGCTCCAGGACCGATATCAACAATCCAATCTGCGGTACGAATCGTCTCCTCGTCGTGTTCAACGACAATCAAGGTATTGCCCAAATCCCGCAAGCGCGTCAGGGTTTCAATCAGTCTTCTGTTATCGCGCTGATGAAGGCCGATACTTGGTTCATCCAATACGTAAAGCACCCCTACCAACCCCGACCCAATCTGAGTTGCCAATCTAATTCGCTGCGCCTCACCCCCTGAAAGTGTGGCAGCAGGACGATCCAAGGAGAGGTAATCAAGTCCAACATCGAGGAGAAAACCAAGGCGTGCATTTACCTCCTTTAACACCCGTTCAGCGATCTTTTTCTCACGCGCACTGAGTGAAAGTTTGCTGATGAACAGAGCACATTCAGAGATGGAAAGAGCGCAGAGCTGAGCGATATTCAATCCTCCAAGGGTCACCGCGAGGATCTCGTCCTTCAGGCGAGCACCCTTGCATGCAGGGCAGGGTGTCTCACGCATAAATGCTTCATACCTATCGCGACTGAATTCACTCTCAGTTTCCCCATGTCGCCGTTCTAGGAATGGCACCACACCTTCAAATCCGGTGCTGTATTGCCGTGCTCTTCCATAGCGATTCTTATATTTGACGTGAACTTCGTATTCGTATCCATTGAGAATCGCATCTTTGACTTTTGCGGTCAGTTTCTTCCACGGCGCATCGAGTGAGAAATTCATATCTTTCGAGAGCGCCTCGAGCAATCGCAAGAAATATTCAGAGCTGGAACCCATCGACCATGGGGCAATCGCGCCCTCATAGATACTGAGCGAATCGTCAGGAACAATCAACTCCATATCCACTTCAAGTTTGGTGCCGATTCCTGTGCAGTCAGCACAGGCACCAAAAGGAGAATTGAAGGAGAAAGATCGCGGCTCGAGTTCCTCGATCGAAATGCCACAACGCATACATGCCATCTTCTCGCTGAAGGTTCGTTCACGATCGGCTGCTTTCTCATCCCGCTCGATGAAATCCAGAGTGAGAATCCCATTTCCCAAACGGAGCGCCGTTTCAATGGAATCGGTCAAGCGCTGCTTGCCGCTACCTTTGGCTGTAAGGCGATCCACGACTACTTCAATGGTGTGCTTCTCTTGCTTCTTTAATTTTGGGACCTCATCAAGCCCGTAGACAACTCCATCTACTCTCACTCGCGCAAACCCTTGAGTGGTGAAGTCCTTCCATAGATCGAGAAACTCTCCTTTACGCTCTCGCACCACCGGTGCCAAGACATGGAATTTCGTCGCTTCGGGAAGAGTGAGGATTTGATCCACTATCTGTTGTGCAGATTGACGCGACACAGGATCCCCGCATTTCGGGCAATGTGCTTTACCTGCTCTCGCATAAAGAAGTCGGAAATAGTCATAAACCTCGGTGATGGTACCCACGGTAGATCGCGGATTCCGATTAGTCGACTTCTGATCGATAGAGACTGCAGGTGAAAGTCCCTCTATAAAGTCAACATCAGGCTTATCCAACTGACCTAAGAATTGACGAGCGTATGCAGAGAGGGATTCGACATATCGACGCTGACCTTCAGCAAATATGGTGTCGAAGGCAAGGCTGGACTTACCCGAACCTGACAACCCCGTAAATACTATGAGGGCATTTCGAGGAAGGTCGATCGAAATATCCTTGAGGTTATGTTCGCGGGCGCCACGAACGACTAAGCGTTCTTTCATGCTCCAGCGCCCTCCATACCCCGTAGTTCTCGTTTCAATTCATGTATTTCATCGCGCAATCTAGCAGCCAATTCAAATTGGAGATTCTCAGCGCTTGCTCGCATCTGCTCAGTAAGAGCTGCAATCAAACCGATGAGTTCTTCCTTAGGCAACTTACCAAGTGTGCCGGCATTTTGCCCAACTGCCGGCATGGAAGTGACTCGTTTTGCGCGCGCAATAAGTTTCTCAGAGTCGTCTTCTTCTTTAGATATCGAATCGGTAATGTCCGCAATCTTCTTCCGCAACGGTTGTGGATCGACACCATGCTCAACGTTGTATGCAACCTGCTTCTCGCGGCGGCGATTAGTTTCGTCAATTGCCTTGATCATCGAATCAGTCAGATTATCCGCATACATATGAACTTCGCCGGAGACGTTTCGAGCAGCACGACCGATTGTTTGGATAAGCGATGTTGCCGAACGTAAGAATCCCTCTTTGTCGGCATCAAGTATCGCCACCAAGGAGACTTCGGGCAGGTCCAATCCCTCTCTTAGAAGATTGATGCCCACAAGCACGTCAAACTCTCCCAATCGCAACTCACGCAGGAGTTCTACCCGTCGCAAAGTATCGACCTCAGAGTGGAGGTATCGAACCTCGATCCCCTGCTGTACCAAGTAATCAGTGAGGTCCTCAGACATCTTCTTGGTCAGAGTTGTCACGAGGACTCGTTCATTCTTCTCTGCTCGCTGGCGGATCTGATGGACTAAATCATCAATCTGACCTTTGATTGGTTTGATGATGACCTTGGGATCGACTAAACCTGTAGGGCGAATGACCTGCTCGACCACATGTGGTGCAATTCCCAATTCATATTTGCCTGGCGTTGCCGACAGATACATCTTCTGTGGAGTTCGCTCGAGGAATTCACTCCACTTTAGAGGGCGATTATCTAACGCGCTCGGCAACCGGAAGCCATGTTCAACCAGAGTTCGCTTACGCGAGGCATCACCCTCGAACATCGCACCTATCTGTGGAACCGTCACATGGGATTCATCGATGATGCAGAGAAAATCCTCTGGAAAATAATCGAGTAAACAATTGGGTGGATCTCCGGGGGCGCGTCCATCGATGTGCCGTGAATAGTTCTCAATTCCAGAACAGAAGCCAAGTTGCCTGATCATTTCGATATCAAAAGTGGTGCGCATCCGAAGTCGTTGCGCTTCAAGCAACTTCCCACTTCTCTCAAAATTCGTCAATTGCTCGGCTAACTCTATTTCAATGGCGCTAATCGCCCGATCCATCGTCGCTTTACTTGCGGAATAGTGCGAGGCTGGGAAGACGAAAGCCTCTTGCTCTTCACTGAGAACCTCCCCCGTAAGAGGATGGAGAGTGAGTAAGCGCTCTATCTCATCGCCAAACATCTCGATTCGAAGCGCAGTCTCCTGATAGACCGGAATAATCTCGATTGTGTCGCCACGTACTCGAAAAGTTCCTCGTTCGAACGCAGTGTCATTTCTAGAATATTGAATGGAGACAAACTTACGGAGTAAAGCAGTTCTTTCAATCGACTCCCCTACTCGAAGTGGAATCATCCCATCGACATACTCTTGAGGGGTTCCTAGACCATAGATACACGAGACAGTTGATACAACAATCACATCGCGTCGAGTCAGGAGTGAGTGCGTAGCCGAATACCGCAGGCGCTCTACCTCCTTGTTGATAGATGAATCCTTTTCTATGAAGGTATCGGTTTGGGGCACGTATGCTTCTGGTTGGTCGTATACGTAGTACGAGACGAAATACTCCACAGCATTATGAGGAAGTAACTCTCGAAACTCATGCGTCAATTGCGCGGCAAGGGTTTTGTTGGGCGCTAAGACCAAAGTTGGTCGTTGTAATCTTTCGATCAACCATGCTGAGGTCGCTGATTTTCCGGTTCCGGTCGCGCCCAACAGGACTACGTCCGACTCCCCACCAGCAAGACGAGAGGCTAATTCGTCGATTGCTTGAGGCTGATCGCCTGCAGGTTGGTAATCGCTGATCACCTGAAAAGGGCGACCGGCTCTCGGTAATTTATCTCGGAGCTCCGGACGCATGGTTTAACCGTAACTTAATCGGCGATTTTTGGTGCTACGTGGATAGCCCACCACTCTTCTAGGCTCTGCAGCAACTCATCTTTATCGCCATTGTTCTCAATGACGTGATGGGCAATCTCTCTACGCCGATCATCGCTTACTTGAGCCGCGATTCGTGCATCTGTTTGCTGATGGGTAAAACCACGTTGGAGTAACCGCTCTCGTCGGAGATGTGCGGAGGTCTCAATCGTGAGCACCAAATCAAATTCCGCAACTCGGTCGGAATTCTCTGCTAATAGCGGAATCTCGTAAACCAGGACGCTCTCTTGAGGCAACTCTCTTGCAATCTGTTGGAATCGCTTCTGAATAAGCGGATGAGTAATCTGCTCCAGTACGCTCTTCTTCTGGGTATCTCGAAAGATAATTTCCGCTAACTTTCCTCGGTCTATTTCACCTTTAGATAAAATCTCATCTCCAAAATATGCAAGGACATTGTTATACCCCTCTTCACCTCGCTCAAGAACTTCGCGCGCTAATTGATCTGCGCTCACATGTATCGCTCCCAAACGCGCCAAGAGGGAACCGGCGCTGGTTTTGCCAGCTCCGATTCCCCCCGTCAACGCTATAAGCAACATCGGGCAACCCGATTTCTTCTCTAGTTCTGTAATTAACCTTACTCTGCGCCCTTAGCCTCTTCACGCTGCCTTCGGTGCGCGAGAAAGCGTGCTTGCGCCTCGGCGTACTGACGCTCCCACTCTTCGCGAGCAGCTTCGAAGCCAGGCTTCCACTCTTGGGTATCTGGATCAAATCCTTCTGGGTAGATGAAGTTACCGCTCTCGTCGTAACGGGCTGGCATTCCATATTGTGTGGGATCGAATGCTTCGACCTCCACTTCATGCCCTTCATTAGCCTGCTTCAGGGAGAGTGAAACACGGCGACGCTCTAAATCGATATCGATGATCTTCACCATGATTTCATCATCGACGCGGACTACCTGTTCGGGGATTTCCACGTGACGTTCGGCTAGCTCAGAGATATGAATAAGTCCTTCGATACCTTCAAACACTCGAACAAAGGCTCCGAATGGGACCAATTTGGTGACCTTGCCTGAGGTCACTTGACCAATCGTGTGGGTGCGGGCAAAAGCCTGCCATGGATCCTCTTGGGTTGCCTTGAGCGAGAGTGAGACGCGCTCACGCTCGAAATCAACTTCGAGCACTTCTACCGTCACTGGCATACCAACTTCGACGACCTCATTGGGGTGATCGATGTGCTTCCAAGAGAGTTCACTGACGTGTACCAATCCATCGACTCCACCTAGATCCACGAATGCACCAAAGTTCACAATGGATGAGATGACACCTGTGCGAACTTGCCCCTTTTGAAGTTGATTGAGGAATGTAGTTCGACTCTCAGATTGTGATTGCTCGAGGAATGCGCGACGTGAGAGAACTACGTTATTGCGATTCTTATCTAATTCAATGATTCGTGCTTCAATCTCTTTACCTATGTATGGAGTCAGGTCACGAACTCGGCGCATCTCGACCAGGGATGCTGGAAGGAAGCCACGGAGTCCAATATCGACAATGAGTCCGCCCTTGACTACTTCGATGACTAGACCCTTCACAACTTCGTCGCGTTCTTTCATTCCTTCAATAGTTCCCCAGGCTCGCTCATACTGGGCACGCTTCTTGGAGAGAATGAGACGACCTTCTTTATCCTCTTTTGTGAGAACAAGCGCTTCGATACGTTCGCCCACTTTTACCAATTCGCTGGGATCGACATCATGGCGAATGGAGAGTTCACGAGATGGAATGACACCTTCAGTCTTGTATCCGATATCAACGAGTACTTCGTCACGATCTACTTGGACGATTATTCCTTCGACGAGATCTCCGTCATTAAAATTCTTGATTGTTCCTTCGATGGCGGCGAGAAAATCTGCCGCGGTTCCGATGTCGTTAACTGCGATACTCAAGGTGCTCCGTAGGTAGTGGATAGTGGTGTGCGGCTATTTGACTAACCGCGCTTGAGCCCTTTGCCCAAGCCGGAGAAGGCTACGCGGGGGCAGGCAATGGGGTCAATTTGGCTCTTTTTCCGGAGTTAGCAGGATTAATGGGCGGCGCTATCCCAGGTGGGGCCAATGCCGATATTGACTGAAAGTGAGGCCCTAAGCGGATAGGCGCTACCCATTTGGGTGCGCACAAGTTCTGATACCGCTGTTGCCTCGTGGGCAGCGATCTCTAGGACCAATTCATCATGAACCTGAAGCAATATTCGAGAGTGCAACTTCCTAGTTTGTAGTTCTCTGTCTACAGAAAGCATGGCTATCTTCATGATGTCCGCAGCGCTCCCTTGGATCGGTGCATTGAGCGCCATTCGTTCAGCCATCTCCCGTCGCATCCGATTATCACTCTGCAAATCAGGAAGGTATCGCTTGCGTCCTAAAATAGTCTCTGTGAATCCTTTCTTTCGCGCTGTAACTACAACAGATTCCAAATACTCACGAATACCACCGAAACGAGTGAAGTACCTATCCATTAACTCTTTCGCTTCTCCTGGTGAGATATCTAGCTGCTGACTTAACCCGAATGCCGAGAGACCGTATGCCAATCCATATGACATTGCTTTGACAGTTCTGCGCATTTCGGCATCAACCTCCTGCGGCTTGACTCCAAAGACTTCTGCGCCGACTGTTGTGTGTAAGTCTTCCCCTTGCTCAAATGCATCTAGCAGCGCCGCGTCATCCGATAGATGGGCCATGATTCGCAATTCGATTTGACTGTAATCTGCAGTCATCAGAGATTCGAAGCCATCTCCAGCAACAAATAGGTTTCGGATTCGTCGACCCTCTTCGGTCCGAATTGGGATGTTCTGAAGGTTGGGATCGGTTGAAGAGAGTCGTCCTGTGGCAGTAATCATCTGTTGGAATGTTGTGTGTATCCGACCATCATTTGCCACTTCTCTGCGTAAGCCCTCAACGACGCTCTTTAATTTAGTGACATCCCTCGAGCGCAGTATCGATTCGAGAACTGGATGCTTAGTGGTTTCCATTAACCAATTGAGCGCATCTGCATCGGTAGTAAATCCTGTTTTTATCTTTTTGGTTTTAGGTAGCTTTAACTCATTGAAAAGTACCTCTTGCAATTGCTTCGGTGATGCGAGGTTGAATTCATGCCCCACTGAAGCAAATGCGCTCTTAGCCGCACTTTCGGCTTGACTCTCAAAATACTCCTCGAGTACTTGAGCTTGGCCCCCCGTGATAGCAATTCCTACAGATTCCATGCGGGTTAATAGCGCGAGAGTTGGGAGCTCGATCTCCTCTAGGACCTGCTCCAACCCCGCTGCTGCACATTCATCTTTCAAAATTGGATATAGATCGAGTAAATGACGCGCGCGCTCGGCTAATGCACCCGAAGTAGATTCCACATGTGAAGCGAAGTCCAGTTCCAAATCTGCCAAATCATTTTTTGGACCACCCGATGCATTCGATAAAGTCTTCTGTAGGTACTTCTCGACTACCTCACTCAATTCCGGCGTCCGAGCGCCAGGGTTGAGCAAGTACGCCATTAGCGCAATATCACCATGGATTCCAGTGATAGCGCTCTGTACTTTTCGAAGTAACGCTTTCCCATCGAAGAAAATCTTGGGAGTTTTTGATTTTTTGATCCATGCAAAGAGTTCTCCCTGACTGACTACAAAAGCAAGCTTTCCTTGTGCCACACCAAAGGTCGAAAGATCAATTGAACTACATATAGCAGTCAAACTTTTATCATCTAGATCCGATAACGAGCCTACTTGTTCAAAACTTTTCGTAGATTGTGCGTGTGATACTTCGACCACAGATTTCGGCAATCGATTCTTAAGCGTCCGAAATTCAAGTAAGTCAAAAAGTTCTCCGATTTTTACATGATTCAATTCTCGTCGAGCAAGATCTCCAGGACCTCTTGACAAGGGAACGTCGCTATCCAATTGAGTTAGCTCCCGGTTAAGGAGCACCTGCGGGATATGTTCTCGCAGCGCAATCCCTACTTTCCCAGGCACTTCATCCACCTTGGCAATCAACGCTGTAAGAGAGCCGTATTCAGAGATCCATTTGGTCGCGGTCTTCTCACCCACTCCCGGTATCGAAGGAAGGTTGTCGCTTGGGTCTCCTCGTAAGGCGGCGAAATCCGGATATTGGGCAGGGGTCAATCCATACTTTTCAGCGACAGCCTCTGGAGTCATGGTGGCAAGTTCGCTAACGCCCTTTTTGGGGTAAAGGACTGTGACATCAGGTGAAACAAGTTGGAATGAATCCCGATCACCAGAACAAATTTCTACATGAAAACCCTCGGCAACGGCTTGCTTGGCTAGCGTTGCAATCACATCATCGGCTTCATAGCCTTCACGTTCGATATGGGTTATGCCCAGTGCTTCGATAATTTCGTGCAATAACGCCATCTGGCTTCGAAACTCATCAGGGGTCTTCGAACGATTTGCTTTGTACTCAGGGAACTTCTCACTACGGAAAGTTTTCCGCGATACATCGAATGCAACTGCTATGTGAGTGGGATTTAAGTCACGTAACAGGCTGAGCAGCATCGAAGTAAAGCCATAGAGGGCATTCGTTGGTTGGCCACTTGAGGTAGTGAAATTCTCAACAGGAAGGGCATGGAATGCGCGATATGCCAGCGAATGCCCATCGAGCAACAGGAGGGTTTTCGATGAGCGCGTAGGCATGTGGCAAGGGTAGGAGGATGGGGCCAATAGTAGGAATATGCTTGGCCCATGTCGGGAATTAACGAAGAGCAACTAGCCCAACTCAATGCTCGTGGTAGAGGCGCGCTCGATGAGAAAATGGGAATTGAGATCCTTGAAGCAAGCCCTGAGCGGCTTGTGGGACGAATGCCAGTTGACGGCAACACCCAACCCTTTGGCCTACTTCATGGCGGAGCAAATGTGGTGCTTGCTGAGAGCCTTGGCTCTATCGGAGCACACCTACATGCAGGGCTTCATCGACGAGTAGTGGGGGTCGATATCAACGCCACCCACCATCGCGCAGCCAAATCGGGATACGTCACCGCGGTGGCTACCGCCATCTCCCTCGGCCGGACATTGGCCAGCTACAACGTAGAGATCTCCGATGATCAGGGGAAAAAAACCTGCACCGCTCGAATAACCTGCCTCATTCTCGCCGACTAATTGTCGTAATTTCACCCGCCCCTGAGTACGCTACCGACCACTATTAAGCAGAGCACGTTCTACCCTGGGGAGCCATATGCGCAAGAGGAGGATCGGCGCATTACTGATGTTTGCGACAGTCACCGCCACCCTCTCTGGTTTCGCTCTCGGTTTTGCTGGCGCTGCCTCGGCAGCTACACCTACTTTCATCCAGGGAACTCTGGTCGACGCCGAGAAAAAACCGCTTCCTGGAGTAGATATCTCCGCGAGTGGGCCGAATAATTTCACGAGCACTTCAACTACTGATCCTCTCGGCAAATGGAGGATTGAAGTTCCTGCAGCGGCGGTCTATGAAGTCTCCATTAATCAAGAGCAACTACCGCAGGGACAAACGCTCACAGATCCCACTCGAGCAACCATCAAGGCTAATGTCATCTCGCTTGGCTTTAATGTCACGATTTTATTTCCGATTGGACCTGGGGTAGAAAAAGCCTCAGATCTTGACCGAGGAGCGCAACTTTTAGCTGACGGTCTCATTCTTGCGCTGGTAATCGCTCTGGCCGCCCTGGGATTAAACCTGGTCTTTGGTACAACAGGTTTGACGAACTTCGCACATGGTGAACTTCTCACGCTCGGCGGTCTACTCACTTATTACTTGAGTGCGGTAGTTGGTCTCAAAGTCATTCTTGCCGTACCAATTGCAGTCTTACTCTCTGCCTTCATCGGTGGCTATCTCCAAGACAAGGTTCTATGGCAACCACTTCGTCGTCGTGGCACTGGACTGATTGCAGCGCTCATCGTCTCCATCGGACTTGCCATTTTCATCAGATATTTCTTCCTCTTTATCTTCGGAGGCGATACCAGACAGCTTCCCGAATATGCCGGACAAGATGGACTCACTATTGGATTGGTTTCGATTACCCCCAAGTCAATAATCACCTCCAGTATCGGATTGGCGATGTTGATTGGAGCCACGTTATGGCTCTCCAGAAGTCATATGGGCAAGGCAAGTCGCGCCGTCGCAGATAATCCAGCGCTCGCCTCTTCTTCAGGCATCGAAGTGGAGCGTGTCATTCGCGCGGTGTGGATCCTAGGCGCAACTCTCGCTGGATTCGCAGGCATCATGATCACTCTTAACCAAGGCGTGAGTTTCGTTCTTGGACAGGATCTGCTCTTGCTTATCTTCGCTGCCGTAACTCTAGGTGGTTTGGGAACAATCAATGGCGCCTTGATTGGCTCGCTGGTGATTGGCGTTTCGATACAGATATCTACTCTTTTTATCCCTACCGAACTTAAATATGTAGGCGCCCTGGTGATTTTGATTCTCATCCTCCTAGTTAGGCCACAAGGAATTCTCGGCAAGAAAGGGAGGGTCGGCTAATGGATTTTCTCTTCATCACTCAACAATCATTGAGCGCAGCAATCGGCGTTAACACCATTATATTTGCGCTTGCTGCAATCGGATTGAATATGCACTTTGGATACACGGGCCTGCTCAACTTCGGTCAAGCAGGATTCCTTGCGGTTGGCGCCTATAGCGTCGCGGTCGCCGTGGTCTCGTTCGATATCTCTCTCTGGATTGCGCTCTTGATTGGCATCGGCAACTCCATCATTCTTGCGCTGCTCCTGGGTATTCCCACACTTCGCTTGCGCGCTGACTACCTCGCTATCGTCACTATTGCTGCAGGTGAAATCATCAGGCAAGTGGCCCGCTCAGCGACTTTCAATGACACTCTCGGTGGATCCGACGGCATTACTGGGAAGTTCGGAAAAGAATTCTTCGACCTCAACCCTTTCACCGAAGGCTTAGATCTCCCCTTCCTTCGCTATACCCCCAATGACCTATGGGTGGTTATCGTTGGATGGATTGTCGTAGCGTTCATTCTTATCTTGATGTGGCTATTAGTGAATTCGCCTTGGGGACGGCTTCTCAAAGCCATTCGTGAAGATGAGGATGCTGTTCGCTCATTAGGTAAAAACGTCTATCTCTACAAAATCCAATCCTTGATTGCTGGTGGCGTGATTGGCTCAATCGGTGGTTTTGTCTATGCGCTCTCTCGCCAATCGGTACAGCCTGACAACTACGGAACTGCGCTCACCTTCTTTGCTTACACCGTGCTAATTCTTGGTGGCGCCGCGCGAGTGATGGCCCCCATCGCAGGTGCCATCATCTTCTGGTTCTTACTCGTCTTTGTCGAGCAACTACTACGTCAAGCCGTCTCTGCTGGGTACATCCCGGAGTGGCTAATTGGTGTCAATCAAGTAGGTCAAATCAGGTTCATGCTCGTTGGTCTTGGGTTGATGCTGTTGATGATATTCAGGCCGCAAGGAATCTTCGGTGATCGAAAGGAGTTGGCTCTTGATGCCCGCGCATAGTTCTCGTTTCAAAGAGCAAGCGCTTGCAGCGTTTGCATCAGTTACTCCGACTCCTGGAGTGGCAAAACCCGATCCCATCATCGTTGCCGACAAGGTCACAAGAAAATTTGGTGGACTAACAGCTGTCAATGTTGATCACGTTGAGATCCAACGCGGCTCGATCACAGCGTTAATCGGCCCAAATGGCGCAGGTAAGACCACCTTCTTCAACTTAATTACTGGTTTTGACTCGGTGAACGAAGGGAGTTGGACTCTCAACGGCGAGCAGATTGTGGGTACTCCTCCTCATAAAGTGGCGCGAAAAGGAATGGTCCGCACCTTTCAATTAACGAAGGCGCTTTATCGTCTCTCGGTGCTCGATAACATGCGTCTTGCTGCGACAGGACAACGTGGTGAATCCTTCATTCGCGGCCTCTTCCCTTTCATTTGGCGCAGACAAGAGAGCGCAATCACTGCTCAAGCAGAAGAGTTACTCACTCGATTTCAATTAATTGACAAAAAGTCTGACTTTGCTGCAGCGCTATCTGGTGGCCAACGCAAACTCCTTGAAATGGCCCGCGCGCTCATGGTCAAACCAGAGATTGTCATGCTCGATGAACCGATGGCAGGAGTCAACCCAGCGCTCAAACAATCTCTCCTCGGTCATATCAAAGACCTCCGCGATGAAGGCATGACTGTTCTTTTTGTAGAACATGACATGGATATGGTCCGCGATATCAGCGATTGGGTGATTGTGATGGCTGAGGGCAAAATTGTTGCCGAAGGCACTCCAGAGAGCGTGATGGGAAATCAGGCGGTCATTGATGCCTACCTGGGAGCCCACCATGATCTCTCTCTCGATGAGGGCCCCAGATGAAGATCGGTAATAGGCTATGAATTCACTCAACACCACCGGCACACCGTTAGTTGAGGCGGCGGGAATCATCGCTGGTTATCTGCCTGGTGTGAATATCCTCAATGGTTGCGACCTTTATGCCAATGAAGGTGATTTGGTAGGCATCATCGGACCAAATGGCGCCGGCAAATCCACTCTTCTTAAATCTCTCTTTGGTTTAGTAAAAGTTCGAGATGGCATCGTTCGCCTTAAAGGCGAAGATGTCACCAATCTACGCGCTGACCAACTCGTCCGCGCCGGAATTGGCTTCGTGCCGCAAACCAATAACATCTTCCCATCGCTCACTATTGAAGAGAATCTACAAATGGGGGCCTACCAACGTCCGGATAGTTTCAATGAGCGTTTTGATTTCGTCACCAACCTCTTCCCCACCCTGGGCAGCCGTCGCAAACAACGAGCGGGTTCACTCTCGGGTGGAGAGCGCCAAATGGTTGCCATGGGGCGTGCGTTGATGATGGCGCCGAGCGTTCTCTTACTCGATGAACCAAGCGCTGGCCTTTCGCCTGCGCTACAAGATGAGGTTTTCGTGCGAGTACGCGAGATCAATAAAACTGGCGTGACCGTAATAATGGTCGAGCAGAATGCTCGCCGTTGCCTTCAGATTGTGGATCGTGGATATGTTCTTGATCAAGGGCGCAACGCTTATACCGGTACTGGCCGCTCGTTGGCTAACGATCCAAAGGTTATTGAATTGTACCTTGGCACTCTCGCTAAAAATAATTAGTTGCTCATAAATAGATTAGGGCCGATCTCTAGCGAGACCGGCCCTAACTAGTTAACTAGCCGAGTTATTACTACTGTGCAGGAACTGCTCCAGTGATGAACTCTTCAGCCTTTGGTGCGAACTTGTCATTCGCTGAGTACTCGTAAACGCCCATGGTGGCCACCGATGGGTCGCCATTTGCGTCGAACTCGATTGGACCAGAGACACCGTCATAATCAATGTCGGTGCCTGCTGCAATCAAATCTAAGCACTCCTTGTAGCTGGTGCACTTGGTTCCACCCGAGGAGACAGATGCCAAGTTAGCAGCGATGGTCTTGCCATCGGTGCCCTTGCCCTGCTCTGCAGCGAGTGCAATCAAGATGACTGCATCGTATGACTCAGGAGCGTACGAGAAGTCGGTCAACTTAGGATCAACTTCGAGTAGGCGCTTCTGTAGTTCGTCGCTGGTGAGAACGCCTGGAAGAGTCGCCTTGACGCCCTTCATGGTGTTATTTGGTAGATCCTTGTAAGCCTGGCTGGAGAGGTTACCGTCAACGAGGTAAGTCTTTACCTTGTTTGGACCAATGCCCTGCTTGATTAATTCGGTAAGAACCTTCACTGACTCGTCGAAACCGATGAGCGCAATTGCATCAGGCTTTGCAGCCTTCACCTTTGCGACATCAGCGGAGAATTCTGCAGCCTGTGGGTTGTAGACAACCTGAGTTGAGGTTCCGGAGAATGCAGCGATGCCGTACTTGGCAAGACCGTTTCCGTATGCGTCATCAAGGTTCATGAAGACAGCATTTGTTGCACCATTCTTCGCCATCAATTGGCCAAGAACTGCACCTTGGAAGGTATCTGGTGGAGCAGTACGGAAATAGAGGCCATTATCTGCATAGGTGGTGAGATCTGGTGAGGTATTCGCTGGGGAGAAGTGAACAATTCCAGCGCCGGTGATCTTGTCGATAACGGTGAGTGATACACCAGAGGATGCCGCACCCACGATTGCACCTACGCCAGCTGCGATATGTGAATCAGCAGTCTGTTGAGCGATATCGGTGCTGGTATCTCCAGAGTCGCCACGAATGTGCTCAACTGGTTGACCAAGAACTCCACCTGCATCGTTGATGTCCTTGACAGCAAGGTCAACGCCTGCGAACTCTGGTGGCCCGAGGAATGCGAGGTTACCTGTCTCAGGAAGTAGTGAACCGATCTTGAGCGGACCAGTTGAAGCAGGAGCTGCCTCTTCTGTGCTCTCTGTTGCGGTCTCTTCTGAAGCTGTGTCGGATGAGGACGAGCAGCCTGCAAGAACGAGCGTCGCTACAGCGAAGGCGGTTACAACCTTCCACTTGTATGACTTTTGCATTATTACCCTTTCGATTGCTATCGATTGCTTTCGATGATTTCTAGAAGTACTTCTGATCACTACAAAACTTCTCCCGCAGATCAAGGTGATTCGAGGGCACAGTAGCGTCAAGTAATCCCTGAGTATGCCAAAAGAAGAGAAAAGTTGTAAGTCGAGGAGTCCGCTAAATTGGCCGAGTGTGGGTAATTTTCTCGGCTAATTAGCCCTTCTGAGCCGAGATTAGCGCCTGAGCGACCTCGACCATCGAAACCCGCTTATCCATGGCCCCGCGCTGAATCCAGGTGAAAGCCTCCCCTTCGCTCATTCCATGTGCACTCATCAAAATACCTTTTGCCCGCTCAACGATTTTTCGCGCCTCGAGTTTACCCTCGAGCGTGGCTATCTCCCCTTCGAGAATGGTCCGCTCGAAGAAGCGAGAACGGGCGACCTCGATTGCAGGAATCAGATCACTAATCGTGAAAGGTTTTACCAAGTAAGCCATCACACCGGCGTTATTTGCTCGCTCAATCAACTCTCTCTGACTAAAGGCAGTCAACATCACTATCGGAAGATAACCGCGCAATTCTTCGGCTGCAGTAATGCCATCTTTAACTGGCATCTTCACATCAAAGAGCGCCACATCAGGTTGTTGCTCTCGGACCAATCGAACGGCATCTTCACCGTTGGCTGCTTCACCAACTACCTCATAACCTTCGCGAGCGAGCATTTCTACCAAGTCCATCCGGATGAGCGCCTCATCTTCAGCAACCACAATTCGCAACGGTGAAGGTTTCGATGGCGAGATGGTCATGTGCCCCGAGTCGGATTCGAACCGACACTATGCAGTGTTTGAGACTGCCCTCTCTACCGTTGGAGTACCGAGGCGTGGTGTAGAGAGTTTACCTATAGGCCGCAGCGGCGCCAGCCACGGCATCTCCGATCCGATGTACGCGCATGGCATTGGTCGAGCCAGGGATTCCTGGAGGGCTACCGGCAACAATCACAATATGTTCGCCAATAGCTCCGCGCCCAGTATCAAGAAGAGCAGAATCGATCTGTTTGACCATCTCGTCGGTATGTTTCGCCGGTGGAATCACTATCGGTTCTACTCCCCAGGAGAGCGCGAGTTGATGGGCAGTACTTATCTCTGGGGTCAGGGCGAGTATGGGAATTACCGAGCGCAAACGTGACATTCGACGGGCCGAATCTCCACTCTGTGTAAAAGCAACGAGAAATTGCGCACCGACGACTGCTCCCACTTCAGCGGCCGCTTTCGTAATTGCGCCCGATTTTGTATGGGGATTATGGCGCAGCTGGGCCACCTCTGAGAGCGCCTTCTCCTCTGTCTTCGCAATTATCTTAGACATCATGGAGACCGCTTCAAGTGGAAACTTCCCCACGCTCGTCTCACCAGAGAGCATCAGCGCATCTGCCCCATCGAGAATCGCATTTGCGCAATCGGTCGCTTCCGCCCGAGTGGGCGAAGGATTGCTCATCATCGATTCCAACATTTGGGTCGCGACAATCACTGGTTTGGCATTCTCCCTGGCCGCCGCGATGCATCGCTTCTGAACCAATGGCACCTCTTCTATTGGAAGTTCCACACCCAGATCACCACGTGCCACCATCAAACCATCGAATGCGTTTACAATCTCATCGAGATTAGAGACTGCTTGTGGTTTCTCAATTTTCGCAATAACAGGAATGCGAACATCCATCCGATTCATGACAGCATGAACGCCCTCGATGTCGGAACCGTGACGAACAAAAGAGAGCGCAATCAGATCCACGCCTGCGGTGAGCGCCCATTCCAAATCAGAGAGATCCTTCTCCGAGAGGGCAGGAACCGAAAGTGAAGAGCCTGGAGCGTTTATTCCTTTATTGCTACTTATTGCCCCACCATTTCTCACGATGGTGTAAATATCTTCGCCGCTAATCTTTGATATCTGAAGTGCAATCTTGCCATCGTCGATAAGTAAAGTATCTCCAGCGGTACAATCTGCTGCCAATCCCTTGTACGTAGTGGAGGCTCGTGAACTATCACCGACGATTTCTTGAGTGGTGATGACGAAACTTGCTCCCTCTTGAAGAAAGTGCTCACCTTCAACAAGTTTTCCCAGACGAATCTTGGGCCCTTGGAGATCTGCAAGAACTGCTACGTACGCAGCGCGCTTTCTAGATTCATTCCGCACGTTAGTGAGCAATTCTTCATGTTGAACGCGAGTGCCATGTGAAAGATTCAATCGTGCAACATTCATTCCAGCATCGATCAATTGACCGATGCGCATCTCACTCGAGGTTGCTGGCCCTAAGGTGCAGACGATTTTTGCACGTCGTTGACCGCTCATCCCACTACACCATTAATGGGCGAGCAGTGGGCTCGATCGGTGCCGGAAGTTGAGTTCTTCCCATCAGATAGCGATCTGCTCCAGCGGCAGCAGAGCGACCCTCTGCAATCGCCCACACGATGAGCGACTGGCCCCGACCTGCGTCGCCGGCTACGAATACCCCTGGAACGGTGCTCTGATAGCTCTCATCTCGAGCAATATTGCCTCGAGAATCCAGTTCTACTCCCAATTGCGAAATCAGAGGTGACTTCTCTACTCCCGTAAAGCCCATCGCCAAGAAGACAAAGTCCGCTGGGATCTCACGCTCGCTTCCGGGAACTTTTTCAAATTTACCATTGACGAATTGGGTCTCTATCAGCTTGAGCGCCTTCAGGTTGCCGGCGCCATCACCGATGAATTCTTCAGTGGAGACAGAGTACATACGCTCCCCCGCTTCCTCATGTGCGCTCGATACTCGATAGATCATCGGATAGGTCGGCCAGGGCGCAGACGAAGGGCGTTCGTTGCTTGGTCGCGGCATGATCTCGAGTTGAGTAATGGATGCTGCACCTTGACGTATTGCAGTTCCTAGACAATCGGCGCCGGTATCACCCCCACCAAGGATCACCACATCTTTGCCTCTCACATTTATTAGGGGTGCGGTGATTTCACCTAAGCCCTGTTTATTGCCCCAAGGGAGATATTCCATCGCTTGATATATCCCACGAAGTTCTCGCCCAGGTACTGGAAGATCTCGCCACTGCGTAGCACCAATTGCAAGGACCACTGCGTCATAGCGAGTACGTAACTGCTCACCGGTAATCTCTTCACCAACATTTACTCCAGCACGAAAGCGAGTGCCTTCAGCCTTCATTTGATCGAGACGGCGATCAAGAATTGATTTCTCCATCTTGAATTCGGGGATACCGTAACGAAGTAAACCGCCAATCTTCTCGCCCCGTTCATAGACTGCAACGGTGTGACCAGCACGAGTCAATTGTTGCGCCGCAGCAAGTCCAGCAGGACCAGAACCAACCACCGCAACAGTCTTTCCTGTAAGACGATCGGGAACTAATGGCTTGACTCCGCCTACAGCAAAGGCCTCTTCAATAGTTCGAAGTTCTACTTGCTTGATAGTTACAGCATCTCTATTGATGCCGACAACGCAAGCAGTCTCGCACGGTGCAGGACATAGCCGACCAGTGAATTCGGGGAAATTGTTTGTGGCATGTAGTCGATCAATCGCCTCGCCGACTTCGCCACGCCAAATCAGGTCATTCCACTCAGGAATCAGATTTCCCAGCGGGCAGCCTTGGTGACAGAAAGGGATACCGCAATCCATGCAACGACCTGCTTGTTTCTGTAAATCTGCGAAGGGTTGATCCTCATACACTTCACGCCAATCGCGAATTCGAATATCTACCGGTCGTCGCTTAGGAGTCTCGCGCGGTACTTTCATAAACCCTGCTGGATCAGCCATGAGTAGCCTCCATTACGTAAGTCTCCCGAGGGAGCCCTTCTCTCTCCGCGCGCTCCATTGCCGCAAGCACTCGAGCATAATCCCGTGGCATTACGAGCGAGAAGCGCTCAACCGATTCTTGCCAATTATTTAGAATCTCTGCGGCTACTGGTGAACCGCTCTCTGCCCCATACCGCGAGAGAATCTGGTGTAGATGGGCTTTGTCACTCTCGGTGAGAATCAAGATATCTACCATCTCGCCGTTGACATGCGCAGGATTGATATCGAGTACGAAGGCTCGCCCACCAGACATTCCTGCAGCGAAGTTCCGTCCAGTTTTGCCGAGGACTACAACAACGCCACCGGTCATGTATTCACAACCGTGGTCGCCCACTCCTTCAACTACTGCAGTCGCACCTGAGTTTCGCACGCAGAATCTCTCACCAACGATTCCTCGAATAAAAATATCGCCTGATGTGCCACCATAACCGATGACATTTCCCGCGATCACATTCTCCTGTGCAACAAATTGTGCGCGTTCATCAGGCTGAACCACGATCGTTCCACCAGAGATTCCTTTGCCGACATAGTCATTCGCATCACCGTAAAGTCGCAAGGTCACGCCTTTGGGAATGAAGGCACCAAATGATTGACCTGCTGAACCATGGAAGGTCAGATCAATTGTTCCCGGTGGAAGTCCCTCCCCACCAAAACGTCTGGTCACTTCAGCCCCAAGCATTGTTCCAACTGTTCGATTGACATTGCGGACTTCAAGGCTTGCTCTGACAGGTTGTGCATCTTCCAATGCGCTCTGAGCTAGAGCGATGAGTTGATTGTCAAGGGCTCGATCCAAGCCGTGATCCTGCTTATGTACTGCATAACGAACACCCGGCGCTGGCGCCACCAATAATGGTGAGAGATCAAGCCCCGATGCCTTCCAGTGATCTACTGCTTTTTTCGTATCGAGTATTTCGACTTGGCCGACCGCATCTTCAATACTTCTAAAGCCAAGTTCGGCAAGTAATTCACGTACTTCCTCTGCGATGTATTCGAAGAAAGTCTCTACAAACTCCGGTTTGCCTGAGAACTTTTCGCGTAACAGAGGATTTTGGGTTGCCACTCCCACTGGACAGGTATCTAGATGGCATACCCGCATCATGATGCAGCCAGAGACGACTAGTGGAGCGGTGGCAAAGCCATATTCTTCAGCGCCTAAAAGCGCTGCGATAATGACATCGCGTCCAGTCTTCAACTGACCATCGGTCTGAACCACGATTCGATCACGTAGTCGGTTGAGCATGAGAGTCTGTTGTGTCTCCGCAAGTCCCAACTCCCATGGCGCTCCTGCGTGTTTCAGCGAAGTAAGTGGAGATGCGCCAGTACCGCCGTCATGACCGGAGATGAGCACGACATCAGCATGTGCCTTACTTACACCTGCAGCGACAGTACCCACACCCACCTCTGCGACTAACTTCACATGAATACGCGCATCCTTATTGGAATTCTTTAAATCATGGATGAGTTGAGCTAAATCCTCGATTGAATAGATGTCATGGTGAGGCGGTGGCGAAATCAAGCCAACGCCAGGAGTCGAGTGTCGAGTCTTTGCTACCCATGGATAGACCTTCTGTCCTGGGAGTTGACCGCCCTCTCCCGGTTTAGCACCTTGGGCCATCTTGATTTGAATGTCATCAGCGTTGACCAGATACTCGCTTGTCACGCCAAAGCGTCCACTAGCAACTTGTTTGATTGCTGATCGTTTGGAATCTCCATTTGCCAATGGCAGATAGCGTTCGGGATCCTCGCCACCTTCGCCAGTGTTGGATTTACCGCCCAAACGGTTCATCGCAATAGCCAATGTCTCGTGCGCCTCTTGCGAGATCGATCCATAGGACATTGCTCCTGTAGAAAAACGTTTGACGATCTCACTTATCGGCTCAACTTCGTCGATTGAGAGTGGTTTACGTTGATCTTTTTTCAATTCAAAGAGTCCACGTAATGTCATCAGATCTTTTGACCGATTGTTAACTTTGTCAGTGTACTTCTTAAAGATTTCGTATTGACGCGCCCTCGTCGAATGTTGGAGCAAAAAGACAGTCTCAGGATCGAATAGATGTGGTTCGCCATCTCGACGCCACTGATACTCGCCTCCTGTAGGCAACTTCTTTGTGCCAGGAATTTCGCCCCCCGGTGGATACGCGATTTGATGGCGGGCAATCGCTTCGCTTGCGATGATGTCAATCCCGATTCCACCAAGCCGTGAAGTAGTGCCAGAGAAGTACTCATCTACCACCGCTTGCGAGAGGCCAATTGCCTCGAATACCTGTGCCCCGGTGTACGAAGCAATCGTGGAAATGCCCATCTTCGACATAACCTTTAAAACGCCCTTACCTAGGGCTTTGATGAGATTGCGAACTGCTTTCTCAGGAGAGATGTTGGGGATGACACCTTGGTTGACCAAATCTTCGACGCTCTCCATAGCAAGATAAGGATTAACTGCTGCGGCGCCAAAACCTAAGAGGAGCGCAACATGATGAACTTCTCGGACATCGCCAGCCTCAACGACCAGACCTACATGGGTTCTACGTTGAGTGCGGATCAGATGGTGGTGGATTGCTGAGATGAGTAAGAGCGATGGGATCGGCGCATTATCAGCATCGCCATCTCGATCAGAGAGCACGATTATCCGCGCCCCCTTTTCAATTGCCTGGCTCGCCTCATGACGTAATTCTTCAATTCGCGCTGCCAACCCGGCGCCACCATCGGCGACCGAGAAGAGTCCACGGAGTACGTATGGAGCGAAACCGCTCTGAGTCTTGTCGGCATTGACATGAATGATTTTTGCCAACTCGTCATTATCAATAACAGGAAAAGGCAAAAGTATTTGGCGGCAGGACTCAGGTCCCGGATCAAGAATGTTATGTTCTGGCCCAATAGTGGCAGAAAGACTCGTAACCAGCTCTTCCCGAATCGCATCAAGAGGTGGATTCGTCACCTGAGCAAATAATTGTGAGAAGTAATCGAATAAGAGCCGTGGTTTATTCGAGAGAGCGGCGATTGGCGAATCAGTACCCATCGAACCTAAAGGTTCCATCCCTGCCCGCGCCATTGGAGTAAGGAGAATTCTCAACTCTTCTTCGGTATACCCAAAAGCGCGTTGTCGTCGGAGCACGGATGCATGCGGATAGACGATGTGCTCTCGTGCGGGTAAATCCTCAAGTCGCACCACTCCTTGCTCTACCCACTCTGCGTAATCTGCGGCCGAGGCGAGGGAAGATTTAATTTCCTCATCTTCAATTATTCGACCCTCTTCGATATCCACCAAGAACATTCGCCCAGGCTGTAATCGTCCTTTTCGGATTACTGAGGCGGCGGGAATATCCAATACGCCAACTTCACTGGCTAAGACGACCAATCCCTCATCAGTTACCCAGAACCGAGAGGGGCGGAGGCCATTTCGATCGAGAACTGCGCCTACTTGATGACCATCGGTGAAAGTTACGCAGGCTGGGCCATCCCAGGGCTCTATCAGTGAGGAGTGAAAGGCATAGAAAGCCTTGCGGGTCGGATCCATTGTGGAGTTGTTCTCCCAGGCCTCTGGAATCATCATCAACATCGCATGTGGCAATGAACGTCCTGATAAATAAAGTAGCTCGAGCACTTCATCGAACGACGCCGAGTCACTACCGCCATCGGAGATGATTGGAAATATTCGCTTGATATCTCCGGGAATGACATCACTTGCAAGTAGCGCTTCGCGAGCGCGCATCCAATTGCGATTTCCCTTCACGGTGTTGATTTCACCGTTATGTGCGATGTAGCGATACGGATGCGCTAGCGGCCAAGAGGGAAATGTATTTGTGGAGAATCGTGAGTGCACCAATGCAAGTGGCGATGCAACACGTTCATCTGAAAGGTCAGGAAAGAACTCCTCTAGTTGTCCAGTGGTCAACATTCCTTTGTACACGATTGTTTGTGAGGAGAGCGAAGGGAAATACACTTCGAGCGTATGTTCTGCTCTCTTACGGAAGATGAAAAGCAATCTATCGAGAGCAATTTGGCTCTCGCCATTCTTGCCTTCAAGGAAAATCTCTTTAAACGAAGGCATTACAGACTTGGCGGTCGCACCTAGAGAGCTCGCGTTAATTGGAAGGTCGCGCCAACCGATGATCGAAAGTCCCTCTTGGGTAGCCAGCGTATTCATGGCACGCAGAACTTCCGCACTCTTTCTCTCGTCTGCCGGCAAGAATGCGATTCCTGTTCCATAACTTCCTGCAGGTGGAAGTGGGAAGTCCACGACCTCTCGGAAGAATTGGTCGGGAATGCGAATGAGAATGCCAGCGCCATCTCCGCTATCAGGTTCAGCACCTGAAGCGCCGCGATGTTCCATATTGCGAAGTGCGGTCAATCCCAGCGCGACGATGTCATGGCGCGCTTGGCCAGTGAGGGTAGCGACCATGGCGACGCCACAGGCATCCTTTTCAAATTCGGAGTTGTAGAGTCCAACTCCGCGAGAACGCACCGGTGCAGCCTGGTCTGGAAAGGCTGAAAAATGAGAAATGGCCATGGATATCCCTCCTGATGGGACGCCTTTGGCCCGGATGTGCTAAACGAACAACCCTAATACTAGCGTCTAGATCCCGCTTATGTGCACCAGAGCGCCAATGCCGGCTGTGACCGCCATTGCCAGGCTCCCGCCGATCATGATTCTCATTGTGGCGGAAATTGGGTTAGTCCCGGAAATCCTCGCCCCCGTTACTCCAGCCAGAGCAAGACCGAGGATGGTGATCGTCACGATACTCACCCCTTGATTGATGAGCGTAGGAATGAAGACTCCGATTAGCGGAATCAATCCCCCAAGGGTGAATGCCGCCGCAGATGCAACTGCTGCCTGAATCGGTCTGGCCTTGGTGAGATCATGCTGACCTAATTCATCGCGAAGATGAGCCTCTAGCGCATTGTGTTTATGGAGCGCCTGCGCAACCTGGAGCGATAAATCGCGAGGGATACCCCGATCTTCATAGATTTTCGCAAGTTCTAGTAACTCTCCTTCAGGATCGAGTTCTAAGTGAGCCCTCTCAATCTCCCGGTCGGCTCTTTCGATATCAGTCTGGGAGCTAACTGACACATATTCGCCAACTGCCATCGACAGCGCTCCTGCCGCAATTCCAGCAAGCCCAGCAGTTACTACAGTTGCAGTACTTGTCTGTGCGGCAACAAATCCAAGCATTAGTGAAGCGTTCGAGACTAAACCATCGTTGACACCCAGTACCGCAGCCCGTAACCACCCCGCGCGATGAGTTCGATGCTCGAGATTACGTTGATAGACCTTTTCTAATGACACAGAGAGAAGTTTAGCGCGCTCCACGCCGATTTCGACGACCAAAACTGGCGAATGCGGCGACAACGAAGGCGCAGAGGCTTACCCATACGTTAAACCGAAGGGAGAAGATTTCCGCACTGGTATCGATTCGCAAGTTCTCGATCCAGAAGCGACCAAATGAATAGCTCGCTACATAAAGGAGAAAGAGGCCGCCACTTCGTAAGAGCCCTCTACGCGCTACTCCGATTAATATGAGGGCCACGACCCCGCACCAGAGCGATTCATAGAGAAATGTGGGATGGAAAGTTTCGAAATCGGCAAAACCATTTGGTCTTTTATTCGCTGGCACTTGTAGCGCCCAAGGCAAAGTACTGGGTCTGCCAAATAACTCCACGTTGAACCAATTGCCCCACCGACCAATTGCTTGCGCAATGACTATCCCTGGAGCGAGCGCATCCATGAACACTGCAAAAGATGGCAAAGCCTGTAGTTCTACCCCGTGAAGTGAACCTTTTCGCAGAAGTAGTCGATAACGAAGATACGCCCCCGCTACACCTAGACCAATTGCACCCCAAATTCCCAAGCCGCCACGCCAAATTGCGATGGCATCAAAAAAGGTTCGCTCGCTATTCCACGATGTAGCAAGGTGATAAAGGCGGCCACCCACGATTCCAGAGGGCACAGCCCAATATGCAACATCTGTTACAACTCCTGGTAAACCACCGAGTGCTATAAAACGTCGTTCACCCCACCAAACGGCAACAATGACTCCGGCAATGATGCAGAGCGCGTAAAAGTGGATTGTTAATGGACCAAGAGTCAACGCACTTAGTGAAGGTGAAGGAAATGACGCCACCTTCATCAGGTTGTTAGTTAATTCCGTACTTGACTAGTTGTGCGTTAAAGCCTTCAGGGGTGTAGTAGTTGATCCCTTGCTGATCGCTCTCGATGATATTGCCATCGATAACCACCGTTGGAGTTCCGTTGATATTTGCCTCGCCGCCTGCAGCAGAGACGTTAGTCAACCACTTACGATATTTATCGGTATTGAGGCAAGCAGCGAATTTCGTCTCATCAAGTCCCATCGCTGTGGCCATCGAGATGATGTATGGCTTATCCCACGTACCCGAACCCTCTTGCTCTTGGTTGTCATAGAGGAACTTACTATATTCGCGGAACTTACCTTGATCAGCGGCACAACCACCACCCATTCCTGCTACCACTGATTCAGGGCCAAGGAACGAGAGAGTGTTGTAGACAACTTTTGCTTTACCTTGACTAATAATCTCCGCAATCTTGGCGCCATTGGTATCTTCGAAACGCTTACAACTCGGGCATTGAAAATCTTCCCAGATGTTGATTGTGGGCGACTTATCAGCATTGAACACAATGCCATATCCATCGGCAGCGCTTGCTCCCGGAGGGAGTGCGACATTTGATGCACTTCTATTACTCACGACAGTGAAGACTGCACCAATCACTACTACGAGTGAGACCATTCCGATGACGATCCACCGAGTGATTGGATCGGGTTGATTATTTCGTCCGCCACGTTGAGGGCCACGGTTCTTGGATGCCATGTTTTCAGCCTACTTCCCGCGATTATCTAGCGCAAAACGAGAACTCGGGCGGTAATAGAGGTAGAAACCGCATATCGCCAACCCAATATCTCTGATGATTTCTTGGAGATACTTGGTCTCGCTCGGGTCGATCTCTCCCCCGCCACCAAAGCACCCACAGTCGATGCTCAAACCGCGTGCCCACGCTGAGGCAATTGCCCCAATAAAGAGCACCATAAGTAGCGCACCGACCAATCCTGAGAGTCTGGTGAATACTCCGAGAATCAAAAGCGCACCGAGCCCTACCTCAAACCACGGCAAGATGTAACCAAAGAATGAAGCAAGAGAGTTTGGCAGTAATTCATAGGCGCGCATCGCTGCTGCCGCTTTGTAAGGGGTTGGAATCTTTATCGCTCCAGCAACAAAGACCACCCCACCTAATGTCAGGCGTGCAAATAAACCGAGCCAATCCAGTAGCTCTACCCGCTTTGAGAGAAGCGGTGACTCCGATGAGACCTTTACTCCATCTACTTGATTATTCATTTTACTCCTCTTGCCTCTTTCGCGCCGCTCACTCCGGGAGATTCACGATTGGCTGACCTAGTCGCCGCTGCGAGCGATAATGCAAGTTCTTCCAAGCCCACTAAACCTTTATCGAGATCTTTTCCAAGTAACTCTTTGATAAGTGCGCTACCGATAATGACACCATCAGCGTAAGTCGCAACCTCTCTCGCTTGCTCAGGGGTAGAGACTCCTAAACCCACCGCTACCGGGAGATCAGAGACTTGTCGAATGCGCGCGACCAACTCTTGCGCTGAATTCGAGACCGATGTGCGTGTTCCAGTCACGCCCATCAAACTTGCCGCATAAATAAATCCAGAGGTGATTCCCGTGACCTTTCGCAAACGATCATCAGTGGTGCTCGGGGCAACTACATATATCGTGTTGATGCCTGCTCGCGCAGCGCTCTGATTCCACGGCTGGGCCTGTTCAAACGAGAGATCAGGGGTGATAACCCCAGAACCTCCCGCTTGCGCAATCGCATGAGCGAACTTATCGACACCAAATTGCTCAATCGGATTCCAATACGTCATTACTACTGCCGCTGCACCCCGCTCGGTAGCGTGATGCAATGTTCCAAGAACATCCTTTGCTTTAACCCCATTTCGCAACGCCTGGTCGGCTGCCTCTTGAATAATTGGGCCATCCATCACAGGATCGCTATAGGGATACCCAATCTCCACCGCATCAAATCCAGAGTCGATGAGAACATCGATTGCCCTCTTACACCCCTCAACTGTCGGAAATCCCGCTGGAATGTACCCAATGAGTGCTGCTCGGTTCTCACCTCTTGCTTGATGGAGAACTCTTTCGAGCGAGGTCTGCATCGCTAGGCCATTCCAAAATATTCAGCGGCAGTTTGTACATCTTTGTCGCCACGACCGCTGAGATTAATCAGTAGTGTCGAGTTTGGGCCCAACTCTTTCCCAAGTTTGATAGCGCCTGCAAGTGCGTGCGCAGTTTCAATGGCTGGAATTATCCCCTCAGTTCTGCAGAGAAGTGAGAATGCTTCCATCGCCTCCTTATCGGTAATTGGCCAATATTCAGCACGACCTATGTCATAGAGATGTGCATGTTCTGGACCCACACCTGGGTAATCCAATCCCGCAGAGATCGAATGTGACTCGATGGTCTGCCCATCTTCATCTTGCAGCATGTACGAGCGAGCGCCGTGGAGAACTCCTGGTCGGCCACCTGAGATCGCTGATGCATGGCGACCAGTTTCAAGTCCATCACCACCGGCCTCTAATCCAATGAGTCGTACGCTTTTCTCATCGATAAACGGATAGAAGATTCCAATTGCGTTGGAGCCGCCCCCGACGCACGCCAGAACTGCAGTAGGTAAAGCACCAGTCAATTCGAGCACCTGTGCTCGCGCTTCATCACCAATGATTCGATGAAAATCTCGAACCATGACTGGGAATGGGTGTGGACCGGCGACAGTCCCCAATATGTAATGAGTCGTCTCTACGTTAGTTACCCAATCACGCATCGCTTCATTGATCGCATCTTTTAACGTTCGCGATCCTGCAGTAACAGGTACAACAGTTGCCCCAAGCAATCGCATTCGCGCAACATTGAGCGCTTGACGCTTGGTGTCTTCTTCTCCCATGTATACAACGCACTCAAGTCCAAGAAGTGCCGCTGCAGTCGCAGAAGCTACTCCATGTTGTCCCGCACCAGTCTCAGCAATTACCCGCTTTTTGCCCATCCGTTTTGTCATGAGCGCTTGACCTAGAACATTGTTGATCTTATGAGAGCCGGTGTGGTTGAGATCCTCGCGCTTAAGCAAGATTCGCGCGCCACCGCAGTAATCGGCAAAGCGATTCGCCTCAGTAAGGATGCTAGGACGCCCTGAGTACGTTTTATGAAGATGGCTCAACTCCGCAACAAAACTTCGGTCGTTTTTCAGCTCCTGGTGCATCTTCGCTAATTCATCAAGCGCTGCGATAAGCGCCTCTGGCACGTAGCGACCACCATAAGGGCCAAAGAGGCCGGTATCTATAGTTGCAGTCATGGGCTAAGCCTACGGACTCTTGCCGCTTGCGCGCGATGTAAAAATGTTCGAATACTCTCGGCTGGATCTCCATCTTTAACCAGCGCCTCACCCACCAAGATGCCATCTGCCCCGACCGCCGCCAACGCCGCTACCTCATCCGCGCTGCTGATCCCAGATTCAGCAATTAAAGGAACTCCGGCCTCAACCAGAGGAGCCAGCTGGGAAAAAATTCCAGAGTTGATGTCGAGCGTTTTGAGATTTCGTGCATTGATTCCTAGTAAATCCAGAGAGAGAACTCCTTGAGCTGAGAGGCGAATCACACGAAGTAACTCATGTTCATCATGAATTTCTATCAACGTTCTCATACCTAGTGAATGGGTGAGATTGGTGAATTCAACGAGTTGTTCATCGCTCAGCGCAGCGACAATCAAAAGAATGATATCTGCACCAAATGCTCGAGCTTCGAAAATCTGATAGTCATCGACAATAAATTCTTTACGTAGCACAGGAATAGAAACAGCGCCTCGTACAGCAGCGAGATCAGCAAGCGAGCCTTTGAAGCGACGCTCCTCTGTTAAAACACTAACGGCACACGCGCCACCCAATTCATAACTTTTGGCAAGCGCTGCAGGATCAGTAATTTGCGCAAGCGGGCCCTTGCTCGGTGACGAGCGTTTGACTTCAGCAATCACACCGAATGCGCCACCTGCAAAATACTCTCTGACGTCAAGAGCGGGGGCTGCCTCTAAAGCGCGGCTCCGCATCTGATCAAAAGTATGCTGACTTTTTCGACTGGCTAGATCCTCTTTTACTCCGACGATGATTTCGTCTAGAACGCTCATTTGATTAGCTAATCTCTTTTAATGTGATGTGTGCTTGCGGCCAAGGCCCACAGCCTTCATGACGAGGCCCACAACACCACCGAGTGCGACGATTGCAAAACCTGCAATAGCCCATGGAATATTCGCCACAGCAATCGCGACGCCAGCCACTATCGAACCAATGATGACTATAAATGTCGTCACCCATGCTGCAGGAGTCTTTCCGTGATCGTTTACGGACATTGGTTTCCCCTCTTGTGATGTGCTAGCAAGGCGGCACACCCTAATTTTATCGTAGTTTTACTACGCCTACTGCTCAGTCGGGTCCTCGCCGGCAGAGAGAGCGCGCCAGGGATCCTTCTCTCGCTCGTAGCGACTGGGCAACCCAGAGCGCTTTCGTCCACCTCGCATCCGTCTCATGAAAAGAGGTGCAATCAAGGCCAGGAGTAGCGATGTAAGCGAGAGCATTAAAAGTAGTAGCGCCCATGCCTGTAGGGCTTGACTCAACGATTGCGCTGCTATCAACGCCCCAGAAGTGGAGAGAATGATGGCGACAATGAATTTCACTGAGCGCATTCTCACCCCTTTGCGAGTGCATTAGCGGACGCAATCGCGGTGAGCACTGCCGCTGCCTTATTTACACACTCTTGGTCCTCGTTCTCAGGAATCGAATCGGCGACGATTCCAGCACCTGCTTGAACGTAAGCAATGCCATCTTTGATGAGCGCCGTTCTGATTGCAATCGCTGAATCAAGATTTCCTCTGAAGTCGATATAGCCAACTATCCCTCCATAAAGCCCGCGCCGAGTCGGCTCCAACTCTTCGATGATTTCCATTGCGCGCGGTTTAGGCGCTCCCGAGAGAGTACCTGCAGGAAATACTGCGCAGAGCGCATCGACCACTGAAACCTCATCATTCAATTCGCCTGTAACGGTAGAGACGATATGCATCACATGGGAATATCTCTCTATATTCATAAACTCGATAACGTCAACCGTTCCAGGTTTGCATACTCTTCCTAGATCATTTCGCCCCAGATCAACAAGCATCAAATGCTCAGCGCGCTCCTTAATATCTCCCAAAAGTTCAGCTGCTAACCGATCATCTTCTTCGCTGTCTTTTCCACGTGGCCGAGTACCTGCTATGGGATGAACCATTGCTTTACGGTCAGATATCTTGACGAGCGCCTCCGGACTAGAACCGACTACATCAAGTCCCCCATTAAATCGGAGAAGGTACATATACGGACTGGGGTTGTAACGCCTAAGCATTCGATAAATATCAAGTGCACTTGCGTTGACGGGAGTTGAGAAACGTTGCGAGAGGACCACTTGGAATGCCTCTCCTGCAAGGATCTCCTCCTTTATCTTCGCTACAGCATCGCAATATGCGGCAGAGCTTGTTGCCCGTAGATAATCTGGCTGTGCACGTTGGTCGAGGAAGGAGATAGAGCCTTGCTCTGTTGAAGAGACCCCTAATAGATCACCCTGCATCTGATCAAGTCGCGAATTTGCATCTGTGAATGCCTCATCTACTCGCTCGTCACTCCCATCCCAGTTGATCGCATTAGCAATCAAAGTGACTACGCTCGTTGCATGATCGAAGATTGCTAGGTCTGAGATGAGCATGAACGATAACTCTGGAATATTGAGATCATCTTTGGCGATATTGGGAAGCCGTTCCATTCTCCTGACGCCGTCATATCCGAGAAAACCTACAAGACCACTCGTAAGGGGTGGAAGTTCAGGAAGAGCCACGCTCTTCAGGTGTTGGGTGGTGATTTCTAGCGCTTCAAGTGGATCAATGCCTTCCGGAGCGCCAGCAGGTTTGATACCCCTCCAGATGGCAACACCATTCTCTTCGGTAAGCGTTGCATTACTGCGAACACCGATAAAGGAGTAGCGCGACCAAGTCCTTCCATTTTCGGCGGACTCAAGGAGAAAGGTTCCCGATCGCTCCTTTGCCAATTTACCGTAGAGACTAAGCGGAGTTTCATTATCTGCAACGAACGAGCGTGTGATTGGAATGACTGTATGACTCTTCGCGAATTTGCGAAATTCCTCGAGGAGCATCAGGAAATCCGATTACCAAAACAGGTTGGCGCGCCAGTGTGGCAAGCGACACCTGTCTGATCAACTCTCATCAAAAGCGCATCGCTATCACAATCCACATCAATAGAGTGAAGTCTCTGCGTGTTACCAGAAGTTCTTCCCTTCACCCATAATTCATTTCGACTTCGACTCCAGTACGTAGCCTCACCAGTTTCGAGCGTCCTCATTAAGGCTTCACGATTCATCCACGCGAGCATCAGGACTTCATTGCTCTCTATCTGCTGGACGATTACGGGAATAAGTGATGTCGGTTCCGCGAGGCGATCCTCAATCTCCGCTGGCAATACTGGCCGGTCACTCATGGCGATATTCTCCCCTATCTTCACCGGATGAGGTGGCCACGGCCTCGTAAGTACTCCTTGACCGCGCCAATGCGAAAAATGCCGAAATGAAAGACCGAAGCGGCCAATAGCGCATCAGCGCCCGCCTTGATTGCCAGGTCAAAATCTTCTAATGCCCCCGCACCACCACTTGCTATCAGCGGCACCTTAGCCACCTGTCGAGCCCGTGTGATCATCTCAATGTCATAACCAGATCGAGTGCCATCAGCATCCATCGAATTAAGAAGCACCTCTCCAATGCCACGCGAACACCCTTGCTCAATCCATTCCAGTGCATCGATACCCGAACTCTTGCGACCGCCATGGGTGGTCACTTCAAAACCACTTAACGTATTTGCTCGTCGCGCATCAACAGAAAGAACGAGAACTTGCGAGCCAAATCTCCCACTGATTTCATTGATTAATTCTGGGCGAGCAAGTGCAGCTGTGTTGATTGAAACTTTGTCGGCACCTGCACGTAAGAGTCGATCGACATCATCAACGCTTCGCACACCACCTCCCACTGTTAGTGGGATGAATACTTCGGCTGCGCATCTATTTACGACCTCATACATCGTCTCGCGAGCGCCACTACTTGCCGTTATATCGAGGAACGTCAATTCATCTGCGCCCTCAGCGTTATAGACGCGGGCCATCTCGACTGGATCTCCAGCATCGATCAAATTGGTGAAATTAACCCCTTTGACTACGCGACCTTCCGTAACATCGAGACAAGGGATGATGCGAATCGCTGGCTTCTTGCTCATCGTGCGACTACTAACGCCTCTTCGAGGGTGAATGCGCGAGCATAAAGGGCCTTTCCTACAATCGATCCCTCAATGCCAATGTCAGTTAGCGAGCGAAGCGCCCGAATATCATCAAGAGAAGAGACACCACCACTTGCGATGATTGGGGCTTTTGTTGCTTGAGCAACCTCTCGTAGCAGATTTAAGTTTGGCCCTTGCATCGTTCCATCTTTTGCAACATCTGTTACAACATATCGAGCACACCCATCCCGATCAAGACGCGCTAGGGTCTCGAAGAGATCTCCTCCCTCTTTCGTCCAACCACGTGCGGCTAAAGTATGGCCACGGACATCAAGACCAACAGCAATTTGCTCGCCGTATTTCTTGATGACATGCGAGGTCCATTCAGGATTTTCCAGGGCAGCGGTTCCGAGATTGATGCGTGCGCACCCGGTGGCAAGAGCGCGTTCTAGCGATGCATCGTCTCTGATGCCGCCGGAAAGTTCCACGTGGATATCGAGTTTGCCGACTACTTCGGCGAGAATCTCATGATTACTGCCGATTCCGAATGCTGCATCAAGATCTACTAAATGCAACCATTGCGCTCCTGAATTCTGAAAATCCAAAGCCGCATCAATGGGTGCCCCGTAGGAACTCTCTTGCGACAGTTCGCCCTGAACGAGACGAACTGCCTTACCATCTTTGACATCAACTGCTGGTAACAGAATTAAAGACATTGTTTAATCCAATTCTCGATGAGCGTGGCGCCAGCATCGCCGGATTTCTCAGGGTGAAATTGCGTAGCGCTCAATGGGCCATTCTCCACCGCAGCGATAAATGGCGCTCCATATTCACTCCAACTGACCATCGCCGGAGCCAGGCTCTCTGACGGTTGGAGATCCCATTTTTGAGTGGCATAGGAGTGGACAAAATAAAAACGCTCATTTTCGACTCCTTTAAATAGTTCCGAATCAGGAGCGCTATTGATTTCACTCCAACCCATGTGGGGCAAAATTTCGGCCGGCAACTGGGCGACTATGCCCGGCCACTGTCTGAGTCCACTCCTTGGAATGTCGTGTTCAACCCCTTCCGTAAAAAGCACTTGCATCCCAACACATATTCCTAATACTGGTCGATTGGCAAGTAAGCGAGCATCGACAATTGGAGCTGCTTCAACACGATCAAGTCCATCCATGCAGGCCGCAAAAGCTCCCACTCCTGGAATAACAAGACCGTGTGCCTCTATGCACTCTTGTCTGTTGGAAGTGATCTGCGCATCAATCCCATGACGCCCAAAAGCACGTTGAGCAGAACGAACATTTCCAAAACCATAATCAAGAATTGCAATCAAAGCGTGCCTTTAGTGGAAGGAATTCCCGCGACTCCATCTCGTGAGACTGCATCGCGAAGTGCGCGAGCAACCGCTTTGAATTGAGCTTCCATAACGTGGTGTGCATTACGTCCCTCTAGTACTCGGACGTGGAGAGCTATCCGAGCCTCGGCAATGAGTGATTCCCAAATGTGGCGTGTAAGAGTGGTGTCGTAGGTACCAATCAATTCCACAATCTCAGGTTGACGATGAATCAAGTATGGGCGACCTGAAAGATCAACCGCTGCTTGCACCAGTACTTCGTCTAACGGCACTGTGGCATCACCAAAGCGGCGAATGCCCGATTTATCTCCAAGCGCTTCACGGAGCGCCTGCCCGAGTGCAAGCGAAGTATCTTCGACTGTGTGGTGAGAATCGACCTCTACATCACCAGTGGTCTTGACGGTCAAGTTAAAGCCTGCGTGCTTACCAAGTTGACTGAGCATATGGTCGAAGAAGGGCACTTGGGTATCGATGGAAATCTCACCTGTGCCATCAAGTTCAAGATCAATGTGGACCGATGATTCTTTGGTGGTGCGATCAACTACTGCGCGACGACTCATCGTGCCCCCTATCGCTTGGTAATGTACGGAGGATTTTACCCTGTGGCGCTGCTCCCAAGCGCCTTACTCAGTGCAGCGATAAATCGGTCGTTTTCTTCAGGAGAGCCCACCGTTACTCGCAAGTACTGAGGCAAACCCACATCGCGGACGAGAACATCGTGTGCCAGCAGCGCCTTCCATAGCGACTTAGGGTCGTCTGTTTGAAAGAGGAAGAAATTAGCGCCACTTGTCAGTGTCTCCACTCCAATTCGCTCCAACTCTTTTTTGATTCGCATTCGCTCTCGCCTCAGGTGTGCGACATTAGCGAGTAATTCACGAGAGTAGGAGAGAGCCACTAGCGCTAGAGCCTGAGTTGCACTACTCAAGTGATACGGAAGCCTGACCAACAACATCGCCTCTATCACCGCAGGATTGGCAACGAGATAGCCGACACGAGCTCCGGCAAAGGCGAAGGCCTTGCTCATAGTCCGACAGACGATGATGTTGGGGAATTCATCGACGAGGGTAATCGCGCTCGACTCTTGAGAGAACTCCTGATAGGCCTCGTCCACCACTAACAATGCATTTACCTCTGCGCAGATTCGCCCAAGCGTTCTAATGTCGTTGATGGAGGTGATTGTGCCTGTTGGATTATTTGGTGTTGTCAGGAAGACAAGGGAAGACTTCTTTGCGGCAATGGTGCTGCGAGCACTTTCGACATCAATCACGAAATCACCAACGCGATTGACTGTTATCCATGAAGTACCAGTCACTCGCGCAATATTGTGATGCATCGAATAGGACGGCTCGAATCCAACTGCGCTCCTACCTGACCCACCGAAGGCAAGGAAGATGCTCTGAATAACCTCGTTACTTCCATTCGCTGACCAAATATTTACCTCTGAGAATCTCGTATCTGACAGTTGATTGAGGTACTGTGCAAGCGCGCGCCTTAATTCGACCGCATCGCGATCGGGATAGCGATTCAATCTCGCTCCAATCTCACTGATTGCGCTCTCTAGATCCTTTACCAAAGTTTTACTCGGTCCAAATGGGTTCTCATTGGTATTGAGTCGAGTAGAGACCTCTAATTGCGGTGCACCGTACGGCACTTGATCACGTAGGTCATCACGAAGTGGTAACCATGTTGGCCAAGTCGCTCCCCTGTTCTGGTTATCCATCATCACTCAAATCGCGCTTTGATCGCTTCCCCATGAGCGGGGAGATCTTCAGCATTCGCCAATGTGACCACCACGTCGGCAACTTCGCGAAGGGCGGTTTCAGAGTAATCCACGAAGTGCAGCCCCTTGAGAAAGGTCTGCACAGAGAGACCGCTAGAGTGACAAGCGCATCCTCCAGTAGGTAAGACGTGATTTGAACCAGCCGAGTAATCACCAAGTGATACGGGCGAGAAGGAACCAACGAAGATTGCGCCGCCATTGCGCACCTTCAAAGCATCTGACCGCGAATTGCGGGTATGGATTTGCACATGCTCACCTGCATAAGCATTAAGCACCACAAGTCCCTGCTCGACATCTTTGACGATCGCTATTGCTGACTGGATTCCGGAGAGCGCTGTAGCAATTCGCTCACGATGTTTGGTCGTCAAAACACGTTCACGGACTCGTTCCTGGACCGCATCAGCGAAGCTCTTGCTCGTCGTTACGAGCACTGCAGCGGCGATAGTGTCGTGTTCGGCTTGGCTCATCAAATCCGCTGCGACGAAATCTGGATTAGCGGTCTCATCGGCGAGGATGATGATTTCCGTTGGTCCAGCCTCTGAATCAATTCCAATCACGCCTCGCAACGCGCGTTTGGCTGCTGCGACGTACACATTTCCCGGACCAGTCACCATGTCGACCGCTTCGCAACCTACGCCATAGGCAAACATCGCTACTGCTTGCGCTCCACCCACTGCATACACCTCATCGATACCCAAGAGCGCACAAGTCGCCAAGATTGTTGGATGAGGCAATCCATTGAACTCCTTCTGGGGAGGTGATGCGACAGCGAGCGAAGCAACTCCTGCAATTTGCGCAGGAATCACATTCATCATCACGCTACTCGGATAGACCGCTCTACCACCGGGGACGTAGAGCCCAACACGATCCACTGGGACCCAACGTTCTGTAACAACACCTCCTGGAATCACTGCAATGCTCTTATCGCTCCGTTTTTGCTCTCTATGAACGGTGCGAATCCGCTCTATAGATTCTGTAAGAGCAGTGCTCACGGACGAATCCAGGTTTGCGAGCGCTTTGTTCAACTCATTCGAAGGGACTCGAAGTTGTGGCGGACGGATTCCATCGAAACGCTCCCCTAGATCCAAAAGCGCATTTACTCCGCCGGTCCGGACTTTTTCGATGATTTGTTGTACATCATTCATCGCTCCAGCGACATCGAGAGTTGCGCGAGGCAAAAGCACACGAATTTCATCTCGAGTTGTCGATGAATTGATCGTGGAGCTTAGATTCAACTCCCGAATGAGCGGTGATGGCACTGCCCCATTCTACTCAAGAGCAGATGAAAATGACGGGCAATATTCTTCCTGTTACATCAGACAATTAGGGCCAAGTAGCGCCTTCAAATCTGCACTTAGGCTGGCGGTAGCGCTCACCTTCAAACCTTCATCGATGGTAAGCAAAGTGTTCTCGGTAGCGCTCTCGAGTCGAAGATGAACATCGGTGGTCCCAGGATGTGAACGAAGAACTTCCTTCATCCGCTCAACCACCGGAGGGGTGCATCGAGCAAGCGGCAATGTGATGATAAGTGGTCCTTTTCGTTCTTGATGAAGATCAGGAAGGCTCATCTCCATCAGGATGAATTTAGGAGTTTCCTCCCGTCGATCCACTCTCCCTTTGACGAGCACAATGACATCCTCACCCATCAGCGCACCATATTGATTATAAGTATTGGAAAATGCCATCACATCAACTGCTCCTGAGAGATCTTCCAGAGTGAATATCGCCCATGCGGCACCTTGGCGTGTGACTTTTCTTTGGATGCCCGTAATCAGACCAGCAATCGTGACAATTTCCTCATTATGCGAC
>SXGQ01797302.1_pt1 | contig 38893 bp, 36 predicted proteins | sample 3178371 | NCBI WGS metagenome assembly SXGQ01 (sample SAMN11356859, study PRJNA531348) | freshwater metagenome | isolation source: freshwater sample F1-20 | place: China: Fuxian Lake, Yuxi | collected 2017-12-25
CCCAGACGCCGGCGGAGAGGCCGGAGGTGTGCGCGACGTCGAAGCCGCCCTGGAGGGCAGTCTTGCCGCCGTTCTGCGTGATGCCGCGGAAGACGTAGTCGCTGGTGAAGGCGACGTTGCCCGAGGTGGTGAACGCCGAGGGCGCGTCGGCGGCGTGAGCGGCGATGGAGGAAGCAGCGGCGAGGAAGGCTACGGCGAGTTTGGTTTGAGTCTTCATGGTGGTGTTGGTTTTTGATGGTGCTTAGGTGCGACACACACTCAGCACCGTCCGTGCCAAACCGTTGCCCGGGACGGCGCAGAGGAAAATCTGTCTCGAATTGGTCACGCGTGTCGAAATTCAGCAGAGCGCTCCCGTTTTACCGCTGGCTAAAAAGACCTGTGGTCGCTTGATTACACTTATGTATCAAGCTGACCCCGCTCGCTACGCCCACCCGTCGTTCCAGGCTCGTTGCGGCAAGTCTGGCCTGCACCTCCCCAAGGTCTCACTCGGCCTCTGGCACAACTTCGGGAGCGTCGACGACTATGCCAATGCCCGCTCGATCGCCCTGCGGGCCTTTGACCTCGGCGTGACACATTTCGACCTCGCGAACAACTACGGACCAATCCCGGGCTCCGCGGAGGAAACCTTCGGTCGGATCCTGCGCGAAGACCTCGGCGCCTATCGTGACGAGCTGATCATCTCGACTAAGGCTGGCTATACCATGTGGCCGGGCCCGCATGGCGACTTTGGCTCGCGCAAATACCTCCTGGCCTCCCTGGACCAGTCGTTGAAGCGGATGGGGCTCCCCTACGTCGACATCTTCTATAGCCACCGACGCGACCCGAACACCCCGATGGAAGAAACCATGGGCGCGCTCGCCCAAGCGGTCCGTTCGGGTAAGGCCCTCTACGCCGCCATCTCCAACTATAACCCGGCCGATACCGCCCGGGCTTGCGCCATCCTCCGCGACCTCGGCACGCCCTGTGTCGTGCATCAGCCCAAGTACAGCATGTTCGAACGCACACCAGAAGCTGGCCTCCTCGACACCGTCGAGAAGGAAGGCATCGGCTGCGCGGTCTTCTCCCCCCTGGCTCAAGGCATGCTGACCGACCGTTACCTTAAAGGGATCCCAGCGGACGCGCGGGCCGGAAAGGTTCATGGCTTCCTGCGCCCCGAACAAGTCGACGCCGTCCGCATGGAAAAAGTCCGCCGGCTCGCCAAGGTCGCCGAAGAGCGCGGACAGCCCCTCGCTTCGATGGCCTTGGCCTGGGTCCTCCGCGACAAGCGTGTGACCACCGCGATCATCGGTGCCAGCAAGGTGGCCCAACTCGAGCAGTGCGTGGCCGCGGCCTATTCTGCCCCGTTCGCCTCTGATGAACTGAAGCGGGTCGACGCCATCCTGGCCGTCTAAAGAGCACTCCGGGGTTGTGCCATCGAAGCCTGCCCGCAAGGTTGTGCCTATGTCCGCCGGTGCTCCCCTTCCCTTCAAGATCAGCGTCCTCGTCTTCATGCATGACGAGGCCGGCCGGCTCCTACTCATCCAGCGCACCAAGGCCCCCAACATCGGTTGCTGGAGCCCCATCGGCGGAAAGCTCGAGATGGCCACGGGCGAATCCCCTTTTGAATGCGCCGTTCGCGAGACCGAGGAAGAAACCGGCGCGAGGGTGACGACCGACGACCTTCATCTCTTTGGGATGATCTCCGAGAAGGGCTACGAAGGTCAGGCGCACTGGCTGATGTTCCTCTTCGACTGCCGCAAGCCGCTGACGGGGCTCCCGCAGACGATCGACGAAGGGAAATTTGGTTTCTTCACGCGCGAGGAATTGGCCCGCACCGCCATCCCGGAGACCGATCGCACGTTACTCTGGCCCGTCTACGATGACCATCGCCGCGGCTTCATGGCCTATCGCGCCGAATGCCACCCGGGCCAGCCGCTCCAGATGATCGTCGAAGAGACCCGCGACCGGCCCAACCTCGACTGACGATGGACGCCACCGGATCCGAAGCTGAATTCAAGCGGACGAACCGCAAGCCGGCCTATCCGATCGGCGCCGAGCTCCGTGCCTACCTCTCCCGCGAAGGGCGCGAAGTCCCCTTGCCCGTCACGTACTCGGAGCTGCGCGACTTCACCGCCGCGATGCCTTTGCTCGAACGAGGCAAAGACACGCTCTGGGAAACCGTCGCTTATCCGCCCGAAGTCATGAGCCACCTTTCCCAAGGTTTGCTGGAGACGTACGCTCTTCTCCGCGGGGAAGGCGGCATGAAGGTCTTCAGCCACGTCTACGTCGACCGCATCGACTTCTGCTCTTTTGGTAACTCGCAGCCATTCCGCGTGCGTATCGTCAACGCCTACAACGAGAACCACGACTACTTCTACGTGAAGGTCGGCGACGCCTCGCGCGTCTGCGGCCTGGAGCTCGAGCACCTGCTCTCCCCGAACCGCATGCTCTACCTCACCTGGGGCGAGACGTTGGTCGAGGAGCACGTGACGGGCATTCCGGGCGACATCTTCGCCGAAAAGTGGCTCGCCGCCGACGGGCACCACCCGGTACGCCTCGCCAAGGAGCTCATCAAGTTCGAGGAACGCTGCCTCGTGCGCCTCCTCGGCGACATGCGCGCCTATAACTTCGTTATCGCCGTCACCCCGGACTTCGACGCCACCGCCATCCGGGTGCGTGCGATGGACTTCGACCAGCAGAGCTACGACGGACGCCTCCGCTTCTACCTCCCGGGCTCCTTTAAGGAAAACCGCCCCTTCGCCCTGCTCTGCGCCAAGCATATCAACGCCGCTTCCTCCATCCAGTACCGCCGCGAAGAACAGTCGCTGATCCACCGCCGCCACCTCGCCGCACCGGACCGGGTCAAGGACCTCCTGGCCGCCATGCGGTCCAACCCCCTCACCAGCAGCGAAAAGGCGAAGGAACTGGCCGACGGTCTGGCCGAATACCACCGCGACCCCGCCTTCCGGCAACACACGGACATGGCCGGCCTGATCGGCGAAAGCCTCGCCCGGCTCGACCGGGTCCTCCGCTCTTAATAGTAAGCGCTGGACAGGACGCGCGCCGAGTGGGCAAACTCCGAGGCCTGCGATGAGCGACTCTTTAAGGCACGAATGCGGCATTGCCCTTGTCCGGCTGACCAAGGACCTGAAGTGGTATCAGGAGAAGTACGGCACTCCGCTCCACGGCTTCAACCAGCTCTTCCTCCTGATGGAGAAGCAGCATAACCGCGGCCAAGACGGCGCGGGTATCGGTTGCGTCAAGATCGGCGCCGAAAACGGCGAGGCCTTCCTCTTCCGCGACCGCGAAATCGGCGCCCAGGGCCTGACCCAGATCTTCACCCGCCAGATCAAGACCTACTCCGACAAGATGCGCGAAGGGGTCATCGTCCCCGAATTCCCGGAAACAGTTAAGCGACATTTCGACTTCGGCGGCGAACTCCTCCTCGGCCACCTCCGCTACGGCACCTCGGGCAACTTCGACTCGGTCTCCTGCCACCCTTACGCCCGCAAGTCCATCTGGCCGACCCGCAACCTCCTCGTCGCCGGCAATTTCAACCTGACGAACACCAGTGAGCTCAACTCTTCGCTCACGGAGCGCGGTGCGCACGTCATCTACTCGACCGACACGCAGTCGATCCTCGAGGAAATCGGCTTCTGGCTCGACGAAGAACACGATCGCCTCTTCAAGGCCTTCAAGGACCAGGGACTCGAAGGCGCCGCGGTGCAGTCGGAAATCTCCAAGCACATGGACATCGGCAATGTCCTGCGCAAGGCCGCCAAGAACTGGGATGGCGGCTACGCCATCGCGGGTCTCATCGGCAACGGCGATAGCTTCGTCATCCGCGACCCGAACGGCATCCGCCCTTGCTGGTACGCCCGCACCGAAGACCTCATCGCCGTCGCCTCCGAGCGCGTCGCGCTGATGACCATCGTCGGCGTAAACCAGGAGGACGTGCATGAGCTGCCTCCGGGCTCGGCCTTGATCATGAAGGCCGACGGGCGCCATTCGATCGAATCCTTCCACGCTCCCGGCGAGACCCGCTCCTGCTCCTTCGAGCGCATCTACTTCTCGCGCGGCAACGACCCGGAAATCTACGCCGAACGCAAGGCCCTGGGCGCAGCCCTCGCTGACGATGTCATCGCGCAGATCCGCGACGACCACGATAATGCGGTCTTCTCCTACATCCCGAACACGGCGGAAATCGCCTGGTACGGCCTGATGGAAGAGCTCCGAAAGCGCCGCCGCTCGCAGGTCCGCGATAAACTCGTCGCCGCCCAACGCGCCGGTAAGCTCGACGAAGCCCTCATCGACAAACTCGTGCTCGGTGGTTGGCCACGCGGCGAGAAGGTCGCCCACAAAGACGTCAAGCTGCGCACCTTCATCTCCCAGGAGAAGAATCGCATGCAGATGGCTTCGCACGTCTACGACATCTCCTACGGTACCGTCCGCGACGGCGACACGCTCGTCTGCGTCGACGACTCCATCGTCCGCGGCACGACCCTCCGCCAGTCGATCCTGCGCATCCTCGCCCGCCCGAACCCGAAGCGTATCGTCATCGCTTCGACGGCCCCCCAGATCCGCTACCCGGACTGCTACGGCATCGATATGTCGGAAATGGGCAAGTTCCTCGCCTTCCAAGCCACCGTCGCGCTCTGCAAAGAACGCGGCAAGACGGACCTGCTCCGAGAAGTCTACGAGGACTGCATCGCACAGTCAAAGAAGCCGACGAAGGAGATGCAGAACCACGTGAAGCGGATTTATGGCGCCTTCACGGAGATCGAGGTCGCCGCCAAGGCGGCCGAGCTCGTCTACCCGTCGAAGAGCACCTGGAAGGGCGAACTGATCCTGGTCTTTCAAAAGATCGAGTCGTTGCACAAGGCGTGTCCGAAGAGCCGCGGCGACTGGTATTTCACCGGCGACTACCCGACCCCGGGTGGTCTCGGCGTGCTCAACCAGTCCTACATCAACTACTGGGAGAAGCGCGAAGGTCGCTCCTACTGATCAAGCGTAGAGGCGGAACGGAGCGGTGCGCGCGCGGAAGGCCGCGGCGTCGCCGTCCCAGCGCTTCATCCAGCGGGCGAGGTCGATCCGCACTCCCTGCGTACGCAATTCGTCGAAGAACGCCTCGCTGCCGAGGTGCTTGATGAAGAGCTCACGCTTGCCGGTGCTTAGGCCGCCGAACGGGTTCGGCGCCCAGACGCACGCCTGACGGAGCATGAACAGCGAGATCGCAGTGGGGCGCAGCTTCGGCCAATCGCCCACAGCGAGGTAGACGCCCTGCGTGCCGTCCGCCTGTTGCTGCGGTTGTAGCGTAAGTCCGGGTACGGCGTTGCCGAAGGCGGCCATGAGGTCGGCGGCCTTGCGGCGCGGGTAAGTGAGGAAGCGGAAATTTTGGTCAGCGGTGGAACTGTGGCTAAAGCCCGAATCCATGCAACCGAGGCCACTCATCGCATAGCCGAGAGCGGCCTTGGAACTGTTGATCATCGGCGAGGTCGGCGTCCAGTTTAGGCCGGTGAGATTCCAGGTCATCGAGCGACGCCAGCCGCGCAAGGTGACCACGTCGAGCGTGCCACGGCGGCGCGTCGCTTCATCAAGTTCGAGGACTCCAGGCGTGGCCACGGCCCAGCGCGCGATTTCACCGATGGTGAGGCCGTGGACATACGGGGTCTCGTACGCACCCACGTAGCTGCGCCACTTGCGATCGAGGAACGGGCCATCGACCTTCTCGCCGCCGAGCGGGTTCGGTCGGTCGAGGACGACCACGCGCACGGGACGAGGAAGCGAGAAGCACGCTTCGATCACGTACCGCATGCAGCTGATGTAGGTGTAGGAGCGGACGCCGATGTCTTGGAAATCGATCAAGATCACATCGAGCCCGGAGAGCATCTCCGGCGTCGGGCGACGCGTCGCGCCGTAGAGCGAATAGACGGGCAGGCCGGTGCGCGCGTCCTTTGCATGACCGACGGCGACATCAGCCTTGGCCGCGCCGTCGATGCCGTGTTCCGGACCAAAGAGCTTCACGAGCTTCACGCCTGGCGCGCGAGCGAGGACGTCGGCCGTCCGCTGGCCGAGGCCGTTGACGCCTGCACGGTGCGTCACCAGGCCGCAGCGCAGGCCCTTGAGGCGCGCGAAACCTTCGGCCGCGAGGACATCGATGCCCAGCATGACCTTGCCGGAGAGAGGCGCGACGGGAGCCGGCGCGATGGGCATGGGGCCGGTGTAGCCACCGCCACCACCGCCGCCGGCACAACCCGAGAGCGCAACGGCGCCCAGCGAACCTAGGGCGGTGAGGTTAAGAAACTCGCGACGGTCCATGGGGTGCAGTGAGGCCCAGCATCGGCGGTTTGCCGAAGGGTTCAAAGTCTGAAATCGAAAATCCGTTTGCAGGCGAGGGGCTGCGGCGACACCTTCCCGTCATGCGCGTCGCCCTCCTTGGTTCCGGTCGCGGCTCCAACGCCGAGGCGGTCCTCCGCGCCCAAGCCGAAGGCCACCTCGGCCAGGCCAAGGTGGTAGGGATTTGGTGCGATGTCCCGACCTGCAAGATGCTTGAGCTGGGCCCGAAGTATGGCGTGCCGGCCCGCTTCCTCGACACCGGCCCCTTCAAGACGAAGTTCTCCCCCGAGCGCGAGCTGGCCTGGGCGGACGACCTCAAGGCCGCAAAAGTCGACCTCGTCGTGCTCGCCGGCTTCATGCGCGTGATCAAGGCCCCCCTCATCGATGCTTTTGCGGGCCGCATCATCAACCTCCACCCTAGCCTCCTCCCCGCGTTCCCGGGCCTCGATGGTATCGGCCAAGCGTGGAACGCCGGCGTCCCGGAGGCCGGCTGCACCGTCCACTGGGTCAACGCCGAGATCGACGGCGGCGCCCACCTCGGCCAGACCCGCGTCCCCCGCGAGGCCGCCGACACCCTGGAATCCTTCGCTAATAAGATCCACGCCGCCGAGCACGCCCTGCTGCCCTCCGTCATCGCCCGACTGAGCGAGACCCTTTCCTGATGATCGAACTGAAGTGCCCCATCCATGAAGACATGGTCCAGCCATTAGAGGACCATTTCTGTGAACTCACCCGCTCGTCGTGGATGCTCTTCCATGAAGGTCCCGGGAGGCCTCATTTCGTGATGGGTTACTTCGACACGAAGCCCGAGGCCGACGAAGCCTGGGCGGGCCTGCGCAAAGCCTTCAAGAAACTCCCCGAGGCCTATGAAGAAACCGTCATGGCCGACAAGGACTGGAAGGAAGCCTATAAGGAGCACCTCAAGCCCTGGGATCATGGCCGACTGCACTGGGTCCCCGCCTGGATGCGCGGCAAGCACGCCGTGCCCGCCGACGCCGCGGTGATCTGGTTCGACGCCGGCCTGGCCTTCGGCACCGGCGACCACCCGACGACCCGGCTCTGCGCCATCCGGATGATGGATTTCCTGGAGACGCACGCCGCCGCCAAGGTCTCCGTCACCGATGCGGGCTGTGGCTCCGGCATCCTCGCCCTTTCCGCCGCCAAGCTCGGTTGCGGACGTATCGCCGGTTTCGACCGCGACCCGGAATCGGTGCGCGTCAGCATCGCCAACCGTGAAGAGAACGGCATCGCCGAGGAGGCCGTCTCCTTCCATCACGCCGGGCTGGAAGAAGGCTTCCGCCTCACCGGCCGCGCCGACGTCGTGCTCGCGAACATCATCAGCGACGTACTCTGCATCTACGCCGATAACCTCGTGGACTCCGTCAGCCCGGGCGGAATCCTCGCGCTCAGCGGCATCCTCGCCAAGGAACAGGACACGGTCCGCGCCCACTTCGAAGGTAAATGCCGCGAAGCTTGGGGCGAGGGCATGAAGTCGGACGGACGTATCATGGGTGAATGGAGCGACGTCGCCCTCTTCCGCCCGCTCTGAGCAGTTGCTTCGCCTGGTCTTCCGCCTTCACTCATCTCATGAACGACGTCACCGCCCAACGCATCCGCTACGGCCGCATCATCGTAATCCTGTTCGGCCTCCTGTGCGTCGGCCTCGGAGTCAATGGTCTCATGGGCGGCGTCAGCCTGGGCCCACTCCATATCCCGCCCCGCTGGGATCCCGCCATCGTCACCTTCCCGGTCGCCCTCCGCGTGGAGTCCTGGTTCTTCATCGCCTACGCCGGCCTGCTGTTCCTCCCTTGGCGCCGCATCGCGAACCCAACGGCGTGGCGCTGGCTCTTCAGCCTGCTCTGCGTGGCCTCCGTCGTCTTCGCGATGGCGATGATCTGCGAAGTGATGGCCAAGAACTACATCGCCCAGAACGCCGGCCTGAAGGCGAAGATCCCGGTCTTCCAGGCCGTCTTGCTCTTCCTCAGCCTCGGTCAGATTCCGGTCGAACTGTTCAGCCGCAAGCCCGAGCTACTCGACTGATCAGAGGGCGGCGAATAACGCCTCGGCGCGGCGGATCGCTTCTTCGCGCGTCGGCGCGGTGACGGTGATATGGCCCATCTTGCGCCCAGGAGCCGCTTTACCCTTGTCGTAGAGATGCAGCTTGGCGGAAGGGTCCGCGAGGACCTTGGTCCAGTCGGGCTCCTGGCCGTTGCGCCAGACGTCGCCAAGGAGGTTCACCATCGCCGAAGGAGCCAGCGGCTTCGTTCCACCGAGCGGCAGGCCGCACACGGCGCGGATATGCTGCTCGAACTGGCTGGTCTCGTTGGCGTCAAAGGTCTGGTGGCCGCTGTTGTGTGGACGTGGGGCGAGTTCGTTGACCAAGATACGTCCGTCTTTCACGAACATCTCAACGGCGAGGAGGCCGACGAGCTGGATCTTGTCGGCGATGCTGAGGGCCAAAGCGCGGCCTTCGGCGGCCGTCGCTTCGGAGATGCGAGCCGGGGAGATGGAAAGATGTAGGATGTGATTCCGGTGGATGTTTTCAGCCGGATCGTAGACGGCAGTGCGACCATCGACCGTACGCGCGACGAGTACGGAGATCTCCATCTGGAACGGTACCCAGGCCTCGAGAACGCCGACCGCGCCACCGATCCTATCCCAAGCGGCGGCGAGATCCGCCTCGGCGTTCGGCAGCTTCACCTGACCTTTACCATCATAGCCGAAATCCGCCGTCTTCAGCACGCACGGAAACCCAACCGTCTTCACGGCGGCCTGAAGCTCGGCGAGCGAAGACACGACGGCGAAGTTCGCGCAAGGGATGCCGGAAGCGCGGAGGAACTCCTTTTCGCGACGACGATTTTGACAGGTCGCCAAGACTTTAGCGGACGGATGGCACGGGACGGACTTCGCGACGAACTCCACGGTCGTAGGCGGGATGTTCTCGAACTCGAGCGTGATACGGCCGCAGCCTGCGGCGAAGCGCGTCAGCGCGGCGGTGTCGCTCCAATCAGCAGTGACATGCTCGTCAGCGATACCCGCAGCACAGGCACCGGCGGAAGGGTCGAACGTGCGCACCTTATACCCGAGCCGGCGCGCAGCGATGGCCGACATGCGGCCGAGCTGGCCGCCGCCGAGGATACCGATGGTGCCGCCGGGCTGCAGGGGTCGCTCCATGGCTTAGCGCTGCTTGCCCTTGCGACCGGGGATCGGGTTATCGAGCACGGCCTTGGTCTGTTCGGCGCGATAGGTATCAAGCTTCTTAGCTAGCTTAGCGTCGGACAAGGCGAGCACCGCGGCGGCGCCGAGGGCGGCGTTGATAGCACCAGCTCGGCCGATGGCGAAAGTATGGACGGGGATGCCGGCCGGCATCTGGACGATGGAGAGAAGTGAGTCGATACCGTCGAGCGACTTGGACTGCACGGGAACTCCCATGACGGGAAGAGAGGTCATGGCGGCTACCATGCCAGGGAGATGGGCGGCGCCGCCGGCGCCAGCGATGATGACCTTCAGGCCACGACGACGGGCAGCCAGGGCATAATCCTTGAGCTTAAGCGGCGTGCGGTGAGCGCTCACGACCTCGGCCTCAAACGAGACACCCAGCTTCTTGAGCGTGTCGGCGGCGTTGACCATCGTCTCCCAGTCGGACTGAGAACCCATGATGATGCCGACCAGAGGTGCGGAGGAAAGCGCGCGAGCCATGCCCGAAGCGTGTCGCAGGCATGCCCGACTGTGAAGCCCGAAGCGTAAAAACTACTCCGCGAAGGGCACGTATTCGGGGACTAGGTCCCTCATCCCCTGCTTGCAGGCCTGACGTTCCAAGGGAAGCAGGGCGCGGACGCGGCTCACCAAGGATTCCACCGAATCCTGCGGGACGAGGTCCGCCACGAAGCGGAAGACGCGCGGGTGCTCGGTCGGGCGATACTGCTCCCCTTCATGCTGGAGTTCCTCGACGAGCTTCTCGCCTGGGCGCAGGCCGATGATCCGGATCTCGATATCGATATCGGGGCGAAGGCCGCTGAGCTCGATGAGCTGGCGGGCCACGTCGACAATCTTCAAGGGCTGGCCCATCTCGAGGACGAGGATATCACCGCCCGCACCCAGCGTCGCGCTCTGCAGTACGAGCCCGACCGCCTCGGGGATGGTCATGAAGTAGCGCTTCACCTCGGGATGCGTGACCGTGACGGGACCGCCGGCAGCGATCTGGCGTCGAAAGATCGGAATCACCGAGCCGGAAGATCCGAGGACATTACCGAATCGCACCGCCAGGAAGGCCGTCTTACCTCTGGCTTCGGCCTGCATCGTCCGGACCACGCGTTCGGCGAGGCGCTTGCTGGCGCCCATCACGTTGGTCGGGTTGACGGCTTTGTCCGAGGAAATGAGCACGAACTTAGCCGCACCGAACTCCGCGGCCAAACGGGCGACGACCTCCGTGCCGAGAACGTTGTTCTTGAGGGCCTCGGCGGGCTGCGACTCCATCATCGGCACGTGCTTGTGCGCCGCGGCATGAAGGACGAGCTCCGGCTTGAAGCGGACGAAGACGGCGCGCATGCGGTCGACATCCGTGACGTCGCCGACGATGGGCGTGATGAGCGCGCCGGCGCCGGCGGAGATGAGCTCCTGTTCGGCCTGATAGAGAAGCACCTCGCATTGATCGAGCAAGATGAGGCGGGCCGGCGACCTCGCCGCGACCTGGCGACAAAGCTCGGCACCGATGCTGCCGCCGGCACCCGTGACGAGCACGGCGCGACCTTTGACCATCGCATCGATGGCTTCATCGTCGAGTTTGGCGGGTTCGCGGCCGAGGATGTCCTCAACCGAGATCGGGCGGATGTCACTCGCCCGCACGCGCCCCCCGGCCAACTCGGACATGGAGGGCACCACGAGCACACGCAGGTTGCTGGCCGAGGCGAGCGTGCTCACCTCGCGGATGCGGCGTACCGCCGAAGCGGGCAAGGCGAGGATGATCTCGGTGACGCCGTATTTCTCAGCCAACTCGGGCATCCGCTCAGGGGCGCCAATCACCGGCACGCCATGGATATGAAGGTTATGCTTGGCGACGTCATCATCCAGGAAACAGACGGGCTCGATGCCGTGGCCGCGGCGGCTCATGAGCTCCGAGGCGAGCTGCGCCCCGGACTGACCGGCACCAACAATCGCGATACGCTCGACCGCGCCTTGGGTCGTCTGCTCCTTGCTCCAGAAGCGTTCGCGCAAAGCGCGGATCGAGACCCGGAAGCCGACGAACAACACCAGCGATAGATTGAAGTCCACCAGGGTGACGCCTCGGGGGACGCTGAACGCCTGCGCGGGGTCGCCGCTGCCGATGATCGACGGGAGCGCGAACGCGATGGCCGTGGCGGCGGCCAAGGCGAAGCCCATGCGCAGCGCGTCGGGGAGGCGGAAGTAGTAAAAGACGCCGCGGAACTGGCCCCAGGCCCAGAGCAACAGGACCTTGAGCGGAATCAGCCAGAGCAACACCAGCGGACGCTGAACATAGAGATAAGCCTCGGCAGCCGTGCCCTCGGCGCCGGACAGCACTTCAGGCCCGGCGAAGCGAAGCTCGTAAGCGAACCAGAGGGACAATGCGGCCAAGGCTCCATAGGTCGCGAAAAAGAACGCGGCACGTTGGAGTCGATGGACGGGGGGAGCCATGGGGTCGCTTTATAATCAGGACCCCGGGCGTTTATTCAATGACGATACGAAATCCGAGGGTGCGACTCTTCTCGCGCTTGAAGACCTCCCGGGTGGATAACGCTTTGCCCAATGGGGTCAGGACGCTGCCCCCAAGTACCGGGGCACGGGTCTCGCCCAGTGTGGCGATGGTCCATTCTTCGACGTTGCCGATCAGGTCATGAATCCCGGCGGTATTGGCTGCGGCAGCGCCGACCGGACGAACGGTCGTACCATCGGTGTTCTCGGCGGTCCAAGCCTGCGACTGAAGGGACGGTTGGTTCAGGTCGCCGGCTGCAGCCGTGAATTCGGCCGATGTCGGTAGGCGCACCTTGGCTCCCAGGATCCACCCAAGCCGGACTGCGAAAGCCTCCGCCTCGGCATAGGTCACCGACTCGACAGGATTCGCTTCTCGGCGGGTGGAGCTAGGGTTGGCACCCATGACCGAGGCATAAAGTCCCTGCGGGATTTCCGTGCGATAGATTCGCACGGCTGCGGCGGGCACTGGGCGGAGGTTCTGGTCGATGTTACCTAAGGTGCTCCGGACGACGGCGCCGTTGATCGCGAGGTATTCTAGTTCCTTGCGCTCCTCATCCTCTGGCCGGAAGACCCCGGTATTGGCTGAACCGATGCGGCGGGCCTCGGTGATAAGTTCGTCCACCAGCCGGAGCGCATCGTCGGCGCGACGGGCACGCAAGGCGGAGCGGAGCTGCTCGCTGCGGGCGCGCAAAGCGCTTATCTCCCCATGGAAGCGGGCGAAATTAAGTCGCGTCGCGATTGCCGCCTCCTTCGTCCGGTCGGCGAAGCTGCTCTTCGGGTAATCGGTAAGCAGCTTGGCGAACCCATCCACCGCGGCCCGCCAAGCCTGGGTCGCGGCGTTCCACTCACCTTTCTTTTCCAAAGCTTCGGCCGAGGCGCAATGAGCAAGGATGACGTTCCAGGCTTCGCCGGAAAAGGCGGTCTCGCGGCGTTCCGCGAGTTTATCTGATCGGCCAAACTCGGTATTCCGCACATCGCGGTAGCGGGCGAGGAAGTCCGTCTCGCAATCGATGGCTTGGTTGAACTTGGCGGCCGCCTCGGCGAACTTGCCCGCCGTGAAAAGCTTTTCGGCTTCCGCTTCGATAGCCCGCCCCTTCTGCCAAAGCGGGGCTGATTCAAGCCGGCGGACACGCGTATCCAGTCGCGCCCGCCGGCCGGAGTCGGCCAGTCCTGAGAATTCCCACTTCGTCTCAATCTCCAGCTCCCACGCGATGGCCTGGCGGAGCAACGGGATGGCAGCTGCTTCGTCCGTCTTGGCCAATGCGAGGGCCTTCGCTTCGGCCTCGTCGGAGTCGTGCCTCAGCTTTTCACCACGGATAAGATGCAGGCGGCGGCGCAGGGACTGCTGCCGGACATTATCGGTGCCCACGGACTGGCGGGCGGAGATGTATTCCTCCTGCAGCCGTAAGGCCTCTTCCAGCAGGGCGATATCCGCCTCGTTTAATTCGAAACGTTCCTGTCGGATTTTTTCGAAGTCTGCTTCGAGCTGGAGCGAGCGCAGCCGGAGCGCCTCGGCCGCCTCCGGCGAGACAATCAGCTCCGCTTGGCGCGTGCTCCGGCGCTCGGATGTATAGAGCAGCAGACTCGCGACCCCGAGTGCCAGTAGGACGCCGATGAGGAAAGGCGCCCGGATATTGAGCCAGATTTGCCCTAACAAAAGCTTCCTGCGACTGGCCCGTGGGTCAGGAGTGGCGACAAAGTCGTTCTTGGGGTTCGGGGGGCCTTGGGTCATGTCAGGGCCGCCAACTTCGACGCCAGCGGTTTGTTTGCTTTAATAGTTCGTCACTCTGGTTCATCAAAGTCATACCTTCAATATTGGAAATGGCACAATTCAAGCGCATCGCCGTCGTCGGCGCCGGCCTCATCGGCGGCTCAATCCTCCTCGCAGCGGCGCGCCGCAGCCTGGCCGGATCCCTCGCCTGCTGGTCGCGGTCGGAAACCTCCCGCGCTACGCTCCGCGGCTTTGGTGTCGCCGAAGTCTTCGACGATGCGGCCGCCTGCGTACGGGGCGCTGACCTCGTCATCGTGACGACCCCGGTAGATACGGCCGAAGAAACCTTCCTGGCCATCGCCCCCGGCCTAAGCCCTGGCGCCATCGTGACCGATGCGGGCAGCGTTAAGGGCGCTATCCTGCTCGCCGCCCGTCGTCTCCCCGCCGCCAATCCTTTCATCGGCGCCCATCCGATGGCCGGCGGAGAAAAAGCCGGCGCCGCCCACGCCGCGGCCAACCTTTTCGAAGGGCGCGTCTGCTTCCTCACTCCGACCGGAGCCGAAGACCCCAAGGCCTTGGCCTCCGTCCGCCTCTTCTGGCAAGAACTCGGCTCGGTCCTGCACGAGACCGATGCCGCCAAGCATGACGAGATTGTCGCCGCCATTAGCCATGTCCCCCACGCCGCGGCCTCGGCGCTCATGCTCGCCGTCATGGATCAGCCTGGCTTCCGTCGCTTCGCCGCGGGAGCCGGCCTGCGCGACTCGACCCGGGTCGCCGCCGGCGAAGAGAACCTCTGGGTGGGTATCATGCTCGCCAACGCCCGCCACACGTCCGCCGGCCTGCTTGCCCTCGAACGCCGCGCCGCAGAACTTCGCGCCGCCATCGAAGCCAACGACGCCCCCGCCCTTCGCCGCCTCCTCGCCGACGCTCGCATCGCCCGACAGAACCTGGATCGGTCCGAATGAGTCCGACTCTCGTCATCCGCCCGTTCCAGACGCCTGCCCGGGGCGTCGCCCAAGTCCCAGGGTCGAAGAGCATCACCAATCGCGCCCTGATCCTGGCTGCGCTCGCCGACGGCGTCACGTTCTTCACCGGCGCGCTCTTCAGCCGCGATACGCGCATCCTCATCGCCGCCCTGCAGTCGCTCGGTTTCGAAGTCTCGGCGGACGAAGCCGCGTGCACGATTCGTATCGCCGGCCGCGGCGGGCGCATCCCCAACGCCCGCGCCAAGATCCATGTGGGCAACGCCGGCACAGCCGCCCGCTTCCTCACCGCCTTCCTCGCCCTCGCCCCGGATGGCTGCTATGAACTCGATGGCGATGAAGCCATGCGCGCCCGCCCCATGCGCGGCCTGCTCGACGCGTTGACCGCTGGTGGCTGCCGCGCACTGCAGCCGGATGGCGCCCCCGCGAGCGGCTTCCCTTTCACGCTCTACACGACGGGCAAGCTGGGTCGCCTCGAAGTCGATGCCTCGGCCTCTTCGCAACTGCTCTCCGCCCTGCTGATGGTGCTGCCTCTTTCCGCCGGCGCTTCCGTCTGCATGAAAGGCTCCACGGTCTCCGAACCGTTCGTCGAGATGACCGCCCGCATGTGCGGCCAGTTCGGGCGTCCGCTCGAACGTCTCGCCGATGGTAGCTGGACGTGTCCGTCTGCCGGCGCGTATGTCGCCCAGCCGACTTACGCCATCGAGCCTGACGCCACGGCAGCGAGCTACTTCATCGCGCTGCCCGCGGTGACGGGCTTCCGGGCTTCCGTTCGCATCGAGGGCTACGCCAGCGGCGGACTCCAGGGTGACACCGCCTTCGCCAAGGTCGCCACCGCGTGTGGCGCCACGCTCAAGCCGGCGAACGGCACGCTGATCGCCGAATCTTGGTCCGCCATCCGGGGCGGCGCTTTCGATTTCAACGCCTTCTCTGATACGTTCCTCACGCTTGCGACCGTCGCCACGCTGGCGGATAGTCCGGTCAAAATCAGCGGCATCGCCCATACGCGCAAGCAGGAGACCGATCGCGTCCTCGCGATGGCCACGGAGCTCGAACGGCTCGGCATCAAGGTGGCCCCCACCGCGGCGGAGTTACGCGCGAATGACTCTCTCTCTTCGCTGACGATCTTCCCCAGCAAGTCGGCGCTCCGCCGCGTCGCGGCCGACGGCCCCATCACCATCCACACCTACGAGGATCATCGCATGGCGATGAGTTTCGGGGTCCTCGGCAGCTTCGACCTCTTCGGTGACGGGCGTCCGTGGATCGCCATCGAAGATCCGGCCTGCACCAGCAAGACCTTCCCACATTTCTTCCAGGCGCTGGAATCTCTCCGCACCAACTTTGTGCGCGTGTCCGTGGACGGTGGCGCCGCCTCCGGCAAATCGAGCACCAGCCGACGCCTCGCACAAAGGCATGGCCTGCTGCACGTCGATACCGGCGCGCATTATCGCAGCCTCACCCGGGCATTATTGCTGGCCGGTGCCGCCGCCGACGATCCGGCTTCCGTGAAAGCCGCCCTCGGCAAGCTCCGCATCGGTTCGACCGTTATCGCCCGCCAGGGCGCGCGCAGCTCCGCGCTTACCCTGGACGGGATTCTCCCTGACGACGCCGATCTCCGCTCACCGGAGGTCAACGCCGCCGTCTCGAAAATCGCCGCCCTGCCCGCCGTCCGCAGCTTTCTGCTGGAGTACCAACGCGCACAGGTGAAGGTAGCCAGCGATCAGGGTTTTGCCGGGGTGGTGATGGAAGGACGTGACATCGGTTCCGTGGTCCTCCCGGACGCCGAAGTCCGCATCTTCCTGGAAGCTGATCCGGAAGCGCGCGCCCAGCGGCGCGCCGCGGAAGGCCAGTCTGACCAAGTGACCCAGCGCGACCACCTCGACGCCACGCGTAAGACCGCCCCGCTGATCTGCCCGCCTGGAGCCCATCGCCTCGACAACACGCATAAGCCGCTCGATGAAGTCGTCGCTGAAATCGGCGAGTTCATCAAGGTCGCTGCCCTGCCCCGATGATTCTTGATTCGAAGAACCTGATCTACAAAGCCGTCTACCACGGAGCGCGATCATTCATGGAGGTCTTTTCCACCCTGGAGGTCGAAGGCTGGGAGAACGTTCCGGACGGCGCCTGCCTCTTCGCTTCTAATCACCAGAGCATGCTCGACCCGCCCTTGATCGGCTCGAGTCTGCCGCGAGAGATCTCGTTCATCGCCCGTCGCACGCTTTTCGATAATCCGCTCTTCGGCTTCGTGATCCAGGCCTGCCATTCTATTCCGGTCGACCGAGGGGAAGCCGATATCGGGGCCATCCGGTCCGCCTTGGCCGCCCTGAAGGCCGGCGAAGGCCTCCTGATCTTCCCGGAGGGCACCCGCAGCCGAGATGGGGTCATCACCGCACCGAAGGCCGGGGCCGGCCTCCTGGCCTGCCGTTCAGGGGTTCCGGTCGTCCCTATCCATATTCGCGGGGCCCGCGATATGTTGCCGCGCGGCGCCAATTTCCCGCTCGGTTCGGCGCGCATCCGCGTGCGTTTCGGCAAGGCGATGCAACCGTCGGAATACGATCCTGGCAGCGATCACGCCGATCGCTCCATCGAAGCGTCCCGCCGGATCCTCGAGCGGATCAAGTCGCTTCCAGATTGCGACGACCCCGGACTCTGATCGGGTCGCGCCTTACGAGATGCGCTGAGGCATCACGACACAAAGGAAGTCGTCCTTGAGTCCACGGATGACGCCAGGGGACATCTCGTCCTTGAATTCGAAATCGATTTCATCCTCGGTGAGGGCCTTGAGCGGGTCGGTGATGTACTGAGGGTTGAACGCGATATTCACGTCCGGGCCTTCGTACTTCACGGCGATGGGTTCATGCGCCTCGCCGCTTTCGGACTTGGCGGAGATTTCAAGATTCTGGGTCTTCTTCGAGACGCTCATGCGAATCGTGTTGTTGCGATCGTCGGTCATCAGCGCGGCGCGGTTGACGCTTTCGAGGAGCTTCTCGCGCTCGAGGCGGACCCTGGAGCCGGCCTCCTTCGGGATGACTTGGCGGTAGTTCGGATAGTTCCCTTCGACGACCTTGGAGACGAGCTGGATGCGGTCCACGAGGCCTTCTTCGTTCTTGGGGATGTCGATCGTAAAGCCGACCTGGCGTTCGTTGTGCGAGACGTGCGCTTCGCCGCCGGACTTGAGCAGGCGCATCAGTTCGATGATCGTGCGCGCGGGCAGGATGAGGGCCAGAGCCTTGTCGGAGCCGGCGATCTTGCGTTCACATTTCGCGAGACGACGTCCATCGGTCGCGACGACGGTGAGCTTGCCTTCGGCGAATTCAAAAAAGACGCCGTTGAGGATGTAGCGATTCTCATCGGAGGACTGGGCGTAGCTGACTTTGCGAAGCATGTCGCCGAGATCGTCCTGGTTGATGGAAATCGTCGGTTGTCCGGTGAAATTGGAAATGGGCGGGAACTGATCAGCCGGCAGACCGGCGATCTGGAAAACGGAACTTCCGGAGGTGATTTTCACGCGGTCTTTGCCGGTGAGTTCGACAATCGTGTCGCTGCTCGAAAGGGCACGGATGATGGGAACCAGTTTCTTCACCGGCAGGGTGATGCGACCCGGCGAAGATACGGAAGCCTTGATGCGGCAGCAGATACCGAGATCGAGGTTGGTGGTGGTCAGGGTGATCGTGTCTCCCTCCGCTTCGATGAGCACGTTTTGCAGGATCGGCATCGTCGCGCGGTTACCCACGACGTTGGTGACGCTGGAGAGGCCGTTGAAAAAATGATTTCGGTTAACCTTGAACTTCATGATGACGGAAGAATTGAGGACAGGCAGGGGGCGAGGCAACCCCTCATTGCCCACATACCGGGACTCTCTGTATCTATTTACTCTTCATTTATAAATACCAGTAGCATCAGTATGTCTCGGAATCCCGTGTATAGTTCCGCAAGCCCCTGATGAGCGGTCTCATCGGCTGCCAAGCCGTCTGTGTGTCCGGGGTGAATAAGTCCTCGGTTGTTCACATGAGGGCAGACGAACCAATCCTTCACGTACTATTCACACCCTGGACACCGGCTCATCATCGTCGTCCGGCGCCGGGTCCATCTCGCTCTTTTTGAGGAGGAAAATATGACGGAAGATACTGAAGCTGATATAGCCAAGGAAGATGGCGGGGAAAGAATAATGGGGGTAACGGAACACCACCGCTCCGCCAATGATGATGAGGATGAAACCACGGGTGCGCGCCCGGGCGGTCCAATCCAGCTTTTTGAAGCTAGGGAAGCGGACATTACTAATCATCAGGAAAGAGATGATTAGCATCAAAGGAAGCAGCGTCCAAGACCACGCCTGGACGGCCACCTCGAGCGGCCCCTCGGCTTCCATGATCTTGGATAAGACCAAGACCAGCGAGGCGATCATCCCGGCGGCGGCCGGCGACGGCAGGCCGACGAAATCACCGCCGGCGACGCGTTTCTCGTTACCCGGGACGAGCGGGTTGGTCAGGACGTTAAAACGCGCCAGACGCACCCCTGCGCACAGGAGATAGATGAATGCCAGCAGCCAGGTGATCAGCTGGACGTTATCCGTGGCCTCAGGCTTGATGACCAAGAAACAGGCCATGAGCGCCGGGGCCACGCCGAATGAGACCGTGTCCGCGATGGAGTCGAATTCCGCCCCGAAAAGAGATTCGCGCTTGGTGGCGCGGGCGACCCGGCCATCGAAAAGATCGCAGAGGCAGGCGAAAAGGATGAACCAGACCGCCATAATATAGTGATCCGCCCGGCCGTCGGCCGTCAGCGAAGTGAAACGCGCCTCGATGCAGTTCTTGATGGCCAGGAAGCCACAGAGCATGTTGCCCGCCGTGAAGAGGTTAGGCAGCAGGTAGATCCGGGCGGCCTCTTCCGGTGAGGAATACTGGGGCTTTAAGGGGGGAGTGGTCACGATCAGGGCTTAGGGGTTTCGTCGAGGTATTTCCAGAAGCCGCCTTCTTGCTCGATGCGGGCTTCGTCCTCGGGAAAGGGGAGATGGGAGCGGAAGGCGAAGTCGGCGTACGTGTGTTTGTGCAGGACGTAGTTGGCCATCAGGAATCCTTCGCTGGCTTCGAAGTAGATACGGAATTCACCGACGCGTAGTCGGTGGTAAGTGTGACCGCCGCGACGGACCGTGCCGAGTTCGGTGCCTCCGCGCAGGAGTTCTTCCGGCGTGAGCGAAGTGAACGCCTCGACGACAGCCATCTGCTCCAAGGTGGGTAGCTTCCCGAGCTCGCGCATCGCTTGGTCGCTGAAGTTCACTTGATACATCGGTGGTAGCATCCAACGCCGCACGCACGACCTCGGCAATCACTCAGTTCGGAAGCGCCCATCTGGACATTAGTAAAACCGCCTGCTTTTCGACTAAATCCAACACTTTTTCAAAATCGTCGCTTTCGCCGTAATAGGGATCGGGCAAGGCGATATCATCCAAGAAAAGGCGCAGGCGGGGATGCAGTTCCTGGGGACAACGCCGACGGAGTTCGCGGAGATTGATCTCATCCGCAGCGAGGATGAGGTCGAACTCGTGGAAATCAGAGGCGTGGACTTGGCGGGCGCGTACCGTCGAAAGATCATAGCCGCGCGCCTGCGCATGCCGCACCGAGCGCGGATCGGGCGGGTCGCCGATGTGATAGCTTTCCGTGCCGGCGGAATCGAACACGAGGGCGAGGTCGGCCTGCTTGGCCTTGGTACGGAGCACGACCTCCATCGTCGGAGACCGGCAGATGTTACCCATGCAGACGAGGAGGATTCGTCTCGGTCGCTTGGGCACTTACTTGCCGAGCAGCTTCTTGAGGGTGTCTAAATCCCGGCCGTTCTTGGTGAGTAGCTCGCCATTTTTGCCGTACACGAGGAGCGTTGGGATGCCGGACACGCCCTGCTCCTTCTTAATCGCCCCGCCTCCGGCAGACCTAAACGGGACGGCGGGCCAGGGCATTTTGGTTTCCTTCATGTACGCGAACATCTCGTCCGCTCCCTTGTCGCTGCTGATGAAGACCACGGCGAGCTTGGTCTTGTTCGCGTTGGCGAACTTGACGAGTTGAGGCGTGAAGACGCGGCAGGGCGGGCACCAATGGGCGGAGCAGTATACCGCCACGGTTTTATTCTTCAGCGTAGCGAGGTCGACGGCCTTGCCGTTTGCGTCGATGAGCCCTTCCGGGAAACGCGTCTTCCAATCAAATTCGGCGGCGGAGGCGAGGGCGGCGCAGAGCATCAGGCTGAGGGAAGCGAGGAACGATTTCATGGGGATGATTATAGCAGGGTTCTTGGCTTACGGTGCATCGATAATCTTAATAATGCCTATTTATTTCACGGGTGCCGTAGCCGGCTCAGACCTTGCCGCCGAAGCTCTGGTGATCATCCAGGTCGAGCACATCAAACCAGGTGGTGATGTCTTCACGTTTGGCTCCGGCCGGTGTCGAGGACTGGTAGTCGCTCATCTTAGCACGGCTTCCGGGTGAGCTGGGAGCGCGTTGCTCATGGAAGGCGCTGAAAGCAGCGATTTCCTGGGCCGAACGGGGCTTCTTAGCATTGGCCATCAGCCAGACAAGGATTTCTCCATCTCCTAAGCCATTGTCAATCTGTGTCTTAAGTGCATTTGCTTCGACGCCTAGGAAGTCCAGGACGTTGGTATCCAGTGGGCAACCGTAGTTATATTCGCCGTTTTTGCCTGCCTTCGTGGCGCGGGCTTTGTCGATCATCCGGGGAAGGATGACGAAGCCGCCGAGGCGGACGCGGGGGCTGCGGGGCGGGTGTTGGGTGAGGTCGTAGAGATCGTGGGCCATAAGGATGGCCAACCTAGGCCCCCTGCCCTCGTCCGCAAGAAAACAGGCTACCTTGAGGGTTTGCCAAAATGTCACACCCCCCCTTATCTCTCCCCATGCTCCCTGTGGCCGCAGAACTCGCCGCCCATCCCCTCGCCCGGGACTGCTTGCTCGGCTGTGCCGCAGTCTTTGTGGTCGCTGCCTTGCTCGATGCGCTGGCTCCTCGGCACGGCTCAGGAAAATTGCAGACCTCCGGCCTCTGGTTGCTCCGCGGCGGATGGGTTCTGCTCACCACGATGCTAGCCTACCAAGGGCTGAAGACGCATTCCCTGCCGATCGCGAGTGCGGCGGAAGTATTGCTCTCCATTGCTTGGGGCGTGTCTGGCTTGGCTCTCTTTCTCGACCTGACATTTAACCACCGCCTGCCGACCTGGGCTATCGCGGGCACGACCGCATTGTGTCTTGGGGCGGCCGCTTTTCTCGGTGTTGTGGAACATCCGGGCTTGGACACGACCGGCAAGCCGCTCATCGCCATCCATGTGGGTGCGGCGATCCTTGCCTACTGCGTACTCGGCGCGCAGGCGCTCAACTCGGCCGCCTATCTCCTGCAGGACCGCGCTTTAGCGCAGCATCAGTTCGGTGGTATCTACGCTTTGCTGCCTGCGCTGGTTCCACTGGATCGCATCGGTGCGCAGCTGATGGGCGCGGCCGTCTGGCTCCTCGGGCTTTCCTTGGTGATCGGCGCGACGGATTGGGCTCAGCGCGATCTGGCCGCCGTGGCCGTCCCGAAGCTCATCGCGTCGCTTGTCACCTGGCTCGCTTGTCTCTGGACCGTCGTGCAACGCCGTCGTCAACATCTCCCTGGCGCCAGCTTCGCGCGCGCTTCCCTGCTCGTCGCGATCCCGGCGCTCGTCGCCCTTTATCTTTCGCTGCCCTCGTCCCGATGAGCGAACGCGCCCGCAATCTGGTGGCGCTGAGCGCCACCCACCGCACCGCCGGCCTTGACGAACGCGCGACGTTCACCGTCCCCGCCGGCGGGGCGGAGGTTTTCTACGCGGCGGCCCGCGAAGCTGGCCTCGCCGAGGCGGTACTGCTCGCGACCTGCAATCGTCTCGAGGCTTACGCGGTGGGCGACGAAGCCGCCGCGCTGCATGTACGTAGCGCACTGCTTAAGGCGACCGGTGCGTCGGCGGCCGTGCTCGACCAGCACTTGCGTCCGGTCCCCGGCCTGCAGGCCGTCGAACATCTCTTCTCGGTCGTCTCCGGCCTGGAGTCCCAGATGGTCGGAGAAGTCGAGATCGCCGGTCAAGTCAAGGATGCCTACGCCGACGCGCTGGCGCGAGGCATGACCGGCCCGGTGCTCAACCGCGTCTTCCAGCGTGCCTTCCAAGCTGGTGCCTGGGCACGCACCAACACCGGCATCTCACAGGGCCAGGTGAGCCTCGGTAACGTCGCCGTCGATCTCGCCCTGCGCGTCTTCGGCTCGCTTGCCGAGGCCCGGGTGCTCGTGCTTGGCACGGGCGACGTCGGCCGTCAGGTCGTCCAAGCGCTCGTCTCGCGCGGCGCCTCCCAGGTTTCCGTCGCCTCACGCACGTTCGAGAACGCCCGTGCGCTGGCCGAGGAATTCTCCGGATCTTCGCTCACGCTCGCCGACGCATTACGTCAGGCTCACACCCATGACGTGATCGTGGGTTGCGCGACCGTGGAGCGGGCGTTGCTCGACGTCGTTTCCCTCCGTGAGATTGCCGGCCGTCGCGGGGGCCGTCCTCTCCTCCTCGTCGACCTCGGCGTGCCGCGTAATTTCGCCGCGGGTGCCCACGGTCTCGATGGTACCTATCTCTGCGACCTGGACGACCTCGCCCGCGTTTCGAACGCGAACCTCAAGGCTCGCCTGGCCGAAGTCGACCGTGCGCGCCTCGCCTTGGCGGAGAAGGCCGCCCGCGCCTGGGGTGCGGCCAACCAACAGACCTCTTCGGAAGCTTGACCCATGAAGCCCACGGTCCTCATCGTCGACGACGAGAAGAATATCCGGGAAGGCCTGCGGGCCGCCCTGGAAGATCGCTACGAGACCTTCGTCGCGAAGGATGCCGCGGAAGCGGCGCGCCTCATGCAGGATGTGCCGCCAGACGCCGTGCTAACGGATCTGCGCATGGCGGGCGAAGACGGCATGGCGGTCATCGACCGCGCGCTCAAGCTGCCCAACCAGCCGGTCTGCATCATGATGACGGCTTACGGCGACGTGGATACCGCCGTGAAGGCGATGAGCCTCGGGGCCTATTGGTTCTTCCAGAAGCCGGTGGACCTCCGCCAGGTTGAGCTCGTTCTGGATCGCGGGCTGAAAGCCCGCACCACCGAGAAAGAAGTCGTCACGCTGAAAGCCCGCCTCGACCGCAAGTTCTCACTCGGCGAGATCATCGGCTCATCTGCCGCCCTCCAGCGTTCGATCGAACAGGTTCGTTCGGTCGCTTCATCGAACGCCACGATCCTCCTGCTTGGTGAGACCGGCACGGGCAAAGAACTCTTCGCCCAGATGATCCATCAGGCGAGCCAGCGCGCGAAAGGACCTTTCATGGCGGTGCACTGCGCCGCCATCCCTGCCAACCTGCTCGAGTCCGAATTGTTCGGACACGAGAAGTGCGCCTTCACCGGCGCGAACGAGCGGCGCGTGGGTCGCTTCGAGTCTGCCGACGGCGGCACCCTTGTCCTGGATGAAATCGGGGAAATCGATGCCACCACCCAGGTCAAGCTCCTGCGCTTCCTGGAGACCCGTTCCGTCGAGCGCCTCGGTTCACATCGGCCCATCGCCCTCGATCTCCGCCTCGTCTGCGCCCCCCACCGCGACCTTCAGCAGATGGTGACGGAGGGCCAATTCCGCGCAGATCTCTACTATCGCCTATCCGTCGTCCCGCTGCGCTTGCCGCCCCTGCGCGAACGCCAGGATGACGTCCCGCTGCTCCTTTCACATTATCTCGAGCGCTTCGCGAAAGAGAACTCGGTCGCCGCCGCCAAGCTTTCGCCGGAAGCCTTGGCCGTGCTCGTGCGCTATGCTTGGCCCGGGAATATTCGCGAGCTCCGCAATGCCTGCGAGAATCTCGCCGTCCTCCGTGCGGGCAAGTCGGTCGCCGCAGGTGATCTGGATCCGCGTTTTTCCCAACCCGCCGCCTCCGCCGGACCGGTTTCGGCCCTGCTTTCGCCCGGTGCCAATATCCTTGATCGGGAGCTCAATGAGAAGCAGCTCTTGAAGCAGGCTCTGGCCGCCGCCGCGGGCAACCGCACGCGCGCGGCCGAGTTGATGGGAATCTCGCGGCGCACGCTCCATCGTAAACTCCTGCAATGGCCGGAATTGGATCCCGGCCCTGAGACGGCGTGAGGCTGCTCGCTCTCCTGCTTTCCTGCGTGGCGCTTCGCGGCGCCGATATCGTCGGTTCGGACTTGCTGACTGGCGCCGTGGCGCGGGGAATCGAAGGCGCCGCAGGAAATCTCACGATCGATTTTGGCGGAACTTTCCCCGGACGGCAGGCCTTCGTCGAGGGACGTGCCTCGGCGGCTGTGCTCATGGTGCGTGACCGCGAGGTCGCGCCCGTCCCCGCCGACAAGATGGGCGTCGTCGAATTCCGTCTCGCAAGCGCGGTGGTAGTGGTCGCCACCCACGGCAGCAACCGCGTCGAATCTATTTCGCTGGAAAATCTGGCGAACGCGTTTGCGCGCGATCCGCGGTCCCCGGCTCGTAATTGGAACGACCTCGATCCCGCCGCACGCTCCGAACTCATCACCCCCGCGGTCTGCTCGCCGGCCGGCTCCATGGTGCTGGAAATCTTCCAAGGGATCGCGCTCGAGGGACAGCCGTTCCGGCTGGACGTCCGGTTGAGAATCGAACCCGACCTAGCCGCCGATCTGCTGGCCTCGCGTGCGGGGAGCATCATCCTCATCCCCCGCCCTCCTTCCGGCCGCGGGAAGGTTCTCCAGGTCGCGGATGGCCGCCCTGACAAGTCCCCCACCGCCTATGGTCCCGATGAGAACAACGTCCATAACGGTGATTACCCCCTGCAGGTCCCGCTCATCCTTCATGTTCGGCAAGATCGCCTACGGGCGCTCACCCCTGCCCTGCGGTGGCTTGTTTCCGATGAAGCAGCCGCCCTGCTTGAAAAGCAGGGCCTCTCCCCTGCTCCCAAGGCCGCCCGGATGAGGTTCGTCCAAAGGCTTGACACTCGGTAGGGCGTTTGGTCTGCTTCCTATCCAACGCGCGCGTAGCTCAATGGTAGAGTACCACCTTGCCAAGGTGGCTGTTGCTGGTTCAAGTCCAGTCGCGCGCTCCACTTTAAAATGGAGCCAAAACCCGCCGGAAAACGGCGGGTTTTTCATGTCCGGACCTAGGCCGACGCCGGCAGGGTCACTGTGATCCGCAGGCCTTTTGGGCGGGCGGGTTCCACCGAGGCGGAGCCACCATGGAGTTCGGCTACCTGGCGGACGATGCTCAGGCCCAGCCCGCTGCCCCCTGCTCGGCGGGATTTATCGGTCCGATAAAAGCGATCGAAGAGTCTCGGTAGGTCTGCCGGGGTCACCCCTGCCCCATCATCTTCCACGGTCAGCTCCACGCCATTTGGGGTATCCTGGGTCGACACCACCAGACGGCTCATGCCGGCGGCGTGGGCCAAGGCGTTATCGATCAGGTTTTGGACCAACCGCCGGGCTTGGACGGGATCGGCGGCGCCACCATCGGCGGACTCCAGCTTCAATTCCAGTTTTACGCCGGCGGCCTTGCAGCGGGCGGCAAATTCTTCGGCTACTTCGCGGGCCGCGACATGGAGTGCGCCCGGCTCGCGGCGGACATCCTGGGCAGACTCGAGGCTCGCGAGGGCGAGCAGCCCTTCGACGAGGCCCTGCAGGCGGCCGACGGAGCTCACGATCTTCTGCGTGAACCGGGCACGGTCTTCAGTCGACATCGTCGCCTGGTCTTCCGCCAAAGTCTCCGCGTAGCCGCGGAGAATCGTCACCGGCGTACGCAGGTCATGGGAGACATTCGTGACGAAGTCCCGCTCCATTGCCTGGAGGCGCTTCAGCGCCGTCACGTCTGCCAACACAAAGATCGCGGCGCCGTCGCCAAACGCTACCGGATCCGTTCGCGCCCCCGCGGCCTGAATCCAGACGTCGGATAAAGGCGCGCGATTAAGGAGGATCATGGAGCGGGCGTCGCCTTCGCTGCGGACGCGCCGGACGAGTTCGATAAAGTCGGCGCTGCGGACGAGCGGCACGATGGACCCGCCGGCATCTTCTTCGGAGAGACCGAACAGCACGGCCGCCGCCGGGTTAGCGAGGCGGAGTCGATCCTGGGCGTCGACGACAAGCACGGCGTCGGTGAGCGGCGCCAAGAGCGCTTCGATGCGCCGGGCGGCCGCCGCACGGATCTCCCCTTCGTTGGCGGCGCGTCGTTCAATGGCGATGAACAGTTCTTCGAGGCGCAGTTTCCGTACCAGCCAGCCTTGCGGACGCGGTGCGCCACCTTCGGCGAGCAGCGCTCGGCGCGCCCAACGCACATGGCTGGCGATCTCGGCGAGGTACCAGACGGCAGCGACGACGAGCGCGAGCAGGAGTAACCAAGGAAGCCAGGACATCTTCAAGGGATGCTGTCCGGCTCCGCCGGACGCGCGAGCGCAAAGCGGTTCAGCCGTTCACGCGGTAACCGACGCCGCGCACCGTATCGATCACATCGCCGGCCGGGCCGAGTTTCTCGCGCAGACGCCGGACGTGGGTGTCGACCGTGCGGGTCTCGAGGTCCGGCGAATAGTTCCAGACGTCGGAGAGGAGTTCTTCGCGCGACTGCACCCTGCCCTTTCGCTCGAGCAGCAGTCGGAGCAACTTGAATTCGGTGGCGGTCAGTTCGACGATCTTGCCCGAGGCGGTCACTTCGTGGCGCTCGATGTCGAGCATCAGCGCGCCGGCGGCGAGGCGGGTCGAAGGCTTGGCGGCGGCAGACTTCGCACGGCGCAACAAGGCCTGTGCGCGCAGCATCAGCTCACGCGTATCGAAAGGCTTGGTCACGTAATCGTCGGCGCCGGACTCGAGGCCCTTCACCTTGTCGACCGTCTCGCCCTTGGCGGTGAGGAAGATGACCGGCGTGTCCTGGAGGAGCGCGTCGGCACGGACCATGCGCAGCAGCTGCACGCCCGTGAGCTCAGGCATCATGACGTCGAGGATGATCAGGTCCGGACGAAAATCGCGGGCTAAGCCGAGGGCGCGAAGCGGGTCGTTGAGCGTGCGGATGGCATAGCCGGCTTGCTTGAACTTGTAGTCCAATAGTTCCGTCACGTCCGACTCATCGTCGACGATCAGGATGCGCTTGAGATGTTCGGCGTCCATGGGTGCGCCATTACTTAAAGGTGGCGCCAAACGAAGAGCCAGAGCTAGGTGACAATCGTGCCGAATATGTGACGGAGCTTATTTAAGTCATAAGTCATTAATGAACAATTATTTATGAATATAAGAAACACGAACGTCACGCTCTGCGGCCATAATCTTTACATAGGGCGAGTTCCACGTGGAACACCGTCCTACTCTCCCCTTCCCTTTTGGGATTACTTTGCCCGGAAAAGAACCATCAGCAGTGAGACGTCTGCTGGGTTGACCCCGCTGATTCGGCTGGCTTGGCCCAGGGTCTTGGGCTGAATGGCTTGGAGCTTTTGGCGGGCTTCAATGCGCAAGCCGTAGGCTTTTAAGAAATCAAATCCTTCAGGCACCTTAAAGGAGTCCAGGTCATGTAGCTTGCGGGCGTTGCGCGTTTCGCGTTCCAGATAGCCCCGGTATTTGACCCGGTACATGACTTCGGCCTGAACTTCAGGGGCTTCGGCCAGGAATGTCGGAGGCAGGTCCTTAGGGATTGATTCCCAGTTACGACGGATGACGTCGCCGGCAATCCCGCCCGGGATGGCTAATTTTTCCAAATATTCGATCCAATGAGCGACTTTCTCAGCCTTGGCCTGAATTCGCCCTAGGCGATCCGTCGGGACTAAGCCGAACTCGGCGATTTTATCCTTAAGGCGGAGTTCGGCGCTCCCGTGGTTGAATAGTAGGCGGAATTCAGCCCGGCTGGTAAACATCCGGTAAGGCTCCTGGGTGCCTTTGGTCACCAAATCATCGATCAGGACTCCGATATAGGCTTCGTCGCGGCCAATGACCATGGGGGTCTGACCTTTGACCTTACAGGCGGCATTGACCCCAGCGACGAGGCCTTGGGCGCCGGCTTCCTCATACCCAGAGGTTCCATTGATCTGGCCGGCAAAGAATAAGCCTTCGACCTTTTTGGACTCCAGGGTAGGGTAAAGTTGGGTAGGGGGTGCGAAATCGTATTCTACGGCATAGGCTGGGCGCAGCATAACGGCTTTCTCTAGCCCGGGGACCGAAGCCAGCATCTGGAGCTGGACGGTAAAGGGCAGGGAGGTCGAAAGGCCGTTGATATACCATTCGTCGGTGTTGCGGCCTTCGGGCTCGAGGTAGAGCTTATGGGTGTCCTTATCCGAGAACTTCACAAACTTGTCCTCGATGGACGGGCAGTAACGCGGCCCGACTCCGGTGATCTCGCCGCCAAAGAGAGGAGAGAGGTGGAGGTTCTCTTGGACGATCTTGCCGGTGGCGCTGGTCGCCTCGGTCATCCAACAGGATACCTGCTCGCTTCCAGGGGTCCATCCAGGGAGGCGCTCGCCGGCTTGTTCTACGTGGAACAAATCGGCCGGCTGGCGGGTATCGTGGAAGGCAAAAAGGGTGGGGGAGGCATCGCCCGGCTGCTCCTCACATTTGCTAAAATCGATGGACCTTCCTAGGATGCGCGGCGGGGTGCCCGTCTTGAGCCTTTGGAGTTCAATTCCAGCCTCTAAAAAACTGGCTGACAACGACTTAGCACTAAAATCACCCAAGCGACCACCCTCGGTTTTATTCGCCCCGATGTGCATCAGGCCGCGCAAGAAAGTACCGGTGGTGACGACCACGGTTTTGGCGTGGAAGTCGAGATCGAGGTTGGTCTGCACCCCGACCACTGCGCCGTTCTTAAAGATGAGCCCGGTGACTTGGGATTGGAAGATGGTGAGGCCGTCCTGCAGTTCGCAGAGGTGCTTCATCCGGAACTGGTAGGCCTTCTTATCACACTGGGCGCGCGGGGCCTGGACAGCCGGGCCTTTGGAGGAGTTGAGGAGGCGGAACTGGATGCCGGTCACATCGGCGGTCAGGCCCATCTCGCCCCCCAGGGCGTCGATTTCCCGGACGATGTGGCCCTTGGCCTGCCCCCCGATGGCGGGGTTGCAGCTCATCTGGGCGATGGTGTCCACGTTCCCCGTCAGGAGCAGGACATCCACGCCCATGCGGGCGGCGGCCAGGGCGGCTTCCACGCCGGCATGGCCGGCCCCGCAGACGATGACGTCATAGGGGCGATCAGGCCCGAGGCGGATTTGTTTGTGAAGTCGCATAGGCGCTCCCTCACCAGAGGGAATCACTTACCTATGCAGAAGGAAGCGAAGAGCTTGTCCAGCATACGCTCATTATCGATGCGACCGACGATTTCCCCCAGGGCGTCCAGGGCGACCCGGCCTTGGGCGGCCGCAAGCTCGGTCTGGATGGGGGCCTTGAGGTGGCCGGCAGCTTCGGAAAGGGCGGCCGCCGCCCGGGCTAGGGCCTCGGCATGGCGGACGCTGACCACGAGGTCTTCGGCCCCCGGGGCGATCTCTTTGGCGATGAGGAAGTCCCCGAGCTTGCTGCGTAGCGCTTCGGCGTCACGTCCGTCTAAAAGGCAGGCAGAAAGCTTCGCTATCCGTGGCAGGAAATCTTTCTGCGCACGATGCGCGGGCAGGTCCGACTTGTTGGCGACGATGAGCGTGCGCCCGGGGTCGAGCAGCGCGACGAGATCCGCGGGCAGGGCAGGGGGCGCCGTCGAAGCATCGACGACAAGCAGAAGGAGATGCGCGCCGCGCGCCTGTTCGAGCGAGCGCGCCATGCCGAGATTCTCCAGCGTCGAACCGCCGTCGCGCAAACCGGCGGTGTCGATCGCCGTGACGGCGAGGGGTAGGCCCGCGACGGGGGCTTCGAGGTAATCGCGCGTGGTGCCCGCTTCGGGGCTCACGATGGCGCGGTCGGCGCCGGCGAGCGCGTTGAGCAGGCTCGACTTTCCGGCGTTGGGTGCGCCGACGACGGCGACGCGCAGGCCGGTGCGCAGGGCTCCGTCGTGCTTCGCCGTGCGGGCGTATCCAGAAAGTTCTGACGCAATTTCAATCAAGCGGGCCGGAGGGCCGTGCGGGTCTTCCGGCGGCAGGTCTTCCTCGGGGAAATCGATGTGGGCCTCGAGTTCGGCGAGGATCTGGAGCGTGCGGTCGGTCCAGCGGGCCACGTGCCGGCCGAGTTCGCCGGCGAGCATGCGGCGGGCGGAGGCGAGCGCGCGCTCGGAGCTGGCGTGGATCAGGTCCGCGACGGCCTCGGCCTGAGTGAGGTCGATGCGGCCGGCGAGGTAGGAGCGGCGCGTGAACTCGCCGGGTTCGGCGATGCGGCCGCCGCGCGCGAGGCAATCTTCGGTGATCCGGCGCACGAGCAGCGGATTGCCGTGGCAGGTGATCTCGAGCGAGTCGTTACCCGTGAAAGAGCGGCCGGCATGCCAGAGTACGGCGACGACCTGGTCAATGGGCTCGCCGTCCTGGTTGTGCCAGATACCGAGCGTCGAAGTCTTCTCGGCGAGCGGGGTCTTGCGGGCGAGGGCGGCAGTCGCGATGGCCGCGGCCAACGGACCGTCGACGCGCACGATGGCCAAGGCCGAGCGGCCGGCGGGCGTCGCGGCGGCGACGATGGTCTCGTGGGCGGACATAGGATGGCGTGAGCTGGGGTCATCCCAAGGGGCGAGGGCAGGGGAGGCAAGCGGTGTCATAGGTCCGCAAAAAGGCTGGAAGGGAAGGGCGGGCCTGACACAGTCCGCCCGAGACACTCCCGTGGAAAATCACCGCTTCCTTCTTCCTGATTCGGCCCGCCAGATCGCGGCGGCCCATGGCACCCCGTGCTATGTCTATGATCAGGTCACCCTTGAGGCCCAGGCTGACGCCATGCTGGCCTTCCCGAACGCCTTCGGCCTCACGGTTCGATTTGCCATGAAAGCGTGCCCGAACGCCTCGGTCTTGAAGGTCTTCGCCAACAAGGGCCTGCATTTCGATGCCAGCTCGGGCTGGGAAGTCCGCCGCGCCATCCTCGCCGGAATCTCGGCAGATCGCCTTTCGCTCTCCTCTCAGGAACTGCCGGAGGATTTCCTCTCTCTTCTTAATAAGGGAGTGCACATCAACGCCTGCTCCCTCCACCAGCTCGAGCGCATCGGCAAGGCTCTCCCGGGCCACGAGGTCGGGCTGCGCTTCAACCCCGGCCGTGGCTCGGGCGGCAACGGCAAGACCAACGTGGGTGGACCGGACTCCTCCTTCGGCATCTGGCATGAGTGGGCGGATCAGGCCCAGGCCATCGTGAAGCAGTACGGGCTGAAGGTCGTCCGCATCCATACCCATATCGGTTCCGGCAGCGACCCCGTCGTCTGGCAGGAAGTCTCCGCGGCGAGCCTCGCCCTCGTCAGCCGTTTTCCGACCGTGCATACGCTCAACCTCGGCGGCGGCTACAAGGTCGCCCGCGTCGCGGCGGAGAAGGGCACCGACCCACAGGTCGTCGGCGCGCCGGTCAAGGTCGCCTTCGAGAAATTCGCCCAAGCCGACGGACGTAAGCTCCGTCTCGAGATCGAGCCCGGAACTTTCCTCGTCGCTAACGCTGGCGCCGTCCTTTCCCGCGTCCAAGACCTCGTCTCCACTGGCACCCGCGAATTCATCAAGCTCGACTCGGGTATGACCGAAATCCTGCGTCCTTCGCTATATGGCTCGCAGCACCCGGTGCATCTCTACCCCGCGAAGGCCACCGGTTCCTCGCGGGATTACGTCATCGTCGGACACTGTTGCGAATCGGGCGACCTAATCAGCTGCGCGCCTGGCGAACCCGAGACCCTCGCCACCCGGAGCTTGCCCGAAGCGGCCGCTGGGGATCTCTGCGTCATCGGCGGAGCGGGCGCCTATTGCGCTGGCATGAGCACGAAGAATTACAATTCCTTCCCCGAGGCGCCAGAAGTCCTCCTGCGTCGCGACGGCAAGTTCTCGCTGATTCGCCGGCGCCAGTCGCTCGAGCAGATCCTGCAGAACGAGCAGCCCGCCGAAGGTCTCTGAACGTGCCGCTCCTTTCGCCAGCCTTGGGCGCCACGGTGCCCGACTCGCCGCATGCGACCGTGGTCTGCTTGCCGACGCTCGCCGACGTCGAGAGCTACGAGCGCAAGGAAGGGCGCGTCTGGGAACTCCTCCACGCTGGCTACCCGCGCTTTGTGCGCAATGCGCTCGTCTCGGCGGCCGCGGAGGAGTTGGCCCGGCGATGCGCTTTCACGCCGGACTCGGAGTATCTGCCGCCGAGCTGGCCCGCCCCGCCTTGGGCGCTTTTCCCCCTTGCGCGGGAGGATGTCGCACGGCGGCTCGCAGCGCAGGCCGGCGCACGCACGCTGGCCGTTGGTGTCGGCGGGGCGGGCATCCTGCTCATCGTCGAGTCAGGCGACGCCGCAAACCGGCTGGCCAAGCTCGTGCAGCACACGGGCGCGCTCATTTCTTCCCGTCAGGCCGAGGCCTGGCTCGCCGATGAGCCGGACGCCCCCGATACGGGCTCGGCCGAAGTACGCGCTGCGCTCGCGCCTTTTTTCCAAGGCGTCGCGCTCGCGGACCTGCTCCTCTGCTCCTCGGGCATGAACGCCGTCGACGCCGCCCTGCATGCCGTCGACGTCGTGCAGTCCGCCGCCGGTCGCCGCGTCTGGATCCAGTTGGGCTGGCTGTACGTCGATTCGATTCGCCTGCTCGAGAAGAATCCCGGCATCGAGCGCAGGTTCGTCCATGATGTCACCGACCTCGCTGAGGTCGGGCGCCTCCTCGCGCGAGGAGACGTCGCGGGCGTCCTCACGGAAGCGCCGAACAATCCGCAGCTCCAGACCGCCGACCTGCGTGCGCTGCGCGCGCTTTGCGATCTTCACGGGGCGATGTTGGTGGTCGACCCGAGTTCTGCCGGCGTCGCCGCCACCGATGTCCTGCCTTACGCCGACCTCGTCCCCTGCAGCCTCACGAAGTACGCCGCCTCGTCGGGCGACGTCATGGCGGGGGTCCTCGCCGTGAATCCCGCGCGCCCGCGCGCCGCCGAGCTCCTGGCCGCCGCCCGGCAGCGGCACGTCCCCTTGCACGCGCTCGACGCCGCGGCGCTCGCCCCGCAAGCGGCGCAGGTCGCGCAGGTCACCGCGAAGCTCTCGGCCAACGCGACCGAACTCGCGCGACGTCTCGCCGCGCACCCTTCCGTCGTGCGCGTACGCACCGCCCTCACCGGCCCGACCGCCGACCACTATCGTGCGATCATGCGTCCTGGCGCGGGTGCAGGCTCGCTGGTCACCGTCGAGCTACGCGAAGGTGCGATGCGCCGCGTCTACGATCGCCTGGCGGTGGTCAAGGGTCCCAGCTTCGGCCTCGCCTTTACCATCGCGTCGCCGTTCCTTTGGCTCGCGCATTTCGAAGAAGTGACGAATGAGCAGGGGAGGGCGCATCTCCGTGCCGCCGGCCTCGACCCCGATCTCTTGCGCATCTCCGTCGGCCTCGAGCCGATCGAGGAGATCTGGACGGCGTTCGAAGCAGCGCTCGCCAAATAAAAGACCCGCCTCGCGGCGGGTCGGTTATCTTCAGTTCGAAGATTTGGTCGGGCTCGCGGGCTCGTCATCCGCATCCTCATCGTCGTCTTCGTCAGCCTTCGCGACAGTCTTCTTGGCCCCGGCTTTCTTGGCGGTACGGGCCTTGAGCATACGCTCGCGGAAAGCGGCCCGCTCTTTCTCCTGCAGGGCCGGGGCGCCTTCGTCCACCGTGGCGAGGGAGGCGTCGAAGATGTTGCGGTAGGCCGCCTCGGAGTCGGTCGAGCGTTTACGTGCGACCTTGTATTCAGCGTAGGCTTTGGTGGTGAGAGCCCGGTCGGCCTTGGCCTGCTGTTCGGCGGCCATGACCTCCGGCAGGGCGTTCGTCGCCTTGCGCGCGGCGACAAGCCGGGAGTGCTCCGGATCGGTGGATGGGCCTACCTCCTTGGCGGGAGCGGCGGCGAGCTGGGCGTGAAGACCGACGGCGAGAAGCGCGGCGGCCAGGGTAGTTTTGATGTTTATCATGGTGTTGGGTGGGAACGGGCTTGAAGGAAGCGTGTCGTAACAGAACAATTCAAGTCCCTCTCCCTGAGGTTCACCCCATGAGTTCAACCCCTCGCTTCCTTCTGGGAGCTCTTTTGTTGTTCCCGCTCGCTTTGCTGGCTCAGGGTAAGAAGCGGCCCGACCTGCCGCTGGAGATGTCCCGCCTGCCCGCGGTACCGACGATGCCCGACGCCTTCCCGCAGGTCATCGGCACGCAGGTGTTCGGCCCGGCCTACAAGTTCACCAAGGACGAGGCGGTGCTCGAGGCCGCCAAGGGCATCAGCGCGATGGGCTCGCGCATCCTTAAGATCAACGCGGTCTCCGGCCAGCAGCTGACTCCCTATATCGCGATGCCCTTCACGCACTACGTGCTGTGGTACCGTTCCTCGAACGAGTGGACGAAAGGATTCACGCCCGAGCTCAAGCGCCGCGAATACAACGCCGTCTACCACTTCACGAAGGACCTGCTCACCCGCTATGATACGGCGGGCAAGACCTTCTTCCTCGGTCACTGGGAGGGCGACTGGTATCTCCTCCCGGATAAGGACGTCAAGAAGGACGCCTCGCCCGAGCTTGTCGCGGCGATGATCGAATGGTTCAGCATCCGCCAGAAGGCCGTCGACGACGCCCGCTCCGAAGTGTCCTACGCCAAGTGCCGCGTGTATACCTACGCTGAGGTCAACCGCGTCCGCGACGCGATGAAGGATGGCCGCAAGCGGCTCGTGAATGCAGTGCTCCCCAAGGTGAACGTCGATTTCGTCTCCTATTCCGCCTACGACTGTCAGCTGCTCCCGGGGGAAGAGATCCGGGCCACGTTGGACTACGTCAACGCCCAGCTCCCCGCCAAGGCGGGCCTCCCTGCGAAGCGCGTCTTCATCGGCGAGTGCGGCCTTTCCTGGAAGGCCTGCGGCGCCGACGGCGCGAAGCACGACCAACGCAATCGCGAGATCCTCGCCAAGTTCATGACTTGGAAGCCGGCGATGGCCTTGTTCTGGCAGTATTATAACAACGAGGTCGTCGACGGCGAGCAGGTCGGCTTCTGGCTCGTCGACAACAAGAACAACAAGACCCCCCTCCACGCGACGTTGACGGAACTTTTCGCCGCCCAGGAAGAAGCGGCCCGGGAAATGCGCGGGCGGACCCGACGCCTGCCTGGTTTCGAGGAGATGGCCTCATTCAGCGAGAACTGGCTCAACGCCCGCGCGCCGCGCTGAACGTCTCCGCGCTTGAGCCTGCCCGCCGACGGACGACATTGACCCCATGCGCAATAAGCTGCTCATCGAGGCCGTCGGGACTTTCTTCCTCTGCCTTGCCGCCTTGGTCTCGTCCAACGCGCTCCCGGTCGCCGCTTTGCTTTGCGCCCTCATCTACATGGGCGCCCCGGTCTCGCTCCCCCATTACAACCCGGCCGTCTCGCTCGCCTTCCGCCTGCGCGGCCGCTCCAGCTCCCGCGCCCTCTGGTCCTATGTCGGCGTGCAGCTGATGGCGGCCGTCCTCGCTGCTCTTGTCGCCGGTCATCTCCTCGGCCATGACGGTGATCATGCCAAGGCCGCGGTCCATGCCTTTGGCGAGTCCGCCTTCACGGGATTCGGCGTCACCGCGGTCATCGAGCTGCTCTGCACTTTCGCGCTGGCCTTCATCATCCTGATGGTCGGGACCTCGCGCCTCACGGCTGGCAATAGTTATTTCGGCCTAGCCATCGCGGTGGCTGTCCTTGGCCTCTCGGGTACGTTTGGAGATTTCAACCCGACCATGAATCCGGCCGTCTCGCTGGCGTCGGCGTTGGTGGGCGTTCTCGCCGCGCTCCTCGACGGGCTTATCGGCACCAAGACTTTCGTCACGGAAACTCTCTTCCTGGCTAAGGTCGCCCCGCGCATCTTGGCCGAGATCGTCGTCCAGTTTGTTGGCGCCGCCTTAGCGGCTTGGTTCTTCCGGGTGCTCTTCCCTGAAGACCGGTAAATTTCAGCAGGATGGCTTGAATCGGGCCAGTCACCTATCAAGGTGTGGGCATGAACCCGCTTTTCGCCATCCATAAGCATTACGGCTCCCTGCTCCTGCTGCTCATCCTGATCGTGATTCTCGTCGCCCTTTTCAAGGGACCGCACACTAAGCTCCAGCGCATCGTCACCGTGCTCGTCGACATCAATCTCGTCGTGGGCATCGTCGCCTTCTTCCAGACCGTCCGTCCGATCTCCTGGTTCCACCCGATCCTCGCCCTCGCCGCCGTCGGCCTCCTGCACGCCGCCTCGAAGAGCGAAGACAAGGCCAAGGTCGTCCGCTGCTTCTCGATCGCGCTCGTGCTCCTGATCGCCGCCTGGGCGGTCAACGCCTCCTGGGGTCCGGAATGGTTCAAGACCAACTTTGTGAAGCTGCCGGCTGTCGCGGTCATCGCCAAGTAAGATTAGCAAGATACGGTCAGGTTACGGCGGCCCGGACATCGTCCAGGCCGTTTGACTTCCCATTGACCCGAGGCTCGTTGAAGCGACACTCAAGGAACTCGTCTGATGTATCGCCTCGCCCTCAACATGCTCTTCGGAGACCGCGCCAAGCTCGCGATGCTCCTGTGTGGCCTGGCGTTCTCGGCTTTGCTGATGGCCCAGCAGAGCTCGGTCTTCTTCGGCATCATGAGCTGGACCTATACGCCGATGGTCAACATCCGCGCGCAGGTCTGGGTCAGCGACCCGATGGTCGAGCAGGTCAATGACGCCAAGCCGCTTCGTGACACGGACCTCGGTCGCGTCCGCTCCGTCGACGGGGTCGCCTGGGCGGCGCCTCTCCACACCTCCTTCGTCCAGGCGCGCATGCAGGACGGCAACTTTAAGCTGATCACGCTCGTCGGCATTGACGCCGACACTTTCGCGGGCGCACCGGCCGTCCTCACGCAGGGCCGCATCGAGGACCTCCGCCTCCCCGACACGGTCATCGTCGACGAATGGGGCGCCTCACTGATGGGGCGCATGACCGTCGGTCCCGACGGCAAGCCTCGCAACACGCCGCTCAAAGTCGGCGACACCTTCGAGATCAATGACATCCAGGCGCGCATTGTTGGAATCTGTAAAGTGAAGCGCGCGTTCACCGGCGGACCGTTCGTCTACACGACCTACGATCGCGCCAAGGGCTATACGCTCGGTGCCCGCCGCACGCTCAGCTTCATGCTCGTCGAGCCCCAGAAGGGCGTCACACCTACCGAGCTCTGCGATCGCATTGAACGCGACACGGGGCTTAAGGCTTGGACATCGGACACGGTGATCTGGAGCTGGGGTGAGCGCAGCCTCGCGCGCAATACCTTCTGGTGGTTCTGGACCAACACCGGCATCCCCTTCTCCTTCGGCACGGCGGTGCTGCTCGGCCTGTTCGTCGGCATCGCCATCTCGGGTCAGACGTTCTATTCCTTCGTCCTCGAAAACCTGAAATATTTTGCGGCCATCAAGGCGATGGGCGCGGGCATGGGCGTCATCGCTCGCATGCTCTTCGTGCAGGCTTTCACCGCTGGGCTCATCGGCTTTGGCCTTGGCGCGGGGATGGCACAGGGTATCGGGCGCGTGATGATTGAGAAGGGTATGCCGCCGTTCGTGATGTACCCGCAGATCCTCTGGGCAACTTTCGTTCTCGTGCTGGGCATCAGCTTCGTCTCCGCCCTCATCGGTATCATCAAGGTGTCGCGCGTCGACGCCGCCTCCGTCTTCCGCGGATGAGCCACCTCGCCCACACCGTCGCCCTCCGCGCCTCCGGCGTCGACATGTTCTTCGGCACGCCGGAGAACCAGGTCGTCGCCCTCCGGCAGGCGGACTTCGAAGCCCGCCGCGGAGAGCTCATCATGCTCGTCGGGCCCTCGGGCTGCGGGAAGACGACGCTCCTCTCCGTCATCGCCGGCACCCTCACCCCGCAGGCGGGTTCGGTCGAGGTCTTCGGCCAGCGCCTCGATGGCCTCGGCCAGGAAGAGCTCACGGCGTTCCGCCGCAAGCACCTCGGCTTCGTCTTCCAGTCGTTCAACCTCATCCCCACGCTCACCGTGATGGAGAACGTGATGGTGCCTCTGCTCATCCAGGGTCGCCCTTACGACGAAGCCCACGCCCGCACGCTCGCCATCATCGATAAGGTCGGCCTCAAGGGCCGCGAGGAAAGCCGCCCCAGCGCGCTCTCCGGCGGTCAGCAGCAGCGC
>SXGQ01001647.1_pt1 | contig 38885 bp, 48 predicted proteins | sample 3178371 | NCBI WGS metagenome assembly SXGQ01 (sample SAMN11356859, study PRJNA531348) | freshwater metagenome | isolation source: freshwater sample F1-20 | place: China: Fuxian Lake, Yuxi | collected 2017-12-25
AGCTTTGGCCCGAGGGTCTCTTCGCCATCAGCCTGCCGATAGAACGGGATGTAGTCCGCATACATCGTCCACTTGCGGCCCATCTCCTCGGTCAGGACTCCGGTGTCCACGAGGAACTTCACCAGCCCCCGATTGTATTTCTGGTATTCATCGAATACCTGTTTAAACTCCGGATACTCTTTCTCCAGCAGCTTCCCGAAGCGGATGTCCTGAGGGGTCAGCAGCTTCTCGCGGCCTTCCTTGAATAGCCTTGCGCCACGACGGGTCGCTCCGTAGAACTGGAATGCCTGAAACACAAACGGATCGTTGTATTTCATCAGCGGCTCAAGGATCGGGATCAGACCCTTGACCTTGCCGCCAAGATTGCTCACCTTGGTGTATCCCTTTTCATAAACTGGAACGCCATTAAGGTAAGACTGGCCGGCAATACCAGCAGACCTGCCGCTCATCAGAGCAGCCGCAATCGCAGACTGATCCGCAAGCAGGCGAGACTCACCGAAACGATCAGCAACGGCCTTGGTGTTGCGTTCCAGAGCCTGATACTTCTGGATGTATAAGGCCCTGAATTTCTCTGCGCTCTCCGGAGAGATCGAAGATATAAACCGAGTGATGAACCCTTCCTCATCCCGCTTGGCGGTAGTGCGCTTGATTTCATCTACCGCAGCCTGACCGAGACCAGCCTTGCCTTTGATGTCTTTCTCTAGGCTGTATTTTTTCTCAGGCTCCAGCTTCTCGGCATAAACAACAGTCCCGTACTCTCCACTATCAAGCCCCTCTATCCCTCGAACATCTATGCCATCCCAGCCCAAAGCCTGAACAACGCGCGTGGATGCGGAGGGGATGTATTTTCTGGAATGGCGCGCATCTTTGGCATCCAGTTCTGCGCGGGTATCTTCTACAGCGGACTTGATGATCTTCCTGATAGTCTCTTCATTATTCCCGCGAGAACCCATTCTAAGCCAAACATCAATCGCGGCTTCATTAACATCATTATTATCGTAATCACGAGTAACTAACCTGTTAACTTTTCTTAGCGCTTCGTGCAGATTTTTTCCAGCCTGAGCGTTTTCTGGTCTATACAATTTGTATTTTGATAGATCAACAACATGCAACGGTCTTTGGCTACGGCCAAATTTGTTTACGGTATCTGATGGCAGCTCGTTGCCGTAGAAATAGACTCCGGTTCCGAAATGTCCTGTGCTTCTGCCGATCATGGCTCCTGCGCTGGTATCACCGGCGGCACTCAGGTCTCCATAGTGATAGGCGAAATCACCTTTTTTGCCACTAATGCTGTAGCGGATATCCTTGCTGGTACGGCTAAACGTGCCACGATTGCCGGTGGCAGACTTGATCTGGGTCGGCTCAAAAGCGTTGACCTCGACGAAGTTGCCATCAGCATCCCTGACCACGATCCCGTCGTAGCCAGCCCGCTGCAGTGTCCTGCGGATGGCAGCGCCAGACATATCCATCAGGCGCTTGCCGTTGATCGCCTTGATCTCGGCATTTAAACTGTCACTGATCTCCTTGGCACCGTTTGAATCCAGACGGAGGTAGTCCACCTCCCGAGCAGCTTCCCTGCCTGCCATCTGTGCGCGAAGGATGTCTCTTGGGCTCCTGCCACGCTGCATCGCCTGCGACAGGTCGATATACAGCGGGTTTTGAATGGAAACCCACAGCGGCATCACGGAACCCTGAGGCGCGAAGCTCTCGGCGTATTTGCTCAGGGCGGTGGTGTAGATGCCCTGCCCCAGCTTGCCATCATCAGACCTGTTGAACACGCTGAAGATGTCTTCCTGATCCTCAGGGACAGTGGTGGCGTGATACATCATCAACGGGTTGCCGTTCCTATCGACAATCTTGCTGTCGCCGAACCACTGTTTAAACTGAGGAGTCTTGCTCTGGGCGATACTGAATCGGATGTTCTTCTTGTCGCTGAAGTTGCCATCGTTGCCGACGGCAGACTTAACCTGATTGGGGCTGAATACACCGAAGTTCTTGACCAGACTCTCCTGCACGGAGAATCCGTCAAACCCAAGCTCTCGGATGACATCCTGAACTTCAGGCTGCTCGATCAAGGGCCAATATCCCTTGTTGAGCATCTTGTAGACCTCTGCCTCGGAGTAATTCTTGTCCGCCATGGAGGTTGATTCGTTCATGAAACGAATCGTGCCATTCGGGTCTTGTTCAAGATCAACATCGAAATCCAAGAACAGACGGTCTACGACCTGCCTGACATGGTTCTCGTTGCTATAGTTGAACGGATTCTCCGCCTTGACGAACAACGGAATTACGTTCGCACGAGAGGGCAGTCTGTCTTTGATGGCCTGATTGAATTCGGCAGTTTCAACGAAGGCTGAATGATGAGCAGTCTTGGATAGCCGGTAGTCCTTCTTGGTTTCCGGATCGATGTTTTCCAGAGCCTCCAGTTTGGCGGACTCAATCTGCTCCGGAGACAGGATTTCATCGTAATGCTCAGCCATCCATTCCTCAGACCAAGAGGAAGCTCCGGTCAGAACACCACCAGAATAACGGGCAGCAAAATTGCTGTCCGGCGTAATGAAGACGGCGTTGGCCTGCTTCGGGATGAACTCCTCGATATCAGCGGCAGTGCCGTGATACATGACCAGCGGACGACCATCCTCGTCCACAAATACGGAGTTACCGAACCAGCGCCAGAAGTTCCTGACGCCTTCTTCGGTCGGGAATATCAGAGTGCCCTTGGAAGTCCTTGTCGGACGATCCTCACCATCAACCTCGATGGTGTCAGTGGTTACTCTTTTACCTGAGACTGGCTCTCCTGCCGCACGTTGCTCTTTTGCGAGGGAGAATTTTGCCCAGCCGTACTCTTTCCCGTATTGCTCTGCAATCCTGTCGTAATCCTTGCTCCAACCTTCAATGTCCCGTCGTATATCGGCGAGTTCAGCGGGGCTGAACCTTTGTAGGTAACCTGCGCCATCTTCATTCTCCTTCCAGTTGTTTGAAATCCATCCAGACTTCGCTCTGAAATCCTCAATGTCAAATTTGACATCCTGATCAAAAGCCTTCAGCGCTTTTTCCAGTTTATCAAAATACTGTTTATCCGACAGGCCATAAGGCTTGCCATAGTTAGGATTGGGTTTTTTACCATCTTCCAAAAACTCGCTTGTATCGCGGAAGTTGATGAAATCAAACGAGTCATCAACCCGGGTGAATCCGATGCCCGGCATTTCTTGATTGAGGTGTTTAAACAACCTCTCCTCAAAATTCGGGTTAGCATCAACGTTGGTGGGCGTGACTCGGAATCCCTTGCTTGCATCCTTGCCTCCTGCTTTTGGATCAGCGCGATACCACGGCACAGCATCCTGCTTGGTTACATAGCCAATAATGGCTGCATACTTGTTTGCGACATCTGTCAGGTAGTCGCCATCGTCCTTTTGCAGAACAAGTTTTGTAATCACGTTGGGCGCAATCAGGTTCTCATATGCGCCAATGGAGAACTGCGAGGAGTACAACTGCTGATTACCCAGAAGCTCAAAAATCTTGTCAGTTCCAGTATCAGGGTCTACAAATATCTCTCTGACGGCACGGTTAAAATCTTCTTGCGCGGCCCTCGACGCCTTGTGTATGCCCGGAATCAGAGGCAGCTTAGTAGACGGACGGCTCTCCCATGTGATGTTTGCGGTGGCTCGGGTTATGTAGTCACTAAAGTCAACGATGCTCGGTTCAAAATTGACTTGCTTCTCGGGGGCAAGGCTATTGTAGTCCGTGGTGTTCTTGACGTAAGTCCACAAAACCGCTTGAACCTGACTGGGTTTTAGTTCTTCGCCAGAACGATCTCTGTTGGCGTCAGAAATGCGCCGAATAAGGTCTTTGGCGTAAATGTATTGAGTGCTAGACACACCGGTAGCACCACCTACATCCTGATCTTCTGAATGAGGGTATCCAAATAAACGCATCATCCATCTATCAACGGTGGAAGCGTCTTGGAACGTGTCAACACCGTAAGTTGCGTCATGCAAGTTGCGATAGAAGTTCATCAACTTGTCATCGACCCCGGGAATAGACGTATCCATGGTCGGCGCAGCGAGTAGGGCAGGAATCCTTTCTGCCGTAGTATTTGGAAACCTTCCAGCAAAAGCCGTCCTATCACCTGAGGCAAGCTGGGCAATGGATTTTATGGTTGCCGTAGTATTTGCGCCCAAGCTGTTAGCTTGCGAATACAAAGCCATCAAGCGAACGGTTCGCTCGGTTAGCTCAGGATTACCTCTGGTTATTTCTCTAATGGTCGCGCCGCTGCGCTCATACCAATCCTTTGAGTCATCGTAAAGAGAGTACGGATGAGACAGTAAATTTGTCATGCGCCTGACAAGTTCATTCCTAGCCTCGACCGTCCTTGCGCCCGGAGGAGCGCCAACAATGTTGCCGTTGCTCAGAATCCGAGGTTCAAGACTAAAACGAGGCGCTGCGGCGCTAGGTGCTGCAGTCGGGGTAACCCTGCCTTCCTCGATCCTGCCGAACACTTCCTCTGCGGTCTGGAAGCCAGCGCCCTGCAAGGCATTCTTCAGGGAGGTGAAGAAGTTGCGGATACGACCGAAGAGGTTTCCAACTAGTCCGGGGGGCGGCTTGGTGGCATCGAAGTATTTAAACGCCTCGGCAATTGCTTCCTCGGCAATGTATTCATCGAATCCCTCAAGACTGCCGGTGTTCTGCTGGTAGACATCCTGATACCGCTCGTAGGTGCCGGCACCACGGATGAACCGGTCAATCCATTCGGACTTGGCCTTGCCCTCCAGAACCCGCCATTCCTTGGCAGTGAAGGCTCCCAGCTCCTTCAGGGCATGGATGACCTCATGACGCATCACCCCCATGGGGTTGTCTGCGGATAGGGCGACCTGAATCAGCAGGTTGGCGTAGGCACCATCGGCACCAGCGCCGCCGTCTTCAATCTTCTTGACCACCCGCAGACCGATGTTCTCCAGACCGAATCGCTTCAGGGCGGGCATCAGCTTCTTCTGCAGGGCATCGATAGCCGCAGCATCAGGGGCGGCAGGCGCTACAGGCGCTACAACCTGCTCAACAGGCAGGCCACCCTCAAAACGGGTAAAGCCCTCAGGACTGATCCGCGCAGGTTGTGCGTAGCCAATCCGCAGGGGTTCATCGAGAGTCTTGGCTTCGGTCAGAAGCCGACCACGGTCAGCTTCCAGCTTCTTGTTCTTGGTCTGAACCTGCTTCTGCAGCTTGGCGTAGTCCTTGGTGCCAGCCTGACCCGTAGCTTCCAGCCCCTCCAGCGACTCCCGGTTCTGGGTGATCTCGGCCTGCATCTGGTCAGCCTGACTGCGTTTAGACGCAGCAAGTCTCTGCCTGATCTGCTGGAACCGATCCGCTTTCTGCTCGACTTCCTCAACGGTCGGGGCAGAGGCAAGGGTAGTGCCGCCTACCTTGATCTCAAAGCCGGCAGGCTCAGGGGCATAGGTGCCCGGACGGATGTCTGCCCCAGAGAGGTCAGGACTGACAAATTTTGTCAGGGAGGTCTCTTGGACTTGGCCGTTTAAACGATTAGCCAGTTGCTCAGCCTGCTGCCTGTTCTCATAAACCCGTGCCGGCCTGCCGAAATCATCCAAGACCGTGAAGGAGGGAATGGAAACGGCACCAACCTGACCATCCTTGATGGCGGCTTGCAGGATCGACTGGGCATCCTGAATGTTCTCAACGCCGGTTTTCTGGATGGCAGAGATCAGCCCATCCCGGGAAGACCCGCCAGACATCGCCCCTTTGATGGCCTTCAGGCCAGCCTTGTATTGGGGCTCCGTGAAGTTCTGAGCGTTTGTTCCGGTCGGGAGGCTATCTACCCCTTCCGGAAGGCTTTGGATCGCTCCGAAGGCCGCTACACGCTGCACAGGGGTCATTTCTGCGGGGGTTTCTGCCCCGGAGGATCGACGCAGGAAGTCCCGGAACCCGGGCTGCTCCGTATCGATACCCCGTTCCTTGGCGGCATCGAGGATGTCCTGCGGCTCAACGGTCTGGCTGGGGTCAAACCCAGCCCTCGTCAAGGCTCCGGACAGGAGCTGATCGGTCTGCTCTGCGGGGAGTCCTGCGTTGACGATATCTTCCACTGAGAACGATTGCAGGGGAGCCTGCTTCCGCTTACTACGGGCATCGTTGATCTGGGTGGCTATGTCACCAAGGTCTGCCGCAGGAATGTTCCCATAGGGGTTTTCCAGAGGGCTGGCTTCATCGAACGGGGTCGGGGCTGGAGCCCTGCCCTCGATCTCTGCGCGGCGACGTTCGAACTCGGTCTGCTCTGGCTTTCCTTCACCGCGATATTCGCTGTATGTGCGAACACCCCTGCTTGCGCCGCCAATGGTGCCGCCAACACCGCCGCCACCAATACCGGCCTCCAAATACTCTTGCTTAGCCTCTTCCCCGGTTAACGGAAGTCCAGCTTGCCAACGGTCAAGAACAGCCTCCAGAGTTTCCGTGGGGGCCTCCGCGATAAATCCAACGCCAGTTCCTTTGACTGTTTGCTTGGCAACACCAGCAGCAACACCGGCTGCGCCTATTTCTCCCGCCGCCTTTCTGGAAGCGAGTTCCTTGGCGGCCTCTTTGACACTCTTCGCCCCACCCATGGCCACAAGACGATCCATGAAATAACCCAATGGAGCACCAATGGCACTGGCTGCGGCTGCTTTGCCAAGCTCAATTTCCTCAGGCTTCTTCTTTTCAACAGCCTGCCTTTGAACACCGGAGCCAAATGTTTGCAGGCCGTAAGTGCCGATGCCTGCTAACGTCCCTGCAACTGGCGCAAAAGGGCCAAGAATCGGAGCAGTAAGGGCAGTTGTGGCCATACCTGCAGCAAGCGGAGTAGCCATTGTTGGCAACGACTGCAGCGTCTGTTCGACAAGGAATTGAGGAACTTCGCCAGCAGCGTTTACCAAACCTTTTTCTTTGTATATCCGCTGAATATCAGCTACAGAAAGGCTTCTGTCTTTTTGGGCCTGAATGTCGGCTTTGGCCTCCGCCATCTTTTTGGCTACCGAAGCCTCATCACCAACCAGCTTGGAGCCAGCCAAGCTATAGCCAGCGCCAATCTCGCCAAATTGACCAAAGCCACGCTTTATCGCCGGGATAACAGACTCCAAGACGCCACGCTTTTCGGGCGTCTCTTCAGGCGGCCTAGCTGACCTGATCTCATCGGTCATGCGCTTGGCGGTGGAGTTGATTACATCGGGCGATGTGCCATCCGGGAACTCAAGGATGGTTCCGTCAAAAAGCTGCGCTCTGATTGGCATATTTACTGAACTCGTTGTCCAGACACATCAAATTTAAGAACGCCGGGAACTCCGGGCTGAGGTGCGGGTTGACCCGGAGCAGCACCCGGTCTGCGAACCACCCCTTCTGGAGACATCGGGATATAAACCTTACCTTGCCTTAAGAGAAGCTCATTGGCCAGCGAATCAATGCGGCTTTCGAAACCGGGGGATGCAGGATTTACGCCCTGTCTAATCAGAAGTTTTTCGGCAACCTCGTAAGTTGTCTTTACTTCTCCCATGCTTGCCTGCTTGAGACCTTGTCCGCCCTTGCCCCCGCCAGCGGCGTAATACTGAGCCTGAGCGTTCCTTAGTGCTATTTCACTGCGGAGTCCAGCCGGCTTGAGCCTTTCGGCCTCAAGGGTAGATTGATAAGTATCTCGGGCAAGCTGAAGTGCTCTTTGCCTCTGCTCCAGTTCCATCCGGCTATAGAGGTCTTCTCTGGCAAGAGTCCTGCCCATGCCCATAGCCCTGATTTGAGATTCAGCAGTAGCAAGACCCTGCAGACGCCTTTGATCTGCCCGTGCGATCTCTCTGTCTCCTGCAGCGTATTTCTTCTCGTCGTAGAGTTCCTGAGCGCGGGCATAACGATCCTTGGCATCATCAAGGTAAGCCTCGCTCTTCTTGATCTCCTGCTTGCCGGCGCGGAGTGCCGACAGCCCCTTTAAACCACCCTCTGCGACACCCTGAATGCCGCGAGGAGCGCGAGATGCCATCATGCCCAGACCGGCTTCCATCAGGGCCATGTTGACGTTCGATGCCCGCTCGCCTTCCAGAGCTTTCTCTCGCGCAGCAATACGACGACCTTCTTCTTCCCTGCGAAACGGCATTCTTTCGGCAAACCTTTTCTCTCCAGCCAGCCGACGCTCCTCTTCCTGCTCTAGCGTCAACGGCGCAAACTCATTGCCAGCAATTCTGCCGATAATCCCCTGCATCTCCGGGCTGTAGCCATATAGACTCTGAGGTTGCTGATCTCCCGGGGTATTCATCTGATATCCAGCCTGCCGAAGATCACTCTCATCCGCCAAAGACTGGCGAACCAGATTTCCCCTTTGGAATGCCACCAGACCACCGCCAGCCATCTGCGGCATCTCTTCCGGTTCTTCTGCCCCCATCACATCCATTCCTGCGGTGCTCTGCATGGCTTGAGGGGTATCAGCAAGACCGCCCTGACCAGCCAAGTCTTCAGCAACGGTAGTCTGAGGCTCAGGCTTGGCAACGCCATCACGCATCCGCTTGCGGCGCGACAGCTCCGAAATGATCAGATAGGCAGGGTAATTGCCGGTAGGTTTCTGGATTTCCTGAGCAAGGTAGTTGTCAGGAACATCCTTCAGTTGTTCGGAGAGTTTAATCAGATTCATTTCATGAACTCCCGATAGATGCCAAGTCCAAGCAGACCCGGGCCAACCATCTGCTGGGTTGCGCTAGGCGGCTGTTGATACATGGCATATCCGCCAGTGCCGGCGAGGTTGCCAGAACCCCGCAGGATGTCCGACATGAAGCCCATCTGGGTGTAGGGGTAGCGTTGCTGATTCAGAAAGTCCTGATACGCCAAGTCCAGCCTAGACTGAGCCTCTTGGCCACCAAGGGAGCCGAAGGCTTCCTGAGCCTTAGCAAGATCAAGGGCAGATTGTTGCTGAGCACCACCAAGCTGGCCAAGAGTTCCTGCTGCCTGAATGCCAGCCTGTGCAGCCTGACCCAGACCCCTCAGACCAAGGTCAGAGCCAAACTGCATCGATTGCAATGCGGCTTCATAGGCTTTCTGGCCACCGGTAGCTTGAATTTGAGCAAGCTGGTTCTGCAGATTACGCTGACCCTCGGCCTCGACAATCGCCTGACGAGAGCCACCGAATGCGCCAGCCCTAGTCGCTGCGGCCTGTTGTCCCGGGAGCTGCCTGCCGTAATCACGGATGGCCTCAGCCTTCTGAACATCCACAACGTTCTGCATGTAGGGCGACATGAACGCTTTCTGAGCACCCGGATCGGTCGCCATGCCCATGTATTGCTGCCCCGCTCCAGCGGAAGAAAGGCCAGCCATCCCGCCTGCGGTAGCCATCCCCATGCCGGTATCGTATCCTGCAGCAGGCCCCATACCGGCAACATCTTTACGGGCCGCTTGTTGCTCAGGAGTTGCCCCGGCAATACGCTGTCCGCCATAGGTTTGATACCCAGTCTCGGATGCCGCCTCGGCTTTGCCAAGCAAGCGCTCCATGTATGGGCGAGCATATTCAGGGATAGTGACCTGAGAGGTCTGGGTAGGTTGCGGGGCACTTCCACCGCCACCTTCAAGGGTCATCTTTTTGCCGACAGGTTTAAACGCCTGATCAGGCAGCATGGTGAAATGGTTGTATCTCATATCTTCGCCTCTACAAGAGAGTATTTTTCACGGAAGCCGTAGCGTTTCCACAGCCTCGCTATTGACTCGCGGGCGACGCCCTGAACACGGCTCGCACCGAACTGTCTGAAGATCGCGCACATCTGTGCGAAGGTGTCCTGACTGGACACAAGTTTGCCGCCTATTGCGACGACAAACGCAGTTCTGTAGTTCGGCATGTTGTATATGTGAACAGCAGCCGCACCATGAACAGACCCATCCTCTACTGCCACCAGCAGCATCCAATCCCCACGGGATATGTATGCTCTAGCCTGATCAATCGTGTAGTCGTCTCCGCCCCATTCAAGCCCACTCTTAATGAACTCCTCTGCATACTTCCATACATCATGGACGGCAGAGAGCGGAACGAGTTCTACTTTCACGCCGGCATCAGACCCTTAACCTTGATCTGCGGTGCCTGACGAGTCCTGCCAGTACGCTTCTTCCTGACCCGATTCATCATCTCCTTCAGTTGCTTGGAGCCTGCCTCGGTCGATCCGTTGCCAAGTCCGGACACCACATCTGCCGGAATCACAAACTCACCGTCCGACAGGCGGGCTTCCTGAACGCCATCAATGTTCGCCTTTACGTCATCGCTCATGCCATCGCCCGGGCCACGGATAGTCTGCCCGCCAGCAGCATACTGATACATCCCCATGGTTTTCTTCTGCATGGCCTGAGGATCACGGAAATCAGCGCCTTCGTAGAGCTGCTCAAGCGGATTCTGCTTCTTGGCCTTCCCGCCACGGGAATAGCTGGCCAGACCACCCTTGGCAAGCTGATACGGCTCGCCTGCGATGAACTGATCGTTGAAGTAGCGACGCTCCCGGGAATCGGTAATGTCATCGAACGCACCCGGGGTAAGTTCGCGTTTAAACTCGTAGGGTCGGATGGTGGAAATGGGCTTGGCGACGGGAGACTGCTCCATCTCCATGGCACTGGAAACAACTGGGGACGCGGCCAACATTGCAGCTCTGCCTAGGCTCATTTGGCCTGCACCAGCCTTTGCCGCAGCAGTTGGCATCCCGGTCGCGCCACCAGTTAAAGATGCAGGCATTAGCGCATTTGAACTAGCCGCTCCAGCGGCAGGCGTTGGCAAACCAAAACCAGTAGCGGTTGTTCCGGTGATTTCTGGCGTCAGCATTGCGTAATTTGGAGCCGCTTGAGCTGCGGTGGAACCTGCTGCCGAAGCCAATTCAGAACTGAGTAGGGCGTTTTGTCCTGCATTTGCCGCCTGCAATCCAATTCCGCTCCCCGCAGCGGGAGTTAGCGCAGTCCCGGCAGCAGAAGCGGGCGCTGCTGCGGCTGCGCCTCCCAGCCCCATAGCAGACCCCAGTCCAGCGCCACCAGCGCCACCAAGGCCCGCTGTAAGGCTTGCCATGGGGTTTTTGAATCCGGTTGCAAGGCCATGCAATCCACCGATGGTTAAGCCTGCGGCCAGAGGAGATGCCCCCAAAAATGCCAGAGACGTTCCTGCGGTAAGCGGAGCCAAAGCCATACCCGCAATCGCCGGCAGGAAATCCTTTAGGCTGAAAGCCTCAGGAAGTCCAGTATGCGGATTTACGGTGAGGGAGGTGCCGTTTGCCTTGGCCAATGCCTGAAGGCCGGCAACTTCCCCGGGGGTCATGTGAACAAGGGTGGAGTCGCCGTAGCGACCGTAAGCGGCAAGGCCAGCAGCTTTTGGAGTCATAGGTTTAAACCCCCAGAATTTTCAACATAATATCACGCATAAACAACCTCCGGCGGATTCGAAACTTTGCCTACCGTCAGGATCACGGAAGGGGTGGCAGGTCGGGTTGGGCTGGACTGAGTAGGTAGGTGCTGGATGCTGACATCGGAGCTCGCAGTTGACCACATCAGCTCGAAAAAATCCCCTGCCGCAGCCGTAACAAAATAGTTCCAAGCCGCGATCAACCGGCCATCCGTTGCGCCATGTTTTGCGGGTATGGAAAGGTCGCCGTTAGAATCCGGTATATCGGTTCCATTCTGTCTTGCCCATACGCTGACCGCCTGATCGTTAGCGTTCGCGTTAATAAATTGGATACTAAACTGGATGTTGTAAATGCCAGCTTTTTCAATCGTGACCTTCGTTGGCAGCGTACCCGTGATCGTTGTGCTGGCCACGGTTTGAGACGCGCTGACAGTGTAGGTTCCGGCAAGGCCGGTGCCCGTGCCGTATGCTGTGATGGTGGTGCCTGCCGTCACCCCGGTTCCAGTAATTGGCATTCCAATATAGATTGACCCGTCTGCGGGGGCGACCGTGACCGTCAAAGTCGTTGTGGTGATACTTCCAGTGAAGGTGATCGACCGGTTTTGAATGGAAACGCCTTGGCTAAGGTCTGTGCTTCCGAGGCGTACAAAGTACGCACGAGTGGTGTCGCCATCGGTCTGATCAGTCGAGTCGAAAAATGACCCGTACGAAAACGATAGGTAATCGCCGCCGCGTGGCCCAAACAAAGCAGAAAGGCCATTATCAAGCGTATTGAAATACACCCGCAGTTCACGGTAGACCTGATCATGGTGCCGCGTTTCATACTGCTGAGGCGCATTGATTAGGTTGGGTGCCCGGGAAGAGCGAAGAATCGACATGATTAACGCTTCCCGTCCGGCCTGATATCAATCCGTGGGGAACCCAACTGCCATGCTACACCCTGATTGGTAGACCTAATCTCAAAAGCCATCTGCCGTCCACGCACCCGCGTGTAGACTTGCCCGGTAAACTGCTGCACCGTGTAAACGCGCTGTGTGTTGTAGCTCTGGGTGCTGTTGACCGATGGAGAACTTGGCGCTCCGTAGGCCGAACCCGAGAACTGCCGTGGTTTGCAGACCATCGTTACCCCGGGATAGTTGGGCGCAGCGGTCGTGGAGCCATCAAATGTCAGGTCAGGAATGATCCGCCAGACGAACCCAAAGTTGTGACCATCGCCGATGTCGAAGTCCGAAGAGCTGATGTACGCCTCAATCGGGGTCAGGGTAGCGGTAGAGTTGTCGTCGTTACCAACTTCGTGATACATGACCTGATTAGATACAACCAATGGTACCGTGGAGTAGGCCACATGGGAAGCTGCAGTAGTGCTATCCACACCCCGGGTGCATCCGCTAAGTGCAGTGTCGGTTTTGCTGGTGTAAGTAATCTTTTCGCTATCAATTTGGATCGTGCCGGAGCTCGGATAGCTTGAGGCGTCCAGCAGGTTGATGGTGGTGTCGGTAGAGTTAATTGCAGCGGACAGGTAGCTGGTCTTGACGCTGAAAGCGCCCATGGGTCGCTCGCGCAGGGGTGAGTCCAGCCATGCCGTGCGGTTCAAACTACCGTAGTACCAGACATTATCCAAATAGTTATATACAACATATCGGTTGTTGACCGTGCTGTTAAGCGACGGATAGAACCACCAGACCTCGCTGTATTGCTCGTTACCACCAGCAACCACTTGGAACGTCTGATCGAAGTTAAAATCATCAAAAATGAACTGCCGGACGCTGCACGGCAGGGTTTGCACTCGCCCGTCGTACATGTAGAACTTATCTATGCCCATCCAGAACATCAGGTTGCTGGCACCCAACACAGCATTCGGAGAGGCAATGGAAATGCCGTCCATCAGCAGGTTTACACCCCAGACATAAGGTGGCCCCAGATACTGCATGGAGTAAATGGCGCTGTCTGACCAGACCACAAACTCCTGCCTGCCATGGCGAGCAGTCACCAGCCGTGACCCGTGCGAAAACCTGATTTCACCAGCTTGATTAGTCGCAGCAGGCACCCACTGATAGATGTTTTCCTGATCAGACCAGCGCACCAGCATGGGATCAAAGGTGGTCTCAGAGTCACCCGGGTCGTATGGGTTCGCGCCGATACAGATGGCAAACCGCTGCACCCCGGAGGTGTGGATTTCAAACACCCGGTTGGGAACAAAAGTGCCATCGTAGCCAGCGGCAGTAGCTTCGCTCTCCAGTGTGACTGCACGGGGCGGGCTAGTTGTAGTGTTTGCCGCCCAGTAGTAAATAGGGCCTTCCCTGATAGCAGCAACAAGGTCTTGGCCGTAGTTATCCAGTGACCACAGACGGAGAGCATTAGTCTCCTGAACAACAGCGGTGCCGGAGTACTCTGACCCCCAACCATCACGGCTCCACGGGCCAACGCCCCAGCCTGTGCCGGGAGAAGCAACAGAATTGCCCGAGTTAGTTTGATAGGCTGCACTTACAGCAGCGCCACCACCGGAACCCGTAGCTGCGGCTGCGGCAGTCAGGATAATCTGGTAGCTGTTGGCATTAACTACCGTAACGATCTCATACTCGGCATTAAATACGGTGTAATCCCCACCAGTCGCCCCAGAGAACGTCACATAGGTGCCGACCGTAGCGCCGTGAGCAGTATGCGTTACGGTAACAAGTTTGCTGCCGTTGGTTATTGCGAACGGATTGTTATTGATGGTGACGGTCTGCCGGATCGGCGTGATGTCGTAGAACGCGCCGCCGTTCTCAACGTAGAGCTTCTGCTCCGTGCCCAAAGACAGCAGGTTGCTGCTGTTGAGGGTGATCCAGTTCCAGAGGTTGCGGCACACACCCTTGTAGGTGTTGAACACGCCCGCCACCGATGCCGCGATGTTCTGCCAGCCGCCAATCTTTTCAGGGTAGCCCGAGCGGAACCGCACCTTGTCGCAGTCAAACCACCCCCCTTCACCGGCATAATTGGTATTCTCTCGGTTGATGCCCGGTTTAAATTGGAGCTTGGATAACGGCATGTGTCAGTCCCCCAGCAAATACATCGCTTGCTCGTCCTTGCGGCGTTTAACCAGCCCGGGAAGTTCCCGGCCACCAGCCTTAGTCCAAGCCATGAACGCTTCGGCAGCGCCTTCGAAGTCGCCCCGATTGTGCTTCATCCGGATTGTAGAACGCTGCAAGTTTCCCAGCCCTACATTGAAACTGAAGGAAACCAACGCATCAAAGCGACGCTGATTAAGGCCAGCAGGGCACAGTCGTAAAACCCCCTGTTCAAAGCGTCGGAGATCAGCCGCAAGAATTTGATCCACTTCATCGGGTGTCAGAGTCCTATCCCATCCGTCTGGTATCGGCAGCGCCTTCCTGTCAGCCAGCGGCACCGCAATATGCTTGGGGTCGATGACATGCCCCACCCCCACAGTCCAGAGCAAGGCAGGGCACCGATAGGGCTTAAACCTCACCCCTTCGTGGTGCTTGATCACCTTGATAGCCTCTGGGCTTACTTTCATTTCTTGCTGAATGCCTGCGTACCAAACCAGAAAGCCACCACGGACGACCAGATCAGTTGCGTCTCGTCATCCCACAGTTGATCCAGCATGACTACGAAATCCGTCTTCATACTCAGGGCGTAGAAGAATCCGGCGATTTCCACAAAGCAGAACAGGATGAACAGTCCGTAGGTAATTGCAGGCCGAACCATCGCTCTGGCATTGATCACCCACTGACTAGCTCCCTTGCCGATCTCGATGTCGTGCTTGTAGAGGGCTTCGCGCTCCTGAACGGCGGTCTGCATGGCCACCTGATCCGTCCGGATTTCCTCTACCCGTTGCTGCGACGCAAAACCCAGCTTCAGGGTTTCAAGCTCCTTCTCCCGCTGCATCTGGGCCAGAGCCAGTTCGTGCTTCTTGTCAGACTTATCTTGGAAGAAGTCCAGCAGCTTCGGCAAGCCACCTGCCAGAAACGATACGAGGGTAGAGAGTAGGGTGATCATTCGCCTTCCTTCTTCATGGTCACGGTATCCTCGCCCTTGGCAACGGTCACCTTCTCGCCGTCTACCTGCACCTTCATGGGCGGCTCCTTCTGGTCGAGGCGCTGGATCAGGTCAGCAATGACCTTAAACTCCGGCTTCTCTTCCTTGTCCTTCGTGCCTGCCACGCCGTTCATCATGGAGATCAAGGCCGTAAGGGAAGCGCCAAGCAGCCCCATCACCGCAGCCATCTTGGACTCCTCCAGCACAACAGAAGCCCCCACCCCTACGCAGACGATCAGGGTGATGTAGGCCAGCCCCTGCTTGCCGATGGTCTTGCCGGCGACTTCCTTGGCGGATTCGTTCTCGTTCATTTCTGCTTCTGCCTTTCTTCCATCAGCTTCAACCTGACCTGAAGATCGTGGAGGTCATGGTAAATCTGCTCCTTCAGCTTATGCCTTGCCTCGGCAGACATCGGGCTATCAGTCGGGGTGCCTTGCGGGGTGATGAGGGCAGGCATCTGCCCCTCGATCTTGGTCAAGCGGGTATTGAAGGACGACACCTCACCCAGCAGCCAAGCAAGCGCCGCCACCACGATAGGGATGACGGCTTTTAGTACGTCCTGCCAGTTCACTTCTTTATCCCTTTAGCTTTAGGCATTACGAAATCCTAACAAAAAGAGTCGCGGTGCTTGTGTCGCCACTTGCGGCGTACCCCAAGGCTCTCCAAGTGCCACTAAGAGCAGCACCAGAGACTTGCAAAGATAGGTTTGGAGATGCTCCAGAATCAACCCTAAACCCTGCGGCGCGAAGGTCAGCTCCAGAATAAGTGGAGCCGGGGGTGATAGCGCTGCCGTTGGCTTCTGCGGCAAAAACAAAAGTGCCTGCATCGCCGTATGTAAGACCAGCCAGCGCACCGCACACATTAGCAGCGGTTAACGCAGTGGACACCCACGTACTGCCGTTCGAAGTCAACAAGTTGCCGCTGGTGCCCGGAGCTACAGCCTGAAAAGCAGAAGTGCCGTTGCCCAGCAAAACCCGGTTAGCGGTAAAAGAAGCAGCGCCAGAGCCGCCGTTGGCTACCGGCAAGATGCCCGTGACGTTAGTCGTCAGATCGCAGTAGGTCGTCGAGGTGGTACCGGTTCCGCCGTTGGCGACAGGAAGAGTGCCGGATACATGGGTGGTCAGGCCAATCTTGCCGTACGAAGGAGCAGCGCCCACTCCACCGGAGATCAGCGCATTTCCCGTGGCTACATCGGCCAGCTTGGACAGCGCCGTGGTCGTCGAGGCATAGAGGAGGTCGCCTACAGCGTAGCTGGTGTTGCCCGTGCCCCCGGAGGTTGCCGCAAGTGCGGCACCCAAGGTGAGGGACGAAAGATGCGTGGTTACGTCAACAATATCCGTCGTGTTGTTGTACACGAACATGGTCTTGCCAGCAGGCACCGCAATCCCGGAGCCAGTGGTGTTCTGCACGGTGACCGTGTCAGCCAGACCGTTGTTGATGATATAGAGCTTCTGAACCTGACACCCAGAACCAAGAATCAGGTTTCGAGCGCCGCCGGACGTTCCCGTGAGATTTAAACGCAGAGCACGGGCATCCTGCGAAGCGTTAGACTGGGAGAAGGTCAGCGTGACATCGGCGCTTGCAAACGTAACCGTAGCAGTTCCAACAATCGCCTGTTCCAGCGCAGTGCCGAGGTTGGTGTTCGTGGTATTACCCCAAGTACCGGACTGGTCGCCGGTGCCCATGAGTTCGATCTTGAGGTTGGTAGAGTACGTGGAAGCCATAGTGTTGGCCTTTCAAGTCAAAACAGTTCGTGTGGCCGTTTAAAGTAGGTCATGGCGCTTTTGCCGGATGTCAAAGCCTGCTGCTGACTAACACCCTCGGGAATATCAGCAGGGTCAATGATGTCTTCCACTCGTTCACCATCCCTAATCGGGTGAATGCAGTAGCAAACCGTGCCAGCCTCAACAGCTTTAATTTCGTGCATCTGGCCTGCGCGAATGTAGATAATCGTTGGCGCTTTAAAGATGCTTGATTTGCCATTAACGGTAACCTCTACGGAACCGTGCGCAAGCAGTGTTTGATGATCGAACAAGTGATCATGCGCCGAGCTAATATCCCCAGCGTTTTCGAACAACATCTGCTTAACCCAGACGTTGGCCACCAGACTTATTTTTGATACCGGAGTAGTCATTAACCACCAGCCTCAACTACGGGGATTCCGGGCGGCTCATACGGAGCAACAGGCCCATAAATACCGGCAATCAAATCATTGTAAATCTGAACGCCGTAGGGTTCAGGGTCAAACGGAGTGGCCCCAAAAGGAACGTAATCAGGGAACTCTACAAATTTGACTTTACAGTCAATCGAGGTGCCTTCGGCGTTAGTAAATTTTGGTTCAATTACATTTTGCACGGTAGGCATTACACAGTCCTCACAAAAAGAGTCGCGGTTTTGTCTGCAGAAGCACTATGCCCCATAGCTCGCCAAGTGCCAGAAAGAGTAGCGCCAAAAGAAAGATTATCAAGGCTTTTGCTTTCTAGCATACCGGCCACTTTCAGATTCGCGCCGCTATAAGTCGATCCCGCACTAAAAGCAGTGCCGGCGTCACTACCTGCCCATACATAAGAACCTACGGCATCGTAAGTGGTCACCGAGTCGTAAGTGGAGGCTTTACTGGCCGGGTAGGTTACAAATACATCCTTGGTGCCTGCACTGAAGTTGACAAGCGACCCGGCATTCGACGACTCAAAAACCGTAGTACGGGCGAGGGTTGTAGCAGGGGTTCCGGAAAGCGTAGCAAGACCCGTTTCCCATTCCGAGGTGCCTTGACCGGCGATACAGTAGTACGTCGTGTTGCCGGTGCCGATGGCAGAGTTGAACGTCTGGAAGCCGGTGGGCGCACTGTTTGACAGCGTGATATTGCCCGTACCGGTCGTGGTGGTCGTGTCTTTAACACGGTCTTTTACAACAAATGCCATGGTTTAGTCCTTATCGGTTGTCACTCAGTTATTTCTTCCCATTCAGGGTCTTGCGTTGTGTCTATCTCAGACCAACCTCCAGACGCCGCACCAGTATTGATGGGAGTCCACCCCGGAGACTGCTGGCTACCGACAGCCGACCAGCCCGCACTTTGGACAGAACCTATCATACCCCAGTTTGGCGTCTGGGTAGAGTCGATGACCACCCACAGAGGCGGCGGGTAGACTTCCCCGGTCTCGCCCGCTGCAAACACCCCGGTAATCGCTACCGTAGCGCCATTCGCAAGGGTTCCCACCTCGCCGGTCGAGGACACCCCGGACAGGGAAACCGTGATGACTGCACCGAAGGCACCCACCCCGGAGACGGTCTGAACTCCGGTGATCTCCTGAGAATACCCTGCCCCGACAGAACCGACCTCGCCGGTGCCCTCCACCCCGGTCACGGCCACTATGGGGAAGGTGCCGACCTCGCCTGTAGCCTCTACACCCGAAAGCTCGACCGTTGCGCTGATGCTGATGCCGACATCGCCAACCTCGCCCGTTGCTTCAACACCAGACAGCAGAACCGAGGTGGTCGTGGCAACATCGCCAACTTGGCCAACCGCAGCAACCGGTGGCGTACCAACAAAACCAGCGAAGTTGGCGTAAGAGAATGGGGCATCGCTGAACGCTCCAGCGCCCTCTATGCCTCCGTTGATCTCCTGCGTAAACGAAACGCTAGTGGTTACACTGCCTACTTCCCCGGTGGCAGCAACCCCTGTGAGCGCAACGGAAACGGAGACCGCAACATTGCCGACACCACCGGTGGCTTCAACCCCGGTAAGCGCAGCGGTCTGTATGGCCTCGCCAACAACATTTCCGACGATGCCCTGCGCATATACCCCGGGCGGGGTAGAGTCCCCACTGAAGGGGGATACTGCAAAAGGCGTCTCGCTAAACGCGCCCGTGCTTGACCCTACCGATATTTCAACCGTGGTCGATGGAGCCTCATCACCAGTCTGGCCGGTAGCAGCGTTACCGGATGCTGCGACAGTCGTGGACTCAGTGGGGTCTCCAACCTGACCTGTTGCGGCGACACCGGATAGCCCCACGGTGTAGAGGACGCTGCCCACCGCCCCGGTTGCGGATACCCCGGATAGCGCGATGGTTGTGGTTTCTGTCGGATCACCAAGCTGACCAGTAGCCGAAACGCCAGACAGAGCAACGGATGTAGTCTCTGTAGGATCACCAACTTGACCCGTGGCTGAATTGCCGCTCAGCCCAACGGTGTAGAGAACGTCGCCAACAGCGCCGGTGGCGGATACGCCGGATATTACTACCGTTGTTGATTCTGATTTTTCACCAAGCTCGCCTGTTGCAAAAACACCAAACAGAGCTACCGTTGTGGATTCGGTGGGGTCTCCACCCTGACCCGTAGCCTCGTTGCCTGTAAGGCCAACCGAATACAGGACATCGCCAACCTGCCCAGTAGCCTCAACCCCGGTGATGGCAACTGTCGTGGACTCAGCAAAATCGCCGACCTGCCCTGTGGCCTCAACGCCCGTAAGGGCTACAGTTCCATCAGCCGTTCCGACTACGGTGCCGACTTGCCCGGTGGCGGCATTGCCAGTAAGGGCAATCGTTATTGAGGTGGTTACACTTCCAACCGCACCCGTGGCGGCATCGCCCGTAAGGGCAATCGTTCTTGAAGTCGATACGGTGCCTACCGCGCCCGTAGCAGCATTGCCAGAGAGGGCTCGGGTGTAAGAAACACTACCAACGGCACCGGTCGCCGCAACCCCAGAAAGGGCTACAGTGACGACTGTTGTTGCGAGCGCACTAAACGGAGCCGCTGAAAATGGGGCGTCGCTAAACATGCGCTATTGGGGGGGGATACCATCCCCCCTTTTGGGCTTGAAGTTAAGCCAGACGAATCAGAGCCGTAGACGAGTTGTTGGTCGGCATCGTCAGCGTGAACGTCCCCGCAGTAACCGTCTGGCTACCGAAGGTGTGTACGCTGACAGCGCGATTGCTCTGTGAGTTGTTGTAAATCAAAACACAGTCGAATGCGGTGGAAAGCGTTACCGTCGTGTACGTAATGCTGGCGGCGGGCGTAGTAAATGCCGTGGTTCCACCGCTGGAAGGCGCATTCCACGAAGAAATTGCAACGCCTCCGGTAGTGTAGTTGGTGCCCGTAACCTCGCCGGTAGTGCTAAAAGCGGTGGTGCTCGCGTTGATCGTCGCGGAAGCAAGGAACAACGCAGCCTTGAACGAGTCCGCAGTATTGACCGTGCGGGCAGGATTCGTGGCAGTAAAGTTATGGTAGGCGTTGAGCAACTCGGTCTTGAACGAAGTTGCCATTGCTTGAGTATTGGCCATTTCAGACTCCTTTTAAATTAGGCAATCATTGCAGCGATGCCTTCAGAAAACACATCTTTCTTGAGGTGAACATGCACAGAACGGTGAACTAGCTCGCCCTCGTGCCAGTATTCAACCCATTTCGTAAGTTCGTGATCATTTTCATGCAACCCCTCCCGCTTCTCCAGCAGGGACTCGTCCATCTCGCCCTTGGTCGTGGTTACCAGCGTCTTTAACTCCATTTTGCGCACCTCTAATAACAGGAATAGCAGAACCTTCAAAAAGATAAGAACCAATATGCCCTAATTTAACCCACGGGGCTGCATGAATAGGTATCCCGTTCTCTTGACATATACGGCAAAATCCGTAGTCCTCGGACATATGCTTTCCGGTAGCCGGGTCTTTCATGGTTTTGAAGAAATCATGAATAATTTCATCGCTATTGCTATCAATGTATGTATCGACAAACGGGATCAAATGCTCAAATACCCTGCGCTTGATTAGCATGAAACCGGTGCCCGCCCCAAAAACTTCGACAGGCTCGTGGATATCTACTGTTTGCTCTCTGGCTCCATTTTTAAGAAGCACGACTAGCTCACCAGTATATTTTTTCAAATCATCAGGCCCCGCACCAGCCATGGCCATTTTATGCACCATACCCCAGTTGATGTTTTTTCTGGGATAAATTCCAGCTATTACATCTTTGTCTGCGCACATCATCTTCCATATATCGAGGGCTTCGAACTTGATGTCAGCATCAATGAACATCATGTGCGTAGCGTCGCTGGAAAGAAAGAGGGAGGCTAACTGATTCCGCGCATGCGGTATTAGGCTGTTGTTATACATAAACGCATAGAACACATCTACGTTGTAGCTGTGCATAACAGAATTTACACTAATACAAGACCTCGCGTATTCCCCGCTGCACATCCCGCCGTACATCGGAGTTGCGATCATTAGCTTTGCGCGTTTTTTGTCTGTCATCCTAGCCTCAGTATGGCGGAGGTGCTGGTTGCCGCCGGAAATTGAACAACGAAACTTGTGGTTGAAGTCTTGTCAGAACCGAAATCCAGAACGCATACAGCGGGGTTGGTGGCACCATCCGCTTTGTAGATCAACGCGCCACGGGCGGTGATTACGCCAGACCATGTAACGTCAGAAAACGAGAAATACGCCACTGCGGTACTGCCTGACTGCGTACCAATCGTCGGAACCTGACTGACGGTCAAAACAGAGCCACCTGCGGTGTATCCTGCGTTCGTAACCTCTCCGGTAGTCGTGTAGCCCGTAGTGTCCGCGTCCAGCGTAGCCGCGTTGGTGTAGAGCGCCACCTTGAACACATCGGTCGTGCCGGTGTTGAAGTTGAACCGCCCGCAAGGGAGGCCAACCTTGAAGGTGTTACAGAGCGCGTTGCCGGTGAAAGCCATCTCAGCTTACCGGGACACGAGGCGTCCCGCTCCTGTATTGATCCTGCTTCTCCATGCCATCGCCCAGACGCTTGGCCAGCATCAGTGCTTCCTGATACTTCTTCTCGTAATTGGCCACCATGTCGGGCTCGCCCTTCATGAACGTGTAGGCTTCCACCAGCGACCCGTAAAGCAGCACGGGGTCGTAGTTCTCGCTCAGCCAAGTGTAGCCACCAGCAACGGTGGTGATGGACTCAGGATAGTAGAAGTAGTGCAGCTCCAGCGTGTAGGCTGCATCCGGAGTCGGCCCAAGGATGAAGGTCAGTTCGGTCTCGTCCGTGGAGACAGGCCCGAACATGGCGTAGTAGGCAGGCAACCCGGTGTCCGTGGGAACAGGGTAGGCTTCGCGGATGTAGCTGACATCCTTGTTGAGCAGGTAGTTGTACGCCCCAGTCCCGTCTATCACCGCAATCGAGTAAACCGCCAGAAAATCCAACGGGCAGTTCAAGTATTTGTTGTTCGGCGCAGCAGTGCCGGTAACATTCTTTCGAAGGGCGGGGAACAGGACGGTGTTGTAGATTCGCTGCTCTGCCTGAGTGATGAAGGTGTTGATCTGCTCGACGCTGGAGAGCGTGTCAGCACTCCCCGTGCTACCAGTAAAGACGGTATCTGGGAAGTCGTTTTCAAGGTAACCCTTGATCGTTGTAAACAGCGTCGAGTAGTTCATGCCTCACCTCAAGCCATCGGGCCTCGTGCCATCACACCCTTGGTTGCCGCACCGGTGCCGCGAACCTTGACGCCAGCGGTCTTGGGCTCTGGATAACCTTTGCTGCTCAGGTTGCCAACCGAGACTCGGAGATCATTGATGGTCTTTTGGTTGTCAGCAGCGCCAACCTTAACGGGAGCAACTTTCTTGATCGGTTCCATCACTTGCTCCTTTGGTTGTTGACGCGAGCCATATTGCGGCCCACTTTCTTCATCTCCAACGAGGTCACGCCGCCCTTTTTGAAGGTCGGCTTCTTGCCCGGGTGCATCTTCTGTTCATGTTTCCTGACAGCTTTTTTGGCGTCCATGTTTCACTCCTAAGTGACGGACACGGTTACCGTGCCCAATGAAATGGTCGGCTCCAGCACATTGGGAGTCAAGCCATCGTCGTTTGCTCTTGCGCCGCCTACCGGGGCCCATCCCCACTGGATTATACGGCTACCGCCCTCTGGAGTCCCTACATCCGAGGGGGATAGCTGCAGGCCACTGTTCCCAGAGGTAATGTAGCTGATGTCCTTCCTCGGGTCTCGGACAGCCTGCGGGTCATAGACCGGATACATACCAAGCTGGAGTTGAGGCTGATCCGGCTCCCAGCACTCCGGGCAGACCATGATATTGACCTGTTTGGTCTTGATGATGAGTTTCTTCAGCTCCTTCAGTTTGTACTGAAAGCCGCACCGATCACATATCGCAATCGAGTTCTTGGCAGATGCGAACCTGTTACCCATCAGCCGATGAACATCCTTCTGGGAACAAACCGGATCGCAGACTTATCACGATCCTCCTCGGAGGCATACTTGTACTGCTCCTCATACTCGGCCTTCAGGCCGGCAGTCCTGCCCGCAGCCTCGGGAATCTTGAGGGACAGGTAGTAGGCCAAGCCGGACACCAAGCAGGGAATCCAGCGGAACGGGATATCCTGAGTCTTCACGCCCGTGCCGGCGTCCTGCATCCTGCGCAGACGCCAATATACGAACGTGTATTGGCTACCCGGGCTGTTCGGGGTTGGCCAGACATGAATCTTGGGGTGATCCACCCCGGTGGTGGTGTTGGTGCCGGCAGGACGACCTCCGGGCGGGTAGGTAGCCCCAGACTGACGATCCACCCAGACCTGAATCGGACGCCCAGTGGCGTTCTTATTCGGGATGGATGCGTAAGTCGGCATGCTGATCCGGGTGATGGTCAGGTCTTGCTGGTTCTGACCGGTACCGGTTCGGATGACATGCTCCACCAGATCAATGGTATCCACCGGAAGGTCGTATTCCGCCTGCCCGGTGACCATCGCGAGGGAGCCCTCCTCGATAGTCCAGAAGTTGATACCCCTGTTCGCCCATTCGATGGTCAGGAGGTTCAGCGACCTCCGGGCGGTGCGGAAATCATAGCCAGAACGCAGCTCTTTCCCGCAACGCTCAAACGCCTCCTCGATGACCTCGTTGAGGTCAAGGTTGAATGTTACGGTTCCGGATGTGGTCATTTGCTGCCCTCTCAGCCAATTCTACGGTGTCTGGCGACCTTCTTGGCGATCTTGGGTGGCTGAGCCACAAACTGCTTGCCAGCGGCCTTCCCTGCGCGTTTGGCGCGGGTTGTGGCGGCATATTCAGCCGGGGTCAGGGACTTGATTGCAGCCTCAGGCAGATACCGCTCACCAGTCTTGCTGGAGGGCTTCCCGGACTTTGTTCGCCATTTCTGGTCAGTCCACGCCTTGAGACTCTGCTGCGGAGCTTTCACTGAAAGTCCTCTTCAGTCAGCCCAGCCTCTTCAAGGGCCAGCTCTTCCAAGATTTCATCTGTCCCGCAGGTGCAGGGGCCCTCACCATGGATAGCGCAATTTCCCATGTGTCCAGCGACTACTTTTTCAACCACGATAACCTCCACCTTTCGCCTTGTATTGCTTGGCCAGCAGTTGCGCCTTACGGGCGCTCCACTGACCAGCAGCCGTGCCCTGAACCGCCCGGGCTTTGATGCTCTTGAACAGCGACTCCCGCATCCCGGGCTTGGTGTAGTTGCCTGCCGCATTCACCTTGCTCTCTCCACCCTGTTTAAACAGCTTAACCGGCTCGTCGCCGTCCCGTTTCTTGATGGATCGAACTTTTTGGGGGTTGATGACCCCCATACCCCGGGAGCGCATCATGTCAGCAGACCTTCCCACCCTTGCGCAGCATCTTGCCTTTGGTCTTGCCACGTTGAGCAACACCGTCAGCTCGGCTAGAAGCGGTGCCACCAGCAGCGTATCTAGCCATACCGCCACCCATCATTTTCTTCAGGAACGCTGGCTTGCCGTCTTTCATGGGCATACCACCCTTCTTCATACCCGCTTCCTTCATCTCGTGCTTGACCATCGACTTCGGAGCGCCCTTTTTCTGCATGAACGCGATTTCTTTCTTCATCATTCCTTTTGATTCTTTCACTTGACCACCTCCTGATTGAGAGAACTCACGCCCCACGGACTGTGGGACACCGACCTTCTTGGCAAACCCTTTGTTATGGGCCACCGCCTGCATGAAACGCTTCTGCTTTTCGGATACCGCCGGCATCAGATCATCCTGCCTTTGGTTTTACCCTTGGCAACGCATCCATCGGCTCGCTTGGAGGCGGAGGAAACCTTGCCACCAGACTTCATTTTGGCGGCGGGCTGCGCCGTAACGGCCTGAGTCGCAGGAGCCGCAGCTACGCCCTGCTTCATGAGTTGCTCTTGCATAGCCTTTTCTTCGGCTCTTTTTTGCCCTTGATTTGCCAAAGCCCGGGCACCGATGCCGAGAAAACCTTTGTCAGCCATTTTGCCAAACATGCCTCGACCCGTGGCAATGCCATATGCAGGGCTTAATGCAGCCAGCATTTCTTTGGTTTTTTCGCTCATACGAAACGCCCCTTGGTCTTGCCCTTGGAGGCAATGCCATCAGCGCGACGGGATGCGCTGACAGAACCGCCGGAGGCGTAACGCTTGACCTTGCCGCCGCGCTTCATGCCGCCGGCTTCGGCAAACTCACGAGCGGCCCTGCCACTCCCAAACATCTCCTGACGGGCGCGAATCCTGTCCGCCATGGCTGCTTCTTTGGCGGTCAGTTCCTGAGCTTTAGCGGTTTGGCTGATGTCTCGAATACGTTTAGCAGCCCTGCCAACATCCATTGCGCCCTTCGCTACGCGACCAGCAGGAACGAGAGTTGCCGCAAGACCAACGACATCGGCAGCCTGACGCTCACGCTCAGTCATGGGGCGACCTTTCGCGCCAGACTTGGCTTCCTCGCTCATGCGGCGATACGAGCCGGTCAATGCGCCACGATCAAAGGCTGCGCCTTCGCCGCGAATTGCATTGCGCGGGGATTCCGTCATTGATGGCGATTGACTGGTATCTGCGGCACCACGAGCCTCAAGTGCCTTAGCTCGGGCAACGCCAGTCTGGGCGGCTTTGCGGGCGACAGACATCGCGCCACGCGGCATACGCTCTTCGTCAGAAATCTCGCTGAGGTCTGAGCGATATACCTTTTGGGACTCGGGGCTATCCTCGTCACCCAGATCGCCTTCCTGATAACGCTTCATCTTCATACGTTTTTTCATACCATTTTCCCTTTTGTCTTGCCCTTAGCAACGCAACCATCTGCCGCTTTGACGTATCCGCCCTTTTGGTAATTTGCCCCGCGATCAGGCTTGGGGGTGTTCACGGGGCGCTGAGGGGTGGGAGCACCGCCACGCCGCTCTTCTTCCCTGCGGATTTTCTCGTCCCGGTATTCATCCAGAGCCTGCTGCTGTGCTGGAGTTAGTCTCTGTTGTTGCGCCATATCAAGCCCTCCTCACTTTCGCAAGGTCATCAATTTTTGCTTCAAGACGTTTAAACCCGTCATCAAAGCGTTCAACAATCCGGTCAACCTTGTCATCAACCTCTTTGCGAGTGATGTGCTCACGAGCGACCTCCTCCCTCGTTTTGTTCAAAAGGATGCTGATGCGATTAAGCTCGTCTACCTTACCTTTGAGCATAATCCCCATTCCGGCGACGAAAAACGACAGGATCGCGTTCCAAAGCATCATCTCCATGGCTTAGCATTTCCATGCGCGGAGGCTTTTGTTAATACGGCTGTTCGGGTCGTTCGCTGTCTTCGCTGAAGTCAGCTTCTTCTTCATACCCTTCATACGAGCGCAGAAGCTGTCTCTCCGAGGGCCGCCTTCGGGTTGAGGAGCCTTCAAACCGGGCTTTCCGGGATTGGCTGCGTTGTAGGAAGCCCTCCCCTTCGCGTTCAATCCACCTTTCGGATTTTTGCCTTCTTTTCGTTGCCATGCTGGACTCTTAGCCATAAGCCACCCTCAATTCTGTTTGACGTTCCGCCTCTTGGGCAGCCCGGATCATGGGGTAGAGATAGTCCTCACCAAACGTGCCTTCGTATTCGATGACGCCCATGTGACCCAGCTTGATCGTGGGGTCAACCCAGACCTGAAAGCCTTCGGCACGGGCACGGTCGCAGAAATTGTAGTCCTCTCCGATGTAGCCTTCCGGGGTCGATTTGAAATCAAACAGGGAGTAGATCGTGCGGCCAGAAGCTACATCATGGAAACGCCACTCGGGGTGGCGGTCGATCAGCACCTCAAACACCTGCCGCTGCACCATCATGAACCCGGTGCCCATCTGCTTCGCCCGGGCGAGACCCATGGCGTCCATCAGCAGATTACCTTCTGCATCAGTCTCAAGGTTGAGATGGAAGGTCTTTTCTTTCTTACGGGCTACCCCAGTGCCGCCAACGATGTTCTTCGTTCCAGCGCCGGAGAAAGCCAGCAGCCGGATGATGTCGTTGGGATCAAACGTCATGTCGGCGTCGATGAACATCAGGGTGTCGCATTCAGACTGCAGGAAGTCATCCACGAGCAGGTTTCTAGCGCGGGATACCACGGAGCACCCGCTGATGGTGCCCATAGCGAACTGAATGCCATACTGAGGTGCCAGCCGAGCAAACTCGACCATCGACCCCATCAGCTTCACCCCTACCTTGAAGTCATAAGCAGGGATGGCAAAGAACAGCTTGCGACCACTGACATCAAACTGTTTCTGATTTTGCACAAATCACCCGTAGTAGGCGGTAACTGCGGCAGCGCCGTTGATATCGAGGAAAAGACCGTCCTCGCCAAGAATGCCTTCCCCGGGAATATTGACCGGGAATGTTCCGGTTGCTGCCGTGCTGACAGTCAGAAGAGCCGTGCCAGAAGCAGCAGAAGCGTTGTCGTAAACGATAAGAGCAGCGCCAGCAGAGGTAACCGTGACGGTTAAGCCCTTGAGACGCGCCCTTCCTGCGAATATCACACCATCGCCGGTGAGATATTTTGATTGAACATCGGTTTGCATTGCCATGTTATTGCCCTCTTAGGCTGCGGTCTTTTGGACGATCACTTGGTAGAACTTATGCACCAAGTTGATTCGGTCTTGGTAGATGTTCAGGAAGGCGTCGATAGCGATTGTAGGCTTGTGCGTCTCTGGAATATCACCACCCCAGCCGTAGTCGTCGAATATCATGATCCCGCCAACCTTGAGCAGACCCCACGACATGACGGCATCGGTGATAACGTCTGGCGCTTGATGAGACCCGTCGATGTACACAAAGTCGAACTTTGCTTGATCGTCAGGCTTTTCGGCGAGCAGTTGGGATAACGCATTCTGCGAGGTGTCACGGATGGTGCGTACCCCAATTTTCTTGGAGCCAACTCTATCCTGCGCCAGTCTGATGTTTTGATGGAAGCGTCTCTCGACTGCCCCCATGTCGTGGCCCTGCGGCTTGTGTTCTTCCCCGCCTTCCCACGTATCCACGCAAACCAGCTCACCACCGTCTGCCACTGCATTCTCGATCAACCAAACCGCGCTTCGGCCTTCAAACGAACCTATCTCCAAGAACCTACCGCGTGAAGACATCTGCCGAACAATCTGAGACCAGATAGGGGGCGACCACGAAAACCAATCGGTCGTGAACTCATACGGTACCTGCACCTCAAGGGTATCCACGGTACGCCCCTAATCTGGAACTACAGATTACGAAGTAGCAAACGGGGTAGCAACAACACCGGTACCCAGAACAACGCCGGTCACCACGTATTTCAGGGCGTCTATGGCCACAATCTGAACCCAAGTACCAGCAACGCCGCCGGTGGTGGTGCCGTTGAAGTTGATGAAGTCGTCGTTTGCACCCGCACCAAATCCTCGGGTTGCATCAGTTGAGTCGGTATCAATCGACAGGACATAACCAACAAACCGGTCAGTGCCATCAGTGCCAATCTTCAGGCTGCTGGTGGCGATGGTGGTCGGCACCCAGATGGTGTAGGTGACGCCTTCGTTGTTGGCCGTATTCGGGTCATTGCCCGGGCCAGCCGAAGCGACGTTTGCCGAGGTGTTGATGGTCGGCAGGGTCAGAACGACGTTCGCTGCCAGAGTGCCGCCAACGGTGATGATTCGACCGCCATGGGCCAGAGGGCTCAGGGTCGTGCTGGCAGTAATGTTGACGATAGTGGACGGGCCTTGCTGGTAGATGCCGCCAAGCGAGCGGATCGGGCCGTCAAAAGTGGTGATAGCCATGTCTTACCTTTCGTGTGTTAGCACATCCCCGGCGCGTCTCTAACAAGTCTGCTGGGCCAGTCGCGACGGGTGAAATCCCAGTGGATACAGTTTAAACGATTTCCGTAAAAAAGGGGGGCCGAAGCCCCCCTTTTTCTCCTACTTACGCGCCCGGAGAGCCGAACGCGCCCAGCGGGTCAGACCAGCCGAAGCTATAACGCTCGCGAGCCTTGTAGCGCACGTTGCCGGTGTCGAAGTCTCCATCCATGGAGTTCGCCAGCGGGGTGCGAACAAAGTGCTTGAGGCCATTCGGCACATCAGTGCAGAGGAACCAAGCATTGGTATCCGTCAGGTAGTGATTGACGGTGTACCCACCCGGGATCGAGCCGTTGTTCTTCAGGGCATTGATGTCGTTGTTGTTGGTGCCGACACGCAGCTCGGTTTCGAGCAGGCGGGTCGCAACGAACATCAGGCTCGGGGGAACAACCAGCTTGCGGGGCTTGGCAGCAATCAGCAGGCCACGCTCGTCCGTCCAGCCAGCGATCTGAATAACAGCGGCCTCAAGCGAGGTCTCGTTCAGATCGGCGGCGGTCGCCGGTTCGTTGCTGTTGACGCCACCAGACACCAGCGGGTGCGCGGTCGAGAACAGCTCAACGCCGTCACCGCCCTTGTAGCTGGACGAGAAGCCGTTGTTGAGGATGTTCGCAGCCTTGACCTGCTTGGTGTAAGCCATCGCACGAGCCAGAGCTTTGGTGTACCGGGCCGACAGGGAGTCGTACAGGTTGTCCTCAATCGCCTCTTCGGTGATCGAGAAACCAAGAGCAATGGTTTCGTGGTTGTAGCGAGCAGTCCACGCTTCCTGCGCATTGTCATACGCAATGGCGTTGCCCTCGTTCTTCACCGGCGCAGCCGAGAAGCCCGAAAGTTTCTGCTCTTCTTCGAAGGAACGCTCGGAGGTTTCGGTTTCGAAAATCTCCTTGTGCTCTTCGCTGTAGGTCTCGTAGTTCATACCGAAAAGAGCATTGAGACCGGGGAGGAGCTCTTTCAGTAGTTGTGCGCGTGAAATAGCCATGGTTTATTCTCCTTACGCGCCGACGGCGTTGTAATACTGGTGCATACCGAAGTTCCACTTCACGATCACTTCGGTGTACGAACCCAGCGAATTTGCCGTATCCGGCACGACATCAACGATGCGAACAGGCAGAGCGCCGTTCGTGGCAGTGGTCGCGGAAACCGCAACCAGCGAGTCGCCAGTGATCGTCGAGCCAGTATTGTCAACCAGCGCCGCGTTAAGACCAACAGCAGTCTGAGTCACGCCACTGATGACGGTGGTGCCAGAAACCACGGCTACTTTGAACAGCGCATCGGGGTCATCGACCACATACGCCTTGATGTCAGCAGCCACGGTGCCAGCAGGGTAGTACTGCTTGAACACTTTTTGGTTGCTGTTCGGGTCGGTGAAGGTGCAACCCATGAAAACACCCACGGGCGTCATCGCCGAGTCAGCCGGATCACGCGTGATGTAACCACCAGACAGTTTCACAGCGTCCCCGAAGAAAATCGAGGTGCCTTCACCGCTGGCAATTGCTATCTGACGAGTAGACCCGGCATAAACCTGACCACCAATCAGGTTGACTGGCTTCAAGCCGTACGGCTTGTCGATAGTCGGATATGCCATTGTTTATACTCCTAGAATTACCCCCGACTGCCTCGCGTCGTCGTAGAAGACTTTTCGCTGAAAATAGGCATCCGTGGGTCGTTTTCTTTCATAAGGTTTGCATCCACTGCCTGAGCCTGCTTGCGGGTGATATCGGTGTAATACGAGTTCCGTTGATCAACCATTTCAGTAGGCGTCTTGCAGAGCATCAAACCACCAATTTCCAAGTTTCCAGAGGTTTTGCCGAACGTCTGGAGTTCCGGATGGTCTTCGATTCGCACCGGTTCCCATCCTTCAGAGTGCTTTGCGGCCACATTCTTATGGTCAGCCTGACCTGCTACGGCAGTTCTGACATAACGGAATGAGTAACCGTCTTGTGGTTTTGGCGACGGGAGCAGTGAGGGCGGGGCCCAAACACGTTTCCTGCCGGTGTTTTCGCGTGTTTCTTGTTCACGGTTGGTTCTGTCAGACATTTTATTGCTCCTTTTGAACTTGTGCTGCGTACTTGGCATAACGCTCCAACGGGATTCCAAGTCTCTTGGCAATAGCGACTTGGCTCGTCGTCAGTTTGATCTTCCCTGACGGTTGTTCCGTTCGCGCCGCCGGCGCAACTACAGTCGCAGGCCGCTTTGTCTGGCCGAACTTCTGCGGGAATGACTCCCGAATGCGAGCATCGATTTGCTCGAAATAGGCTTCCGAACCAGCCTGATATCCTTTGGAAACAAGCTCGTCATGAAGCCCAAGTGCAGCACCGCGCATCACAGGGTCTGTGTCGAACCATTTGTTGGTCTCCACCCACCGACGGGTGCGTTCGTCGGGGACGACCTCAGGAATAGCTTCTACATCAGAACGATGCTGTTGTAAAGGCTGCTGGAATTGGGGCTGGTAGTTCTCCACCTCCCGCTGTTCCGATACGAACGAAGCCAGACGTTTCTGCGCTTCCAGCATCTTGTCCACATCGCCGGACTCATGGGCAGACTTGTAGTCCCGCTCAGCCGCCTGAATCTGGGCTTCGACTCCGGTTTTGCGGGCCTCGACGTAGACTTTCTCGCCGTTCTGGAGCCGTTCCTGCAGTTGGCGGTTCTGTTCTGCCACGCTCTTGGCAAAACGGATCGCTTCCTGCTGCTCCCGGAAGGCTTTTTCCTTCTCCCGGCGCTCATCATGGTAAGCGCGACGTAAGTCCTTGATTCTTTTCTGAACATTTTCGCCATACTGCGCGATTTCTTCGTCAGGAACCTCAACCTGAGGGCCTTTTTTGCGCCCTCGATCCTCTTCTGGGGTGTCATCAACGACCTCTAGGGCCTCTTGCGACTCAATTTCCCCGCCGGAAGCGTTCTCATCGACGATTTCGTAGTCCAGCTCTTTGTTTTCTGCTGCTGCTTCGCTCATTTCTGCTCCTTACGCACGAGTAATACCCCTCGGATCGGCAACGACAGCCTCAACGGTGTCGTCGTTAATGAGACGGAACTCCTGCTCCCCGTCTTTTGATGCAATCTTGAAGCGCGTACCGGAATACGAACGCATCAGGATGAAATCCCCCTCCTTGCACCAAGGCCCATCAGGGAATTTCTCCTCATCCTTGTAGGCAAGAGGGCCGAGCTTCATCACTAATCCCACAACCGAAGCCATCTCTTCCCGCTTGGCGAAGGTTTCTGGCCTGACGATGGACGTATTTTCGAACTTCTCGTCCAGCTTGGGGATCGCGATCAGGATGCGATACCCACTTGGTTCAGGCATTTTCAGGTCTTTTTCTTCAGTCACGCGGTAGTTCCTCTATCAGTCTGATTGCTCGGTTAATGCCCTTCACCTCACCCACCATTTCACGGTAATGCGGGAAATCTTTCGCAGTACCATGAGCCAGTGAATCAGCTAGGGCGTCGCGTTGGGCTTTGAGTTCCTTGTGAAGGTACTCTGGTAAGTCCAAGTTCCACTCCTTTCAACAACTGCTGGTTTGCCAACTTCGCCTCGTTGTCGGCCTTCCGTGCTCCAATGGTTGCGCCGGCAACGCCTGCTTGGCTGTCGATGCGCTTGTTCTCCCTCGCATCTTTCAGAGCCTGCTCCTGCTGTTTCAAGGCAAGCTCTGCCTGATCCATCGCGGCCTTGTGCTGGAACTCCTGCTCCTTCAGGGCCAGCTCCCGCATCTGCATCTGAATGAGCGGGTCTTGCGCCTGCTGCTGATTCTTCATCTGCTGAGCCTCTGCCGAGTCCTTCTGCAGCAGCTTGTCTGCCGCATCCGCCATGGCGCGAGACAGGGTGACCTCGATCTCCGGCGGCAGTTGCTCTTCTTCCGGCGGTAGCGGAGCGCCCAGCATTTTCTCGATCTCGATCCGATACTGGAAAGCAATGTGCTCGTTAATGTGGGCCATCATGGATGACTGCATGGTCTGAGCCTGAGGGCTCTGCCCGATCAGCATCTGAATCTTCGGGTCTTGCATGGCGGCCATGTGGACTCGGATATGGGCCTCATGGTCTTGGAACTGGAACGCCTTCACAGGCTTCACGTTGATGACATCCATGTTCTCGCTGACCGGGTCTTTGGGCTTGAACTCATCCTTGAGCGGCAGGATTTTCTGCGAGTTCGGGATACCCAATATCTCCAGCATTTGCCGGTGGAGATGAGGCAGGTCATACAGCTCCGGAGCACCCTGAGCCAGTTGCAGCGCCGCCTGATACTGAACCACCTTCTGAGCCATGGTGGTGGCGTTAGGATCGGAGACCGGGATCACCTCGACCATGTCGTAGTCGGTCTGCTTGGCCCGACGCGGGCCATCGGCCTCGTAGTCATACTCGGGCGGGGTGTAGTCCCGGATGATGGCGGCAAGCAGTTTAAACTCTTGACGCATTGCAGCGTGCATCCGCGCCTGAACCGCAGACATGACCTTCAGGTTCCGCTCAAGGATGGCGAGGGTGGTGCCCACCGGAGAGTTGGCGGACATATCCGCAACCTTCAGGTCTGCCACAGAGGCAAACCTCCGGCCTTCCTCAACGATGGTGTTGAGCAGGTTGTATAGGGTAGGAGACGGTTCTTTGTAGGGCAGGGGAACGATGGAGTCCTTGATGGTGGCTCCAACGACATCGACATCCCTGAACTCGCCCGGGGCGATGGGGGTATCGTCATTCTTGACCCGCATGTCCTTCGACTTGAAGCCACCGGGCAGGTTAGACAGGGTGCCGGCGTCTACCAGTTGCCGCATGAGGGAGGTGGCGGAATCCGCAAAACCACCCACCAGATGGATCAGGCCAAACCCGTAGAACCCAAAGCCCGGTATGTAGGGGTAATGCACAAAATGCTGCCGGCGGTTCTTGAGCTCATCATGCTCAAGGTAGTTCCGGCGGATGGCCAGAAGCTCTCCGGTGGAGAACATGGTGATGACGTAGGGCAGCTTGATCCCGGTGGGTTTGCCGTCTTCGTCCTTGTCCTCAAAGCCGGGGAGGTCGCATTCGCAATGGCATTCAAGGATGGTGTAGCGGTCATCGTTGATCGACACCACGCCGGATTCCTTGTCCCGCTTTTCCTGAATGTCGCTCTTGAAGGTCTCGGGTTGGGGCAGGGCATCCATGTCCCGGTAAAACCCTGCTGCCATCAGCTTCATGACCTCGTTCTCGGTCTTGCGCATCCGGTGGGTTACACGGGGGGAAGTGTTCAGGTCTGACGCGCCGTAGGGCACGATGATGTCTTCGGGTGGCACGAACATCGAAACCTGCCTGCCCAGATTAGGATCGAAGTAGACCTTCTTGAATGCCGATCCGGCGAAGGGCACTGCCCACAGCAGACGCTCATGCTCGGGCCGGTATTCCGGCATCTCGTTGGTCAGTTGGTAGTTCATGTCCTCCTTGACCCGGTTGGCCGCTTCTTCCTTCTCCCGGGTCAGTTTCCCCACAATCTGGGTCTTGACCGGGCCGGAGGCCGGGAAGGTGGAGAGGATCATCTCGGACTGGAACTTCACTACCGCCTCGGACAGCAGGGGGTGGAACACCCCGCAAGCCCCGTCCCAAGGCTCCGTCCTTTGCTCAATCTTCAAGCCCAAGAGCTTGATGCCATCGGCGTAGGTCTTTTCCCAATCCCTGCGGGAATCCAGATCGCTCCTGATCTTGGCCAGCAGCTCCTGAGAAATCTCAGGGATTTCCTGCGGGTCGATCTCATCCAGCAGGTTATCTTCGAAGGTGGCGGGCTTGATCTCAATCTCTACGGTCGCCTCTTCCTCTTCCGGATCGACCTCGATCTCAATCTCCAGATCGGTGGGAACAGGGGGATTGATAGGTTCCAGCGGTTTGACGATATCCATCAGTAATACCTAGCCTTTCTGCGCTGATAGACGGGGTATTGTTCATCTGTCGGCGCAACGATAAATCCGCCTTGGCGGAATCTGAGGAGGGCCTGACTCGTGGAGTCAACAAGGTCATCATGGTCGCCGTTGGGAAATGCAGCCAGCTCTTCCATGACTTCCTCTGCCCACCGCCTGTCGGGACACCACACCAGACCTGATGCGAACATGTCTGATATGGCATTCACCCGGGCAATCTTATCCGAACCCCGGGTCGGGGTGTATTCGGAGATGGGGATACCCATCTTCCGCATCTCATAGACTAGAGGCGCTCCTGCCGCCTTCTTCTCGATGAGGAGGGTGTCGGGATTCCATTCCTTCCACATCTCGTAGACGGTTCTCTTCAGGGTGGGGAACTCCATCCTGTCCTTGAAGGCATCCAAGAGCATGATGTTGGCAATGTCCTTCCCGTCCTCGTTGACGGTATCAAAGACACCCCAAGTGGTGCAGGCGGAGTAGTCCGCCCTGTTGCTCTTCTCAAACGCGGTATCCCAAGACTGGATCAGATACTTGCACTGAGGAGCCCGGTCTTCCCGCCAGACCCTCCACATCTCCCGCTTGATGATCGCCCCCTCTTCCGAGGTGGGGTTCTGCATGTACTGCGCGTTCCACTTGGAAACGGCAATCTCATCCTTGACCGCCTCCAGCTCTTCCCGACTCCAGAACTCCGGCCATAGCGGATTCCCTGAAGGCATGATGGCAGGTAGCTCTATGACCTCCCATTCATCGGTATCCCGTACCGCAGCCCTGTTCAATATCTGCCCGGTCAAGTCCCGCTTCGACCACCGGGTCATCACAATCACAATGGCCCCACCGGGCTGTAGACGCTGCCGGGGGCCTGAGGTGTACCATTCATACACCTTGTCATACACGGTAGGGTCTGAGGCCCCTTGGGTGGCTTCCTGCTCGGAATGGGGATCATCAATGATCAACAGGTCGGCACCCTTACCGGTTACCGCACCACCCACACCAATCGCGAAGTAATCACCCCCCTTGTGGGTGTTCCACCGCCCTGCCGCTTTTGAGTCCGTCGAGAGCTTGGTCGGGAAGATTTCCTGATAATCCGGAGAATCCACCAAGTTCCTGACCTTCCGGCCAAAACCCACCGCCAGCTCGGCAGTGTGGGCGGTCTGGATGATCTTCTTCTCCGGATATTTCCCCAGAAACCAACTGGGCAGCAGGTAGGACGCAAACTCCGACTTGGTATGCCGGGGTGCCATGTTGATGATCAACCGCTTCAGCTCACCCCTCACCACCCGCTCAAAGGCTTCTGCCATGACCTTGTGATGCTTGCCGGCGATGAAGCTCGGCCACATCGCCTGCACATACGGCATGAAATGCTCTTTGCACATCTCATGCTTGTGCAGTTTAAACAGTTGTGCAATCTTCTTCCTCTCAGGTGCATTGGGAGGCAGATGATCCAGCAGCTCGATATACCGCTGAATCTCCTCACCTGAGAGTATTGCCCCCATTACAGTTCCGCGACCTGATCCACCGTGCGGTCTGCCAACTGGATACTCCTGAACTTCTTCGCCTTCAGGCTCAGATGCCCTTCCCTCCGCAGCCGATGCACCAACCTGTGGATATTGCTCCGGCTCTTCAGTTTCAACCCCTTCGCCACATCATCATACGAAGGCGGAAACCCATGCACCAGAATGTATTGCCGGATGAACTCCAGAACCACCGCGCTCTTCTTGGTCATAACCCCTCAAACGTACTTAACCAAACCATCATCAGCCTCAGGGAGCAAGGCCCTGCCATGACTGGGGAGGCAAAACCGCATCCTCAGAACAGACATCGTCTTGATGACCTTGGTGTCCGCGAAGTCACCATTTTCATCAACCGCTTCCGTCACATACTCCGCATCCTCAATCCGGTATTGAGGGCGAACCCTCCAGATCAGGGTGGAACCCTTCAAATCCGGGCTCTCCTCAAGAGCCTTTACCACTTCCTGCGCAAAAGCCCTAACTAGCTCCCGCTGATTATTTCTGCCCTCCTTGGCAAACCGGTATGTCACATAGGTCGCAGAATTATGACCGCCCAGAAAAAACCCTACCTTCCGCGCCTTCTCATTAACCTCCGTGATGCACGTAGGCCCAGCAGGGCCTTTACAGGCAGCGAACCTCTCACCCATCCACCGGTAAAGCTCCGCAGTAGTCTCTGGCAACGATTCAGCCTTCGCCGAAAACGGAAGCCCCAACGAAGCTCCGGCACCAACAACCTTGAAGAAATCCCTGCGTTTCATTTTTTCTCCAAATACCCCCCCGGGGGGATGGGACTCCTACGAACAAGTGATCGCATTCTCCGTGAGAACATTTAAACGGGCAAGGGTCTGGAAAAACAAAGCCACCCCCCTTGTTTTATGGACGGGGGATGAGAACAATTGGATGGGGATAGGTGATGGGATGTGGGGAATATTGTGTATAGGGTGGAGAGGGGCTACGTCGCTATTTGTGGGGGTGCCGGGTAGGTGGGGTCTGGCTGCTAGAGCGGTGGCAAGTTCTCCCCCCTCTGTGACGGAGAGCTAAATGCCTAGATTAGGCACCAGCATCACTGCGCTTCTTCCTCAGTGGCGTGACGTTATCTAATAGGGAGAGGGATGCCTGCAGGTCTGCCTTCAGTCTCTCTGGGGAAACCTCCTCGACCTTACTCTCTACCCGGTCGGTAAACATACTGAAGGCCCTGCCCATGAGTTCCAGCGCCTTTAGTCTCACCGCAGGGGGCACCTTGTCATTGGCTGCATGGCCCTGCAGCTCCTTCATGATGAACCGTCTGCCTGCCACGACATCGTCAATGAGGTTTTCTGCAGCGCTTTCCCAGACCGACTGGGTCAATGCTATTACCCTCCCATCCCTCATCAGCCTGCTAGCATTGGCACTCAGCGTATGTTCTCTTTCGCTGGTGACGTTATACGCCTGACGATACGCTTCCCTCGGACTCTCGCCCTTTGCCACCAGTGCGGCGAAGCTCCGCATCTTCGCAGTGATGCGCTTACTCGGAGAACCTGCAGTGCCCCTTGGTTTCTTTGTATATGGATGCACTCTGGGCATTACTGACAACGCGGCTGCCCGCATCGCTTCGCTGAGATCACCCGGGGTTGCATCGTTCGCAGTAGCAGTGCTGCTGTGAACATCACCTACAGGGGCAGATTGCATATCGTCCATGGCTGTGCATCCTTTTGTTTAAACGCACACTGTGCGCAGTGCGTGTCGTGTTTCTCGCACATGACACTGTGAACGTCAACCGTTCGCAGATACAGGGCAGGACAGGGCTTACCCTCAGGCCCTGATTGGCAGTGCTCTGTGGGCCCTTTGGTGCCCTCTTGGATGCCCTTCCCTGATGTTATTGATCTGCGCATGCGTATACGCGGCAGGCTGTTTGCCTTCGGCATCACCGGGCCCAGCGGTGCGAACACTTCCCAGCCCCGGCAGCACCCCGTTTACAGCTCGAAAATTCCGCCCCTTTTTGACGTTTAAATCGGCCACCCATCCCGGCCCGAAACCATGCAATTATGCGAACAAAATCAAGCAGTTGCAAAAATGCTTG
>SXGQ01624013.1_pt1 | contig 38862 bp, 43 predicted proteins | sample 3178371 | NCBI WGS metagenome assembly SXGQ01 (sample SAMN11356859, study PRJNA531348) | freshwater metagenome | isolation source: freshwater sample F1-20 | place: China: Fuxian Lake, Yuxi | collected 2017-12-25
CCCAGAGGGCGACCGTGAAGACGGCCGCTGTCACCACGACGGCGGCTATCGGTGCGACCAGGTTGTGACGTGTCGTGAAGGGTGTCATGGGACGATCGCCTCGTACGATCCAGTGGCGCGCCCGAGGCGCGCCCAGGCAAGACCAAGTTCCGTGTCGGCGGCGATCAGGTCGGACTCGACCCGCCACAGCGCCTGCACGGCTTCAATGACGCTGACCAGTGGCAGCTGTCCCGCCGCGTAACCCGCGACGGCCGGCTCGATCACCAGGCGCGCGCGCGGCAGCACGTCGCCGGCGAGCGCCGCCTGCCGAGCGCGGGCGGCCTCGAGTTGATTGAGGGCGACTGCCGCCTCGCCTTCGATCATCCGCGCCATCGCCTGCAGGTCCGCTTCCGACATGGCTTGCATGGCCTGCGCCTCGGCCACGCCGGCGCGTAGTTTCTCGCGCCAGATCGGCAGGCTGATGCCGACCATGGCCATCCACCCGCGACCCGCGCTCATGGTGTAGGCCGGCCCGGTGCGGATCGTCGCCATCGGACGGGACATGTCGCGCATGACCAGCACCTCGGCCGCGGCGCGCGCGATCTCGGCCCGTCCGGCCGTCAGTTCGGGTCGCGCCGTGAGCGCGGTCTTGACCATCGCCCAGGCCGGCATCGGCCGGATCATCGCCGGCAGCGCGAGTTCCGGCACCGGCCGGTCCGCGTCCAGCGCGAGGCTGGCATTGAGCATCGCCTCGGCGGCGCGCACCTCCGCGACGAGCCCCTTGGCGAAGGCGGTCAACCGCGCCACTTCGACTTCGGCTCGCAGGACGTCGGCCTGGGCCGCCGTGCCACCCGCGTATCGCGCATTGGCGGCCGTGACCACGTCGCGCGAGAAACCGATTTGCTCGGCCACCAGCGCCGCCGTGCGGCGCCGCTCCTGCAGCATCAGGAAGGCATTGACGGCCTGGATGCCGACATCGAGCGCGGTCCGGTCGGCGTCGGCCCGCAGGCGATCGAGCTCTGCCAGCGCGGACGCACGGCGGTTCCCGCGAATGCCTGACAACGGAATGCGTTGCTCGTACGTGAGGCTGACGTCGGCGCCGTCCAGCATGAAGGGGAGATGGTCCAGTGAGGGGGCCAGCATGGGATCTTCGAGGGCCGACACGATCGCGGGCCGCGCCTCGGCGGCGCGCGCCCGCGCGCGGGCCACCTGGATCTCGGCGCGGCGTTCGCCGGCCACGCGAACGACATCGGCGAGGCTGAGCGGTGACGGCAGCGCCGGGGGTTCCTGGGCGGCCGCGTTACCGGCCGCGACCAACGCGAACACGATGACGAAACGAAGGACTCTTGAAGATCTCATGACACGTACCGCAAACGCGGGCCTCTCTCGTCAGACTGGTGATCAACCGACGCGTGGACCCCGAGGCGATGCCCCGGGCCAGGCGCAGTGATGCCGCACGCGTGCAATCCCTGGGGGATCAGCGGCGGCCGCGAGAGATCAGATGCGGAGGATGGTCAGGAGGGGCTGATGAACGAGCGACGGCCGACGTCCGGGCTCGTAACCAAGAGATTCGGCGGTCTGCCCACGGACGAGTGTGTCGCGGAGCACTGGCATCGCGATGTTGCCGTCCGGGAGCGAGGTCCCGCGCCGCATCGACGTGAACGGCGAGGACGTTGCCCGGGCCATCAGGGCGTCGCAACACTCGTCACCCGCGGCGATCTGCAAGGGGCTCGCTCCGTCGTGGTCACACCGACTGGTCACGTCCGCCTGCGGGGCACACAGGGCCTGGCACACGATGGCGGTGTCTGGGCCTATCGCCAGCGTCAGCACGATCGAGAGAATAGAGGCTCGCAGCATCGCGTGTGCTGATCGAGTGAGCAAGAACGACGCCAATCAACTCGACGCGATAACCTTCGAAATCGAACACTTTTGAAGCTGTTTTCGAGCGCGGGAGACCTGGATGGGGGGATTTCTCCAATCGGAGCGGAGGAACTCACGCCGGGCCGCCGCCACCGTTCGGAGTAGGACAAAGGTAAGACTAAGGTAGGAGCATGGAAGTATAATGAGTCATGCGACAGAAGACATCCCTGACCCTCTCGGAAGACGTCCTGGCCGGCATCGCGAAAGCCTCACGCCGGGGCGAGAGCCGTTCCGAGACGGTCAACCGGCTGTTACGGGAGCGGCTGGCCGACGACGCGTCGCAGCTCGCCCGCGCGCGTGAGGTGGCCCAGATCAACCGCCACGCCGATGCCCTCAATGCCGAGGCCGCCGACGTGCTCTCGTACCAGGGCGACGTGTGAGGCGGGGCGACCTCTATCGGGTCGCGCGGCCTGGTGGCGCCGACCCGAAGGCCTTCCGGGTGTTCGCGGTCGTCGGCCGGCAGGCAGTGATCGACTCGCGGTTTTCAACCGTCGTGTGTGCGCCGGTGTACTCCGCGCGCCATGGCCTGAGCAGCCAGGTGGCGATCGGCGTGGACGAAGGCCTGAAACACGACAGCGCCCTTCACTGCGACGAGCTGGTCAGCCTGCCCAAGGCGCGCCTGACCGCCTTTGTCGGGCGGCTCTCAGCCGCCAAGATTCGCGCGCTCGACCTGGCGTTGGTCGCCGCCCTCGACATCGACCTCGATGCCCTGTTGGCCTGAGCCGCCGGCAGGCCCACCGCTACCCAGGCGGCTCTCGGCGAGCACTGATGCAAGCCCATGTCCAAGGCTAGCCTCGACTCGGAAGGGCTCGAGACGCTCGTGCTAGTCAAGATGCCGGACGGCACCTGGAAGATCCGCCACTCGCACACGTCAAGTCGCGCGCGCCGGCCGCCGCAGCAGGGCCAACGGCACGACTGTGGGCGCGCTCGAGTGCCCGCGCCGCCCTTATTGGGCTCGCACGCGATCGCCATCCTTCAGCGCGCGCAAGGTCTGGAACGGGCCGCTGACGATCGCGGTGCCCTCGGCAACCCCGTCCACCTCGATCGACAGCCCACCGATGATGCCGGTCTTCACTGGCGTGAACACCACACCCCCGTCGCGCACCACGAACACGCCGGCTTTGCCGTCCTGTTCCACGACCGCCTGCAGCGGGACGACCAGCGCGTTCTTGCGCTCGGCCGCCAGGATCTCGGTGTCGCAGGTGAGGCCCGGCCGCAGCGATGCCGCGGGACCATCGAGCCGGACCTTCACACGGAACTCGCGCGCGGCGGCCTGCGTGCCCACCAGCGGCAGCGCGCTCGCGCCAATTTCCACCACGCGGCCGCTGAACGTCTGCAGGGGCAGGGCTTCGAGCGTGACGGTGGCGGGGAAGCCGTTCGACAGCCGCATGACATCGGCCTCGGCCACCTTGACTTCGGCGTTCACCGCGCTCAGGTCCGACACCGTCATCAGGATCGTCCCGGGCTGATTCTGCACGCCCATCACCACCATCTCGCCCTGTTCGACCTCAAGGCGAGTGACCACGCCATCGATCGGCGCAGTGATTTCGGTCTTCGAGAGGGCGTCGCGGGCGCGGGTGCGTTCGGCCCGGCCCTGGGTGATGCGCCGCTCGGCGCTGGCCAGCGCCTGTTGCGCGCGCTCGAACGAAGCCGTGGCGGCCGCGACCTGCGCCACCGCCGTGGTGCCGGCCATGTTCGCCTTGTCGAACTCCGATTGCGGCAACAAGCCGGCGCGCTGCAGTTCCTGCGCCCGCGTCAGCGAGGCCGCGGCCTCTTTCTCGCGGGACCGGGCTTCTTCGAGCGCCGCCTGTGCCGCCTTCACCTGGGTCGCGGCCGCCCGCGCGTCGGCCTCGAGCGCGCCCACCGACGCGGCGGCCGCGTCCGCAGACGAGGCCGCTTGCACCGGATCAATGCGGGCCAGCACCTGCCCGGCCTTGACGGCGTCGCCTTCCTTGACGGTCAACTCGACCAGCCGGCCCATGACCGCGGACCCGATGTCGGCGTACTTGGTGGCCACGATTTCGCCGGACGCCGTGACGAACGACTGCAGCGCGTCCACCCGGGCGACCTGCGCCTGCTCCACCTCGACACCCGAGTTGCCGGAGCGCCTGGCCACGGCCGCCGCCCCGCCCAGCACCGCCACGACAACCACACCCACAATGATCCGCCTGCGCATATGCTTGGTTGGACGCGGATCGGGGACGTGTGGTCCCCAAACTGCGTCTTACGAAAACCCCAATGCGGCTCGAATCCCTGCGCCAGGGAGCATCTGCGCTCGCGGCGTATCCCCTCCGCTCGGCGCTCGGCGCCCTGGCCATTGCCGTGGCGGTCGCCACCATCGTGACCGTGGTGACGGCCCTGGACGGCGTCAGGCGCTACACCGAGATGACCACCGCGCGGACGTTCGGGTCCGATACCTTCGTGATCGCCCAGGTCGCCGGATCGAGCCGGGTCTCGCGCCGGGAACTGCGGGAGCAGTTGGCCCGTAATCCGCCCATCCGCCGCTCGGACCACGCATTTCTCGAGCGCTACGCGGACGACCTGGTGCTGTATGCGCCGAGCGCGCAGACGAGGGCTGAAGTGTCGTCGGGCTCGCGCCTGCTCGAAGACGGCACGGTGACGGGCACCACCGCGGCGCTGGCTGAAATTCGCCAGGTCGATCTTTCGAGCGGTCGCTTCTTCCGTCCCGACGAGGACGTGGCGGGCGACGCCGTGGCCGTGGTCGGCGCCGACGTCGCCGATGCCCTGTTCCCCACCAGCGATCCCTTGCAGCAGACCCTGCGGCTTGGCGGCCGGCGGTTTACCGTGATCGGCGTCCAGGCCCGCCTGGGCAGCGCCGGTTCCGGGTCGCTCGACAAGTACGTCTGGATTCCCCTGCGTGCCTACGAGCGGGCGTTCGGCGCGCCGCGCACGCTGCAGGTCTTTGCCAAGGCCGCGCCGGGCGACGACGCCGCGTCGGCCGAAGGGCGGGCGCGCGTGTCGATGCGGGCGCGGCGGGCGCTTCGTCCCGGCGCGCCCGACTCCTTCGACGTGCTGACCCCCGATGCGGCGCGCGGCTTCGTGGCCAACCTGTCGCAGCGCATCGGCGCCGCCGCCGGCCCGATCTCGTTGATGGCGCTACTGGCGGCGATCGTGGTGGTGACCAATACCGTGCTGGTGTCGGTGACCCAGCGCACCCGGGAGATTGGCGTGCGCCGCGCCCTCGGCGCCCGCGCCGGCGACATCGTCCGCGAGATTGTCGCCGAGTCGTTGTTGCTGTCGGTCGCGGGCGGCCTGGCCGGCGCGCTCGGGGCGTGGCTGCTGCTGGCAACGCTCGAGTACGCGCTGGCGTTGCCGCTGGTGGTGGCGCCACAGACGCTCGTCATCGCGATCACGGCCGCTGCGGGCAGCGGCATCCTGGCCGCGTGGTATCCGGCCACGCGGGCCGTGGCGCTCGACGTGGTGGCCGCGATCAGGGCCGAGTGAGCCAGCGATGAGTGACAGCCACCGATCGACACCGATTAAACAGCGATTCGCATGAGCCACCGACACTCGACACTGCTTGGCACATTCGCCGAGGCCGCGACCCTGGCGGCTGAGTCGTTGCGCGCCAACAAGGCGCGATCGGGGCTCGCGATTCTCGGTGTGGTGATCGGTATCGTCACCGTGGTGCTGGTGGCATCGACCCTGGTCGGTCTCCGCAACAGCGTGGCGCTGCTGTTCCGCGAGCTCGGTACCGACAACATCTTTGCGTATCACCTGAACGGCGAGCCCTATTCGGCGCCGACCGAGCTCGATGCCAAGCGGCCCCAGCTGAGGGCCGAGTACGCGCGCGAGCTCGAGCGGCTCGGGCCGTCGATCCGCGAGGTCGGCATCCAGCTGATCGTGCCGGCGGTGACGAGCACGCGGGTGATCACGGCGCGGGCCGGCGCCAACGAACTCGACACGGTGCTGATCGAGGGGACGTCGTCGAACTTCTTCGACGTGGTCGGCGCGTCGTTCAGGGAGGGCCGCCCCTTCACGCCCACCGAGGAGCGGGCGCGTGGCCAGGTGGCAGTGGTCGGCGCCAACGTGTCGCGGGCCCTGTTTGGCGCCGACGGCGCGGTTGGCAAGTCGTTCCTGCTCGGCGGCGATCGCTACTTCGTGGTCGGCGAACTGGCGCCGCGGCAGGGCACGTTCTTCGGCGAGAACCGCAACGACAGCGTGGTGGCGATCCCGGTGCCGACGGCGCGGCGCAAGTTCCCCGAGGCCCGCAACATGGTGCTGTACATCCGCGCGGTCCCCGGCTTGCGCGAGCAGGCGCGGCAGGAAGCGGACACCATCCTGCGGCTGGTGCGCAATGTCCCGCTCGGCGCGGAGAGCAACTTCGCCATGAACAGCGCCGATCAGATCATCGCGCAGTTCGACCGCATCGGCCTGCAGATCTTCATTGCCACCATCGCGCTGGCGGCGATCAGCCTGGTGATTGGCGGCATCGGCATCGCCAACGTGATGGTGATCAGCGTCACCGAGCGGACGCGCGAGATCGGCGTGCGGCTGGCGATTGGCGCGCGCCGCTCCGAGGTGCGATGGCAGTTCCTGATCGAAGCGGCGATCCTGAGCGGCACCGGCGGGCTGCTGGGCGTGACCCTGGCGGCGGTGATCGGCGTGCTGGTGGCGCTGGTGGCGCCGACCTTTCCGGCCGCGCCGCCGCTGTGGGCAGTGACGTCGGGCCTGGTGACATCGATCGCGGTGGGGATGATTGCCGGCTACTGGCCAGCCCGCGCCGCCTCGGCGCTCGATCCGGTCGAGGCCTTGCGCCACGAGTAGTCCAGCGCCCGGCCTTGGCTGACCTTATCTCGGAGCCGCTTGATGAATCGGGCGGCCACCGCGGGTTCATAGCCCCCAGCCCGGAACGCATCGCGCCATTGCCGGTCGCTCAGCCGGCCAAGCCAGTTGCTCATCCACGCGACGTCGGCCGGCGAAATCCGATCGTCAACCAGGTCACGGTGCGCGCCCTTATAGGCAAAGTCAACGTGGCCCTGGTTGACGCCCACGATGAACGGGGCCCGTTCGAAGGACTCGATGTGGTTCGTTCGCGGCGCCCACCGTGTGGTGTCGCCGAGGGCCGCGCCGGCGTCGCGGACCGCAGACCACTGCTCGACCAGGTCGCCGACTCGAACCGCTGGAAGCTGTGGAGGCCGGTGTCCTGGTCGTCGAATCGCGCACCGGCGACGCGGAGCAGGGCGCCGCTGGTCGGATGGTCGGGATAATCGCGGGTGTCGGCCACGAGCGAGGTCTCGGTGTGCAGGAACCGGGGTTCGTCGCCGCCGATCGACCGGACCGCCGGCGGGACATCTTGGGATGCTGGCTGACCTTGCTGGGCAATAGCGGTGGCAGCCAGGCCGAACGCCAAGGCCAGCGAGAGGCCCGCGACCACCCAATTGCGCGAGTAACAGGGACGACACCCAGCCATGCCCTCCGCTCTTGCAGATTGCGCGCCAAGCGCCTTACACCCTTCCTACCAGTCGATCGAGGCTTCGTGCTGGCCCGCGAGCGTATCCCTGGCCCGCGGTGTTGATCGTTTCGGCGGTTGGCGCGTCGCTGATGCCGGCGTCGCGGGCCTCGAAGATCGACGTCATGCAGGCGCTGCGAAACGATTAGCTTAGACAGGAGATCAAGAGGTAGGCAACATGACTTACTCCTGATCTCCTGATCTCCTGGTCTCCTGAGTTCCTGTTAAGTCCTGCTACCTGCGCTACGATGACCAGGTCATGACTCGGTTCGAAGCGGCCCTCCTTTATGCCAACCAGGTGCACCACGGGCAGCAGCGCAAGGGCACCGGCATTCCCTACATGGCCCACATCCTCGGGGTGGCGGCGATTGCGCTCGAGTACGGCGCGAGCGAAGACGAGGCGATTGGCGCGCTGCTGCATGACGCGGCGGAGGACGGCGGCGGCGAGGCCCGCCTCGCCGAGATTCGCGCCCGGTTCGGCGATGCGGTCGGCGACATCGTCCTCGGCTGCAGCGACAGCCTGGTCGAACATCCCGAAGACAAGCTGCCGTGGCGCGACCGCAAGGAGGCCTACCTGGCGCACCTGGAGCGCGCCGGCCAGTCGGTGTGCCTGGTCTCGGCGGCCGACAAGCTGCACAACGTGCGGTCGATCGCTTGCGACCTTCGCATGCATGGCGACGAGGTGTGGGAGCGGTTCCAGGGCCAGCGCGAGGGCACGCTCTGGTACTACGATGCCGTGGCCGATGCCCTGAGCCGCCGGTTGCGATCGCCGCTGACGCGCGACCTTCAGCGCGAAGTGGCGGGGTTGCTCGAGCTGGCCGGCAACCCCTGAGTACGGTCAGTGCCGGGGTCATGGCGCCCCGGCGCTCGCCGTCTATTTCACCTGCACCGTTTCCAGGTAGTCAACCAGGGCGTTGATGCGGTGCGTGACCGCGTCGGGGTTGTCGGAGCCGACGGCGGCCAGGAACGTCGGGCCCCATTCCGGCATGTCGCCGCCGCCGTGCCCCTTGACCTTCTGGCGGCCATCAATCACCTGGTACACCATGTCGCGCGGGAACGTGCCGCCGTTGTTCTTGGTGAGCAACGTCAGGTCCGCGGGCTTCGGCCTGAGGTTCGGGGCGAGCGTCCCGGTGCCCTTGGCGTCCTTGCCGTGGCAGGCCACGCAGTACTGGACGAAGTTGTTCGCGCCGGTGATCGCCAGCGAAGCCCTCTGGCCGGCGGGTTCCTGGGCGGTGATGGCCGATTGGGCGTTGAACGCACCAGCCATGATCAGGGTCAGTCCACATCCACAGAGTGTCAGTCGCATGGTCGCTCTCCACCGCGACCCACTGCATGACTGGTGCCAGCGTGTTCGTCCCGTAGATCCGTGGCGCGGCAATCTTGTCCTGGGTAAAAAGCCTCGCCGTGGGAAATACCTCACGGTGCCGCCGCCGGCGGCACCCGGCGTTGGCTGGCCTGTTCGAAGGCGTAGGCCAGCTCAATCAGCCGGGGTTCGCTGCACTGCGCGCCGACGAACCCCACGCCATACGGCGCCGGCTTGGGGTCAAAACCGGCCGGATACGCTCGTTGCGGCGGCCGGGCCAGCCCGCCACCAACCAGTGGCCCGCCGTCGTTCGACACCATGCCGAACGGCACGGCGATGATCGGATACCCGGCGGTCGCGGCGATGCGCGCGCCGGACGAGCCTGGCGTGATGAACGCATCCAGGTTGTGAGCCTGCAACACGCCGTCGATGCCCTGATCCCGGCTCAGGCGCCGGTCCTTCGCGTCATCGGCGTCGAGGCGCGCCTTGTCGGCGACCAGGTCCATCTCGTCCGAGATGTCGAGGCGCGACTGCTGATACTTGATGGCGTTGGCCGTGGCGTGCGCGAGGTTCCAGTGGCGCAGTTCGGTCAGCGTCTTGACGGGTGCCGACGGTCCCAGGCTGGCCAGCCACGCGTTGAAATCGCGCTTCATACCGTACTTGAAGTTGATCGAGCAGTTGGCGTCCTTGCCCCTGGCGTGTTCCGCGCCGGCGCAGAAGTCGAACAGCGGGAAGCTGTCGTTTGCAGCCGTGGCCACGATGCTGGGAATCTCGGCGGGATCGACGATCACCGCACCTTGCTGTCGGAGGACCGCGATCGCGCCGGCCATCACCCTGGCCTGTTCGGCGGTGATGCCGCCGCGCGGCGTGCTCTCGCCCGGCAGCGTCACGCGCGCGATGTAGAACGCGCGCGGCACGCCGATGCGCGCGCCCTTCAGGCCGCCGGCATTGAGGAACTTCGTATAGTCGCGATTCGGCGGCGGTGTGCAGGTGCGGGTCGCCGCGTCGTTCGGATCCGGCGTCACGCCTTCCATGGCGCCGAGCATGATCGCCGCGTCGGCCACCGTCCGCGTCATCGGGCCGGCGGTGTCATGGTCGGCCGTGATCGGAATCACGCCGTGGCGGCTGATGCGGCCGATCGTCGGCCGGATGCCGACCAGCATGTTGGCGTTTGCCGGGCTGATGATCGAGCCGCCGGTATCGGAGCCGACACTGGCGGCCCACAGGTTGGCGGCGGTGCCGATGCCCGAACTCGAGCCGCCGGTTTGCAGCACCGGGCGGCCGTCGCCGGGCTCGGGGCGCGGGTCCGGCCTTGGGTCGTAGGGGTTGAAGGCGAAGCCGCCAACCGCGTTGTAGTTGCCCGGCATTGCCGTTGGGTTGCCGGCGACCCAGTTGGCCAGTTCGGTGAGCCCGGTCTTGGCGATGATGATGGCGCCGGCCGCGGCGAGGTTGCTCGTCAGCGTCGCTTCATAGGGCGGCACGTAGCCGGCAAACGCCAGGGCCCCGCCGGTGGTGGGCATGTGCGTGGTGTGGATGTTGTCCTTCAGGGCCACGGGAATGCCGTGGAGGGGACCACGCAGCCGGCCTTGCGCCCGTTCACGATCCAGGACGTCGGCTTCCTGCAGCGCGTTCGGATTCACCGCCAGTGCCGCGTTCAGCCGATCCTCGTAGAGGGCCAGTCGAATGAGGTACTGCTCCACCAACTGGCGCGAGCTGACCCGTCCCTGGGCCATGGCCGCTTGCATCGCGGGGATCGTCGCTTCAACCACCGAGAAGGGCTGCTGGCCCGAGGGCGTCAGTGCGAAGGCCGACAGGAGCAACACCAGGGTGACAATGGACCGCTTCATGCGGGTATTCTAGTAGCGAACCCGGCGCCCCCATGGACATCACCTTCGACCAGGCCTGCAACCTCGTCCGCAGCGCCCTGCGCGGTTCCGCCCGCCAGGAGATCGTCGCCGATGCGGCCCGCGCCGCCAACCTCGGCGCGGCCTTGCTGCGCCTGCGCGACAGCATGCGCGCCAACGAGTTCAAGGCGGCCCAGGCGCCCGTCTTCCTCGACCGGATGATTCGCACCTACGACGGCCGGACGCGCGCCGAAGGCTTCCACGTCCTCCACGACTGGGACGGCGTGTCGCAGCAGGTCAATCCCGACATCATCCCCATCGACGTGCTGCATTTCCTGGCCGACCAGCGTGGCGCGGAGCCGGCGACCACGATCGAACTGGCCATCCTGCTGGACTATTACTTCGCCCACGTCCTGCAACTGCTGACCCTGCGCATTTGGGACGATGGCGATGCGAACCGCAACCTGGATCTCGTGGACGAGATGCTCGCCGAGTTGCAGGGGCCGAACGGCAGCGGCCAGCAGTTCGCCGCCGACGCGGCCACGTTGTTGCTGATCGGCACGTCGCACTACGAGCTGAACGAGTCGGGCTTTGCCACGTTGCTGGCGAAGACGCGGACGCTCGACGAACGGCACCAGGTGAAGATTGCGCTCGGCCATGCCGCCGCCATGGGGTGTCACCTGCGCTTTGGCTTCGAGGCCCAGTGCGGCCGCGATACCGTCGCGCTGCGCGACGACAACATCGCCGACTACCCGTGGCTGTGCTTCGCGCTGGCGGGGGTGATGCGCGAGTACGACCGCGCCGCGACAGGTGGAGGCAACCTGTTGGGGTTGCCTGTCGCCCTGCTCGAAGAAGCGCTGCTCAACGGACTGACCCCGGACGCTCGTGCCTTCGTGGGGGTCCCGCCCGCCTCGCTCCATGACTCGCAGGGCGACCGCGCCCAGTTTCTCGAGTTGTATACCCGCCACAAGACCGCACTGCTGGCGGCCTTCGAAAAGCATCGTCCGGCCGAGACGGCCTACTCGCCGCTCTCGTTCTTCTTCAACTTCTCCCACAACGTCGTGAAGGGCACCGTGGTTGACGCGCTGCTGTGGGGCGAGGCCTGGGACCTGACGCTGAACGACCTGTTCACGGGCGTGCCGAGACCGGGAGTGGCGGAGGGGGCGCAGCAACTGCTGGCCACGACCCTGATGGGCTACGCGCGGTCGAATCCCGACCGCATTCGCGGGCGGCTGATGCCGGTCATTGTTTACGATCCGCAGAGCGGGCGCCGGGCCTTCACCATCGCGATGGAAAAGCTCGCCCAGCCGTAGCCGTCTCCTGAACTCCTGTTACTTGCTGGCTCGCCACGGCAGCTGACCGGCGGGCGTGGTGATCGTCCCGGTGATTTCGTTGCCGGCGATCTTGCCTTGGTACGTGAATCCGCCGGCGATGAACTCGATGACCTCGCCGCGCAAGGCGCGGGTCGAGATGGCATGCCTGGTGCCATCCACCGTGATCGACCCCTGCACCATCTGGTAGGCCTGGAAGAGTTCGAGCGTGCCATTGGCCATGCGCCACTGGCCCTCGGCCCTGGCCGGCACAATCCATAACAGCACCTCGCACCAGCTGGCGCAGTCGCTTTCGGGTTCGAGCGTCAGCCGTTCATCCGGCTCCCAGCCGTCAATGCCGAAGGTGTTGCCGACAATGCGTGAGCCCGGCGTCATCTCGAGGAACTTCGGGGCCAGCCGGTTCAGGTTGACCGGCAGCAGGAACAGCGCCAGCACGCTGGCCTGCGAGATGTCGGCGGCGTACATGTCACCCTCGACGAACTGCGCCTTGTCGGCGACGCCGGCTTCGGCCGCCAGCTTGCGCGACAGCGCCACCATGTCGGGGTTGTACTCAACGCCAACGCCGCGTGCGCCGAGTTTGGCGGCGGCAATGATGTTGCGGCCGTCGCCCGAGCCCAGGTCCATCACGAAGTCGTTCGGCGTGACCTTGGCCACTTCGAGCATCTTGCTGACCATGGCCGGCGGCGACGGCACCCAGCACACGTCCTTGCCGGCCTGCCCGCTCCTCGGATCGAACGGTTGCTGGGGCTCTTGCGCATGCGTGACGCCGGCAAGGGCGACAACAAGGGTGGCGCAGAGGTACGGCCCCCAGGGCCTGGAACCTGGGGCTTGGGGCTTGAAAGACATGGACATGAGTTAGCTTCCGGCTTTGATTAATCCTGCCATCGTCGCGACCGCACCGTGAAGTGGGATGATGCGGTCGACGGCGGGTTTGCGTGACGGAATATTCTCCAACAGGTTGGCCGCGTACGGGTGGGATTGTGATCCCGGGCGCAGCCGGCCAGGGCAGGCGTGAGGAACAGGGCTGCCTGCAAATGTTGTCTCATGATGTCTGCGCGCAGGACCGCGCCTAGCCGGTCGAGTGTCTGCCTACCCATTGGTCTTGCGGTTTCGACTTATGCCCTACCATCAGGGGCGGGAATCGGCGACAATAAGGCCGTGTTGTTGCCGTTTGTATTGAGGAGGAAGAGAATGACAGCTGTTCGCCGAGTAGTGGTGTGTGTTTGGACGGTGCTGCTGCTGGGGACCCCCCTGGCACACGCGCAGACAACCGGGTCGATTACCGGTACCGTGACCGACGCCAGCGGCGCGGTCCTGCCGGGCGTGACGATCACGCTCAGCGGCGATCGCCTGATTGGCGGGCCGCAGACCCAGGTCAGCGACACCAATGGGACCTATCGCTTTGACCGCCTGGTGCCGGGCACCTACGGCGTGAAGATGGAACTGCAGGGATTCCGCTCGGTCGACCGTCCCGACGTCCGGATCAGCGCCGCGTTCGTGGCGACGATCAACGGCAAGATGGAGGTGGGGTCGCTCAGCGAAACCATCACCGTGACCGGTGAATCGCCCACGGTGGACGTGCGCTCGAACGTGCAGCAGACGGTGATGAACCAGGAGATCCTGGAGGGCATCCCGACCGGACGCGACCCGTGGTCGCTCGCGAAGCTGATCCCCGGCGTTCAGGTGGCGACGTATGACGTCGGCGGCACGCAGTCGATGCAGCAGAGCAGCATGTCGGCGCACGGCTCGAACACCGCGGACGTCAGCTACAACATCGACGGCGCCACGGTGAACTGGCCCGGCGGCGGCGGCGGTGCGACGATGATTTACTACGACCAGGGCATGTTCGAAGAGGTCAACTACATGACCTCGGCGATTCCGGCGGAAACACTGGCCGGCGGCGTCTCGATCAACATGGTGACCAAGGACGGCGGCAACGTGTGGAAGGGCAACGCCCGCTACAACTTCGCCAACGACGACCTGCAGTCCGAGAACTGGGCCGAGACACAGAAGACCAATCCCCTGTTCCTTGGCAACCCGACTCTGAAGACCTACGACTTCAACTTGTCGGGCGGCGGCGCGTTGGTGCAGAACCGACTGTGGGTCAACGGTACCTATCGCAAGTGGGTGGTCAACAAGCTGGTCAGCGCCAGAAACGCCGATGGCTCGCAGGCGCTCGACGACAACGACTTGAAGAACTACTCCGGCAAGATGGTCGGGCAGATGACGCCCAATAACAAACTGTCGGTGTCCTATCTGTGGAACGACAAGATCCGGGGTCACCGGCGAGACGGCAATGAGCGCATCGAGGATGTCGCCTCCGTTGTGCAGAGCAACCCGGTGCAGACGACGCAGGCCAAGTACGCGGGCATCAGGGGCAGCCTGGTGTTCGAGTCGAACTTCAGCGTGATGGACGGCCAGACCAACTATACCTACCAGCCCGACACGGCGCCCGATGCGATTCGCAAGATCGACACGGTGACCACCGAGGTAACGAGGGCCTCGAATCGCCAGGACTACCAGCCCAACTCGCGGACCCAGTTCGACAACATCTTCACCTTCGGCAAGAGCGGCCTGGGCGGCGAGCACCTGGTGAAAGCCGGCGTGCAGTGGAGCCGTTTGTACTACGGTTCTGACTACTCTGTTCGCGGCGATCACCACGTGATCTACAACAACGGCGTGCCGACCTCGATACGCCAGTTCAACTCGCCGGCGTTTTCGGAAAACGTCGCGACCGTCACCGGCTTTTTCATCCAGGACTCCTGGTCGATAAGCCGCCTGACGCTGAACATCGGCGGCCGCTACGACAAGTACGTCGGCAGGCTGCCCGAACAGTCCAGTCCCGGTGGCACCTTTGCCGGCCCCCGTTCAGTGGCCGCGCAGGAAGTGATCAACCAGAGCATCGCCGTCTGGCGTTCCGGCGCGTCGTACGACCTGACCGGGTCGGGTCGCACGGCCGTCAAGGCCAGTTACAGCCGCTACGGCCTGCAGACCGGCATCGACCGTGTGACCAACGTCAACCCGCTGACCATCGGCTCGCGCGACTGCCCGTGGACTGACCCGAACGGCGACGGCAAGGTGCAGGCCTCGGAGATCGGGACCTGCCCGGCGGCATTTAGCGGCGGCACCCAGGTGCAGTACGCGCCTGGCGTCGCCTGGCCGAACTCGGATGAGGCGACCTTCGGCGTCGAGACCCAGCTGCCCGGCGCTGTCCGCGTGGGCGCGATGTTCTACTACCGCACCAACCGGAACCAGATCGGCCAGGTCGATACCCTGAAGCCGGCCTCGGCCTACACCGCGCACACCATCACGGTGCCGAACGGCCCCGGCGGCACGGTGGCGAACCCCAAGCCGACGACGGCGACGGTCTACAACATCTCGCCGGCGGCCAACGCCGTGACGGCCAGCCTCCGCGACAACGTCGACTACCTGGACACCACCTACAAGGGCGTCGAGTTCACCGCTACCAAGCGCTTCTCGCAGAAGTGGCAGATGCAGGCAGGCTTCACCATCGGCAAGAACGAGGGTGGCGTCGCGGCTGGCACCGACCTGAACGACCCGAACAACACGCCGTATCCGACGGGCATCATCGGCAACGATTCCGAGACCGCGCTGCGCCTGTCGGGCAGCTATGAACTCCCTGGCCGCATCAACCTGGCGGGTTCGATGATCGCCAACAACGGCTATCCCTACGTGTCAACATTTTCGTTGACCCGTGCCGCCGCGGCAGCCCAGGGCATTGCCCTGACCCGCGCCAGCCAGACGATTCAGCTGAGCGAGCGCGGCGATGAACGCTACGGCGACGTCACGATGTTCGACATCCGCCTGTCGCGGTCGTTCCGCTTCGGCAGCCGCAGCTTCCAGCCGCAGGTGGACTTCTTCAACATCACCAACTCCGACACCGCGGTCTCCCGCACCGTTGCGGTAGGTGGCAGTTACCTGAACCCGACCGAGATCCTGTCGCCGCGGATCATCCGCGTCGGCTTCTCGCTGAACTTCTAGACACCAACGGGCGCGGTGCTTCGGCATCGCGCCCGTTCTCTGTACCGACAGGGCCACCGAGCACACAGAGGACTCAGAGTGCACTTTGGCCTCGTCTGTCACGGGGTCTTGGCGATACTGCGCAGGTGCCTCCGCCGGTCATCGCCAACCCGATCCTGAATTCGCCGTTCAGCGAGCCGGGACGCCATTTCCTGTTCAACGACGAAGGCATCACCGACCAGATTGCTGACGGCCGGCGTGAGAGCGGCTACTTCCTGCCGATCGCCAGCCCACGCAAGAAGGGCGGCCAGCTCAAGTTCGAAACCCAGTGGACGGCCGACCGCTTTACCTCGGCGCCGCGCATCAACCGCATCCGCGAGCGCGTGCAGTATTGGAACAGCCCGCAGCGTGAAAAGAAGCTGTTCTTCTGCCAGCGCGAGGCGGTTGAGACCGCCATCTACCTGACGGAGATCGCCAGCCACTACGGGGATGCCTGGATCGAGAACGAGCTTCGCAAGGAGCGCCTATTTCACCGGCGCTGACGAACCGTACGAAAAGCTGAAGCGCGCGTTGAAGGCCGAGATCGACGAGGCCGCGTGGGCGACGCTCTACAGCACGGTCAGCCGGCCGTTCGCGCAGCCGGAGACCGGGAAGATTGCCGTCAAAGTGATCAACCACTATGGCGATGAAGTCTTGAAGGTGTTCGAGGTGTAGACGGAACCTGACGGGAGGGAACCTCGGGTCGGGAGGGCACTTCGAGTCGGGAGGGCACTTCGAGTCGGGAGGGCAATACTAGTCGAGACCTTAACGAGGCCCTTTCAGACGGAGAGCGTCGATGTCAGCCAGGTCCTTCTCTCGGCCGGCTGCTTTCTTGTTTTTCAGGTACTCGGCCCGGCCGATGAACGCTACGTCCAGGTCACCCAGCCGTCCGTGTTCTCGACCCTTCCACACTTCGTCCCAGGTCACGCCGTCGATGGCACTCATGACGTGAATCTGAACTGGCGGGACGCCCATTTGGATTACTTTTCTTCCGATGACGACGTCCTGAGGTGTGACTGGAGTGGTCGGGAAACCGAATGCCGTTATGGCAGCCAGTAAGCGCTGGCCGTTGTCTTCAGTAGGGCGGACCAGGAAATCAATATCGCCCGTGTAGCGCGGGGCGCCATGGAAGGCCAGCGCGTACGCACCGACGACAACGAACTCAACGCGGTGGGCGTTCAGTAACGAGCAAAACTCGCTGAAGTCTGGGTCCAGGTCCACGCCACTGTCTCCGGAGAAACTCGACCGCTGCCAGCCGTTCTTCTCGAGTGCGGCTGAGCCAGTAAGGCAGATCGTCGTCGCCCTGTTTGTCGAGCGTGGTCACCGTCATGACGGTGCGATCCATCTTGAAATCCACGGTCACATTCTAGCCGCAATCCTCCCCCACGAGGCGAGGCCGAGCCCCACCTCACCCCCCGAACGCCTGCCGCCAGGCGCCGATGGCCTCCTGGGAGCCGACGATGGCGAACAGGAGGAGGATGGCGACCAGCAGCAGGTTGGTGTACCAGGCGTTGTGCGGAACCGCCTCGGTCCACTTCACCTTGTTGTTCAGGTAGAGCAGCGTCGCTGCCAGGAACGGGACGAACAGGCTGCCGACGATGGTGTAGAGCACGATGATCGCGATCGGCTGGCCGGTGAACGCGAACGGCAGCGGCACCAGCGTGATGAACGCCAGTGCGAGCCGGTAGGGCGTGCTCGTGACCTTCACGACCTCGAGGCGGTCGGCCGGTGACATCTTCTTGAGGATGCCGTAGAAGTCGGCATAGAGATACGGCACGCTCTGCCAGACGCCCAGCAGCGATGCGAACACCGCGGCCCAGAAGCCGGCCGAGAACGCGACGCGGCCGAAGGTGCCCAGCAACTCGCCGAGCGCCGCGGCCATGCGCGGCACGGCTTCGTTGTTGCGGAGGGCGACGCCCGGCTCATGCAGCGCATCGCTGGCAATCAGCATGATCGAGATGCCGAACAGCGCCGTGAAGATGTAGGCGACGGCGATGTCGCCGCGGACGTAGCCGAGGAAGCCGGCGCCGCGCATCTTCTCTTCGCGCATCCAGTAGTTGTAGGAGAGCATCGTGATCGAGCCGCCGACGCCGCCGATCAGCGACAGCACGTAGGTGCCGCTGCCCATGGGAATGCTCGGGATCAGCAGACCCTGCACCGCGGGCACCGGATCGCCCAGGGTCAGGGCGGCACAGATCAGGATGGTAAAGGCCATCACGCCGACCAGCAGCTTCATCATCTTCTCGAAGTTGCCGTAGCCGCCCAGCCAGACAAACGCGAACCCGATGAGGCTGTGCGCGACCGCACCCCACGATTGGGGAATGGCGCCACCGGTGAGATTGGTGATGCCCACGCCGGTGGCGTTGGTGAGCGCCGCGCTCACGAACACCGTCCAGATGACCAGGTAGGTCGCGAAGAACCACTTCACCCAGGCGGGCAGGTGGTCAGCCCAGCCCTCGAGCGCGGTCGTGCCGGTGGCCAGCTGCCAGCGGGCAATGCCCTCGCTCAGCACGAACTTGAAGAAGGCACCGGCGACGATGGCCCAGAGCAGCACATAGCCGTAGCGCGCGCCGCCGACCGTAGCCGACACGACGTCGCCCGAGCCGATGCCGGTGGCGGCGACGACCAGCCCGGGGCCGGCCAGTTTGAGAAAGCTGAAGGACTGCGGCTTTGACGGATCAGACACGCCGAGGATTATGGCCTATTCGTCGCGTTCGGGCCGAGTCGTTCTTGTCTTCTTGATTTGCGCGTGGTGCTTCTTGCCGGCGAGCCGGCGCTCCTTGGCGGCCCTGGTCAGCGCCGTGGGGGTGCGCTTCTTGGGCGGCACCGAGGCGCGCTGGATCAGATCGATCAGGCGTTCGCGCGCCGCCTCGCGGTTGCGGGCCTGGGTGCGGTGCTCGCGGCTGTCGATCATGAGCACGCCGTCGGTCAGCGCCTTCCGTCCGGCCAGCGCCTTGAGGCGCGACTTCATGTCGTCGGGGAGGGAGGAGGCATCGATGTCGAACCGCAGCTCGACCGCGGTCGCCACCTTGTTGACGTTCTGGCCGCCCGGTCCGGAGGCCCGGACGACCCGCTCGTCTACGTCAAGTGGGATCCTGAGGGGAGATGTGAAAAGCGTCGCCATGCCCGATTGTAGCCACAGAGGCACAGGGACTCGGAGAACTCTTTGGGACAGACAAGAAGCCCGCAGTCGTGGGTTTCTTGAATTTCAAAAGTAAGTGACTCCGTGTCTCTGTGCCTCTGTGGCCGACGGTTCCGGCGCTACCGATGCTTGATGAACGTCCCGTTCTTGAGCTCGGCATAGGCCTGCTGCAGTTCCGATCGTTCGTTCATCACAATCGGTCCGTACCACGCGACCGGTTCCTGCAGCGGCCGCCCCGAGACCAGCAGGAAGCGTACGCCTTCGTCGCCGGCCGTCACCGTGATCTCGTCGCCGCTGTCGAACACCACCAGCGAGCGGTTGCCCAGCCTCGACGGCGTGGCCTCGTCCGAGACGCCCACCAGCTCGGTCTGCACCGGCAGCGGCTGCGAGGCGTCGCGGAACGAACCGCTGCCTGCAAACACGTACGCGAACGCATGCCGCGAGTTCTCGACCGCCAACCGCTTGGTCTTGTTGGGCGCGACCGAGATGTCGAGGTAGCGCGGATCGGCGGCCACGCCCTCCACCGGCCCCTGCTTGCCCCAGAAGTCTCCGACCACCACCCTCACATGCGTCCCGTCATCGTCGGTGACCTCGGGAATGTCGTTCGCCTGGATGTCCTGGTAGCGCGGCGCGGTCATCTTGAGCGCGCGCGGCAGGTTGGCCCACAACTGGAAGCCGTGCATGCGGCCCTGGGCGTCTCCCTGCGGCATCTCCTGGTGCATGATGCCGCTGCCGGCGGTCATCCACTGCACGTCGCCGGCGCCAAGGGAGCCGCGATTACCGAGGCTGTCGCCGTGCGCGACGGTGCCCGCCAGCACGTAGGTGATGGTCTCGATGCCGCGGTGCGGATGCCACGGGAAACCCGCGAGGTAATCATCGGGCCGTTCGTTGCGAAAGTCGTCGAACAACAGGAACGGATCAAACTCGTTGGTGTCGCCAAAACCGAAGCCGCGATGCAGCCTCACGCCGGCGCCTTCCATGTGGGGAGTGGCCGCGACGACACGCTTAACGGGACGAATCGACATTGGGAAGACTCCGGGCCCGGGAGGTCCACTCGGGTGGGACCTCGACATACGAGCCGTCTAAATCTTCGATGCGGCCGCAGCCCAGGAGTTTCATGGTCCGCACGACGTCGGCGCGCAGGATGTCGATGGCGCGGGTGACGCCGGCCTCGCCGGCCGCCGCCAGGCCATAGGCATAGGCCCGGCCCACCAGCACCGCGCGCGCGCCCATGCACAGGGCCTTGACGATGTCGCTGCCGCGACGGATGCCGCCGTCGAGCAGGATCTCGGTCTGGCCGTGGACCGCCTGCACCACCTCGGGCAGCACGCGGATGGTCGGCGAGACGCCGTCGAGCTGGCGCGCGCCGTGGTTCGAGACCACGATCGCGGCCGCGCCCTCGGCAACCGCTCGCCGGGCATCATCGGCCGTGTGCACGCCCTTGGCGATGATCGGGCCACCCCACGCTTCGCGGATCCACTTGAAGTCGGTCCACGACGTCATCGATTGCTCGAGCGCGGCGCCGACATCGGCGTAGCCCATGGGCGCGTTGTTGATGACGATGTTCGGAAAGTTCATCAGGCCGCCGTCGTTGAAGAACCGGTAGAGCCATCCGGGCCGCACCAGCATCTGGCCGAGGTGCGGCACCGTTGAGAGGTTGCGCGCGAGCAGTTGCTTGACGCCGTTGCGCGCGTCCCGCTCGCGCATGCCGGCCACGGGGGTGTCGATGGTGACGACCAGCGCCTTGAAGCCGGCCGCCTTGGCGCGGGCGATGGCGCCAAGGGCGACCTCGCGGCCGCCGACGAGATACAGCTGGTACCAGGCCGTGCCCGTCGTGGCCGCCTTGACGTCCTCCATGCGGCAGCCCGACAGCGTGGAGAGGGTGTAGATGGTGCCCGCGCCGCCCGCCGCGCTGGCCGCCTGTTCCTCGCCCCGCGGATAGAACATGCGGCTGCTGCCGACCGGCGCCAGGACGAACGGCACGTCGATGGTGGTGCCGAGCACGGTCGCCTTGAGATCGCAGGTCGCGGTCGCCACCGCCGAGCGTGGCCGGAACATCACGTCTTCGTAGGCGCGGCAGTTCTCGCGCAGCGTCCACTCGCGTTCGGCGCCGCCGTCGATGTAATCGAACGCCATGCGCGGCAAACGCAACATGGCGCGGTGACGAAGGTCGGCGATGGTGACGGCGTTGGCCACGGATGACATCGGCGCCGATTGTATCCTCAGGCCACCGGTTTAACACCGATTAGGCACAGGTCCAGGCCGGCTGCTGACACCGTTCGCTGGCGGCGCTACCCGCCGGGCGGAAGCCTGGCGCCAGCGCACGCGCCTCGGTGACTACGCGGTGTCCCATCGGTGGCTGTCTTTCGCCGGTGGCCTATACTGCGTTCATGAGTCGAGCAATTCGAGCATGCGTGGGGGTGGCTCTCGTCATTGGTGGCGTCGCGTTGTCTGCGGCGCCGTCGCCCGTTGTGATCAAGGTCCGCGAGTGGCGGCAGACGCGCGAACGGCAGATCGTGGCCGAGCTGATGCAGTTAGTGTCGCTGCCCAACATCGCGACCAACAAGGCCGACATCCTCACGAACGCTGATGCGCTCACCGGCATGTTCGAGCAGCGGGGCTTCACCGTGGCCCGCGTCCAGACGCCGGGTTCACCCGTGCTCATTGCCAGGCGCGAGGCGGTGAATGCCGTGGGCACGCTGACGTTCTACATGCACTACGACGGCCAGCCGACGGAGGCGAAGGACTGGACGATTGGCCAGCCGTTCGTCCCGGTGGCCATGCTCGGGCAGACCCGGTTCGATCTTGCGACCACGACAGCGGCCCTCGATCCCGATCTGCGCATCTACGGCCGGGCCGTGGCCGACGACAAGGGCCCGATCGTGGCGTTCCTGGCGGCCATGGATGGATTGCGCGAAACCAGGGCGGTGGTGCCGTGGAGCCTGCGCGTGGTACTCGACGGCGAGGAGGAAGCGGGTTCGCCCAACTTCACCGCGGCCATGACCGCCAACGCCGCCGCCGTTCGCGGCGACCTTGCGGTGATCGTGGACAGTCCGCGCCATCCCAGTGGCCTGCCGACGGTGTTCTACGGTTCGCGCGGCGTGACCGGCGCGGAGATCACGATTTACGGCGCCACCGGCGACCTGCACAGCGGCAACTACGGCAACTTCGTCCCCGATCCCGCGATGGCGCTGGCCAAGCTGATCGCCTCGATGAAGGACGAGTCCGGCACCGTCACGATCAAGGGGTTCTATGACGGGGTCGTGCCGCTCACGGCCAGCGAACGCCGCGCCATCGACGAGATTCCGAACGTGGACCAGAAGCTGCTGGAGCAGTTTGGGCTCGCCCGGCCGGAGCATCCCGAGAGCCGCATCGAGTTGCAGCACAACCGGCCCACGCTCACCGTGGCCGGGTTGCAGTCCGGTACCGTCGGCGCCAACGCGCGCAACGCCGTGTCTGGCACCGCCACCGGGCGCGTCGAAATGCGCCTGGTCAATGGACTAAATGAGACGACGCAGTATGAACGGCTGGTGGCCCACGTCCGCGAGCAGGGCTACGTCATCGTCGATGGCCCGCCCGATGCCGCGACTCGCCGCACCCAGCCGAAGATCGCGCGAATCACGCAAGGCAGCAGCGGCTTTCCAATCGGCAAGGGCAACATGGACGACCCGGCCACGGCGATGGCGGCCACCGCCATTCGCGCCCTCGACCAGCGCCTGGTGCAGATGCCGACCATCGGCGGCAGCCTGCCGTTTTCGACCTTCGACGAGGACCTGGCGTTGCCGACGATGGGACTGGCGGTGGTGAACTTCGACAACAACCAGCACGCCGTGAACGAGAACCTGCGCGTGGGCCACCTCTGGGAGGCCATCGATATCTTCGCGGCGCTGGTGACGATGCGGAAGTAGCGGCGGGTCTTCAGGCCCGCCTAGTGCGTGGCGAACGCCGCGAGGGTGTGGCTGATGACGTTCACGGCCTTCCAGTATTCATCGAGCGGCAAGTGCTCGTTCGGCGTGTGATCGAGGGCGCTGTCGCCTGGCCCGTAGGCAACGATCGGGCATTGCCAGACCGGCGCCACCACGTTCATGTCACTGGTGCCGGTTTTCAAGACGAATCCCAGTTGCGCGGCCGGGTCTTCGGTCTTCACGCCGGCCAGGAAGCTGCGGACCAGCGGGTTGTTGCGGTCGCCGCGCCAGGCGCGTTCCTGGCCCTTGAAACGGAAGTCGACGGTTGTCCGGCCGGCGACATTCTCCGCGGCCCAGGCGCGCAGCTCGGTCATGAAGGCGTCTGCGTCGAAGCCCACGGGCAGCCGCCACGCGAACTGCGCATCGACCAGGTCGTGCATCGCTTCGTTGGTGGAGGTGATGAACCGGCGCAGGCTGGGACTCAACTGCTCGAAGGCCTTGTCCTTGCCGGCGTTGTAGGCCGCGGCATGGGCCGTAACCCAGTTCCACAGGTCGACTACAACTGACGCCACGCTGGCGTCGGGACCGGCGGTGTGCGCCATCGGCTGGCCGGCGGTCAGGTCGAGCAGCAGTCGCCCCTTGTAGCCCAGCGTGACGCGGTTCCAGTGGCTGGGTTCGCCGATGATGCAGGCCGTGGGAATGGGTTCGGCCGCGCCGTTGAAGCGCGACGCGATGAACCGGGCGCCCTTGCTGGTGGCGGCCTCTTCTTCGACCGCGCCGACCACGACCACGCGCAGGTTGGCGGCGCGCGCGTTGGCGGCGCCGAAGATGGCGGCGCCGGCCACGAAGCTGGCGAGTGGCCCCTTGGCGTCGACGCTGCCGCGGCCGAACAGGCGCTCGCCATCGGCCGACGGCTCGATTCGCACCGGGATCTTGCCCGGCACGGTGTCGATGTGGCCGAGCAGCACGATCGTGCGAGCGGCGGAGGGATCGCCCAGCTCGCCCACGGCATTGCCGGCATCATCCACGAACGCGCGCTCGTAACCGTTCGCGCGCATCTGCCCGACCAGCCACGCCGACGCCGGCGCCTCGTGCCTCGACAGCGACGGAATCTCGACGAGCCCGCGAATCAGCTGGATGGCGGCCGAGCGGTCCATCAGGCCTTGAGCTCCTTGATCGCCCTGGCGATCGCCTGGACGCCGAGGTCGATCTCGGCCTCGCTGATCACCAGCGGCGGCAACAGCCGCAAGACCGTGGGTCCGGCCGGCAGGGCGATGACCCCGTGCTTCAGCATCAAACTCTTGAGCACCGGTGCGACCTTGGTTCGCAACTCGACGGCAATCATCAGGCCGAGGCCCCGGATGTCGCGGACCGCCGGGGCGCCCTCGAGCACGCTGCGCAGGGTGTTGCGCATGTGCGCGCCGAGCACGGCGCTGCGTGTGATCAGCCCCTCATCCTGGTAGGCCTGGATGGCGGCGAGCCCGGCCGCGCACGCAATCGGCGAGCCGCCGAAGGTGCTGCCGTGCGCGCCCAGCGTCAGGACGTCGCGAATGGCTTTGGTGTAGGCAAACGCGCCCATGGGGAAGCCGCCGCCCAGGCCCTTGGCCAGGCACATGATGTCGGGCTCGATACCGGCATGCTCGACCGCGAACCACTTGCCGGTGCGGCCAAAGCCGGTCTGGATTTCATCGACAATCAGCAGCGCGCCGCGCTCGCGGCACAGGCGCTGGGCCGACTGCAGGAAGTCGGGCGTGCCGACGTTGACGCCGCTTTCCCCCTGCACGACTTCGAGGATGACTGCCGCCGTCTGGTCGGTAATCGCCTGCTCGAGCGCCGCGGCATCGTTGAACTGCACGTGCGTGGTCTCGAGCAGCGGCAGGAAGCCGTCGCGGTACTTCGGCTCCCACGTCACCGAGAGCGCCCCGATGGTGCGGCCATGAAAGCCCTTGGTGGTGGCGACAAACCCCGGCCGCTTGGTGAACAGCCGCGCGAACTTCAGCGCCCCGTCCACCGCCTCGGCGCCGCTGTTGGCCAGGAACAGATGGGGGAGGTGCGTCGGCAGCACGTCCACCAGCGCTTGCGCCAACTCCGCGCGGACATCGTTGTAGAGAAAGTTCGGGCACAGCGTCAGCGTCTCGGCCTGGCGGCTGATCGCCTCGACCACCCGGGGATGGCAGTGGCCCAGCATGGCCACACCCTGCGCCGAGCCCAGGTCGAGATACTTCTTGCCCTGCTCGTCGAAGACCCACGAGCCTTCGCCACGGGTGATGACCACCTCGCCGCGACGGGCAGTCGTGCCTCCGAGAATGCGTTCTTCAACCTCCGCGTGGTTCATGAGATGTGGGTGCCAGCGCCGGCCAGGGCGCGCGAGATGGGTTCATCCACACGGCCGTCAGCGAAAATCACCGTGCCGACGCCTTCGGCGATGGCCTCGACCGCGCCCATCACCTTTTTCTTCATGCGCCCTTCGGCGAACTCCATGAACTGGTCGGCCCTGGCCTTGGGGATCTCCGGGATCAGCGTGGATTCGTCGGGGAACTTCCTCAACAAGCCGACTTGATCGGTCAGGATCACCAGCGCCTCGGCGTGAAAGGCGCCGGCCACCATCGCCGCGGCGCGGTCGCCATCGACGTTGATGGCTTCTCCGGCGGTGGACGAACCGGGTGGCGTCAGGACCGGGAAGTAGCCGGCGGCGATCAGCGTCTTCAGCAACGCGGCGTTGACCTTCTCGACCGTGCCGGTCCAGTCGTCGCGCAGGACCATCCGGCGGCCGTCGACGCGGATGCGCAACGTGTCCTTGCGGGTGCCCTCGAAGATCCGGCCATCGAGTCCCGACAGGCCGACGGCGTTCACGCCCTGCTGCTGCAGCTTCTCGACCCACATCTTGTTCAACTGGCCGCAGTAGACCATCTCGAAGATCTCGAGGGTGCGGCGATCGGTGCGACGGCTCACGTGGCCGGTCTCGCTGGTGACGAACTGCGCCGGATGCCCGAGCGCCTCGGCGACGGCGTTGGTGGTCTGCGCACCGCCGTGCACCAGCAGCAGTTCCGTGCCCGTGGCGCGCAGCGCCACGATGTCGGCCACCACGGCGTCGATGTTCAGGGAAGTACCGCCGCCTACCTTGACTACGATCATGGAAATCTCAGATTGGGTGAAGGCCGGGGAAATCAAGGCCGAGGGTTTCGTCCCAACCCATCATGATGTTCGCGCACTGCATGGCCGTGCCCGCCGCGCCCTTCATCAGGTTGTCGATCGCGCACAGCGCGACGACTCGCCCGGTCGACGCATCCATCTCGAACCCGACGTCGGCGTAGTTGCTGCCCGAAAGGATCTTCGGTTCGGGATAGCGGTAGAGGCCGGTGCGTTCCTTGACGATGCGGACGAAAGGTTCGTGGTGGTAGGCCTCGCGATAGGCCTTCCACACGTCCTTCTCTGCCGTGCCGGGCTTCACGAACACGTGCGCCGTGGCCAGCACGCCGCGAACGTTGCCGACGGCGGTGGCGCTCAGGTGCACGTCGGTGACGACATCTGTCAGCTTCAGGGCCTGCAGCACCTCGGCGGTGTGGCGGTGCCCGGTAGGCGCGAAGCTGCGCATCACGCCCGATCGCTCGGGATGGTGCGTCGAATCGGCCGAGGCCGCGCCGCCCTCGCTGCTGCCCACCTTGACTTCGCAGATGATCCCGCGCGCCGTGTCGATCAGGCCCGCCGCCGCCAGCGGCCACACCGCCAGCGTCGTCGCCGTCGCGTTGCAGCCGACGCCGCTGACGTAGTGCGCGGCCTTCAGTTCGGCGCGGTGGAGCTCCGGCAGGCCGTAGACGAACTTCCCGAGCCACTCCGGACTGGTGTGCGGCTGGCCGTACCACTTGTCGTAGCCGGTCGCGTCGCGCAGCCGGAAGTCGGCGCTGAGGTCGATGATGCGATCGGCGAGCGTCGACAGCTGAGCGATGCGGCTCATCGCGCTGCCGTGCGGCAGGCCAAGAAACAACAGGTCGCACTTCTCGACCGCCTCGGACCGCACGAACTTGAGCTGCGTGCGCTTCCTCAGGTTCGCGTGCGTGAAGTGGACGAACTGGCCGTCCAGCCGTTCGCTGGTGACCTGCTGCACCTCGAGATGCGGATGCCCGAGCGCGAGCCGCAGCAGTTCGCCGCCGGTGTAACCCGACGCGCCAATGATGGAAACGGTCAGCGGTGTAGCCACGATTCAGGCGGAAGCGCCGTCCGCGAGGGAAATGGAGGCTAGGTGTGGCCCGTCATCCTTCCACCCGTTGGCCTCGTTCCAGCCGTTCTTGGCCACATCCAGGCAGAAGTCCACCATGCGTTCCGGGATGTTCACGTTGGTCGGCGCGATGCTGTTGCGGAACTCCATGGTGTAGTTCACTTCGTTCACCAGCAGGCCACGATCCGGATCTTCGAACAGGTCGAGCGCCACCACGCCGCCGCCGCACGCCTTGGCCGCGCGGGTGCAGATGTCGGCGAGCTCCGGCGTGATCGGGCAGTTGCTGGACGAGCCGCCGCGCGCGGTGTTGGTGATCCAGTTGGGCGAGGTGCGGTAGATGGCGCAGATCGTTTCCGGCCCGACCTGGAACGCGCGGATGTCGCGGCCCGGCTTCTGGATGTACTCCTGGATATAAAAGATGCTGTGGTGATAGCTGCCGAGCGTTTCCTTGTGCTCGAGAATCGTCTCGGCGGCGTCGCGGTCGTTGACCTTGCTCAGCAGGCGGCCCCACGAGCCCACGGTGGGCTTCAGCACCACCGGATAGCCGAGCCGCTCGATCGCCGCGATCGCGCTCTCGGCCGTGTAGGCCACCAGCGCCTTGGGCTGCGGCACGCCGGCGGCGGCCAGCGCGCTGGTCGTCATCAGCTTGTTGCCGCAAATGTCGGCGCAGAGCGCGGTGTTCACCGTCTTTACACCCTGGTCGTTCAGGATCTTCAGGCTGTACAGCGCACGGCTGTGGTTGATGCAGCGTTCGACGATGACGTCGTAGTCGGTGAATGGGTGGTGGTCGACGTCGGTGATGTCGAAGATCAGCTTCTGATCGTCGATCAGGTCGAGCGCGACCCCGCGCTTCTCGAACGCCTCGAACAGCAGCTTCTCCTCGACGCGGACCCGGCTGTAGAGCACCCCCACCTTGAGGTTGGCGTGGCTACTCACCCCAGTCCTCTTCCTCCTGGGGCGCCAGCGCCAGGGTGATCGGCTCGAGCGCCGTGATCTCGAGTTCCGCGCCGCAGCCGGGGCATTGGGTGATCTCGTTCTGCATCACCTTGGTCAGCGTGACGTCAGCAAAACACTCGGGGCACTGCGCCGTGCCGGTGGCGGTTGGGAGGGCCATCGCGTCGGAATCCTGGAAAGGGTTGCGGGTTAATCGTTGTGGTGCAGTTCGTACTCGCGCTGCACGCGGGCGTTATAGCTCGCCTGCTTCTGATCGCGCTGCTTGGCCGCGCCGAGCGCCAGGGCGTGCGTCGTCTCGGACTTGACCGCGGGAATCGAGATCAGCTTGTCGAGCTCGGTGCTCTGGCAGGCCGGGCACGACGGCGCCGCGGTGTTCGGGCGGACCAGGGTTTCAAATTCTGTTCCGCACTGCTTGCAGGCGTATTCGAAGATCGGCATTATTTCGCCCTCCCCATGAAGCCGGCGGCCAACAACCGAACCTTGAAGGCGGCGCCGCGGCCGACGATGTACAACGTTTTCTTGTCGGCGCCGGCAAACGCGATGTTCTGGCCCTGCAGCGACAGCGGAATCGTGCCCAGCAGCTCGCCGTTGGGGCTGAACACGTGCACGCCGCCGATCGAGACCGAATAGACGCGGCCCTCGTTGTCGATGGCCAGTCCGTCGGCGCCGCTGTTGAAGGCGCCGGTGGCCGCCTTGTTCACGGTCGGGTACTTCGCGAAGTTGCGGCGGTTGCCCACCGAGCCGTCCGGCTTGATGTCGAACGCCAGCAGGTATTCGCCCGCGGTGTCGTTCACGTACAGCGTCTTCTCGTCTGGGCTCAGCTGAATGCCGTTCGGCCGGGCAATGCCTTCGGCGATGCGCATCGACTTGCCGCCCGCCGGCACGTAGTACACCGCCGGTGTCAGCGGCGGAGGCGGCTGGCCCGGCGCGGCGTTCGGCCCGGGTTCCGAAAAATAGACGCCGCCCTTCTTGTCGACGACCAGGTCGTTGGGCCGGCCGTACGGCTTGCCATCGAAGTTGTCCGACAGCGTGGCTTCCTGGCCCTTCGGATAGATCACGCCGAGCACTGCCTTGCCAGGCGTGGTCTGGACCGAGATGAGGCGGCCCTTGCTGTCGAACGCCAGGCCGTTCGAGCCGTTGGTGTTCTCGAGAAAGGTCGTGATGTTGTTGTCCTGGTCGATCTTGGTGATGCGGTTGGCCTGTGTCTCGGTGAACAGGAAGCTGCCATCGGCCATGCCGATCGGGCCCTCGGTGCCGGTAAAGCCGCTCTTGATGACCTCGACCTTGGTGCCGGCCGCGATCACGCCGGGGATCGCCGTGGCAGTGGTCTCGGCGACGACCGGCGGCGGGGCTTGCGCCTGCACGGGGGCGGCGATCAGCGCGGAGAAAAGGGCAGCAGTCAGTGCGCGCATTCGGGTACCTCGGAAGGACAATCTTATCCCGGGAACGTGTATTATCTCCTGCTCAAGGGGAGGCATCCGAATGGGACGTGTTTTACGAGTGGGTCTGCTGGTCGCGGCTGGAGTGATGGCGGTTGGTGCAATGGGCGGCGGTTTCTACGCGCAGGCCCCCGCGCCGTGGACGGCGGCCACGCCGACCAACGATGCGCCAGATCCCTACAACACGATCGAAGGCTGGGCGAAGATGCCGGCGGGCCGCACCTGGGGCTCGACGAGCGCCGTTGACATCGACAAGGACGGCCGCAGCATCTGGGTGGCCGAGCGCTGCGCCGCCAATTCGTGCTGGGACCGCGCCAGCGGCGTGATGTCGCCGCTCAACACCGTGTTCAAGTTCGATTCCAATGGCAACGTGGTGACGAGTTTCGGCCAGGGGATGTTCGTCTTCCCGCACGGCATGCACGTTGACCGTGACGGCAACATCTGGGTGACCGACGGCCAGAGCAACCTGCCGGCGCGCGCCCCGGGTGCGGCGGCCGACGCGCCCATGCCCGCCATGCCCGCGAAGGTCGTGGGGCATCAGGTGATCAAGTTCAGCCCCGAGGGCAAGGTGCTGTTGACGCTCGGCAAGCCCGGCGGCAACGTCCCTGGCCAGCCGGCGGACCCGGCCTCGTTCTACCAGCCGAACGACGTGATCACCTACCCGAACGGCGACATCCTGGTCGCCGAAGGCCACGGCAACGCGCCCCCGGCCACCGCGCGGCTGATCCGGTTCGATCGCAACGGCAAGTTCCTCCGCGAATTCGGCAAGATGGGCACCGGCCTCGAGGGCGAGTTCATGCAGCCCCACGGCCTGGCGTTCGATTCGAAGGGCCGCCTGTTCGTCGCCGACCGATCCAATAACCGCATCCAGATTCTCGACCCCGAGACCTTCAAGACGCTCGACACCTGGTACCAGTTCAGCCGCCTGAGCGGCATCTTCATCAAGGACGACATCATCTACGGCGCCGACTCGGAATCCGGTTCCGTCAGCCCGCCGCACTACGCGTGGAAACGCGGCATCCGCATCGGCAACGTCAGCGACGGCAAGATCACCGGGTTCATTCCCGATCCGTCGCACATCGGCCTGACCTACGAGATGGTTGACGGCAAGGTGGTGGCGACGATGGAGGGGGGCGGCAAGCCGCCCGGCGGCACGCTTGCGGCCGAAGGCGTGGCGGTGGACGCGGCCGGCCACATCTACGGCGCCGAAGTCGGGCCGCGCAAGCTCCAGAAATACGTGAAGAAGTAGGCGTACGGAGGGCCGGGACTTTCGTCCCGGCCTTTCTCAGTCCCGGCCTTTCTTCCGGCGGATGAGGCACGTGCTCGTGGCGAAGGCGTAGAGCTTCCCGCCCGCATCTTCGATCCGTCCTTCGGCCAGTGCCGTGGTCCGGCCGGCATGCACGATGGTGCCGATGCCGCGAACCAATCCCGTGGCGTGGGTCAGCGGTCTCAGGAAATTAATCTTCAGTTCCAGCGTCGTGTAGGCATCGCCGGCCTCGAGCGTGCTGTGGACGGCGCAACCCATCGCCGAATCGAGCAGGGTGGCGCCAAAGCCGCCGTGGACGGTGCCGAGCGGGTTGTAGTGGAACTCGCCCGGGGTCGACTCGAATACGGTCCTGCCGTTCGCGACCTCGACGAGCCGGATGTCCATCAGGTGGGCCATCGGCGGCTGCGGCAGTTGACCGCCAATGACCTGTCGCAACACGTCGAGCCCCGAGAGAGTCGCCATTCGCTCCGACCGTGGCGTGGGGTCGTCCCACCTATGCGTCCGCTCGCGTTTCATGCCGGGATCTTACATTGCCACAGAGGACACCGAGGACTCAGAGCCAATACTTTGAAATTCCGGCACATGGTGGCTTTCGCGCATCGGCATTTTGAAGAGCCTTCTCGGTGTCCTTTGTGTCCTCGGTGGCCTATTTGATCTGGATGGCCCAGCCGGCGCCCATCTTCAAGCCTGGCACGTAGCTGCCGCCTCCCACCCGGAACTCGGTGAAGAAGCCGTGGTCGTGCGCGAACCCGAACAGGTAGCTGCCGCCGGCGTGCACCTCGCGCGGCGCGCCGTCGTCGATGCCGGTGTAGTTCACGATGATGATGGTGGGGCCGCCGCCCTGGATCAGCGACCATCCCGACTGGCCGAGCGGGAACTTCGCGATCAGGTCGATGTTGACGGTGCCCAACCGGAGGTTCTCGCCAAACCCGCCATCGATGCCCGGGCGCAGCCGGAAGCGGCCGCCGAGGTTCGACGATTCCCAAGACACGCCGCCATAGGCCTGCGTGGGGTCGATCGAGACCCCGCCGTTGAAGCCTATTGAGGACTGTGCCTGCGCCGGCGCGGCGGTGCAGGCGGCGAAACACACCGCAAAGGCGGCGGCGAGCACAAAGCGCTGTCCACTCGTGGTGACCATTCGGTGTCCTTTACCGGCGTCCTCTCAAATGTTGTACCGCCGCTTCCTCGATGAGCATCGCCGCCCGCGCGGGGCCATCGTCATCCTTCATGCGGGCGGCCACGGCGGCCGCTCGCGTGCGCATCCCGGGGGCGGCCAGGACCTCCTTGATGCGGCCCGCCAGCTTGGCCGCCGTCAGCGTTCGATGGGGGGCCGCGGCAGGCGCCACGCCCAGGCGCTGCAACTCGTGGGCCCAGCCCGACTGATCGCAGACGTGCGGGACGCACACCGACGGGACGCCGGCCGCAAGCGTCGTGTGGGTGGTGCCGGCGCCGCAGTGGTGCACGACCGCGGCGCATCGCGGAAAGACCTGCGCGTGAGGGCACCGCCCGACAATCAGGTGGCGGTCGCCCCGTTCCGGCGGCACTTCGGCCTGGATGATGGCGCGACAGCCGGCCAGCCGCGCGGCCTCTTTCATCAAGGCCACCGAATCGGTGAGGTACGACGTGCTGACCGGCATCAGGCTGCCGAAGCCCATGAAGACGGGCGGCTCGCCGGCGTCCAGGAACTCATCCAGTTCAGGGGCCAGGGGCTCGTGCCTGGTCGAGGGCAGCGCCAGAAAGCCGCAGACCCGATTCCACCGGGGCCAGTCCGGCGGCTCGGCGCAAATCGCCGGGCTCACCGCAATCAGGTTCAGCAGGTGCGATGTCCAGCCGTCGAGCAGCAGGTCGTTGACCGGCGCCACGCCCACGCGCCGGCGGAAGCGGTTGACCGGCCCACGCATGGCGAGGTTCAGCGCCAATCGCGCCACCGACCAGCCGAGCGCGTTGCCGATCTCGCCCAGCCGCGGCAATCCCTCCGGACGAATGTGCCGCGACGGCACCAGCGAGTGGGCGAACGTGACACTCACCGCCGGCTTGCCGGCCAGTTCGGCGGCCGCGCGCGATTGGTTGAGCAACTGGTGCGTGACCAGGAGGTCCGAACGGCGGCACAAATCGACGGCCGCGTCGAACATCTGGTCCTGCACCGGCCGGAGCAGGCGGTCGTACACGATCTTGGCCTGCCAGAGGGGGTTGCTGGTGGTGATGGCCGTGAGGCCGATCTCGTAGAGCGCGCTCTCGTCAGCGACCACCGGTGTCGCCACGGGCCGCGCGGTCATGCCGAGCGTCGCGCCGACCTCTCGGTAATGACGGTGGGCGATGTCGGTGTAGACGAGTTCGACCGTGTGGCCGCGCTGCACCAGGCCGTGCCCGAGCGCGACCAGGGGCCGGATGTCGCCTTCGCTGCCCCACGCCTGTATACCGATTCGCATCTGCACGTCTATTCTAGGTGAACGCTCGTGCCGCCCTCGCCCGACGCCTTCGTCGCCATCCGCCATCCCGTTGTCCGCTCGTTTGCGATCGGCCGCTTCGCCGCGATCGCCGGGTGGCAGATGATCAACGTCGCCGTCGGCTGGCTGCTCTACGAGCGCACCGGCGATCCCTGGGCGCTCGGCCTGGTCGGCGTCGTCGAATTGGCGCCGGTGCTGCTGCTGATGATCGTGGCGGGCCATGCCGCCGACCGCTACCCCCGCCGCAACATCGGCATCGCCGCGCATAGCCTGCTGACCCTGGTCGCCATCGGCCTGGCCCTGGTGACGGCCGCCAACGGACCGATCTGGGCGATCTACACCCTGCTGGCATTGATCGGGACCGCGCGGGCGTTCGCCTCGCCGTCGGTGAACACGATCCTGCCGCAGCTGCTGGCGCCGGCCGAGTTCGCCAACGCCAACGCGTGGCTGTCGTCGACGTTCCAGTTGGCCGCGATCACCGGCCCCGCGATCGGCGGCGTCTTGATCGCGATGACCGGCGGCGCCACCGCGGCGTTCGCGCTGGCGGCCCTGGGGCAACTGGTGTTCGTCGCCATGCTGCTCACCATGCCGGTTCGCCGGCCACCGCCGGCCACGTCACGCCGCAGCGCCGGCGAGGTGTTTGCCGGCTTTCGCTTTGTCCGCGACAACCCGCTGTTCCTCTCCGCGATCACGCTGGACCTGTTCGCGGTCCTGTTTGGCGGCGCCGTGGCGCTGCTGCCGATCTTTGCCAAGGACATCCTCGGCGTCGGACCGGCCGGGCTCGGCTGGCTGCGCGCGGCCCCGGGCGCCGGTGCGCTGCTGATGGCGCTGGTCACGACGCGCATCAGGCCGTGGCGGCGGCCCGGACGCGTGCTGATGTTCGCGGTGGTGGGTTTCGGGCTGGCCTGCATCGGCTTCGGGCTGTCCCGTTCGTTCGCGCTGTCGATGGCCTGCCTGTTCCTCGCCGGCGTCTTTGACAACATCAGCGTGGTCATTCGGCTGACGCTGGAGCAGATGATCACGCCCGACCACCTGCGCGGCCGCGTGTCGGCGATCAACTACGTGTTCGTCGGCTTCTCGAACGAGTTCGGCGCTTTTGAAAGCGGCGCGACGGCGGCGCTGGTCGGGCCGACGCTGTCGGTGGTGGGCGGCGGGATCGCGACGCTGCTGGTGGTCGCCGTCGTGCGGACGGTGTGGCCGCAATTGCTGCGCATCGGGCCGCTGCACACGCTGGCGCCTCGCGAAGGGATAAGATGATGGGGACATGAGCGTTGCGCGCACCCTCCTCCTCAAGGCTTCCGACAGCACGTGGCTCCGCGAAAACGGCACCAGGGCACCATTCGTCCGCCGTGCCGTCTCGCGCTTCATGCCCGGCGAGTCGTTCGACGACATGGTCGGCGCCGCCCGGGCCATGGCCGCCGAGGGCGTCACCGCGGTGTTTACGCGGCTGGGCGAGAACGTCAAGGACCTGGCCGAGGCTGACGAAGTGGCGCACCATTATCTCGACGGGATCGCTCGCATCCAGGCACTGAACCTGGCGTGCGAGCCCTCGATCAAGTTGACCCAGCTCGGCCTCGACATCGATCGTGAGCTGGCCTACGGTCACCTGCGCGACCTGGCGGCACGCGCGCATGCCGCCGGCAACTTCCTGTGGATCGACATGGAGCAGTCGCACTATGTCGACCTCACCCTCGACCTGACCCGCCGCCTGCGCGCCGAGTTCCCGCGCGTCGGCGTGTGCCTGCAGGCGTACCTGTTTCGCACCCGCGAAGACCTGGTGGACTTGACCGGCCGGGGCATCGGCATTCGCCTGGTCAAGGGCGCCTACAACGAGCCGCCCGAGGTCGCGTTTCCGAAGAAGAGCGACGTCGACGCCAACTACTATGCGCTCGCGCAAGTGATGCTCGATGCCGGCAGCCGCGCCAGCGGCGCCCGGGCGGTGTTTGGCACCCACGACGTCCAGCTCATCGACACCATTCGCCGGCACGCGGCGGCGACCGGCGTCAAGCCGGCCGAATACGAGTTCCACATGCTCTACGGCATCCAGAAGGCCGCGCAGTTGCGCCTCGCCCGCGACGGCGCCGCGGTGCGCGTGCTGATCGCCTACGGCGCCTACTGGTTCCCCTGGTACATGCGCCGCCTGGCCGAGCGCCCCGCCAACGTCTGGTTCGTCGCCAAGAGCCTGTTCGGATAGAACCGGCCGGGAGTCGGGAGTCGGCAAGACACTGGCCTTCAAATTTGGCGACTCCCGCCCGACTCCCGGTTCCCGGCTCCCGACTCCCGGTATGATCGAGCCATGAACGACGATGCACCGAAGAGCGCGATCGAACTGGCGATGGCGCGCTTGAAGAAACAGGATGCCGACGCCGGCGTCACCGAGCACCGGCTGACCGACGACCAGAAGAACGAGATTGCCGAGATCCGCAAGACCTACGCGGCCAAGCTCGCGCAGGAAGAGATCCTCTACAAGTCGAAGCTGGCCGCCTCGGTCGATTTCGAGCAGCGCCAGCTCATGGACGAGCACTATCGCCGCGATGTCGAACGCCTGAACCACGAACGCGATCGGAAGATCGAGAAAGTTCGCAACGCCTGATGGTGACCGACGCCGACATCTATGCTCGCATCGGCGAGGATGGTTTCGCTCGCCTCGTGGCCGCGTTTTACGCGCAGGTCCCGGCCGACGAAGTGCTGGGGCCGATGTATCCGGCCGATGACATGGAGGGGGCCGAGCAGCGCCTGCGCGATTTCCTGGTCGGCCGCTTCGGCGGCCCGCCGCGCTATGAAGAGAGCCGCGGGCATCCGCGTCTGCGCATGCGCCACCTCCCGTACCAGCTGGATCAAGACGCCCGCGACCGCTGGGTGCAGCTGATGGATCGGGCGCTCGACGAGGCCGCGCTGCCTCCCGAGGTGACGCAGTTTCTGCGGCACTTCTTTCACGAGATGGCGACGTTCTTGATGAATCGTCGCGGGTGAGATCAAGGATGCCCCCTGGTGGCCGGCCCCTTGAAACGCGGCGTTGACCACCGTGACCGTGACCGTGTGCACGTCCATGCCAATGGCCGGGTCAATTGCCGGACGGCGAGCCGCCGATCATTCAGCCGGTTGGCCATCAGGCACATGGACGAATCGGAGTGGCATTCCGGTGAAGTAGGATGCCGCCATGCGGGACGTGCACGTGTGTTCAGATGGCAGCAAGCTCGGCCAGGACATCACCATCGGCGAGTTCCGGCTGCGCGCCGACGAACCCGTCGACCGGACGGGGGCCGAGACCGGACCCGAACCACACGAGTTCATGCTCGCGGCCCTCGGCGCCTGCACCTCGCTGACGCTGCGGCTGTATGCCGAACGGAAGGGCTGGCCGCTCACAGGTGTGCACGTCCGGCTGACCGGCGGGCCGGCGGACGGCAAGTACCGCATCATCGGGCACATCACGATGGACGGGGACCTCGACGCCGAGCAGCGCGCGCGGTTGCTCGAGATCGCCAGCCGATGCCCGGTGCACCGGACCCTGACCGGGGAGGTGCTGATCGAGACGAAGGAGGGGGCATGAGCATGGAGGTCACCACGCGCTGCCCCAATGGCGAGTCGAACGCGCCGCGCCGCGCCGGTGACGGGGTCGAGGTATACTGTCGAACAGACGGGCTTTGGCCCGGCTGTTGAGACCATCGAAGCTTTCAGGAGACCACTTGCCCATGTTCGACAAAGTGAACGGTTCGGGCCTTGATCGGCGCTCATTCCTCCGCGGCTCGGCCATGTTTGCCGCCGCCATCGGCGTGTCGGTGCTTCCCGCGTTCGCGCAGGAGCCCCAGCAGAAGCCGGAGGAAGGGAAGAAGAAGGAAGAGCCGAAGGATCCGTTTGCGGACGGTGACCAGAAGGATGAGAAGAAGCTGGTCGATGCCGAGGGCCGCGAATACCGCGTCTGCCCGCAGTGCGCCTACAACATGTACAAGCAGGGCCGCATGTGGGTGTGCGAGAACTGCGGATACAGCTACGTAGAATAGGCCGCAGATTTACACCGATTAGACACAAAAGGCCCGGCGAATCGCCGGGCCTTTTGCTTTGTGCTCAAGACGTCGCGACGACCTTCTCAACGAGCCGCAGGAACGCCGTGATCGCCTTCTCGAGATGCGGCTCCGGCGTATCCTCTTCCTTGCAGTGCGACAGGCCGTTCGCGGAATACGCAAACATCATGACCGCCGGCATGTGCGGCACCATCGCCGCCGCGTCGTGCAACGGGCCGGACGGCAGCAGCGGCGCGTCGCCGGTGACCTCGCGGACGGCCTCGGTGCAGAGCGCGATCAGCCGCGGATCGAACGGCCGCGGCTCGATCCTCCACAGCGTTCGCCACTCCACGTTCACGTGGTTGTGGCGCGCCGCCTGGCTCGCGGCCTCGCGGGCGTCGGCCAGCATTTGCGCCAGCACGGGCGCGTCGAGGGCGCGCTGATCGAGCGAGATCTCGCACGCACCAGGCACGGCCGTCACGATGCCGGGCTCCACTTTCACCGTGCCGACCGTGCAGACCACCCGGGCATCAGGGGTGGTGTGCTTGACGGCGATGTCCCGGAAGGCCAGCGCGCTTTCTGCCGCCCAGGAAGGCGTCGCGCCGCAGGGGAATGGGCGTGGCGCCCGAGTGCGCCGCCTGGCCGGTGAAGCGCAGCAGGTGCCGCTCCACGCCAAACGTGCCAAGCACGACACCGGCCGGCTTGTTCAGCGCCTCGAGCACCGGACCCTGTTCGATGTGCAGTTCGAGGTAGGCCTTTGCGTCGATCGACTTGAGGAAGGCCTGCGATTCGTGGATGCGGGCCAGTTCGACGCCGTTCTCCCGCAACGCGTCCACCAGCCGCGTGCCGGTCTTGTCGGCCAGGTGCTCGACCTCGGCAATCTTGAGTGCGCCCGCCGCGGCCGACGAGCCCAGCAGGCTGCGGCCGAAGCGCGCGCCTTCCTCGTCGGCCCAGTCCACCACCGTGATGGTGACCGGCGGCCGCCGGTCCTTGAACATTCGCAGCGCCTCCACGCCGGCCATCATTCCGAGTGCGCCGTCGAGCCAGCCGCCGTTCGGCACCGAATCGAGGTGGCTGCCGATGATGACGGTCCGGGCCGACTCGCCGGGCAGCGTGGCCCAGCTGTTGCCCGCCGCATCGCTCTCGGGCGTGATGCCGAGGGTGGCCAGCTTGCCGTTGAACCAGTGCCGGGCCTCGCGCCACACCGGCCCCCAGGCGAGCCGCTGCGCGCCGTCGGGAGTTGAGGTCAGGGCGGCCAGCTCACGCAGGTTGGTGATGACGTCTCGAGCGCTCATGGCGCGAGAGTATATCTAACGCGCGAGTGGCCTAGAATGGCCCCGACATGTCCCTCAAGCATCGCACCCTCTTCATCACCGGCGCGTCGCGCGGCATCGGGCACGCCATTGCGCTGCGCGCCGCAGCCGATGGCGCCAACGTCGTGATTGCCGCCAAGACCGTGGACCCGCACCCGAAGCTGCCGGGCACCATCCATACGGCGGCCGCTGATGTCGAAGCGGCGGGTGGGCAGGCCCTGGCCGTGGCGGTCGACATTCGCGACGAGAAGCAGGTGGCGGCGGCGGTCGCCGCCGCGGTAGACCGCTTCGGCGGCATCGACATCCTC
>SXGQ01103320.1_pt1 | contig 38858 bp, 57 predicted proteins | sample 3178371 | NCBI WGS metagenome assembly SXGQ01 (sample SAMN11356859, study PRJNA531348) | freshwater metagenome | isolation source: freshwater sample F1-20 | place: China: Fuxian Lake, Yuxi | collected 2017-12-25
GAGGCTCAACTACATGATGCCTTTGACTGCTGAGGGTCAAAACCTCCTCGCTGGACCTATTGACCGAGACGGCGATGGGCTTGTCTATGACGGAACTTCCCGTGAGCGTCCTGCACCCCAACAATAACTAACTATGGTAAGATTGGGGTGATATGAACAGAGAAGAGAAACTTCGGGCTATCCGCGAAGCCTATGCTGAGTGGGAAAAAGTCGCTGAGTTCGTCAAACTCGAACGAGCAACACCTGAAGATGAAGAAAAGATTTACGACAAACTCTATACCATCATTCAAAACAATAAACAAGAGTAGTAAATCAGTATCGTATCCTTAGCATCTATGGCGGATATTTCACCTCGATTACTTCATCTAAGTGCCGAGCAGTTGATGGCACTTCATGAGCGTGTCCACAAGTCCGAGGTTAGCCCTGCAACCCTAGAAGTACACCACACGGTTCTCAATGAGATGGCGAGACGCAAAATGGAGCGTCCGCAAGACGAGTGGGACTCATACGAGATTCTGGTTGATTCGATTGACGATGTGGAAATCGCATCCCTTACCGGCACCTTTCCCCCTGAAATGCTTGCCAAGATGGTTTCTCAGATTGAGTCCCCCGTCGGAAATCTCCGTACCTACCTGACGGTAGACGGATACAAAATGAGAGTTGAAGGTCGCCCACTTGAGCCGATAGAGAAAATGATTCGGTTTGAGAATGGAGCATGGGTTGTCTATAACGAAAGAGGAACTAGGTCATTCGGTAAGTATCCGACTAAGCAGAAGGCTGAAGAAAGACTTGCTCAAATCCATTCTTTCTCAAAGGCGGCATATACGCCACCAAAGGGAGTTCGAGAGGCGGCTCGCAGGGCTTTGGACTGGATTAGCGAGGGTAAGGCTGGCGGTGGTTTTACCTCTGTGGGTCGTCATCGTGCGTCGCAGTTGGCAAGCGGTGAACAGGTTTCAATGGAAACTCTCAAGCGTATGAAGTCATTCTTCTCGCGCCATGAAGTCGATAAACAAGCAGTTGGATTCACTCAAGGCGAAAAGGGATTCCCTACGCCGGGTCGAGTTGCATGGGACGCATGGGGTGGAGACGCTGGCTTCTCTTGGGCAAAAGAGATGGTTGCTCGAGATGAAAATGAATCTCTCAATAAGCATCTTCAAGGTCAGCATGACCAAAAGGCACATGCGCCAAAATATGCTCGCGGTATCGCAGATGACATTATCGCTGGTAAGCATCCGCATGTTGAACCTGCTGATGTTGGTGCGTTATTCGAAGGTTTCTCAAAACTCACAGACCATCCAGATATTACAGAGTTGAAGGTCGAAGGCACTCTTCTCTTTGGTGATGAGGGTATGGGAATCGCTCGCAAGGATATGCCACAAGTTCCGTCCGAAAGGCGAAATGAGTTTCTTGCAGATTTGGCTAAAGACGGTGTAAAGACCACCGAAGAAAACATTGACCCGAAGACTCTCAAGCCAGTACAAAAAGAAATCTCAGGCTCTCGCTCTGGTGCTATTTACATGCGCTATAAAGAAAATGGCGCGATTCCAGACCAAGAGAGAATCCTCGTATCATCCGATGGATATGTCATTGATGGTCACCATACTTGGGGTGCGGCAGTTGCTTTCTCATTCGATGATTCTCGGGCTGAGTTGCCTGTCTACCGCATTGACCTTACTGCCAAAGAAGCACTATCGGCGGCAAACGATTGGGCTGATTCAAAAGGTTTAGCAAGACAAAGCATTGATGCAAAAGAACCAGCGAAGAAACATCTACAAGGCGAACATGACCAAGCAAGTCATGGTGCTTGGGCTGGCTCAAGTCCCGAGGAGTTAGCATCTCGAAGAGCAGACGCAATCGCCCGAGGTGAGATTCCAACATACAAGAGAAACGCTCAGGGGCAGATTGAGAACCCAGACGCAACTGGTGGATACAAGGCTGGTATCCCTGAAACTGTTGAGTTCGTAGGTACCAAGTTCACACCTGAACATTCACTCTGGCACCATCTTGTTCCAGATGGCAAGGGTGGCTTTGAGCCAAGCCAAGAACGCGCTCTACTTCATGCACAAATCATTGCTCAAGCAACAAACAACATTCCAGAGTCACCGAATCCGACCTTTCACCTTCTCGGTGGTGGTCCTGCCTCTGGCAAGACGACCGTTATCAAGAGTGGGCTTACCGATATTCCAGACAAGACCAAGGCTGTTCATATCAACGCCGACGATATCAAGGAAATCCTTCCAGAGAATCTACGCATGAGAATGAGTCAAGACGATGGCGAGTTCTTCCGAGCCGCCGAGTTCACCCATGAAGAATCGTCAATCCTTGCCAAACGAGTTCAGAGTCGAGCCATCCAGAACGGACAAGATGTAGTTCTCGATGGAACAGGCGATTCTTCGATTGACAAACTTTCAAGGAAAGTTGAAACTGCTCGTCAGGCTGGTTATCAGGTCAATGGCACCTATGTCACGATTCCAACCCAGATGGCTTGGGAACGCGCCACGGGTCGAGCCTTGGGTGCAAGCCGAAGATATGTCCCCAGAGATGTCGTTGAATCAACCCACCGCGATGTATCAGTAACGCTTTCACAGGCTATTGAAGGCGGTTTATTCGATAAGGTCAGTTTGTGGGATAACAGCACCTCTACAATCAAAAAGATTGGCGAAGGTAAAGGCTCTGAGTTCATGATTTATGACGCTGATGGTTGGAGAGAGTTCTTGGCGAAGGGACAACGATGAACGCAGATTTAGCCAATAATATATTTAGAATGGTTGTTCGCGGATTGACCTTTGAACAATCAGGCTTGGAACAAAAACACAAAGAACATTTCAATCGAATCCTTGAAGAAGTCAAAAGCGCACCAAAAGGAACGATGATGGCTCCCGTCAATGAATGGGTAGGGGATGAGTACGATGACATCATCTCCGCGTTTGAACGGGTTGAGAAAAGAGCCACGCTGACAAAATCAATCGGTTCTTATGAAGTAAATAAATCTGATGGAGAAAAACGGTACACGCTTGGAGCCATGTACATTCCAGACCGAGTTGATGCTCATGGTGAATGGACAGACGGTGAAGAGTTACAAAGAGCAGTTTGGGATTATGTAAAAAGCAACGACCGTAGGATTCGCTTGCAACACAATCGAGACATTGTGGCTGGCGAATGGGTCGAAGTTATGTCCTTTCCTTATGAGTTGAGTGTTCCTATGAATACAATCTCTGGCGTTCCCATAACGCATACCTATCCAGCCAACACGGTATTCCTTGGCGTTGTTTGGGAACCGTGGGCATGGGATATGGTCAAAGAAGGAAAGATTCTCGGTTACTCCATTGGTGGAAAAGCCGAGCGTCTATATGTCGATATGGAAAAGTCAGAGCCAACTGTCAATGATGTTCATGTTGATACAATAATGAATCCAACAAAAAAGAAGCCGAAGGATAAGGATGAGCGCAAAAGAAGCAAAGATGCTCGATGAACTTCGAGCCAAAGAGTTGAAACGCCTATCGGATTCTGAATACAAACTTGTTCGTAACGAGGTAGAAACCAAGGGTATCCGCGCTCTTCGAGGCGCATCCGCACAGATTGTTTTCGCCGCACTACGAGAGCGAAACAAGGCTATGGAAAAAATGCTGATGGAAAAAGCCAGCGAAAAAGCCTTACAGCGCAAAGCCGAAGAACATAATGCCGAGGTTGGCGATGTCGCCGGCAAAAGAACTTCCGCTTCGGTCTTACAACAGGTCTATAACCGAGGGGTTGGTGCGTATCGAACAAATCCGTCCTCAGTTCGACCCAATGTAAATAGCGAACAACAATGGGCTATGGGTCGAGTCAATGGATTTCTTCATGCTCTACGCAATGGAAGATTCAAGAGAAAAGCCTACGATACAGATTTACTTCCAAAAGAACATCCTCTTTCATCAAAAGGTGATGATAAAAAAGTAAATAAACACGGAACTCACGACCAGAAAAGTCATGGTCGATGGTCTGTTGAGTTCGGTGATGAAGGCGAAGAGTACGATACAGAAGGTCTACACCCACGCCATGAAAAGCCGAAAGGCGATGACGAGGGTGAGTTCGGTGGCTTGAACGATGATGATATGGAAGCCATGGACATGATGGACATTCTTCGCCCACCAAAAACTAAACGAGGTTGAAATGCCAAACATTCTTGACGACACAGCATCAATCTTGAGCCGAATGGGGCTTACCGCTACAAAGGTAACCACACCACCGGGTTACGCTGGTCTGCAAGTAAATCTACCGAATGATTCTCAAGCCTTTTTTGTTTGGCAAAAGATTGATAATGAAGATTTTGCTTTTCGTGTTGCTCGCTTTTGGTCATCAGATAATCCAATGTCAATGATGGTTTGCCCCACTTTGATTGATGCTTTGGCAAGAACACAGGTATTCATAAATCGCCCATAAGCCATAAATAACACCTATGGTATTCTTTGAGCGTCAAAACCCGAGGTTAGTTCTCTTAGCCCGATGCTAATGGGCTTACCTCTCTCAATAAGGAGATACATGCCAAAAAGCACCCGCAAAATGGTGAATCTCGCCATTGAGGAGACGAGTGGGGTAGACCACCCTGCACATCTTCATGAAGGTTGGTTGGTCATGAAGTCAGCCTCCGAATCTGAAGTTCAGAGGGTTTTGGACGAAACGCTCACCGAGGAGGACTCCAATATGGAGAAAACATCTACCGAGGCTACTCAAGAGCAGGTTGAAACTTCCGTCGAGGAACAACTCACTATCGCAAAGGCTCGCATTGCCGAACTTGAAGAGGCAATAGCCAAGGCTTCTAAGGAAGAAATGTCCGAAGAAGATAAGAAAAAGAAAAAGATGGACGAGGAATCCTCTGAGGAAATGGACTATATGAAGTCCGCACCTGAGTCAGTAGTCAAAATGATTGAGGACCTTCGCAAGTCCGCTGAAGCGGCGAAAGCCGAACTTCAGGCAGAGCGCGATGCTCGCGCCGACGCGGAGGCAGTTGAAAAGGCAAAGGGTTGGGCTAATCTCAATCTCGATGCCGATAAAGTGGGACCGGCACTTCGCCGTCTCTCAGCCACAGACGCAGACTTAGCAAAGGCTATTGAAGAGACTCTTTCTTCGGTCAATGCTCAGGCTGAGTCAGCACACATTTTTGCGGAGATAGGCAAATCCGCAGACTTCCCAACGGGCAATGCTTATGAGCGTCTAACCGCTCTTGCAAAGTCGGCAGTCGAAGAGGGAGTAGCAAAGTCAATGGCAGAAGCCATCACAGATGTTGCTACAAAAAACCCTGACCTTTACAGCCAGTACCTCTCCGAGAAGAAAGGTGCCTAAACAATGGCATACGAAATCTCTAACTACTCGGTAAAGGTCACCCTCGTAGCCGCGGCTGACCTTTCCGCAAAGCAATACATGTTCGTCAAGTTGAACTCGAGCGGTGAAGCGGCGGCAATCGCGGCTAACACCGACCGACCGATTGGCGTACTTCAGAACGCCCCTACCGCTGGACAAGAGGCAGAAGTTCTCGTTGTCGGCGGAACCAAGTTGGTTGCCGGTGAAGCAATCGCCGAAGGCGCAGTTCTTTCGACCACATCCGCAGGTAAGGCTGACAGCATCGCTGTTGGTACTGCCACCACTCAGTACATCCTTGGAACAGCACTAACTGAAGTTGCTAACGATGGTGAAATCTTCACCGCAGTTATCAACTGTGCTTCCTCGGGTCGTGCGGCATAAGGAGGAATGAACTAAATGCCACAGCCAAATATCAACTCCGTCCATGTGGACGCGATTCTGACCAACATCTCTGTTGCGTATCTTCAGAATCAAGATAACTTTATCGCTGACAAGGTATTCCCAGTAATCCCTGTCGATAAGAAGAGCGATAAGTACTTCACTTACACCAAGAACGACTGGTTCCGTGACGAGGCACAACGCCGCGCTCCGGGAACTGAGTCTGCTGGTGGCGGTTACAATATCTCGACTGGAACATACTCTGCTGATGTTTATGCTTTCCACAAAGATGTTGATGACCAGACCGTTGCAAACGCTGATGCTCCGTTGAATCCTCTCCGTGAGGCAACTGAGTTCGTCACTCGTCGTATGTTGCTTCGCAAGGAACTTCAGTTCGTATCTGACTTCTTCACCACAGGTGTTTGGGCAGACGATGTAACTGGTGTTTCAGGCGCACCATCGTCAGGACAGACAAAGCAATGGTCCGACTACACCTCATCCGACCCAATCTCTGATATTGAGTCAGGTAAGGCTGAAATCCTTTCCAATACTGGAATGGAAGCAAACACTCTCGTTCTTGGCTACGATGTATTCAAGTCACTCAAGAATCACCCTGACTTGGTAGACCGTATCAAGTACACCTCTTCGCAGACCATCACCACCGACATGCTCGGCGCAATGTTCGACATTCCGCGAGTTATGGTGGCTAAGGCTGTCAAGGCAACAAATGTGGAAGGTGCTACTGGCGCGTATGGTTTCGCGTTCGGTAAAGGCGCACTCCTCGCTCATGTTGCTCCACAGCCCGGTCTCTTGACCCCTTCCGCTGGATACACCTTTGCTTGGACTGGTGTTTCAGGCGGACTTGGCGCAACCATCGGTACTTCACAGTTCCGCATGGAGTCCATCAAGGCAGACCGAGTTGAAGCAGAAATGGCTTGGGATAACAAAGTCATCGCTTCTGACCTCGGCTACTTCTGGAACACAATCGTCGCTTAGTTAGTAAGAGAAGGGGGTGGGGCTTTCTAAAGTCTCATCCCCTTCCTTCATTTAGGAGAAATAATGGCACTTGTAAATAGACTTTCAAAAGGTGAAGTAGCAGTTGGCGCACTACAAGTAGGCGACAACGATATGGTCTACGGTATCGAGTTCGGTACAGTAGCAATCGACCCTGCTTCTCTCAACGCAACAACCCGTGGTGCGACAACTTTTACTTTGACTGGTGCGGCTACAACTGACATCATCATTGTAAATCCACCATCAACTTTGAACGATGATTTGATTTTTTGTGGGGCCGCAGTAACAGCCGCAGATGAAGTCACCATCTATCTTTACAACCCAACAGCGGGTTCAATCAATCAAGGTGAAGCAACATTCTCATACTGCTGGATTGACACCACCGCATAACATGAAGGCTGAAATCCTCAAGAACATGATGGTCGATGGTCGGCTTGTTTCGGCTGGAACCATTATGGATGTAAAGGGCTGGCGACATGCTAAAGCATTAGCCCGTAACCGATACATCCGCTTCATTGACGATGTTCCTGCAAAGGAAGAATCCGTCGAAGCAGTTGCAGAGTCAAAGCCTAAAGCGTCCAAAAAGAAAGACGCAAAGTAATCTGAAGGGGACGGTTCGATAAAATGAGCCGTCCCACTTCATAAAGGAGATTTCATGGCAGTCACACACGCAAGAGTTTCCGTAGGAACCACGGCAACAAAACTCACTTCTGATTATGATGGCAAAGACGGACAAACCATCAATGTACAAAACCCTTCGGCAAGCACAACCGTCTATCTAGGCGGAGAGGGCGTTACCACAACTGATTATGGTTTTGCGCTCGCTGGTGGAACAAGTTTCTCCATAGAACTACAAGATGACGAGAAACTCTATGCAGTTGTCGCATCAAGCACACAAACTGTAAATATCATCCGTCAAGGAACCTGATAAATGGCTCTGCCAGCGTCGCTATCGACCTGTACGGTGGTAGGCACCTATGTAGACCTTCAGGGTAACCCTGTGCGTGGGTCAATCAACTTCACGCCCCAGACAATCCTGAAAGAAACTACGGCGAATGTCATTATCATCCCAGTTGTTATTCAAAAGACTTTTGATGCGACTGGTTCATTCAGTATTGTTTTGCCAGTCACAAACGACACAGATGTGACCCCTCAACCTTTTATTTATACGATTGAGGAGAACTTTACGGGCGGTCGAACTATCGAGATTGCTTTGCCTCTTTCCGTCGCAGGAACCACCCAAAACCTTGCAGATTTGCTCCCTGCGCTCTCATCGGCTGAGGCGGCATCTTATGTCACCACAGACCAATATCAGGCTCTCCTGACGCGATATAACAATGCTGATGCTATTAGGGTTCTTGTTGTCGATGCAGATGAGTATGTTGCAGACGCAGAGAGTTATGCTGACGATGCTGATTTAGCCGCTCAAGCGATTACAAAGTTCAACAGTAATCAGATGATGTTGATGGGGGTCTAAATGGCAGAGCCGTATGTACCCATAGCCCAACACACAACTTATGCCGCATTGATGACTGAACTCGAAGTCAGCACCAATGCCGCAGAAACCAATACTGATGCTTTAGATACCGCAGTTGATAATGCCTTGGCTCATAAAAATACGGCTGAAGGTATTCTCGATTCTAAGTTCGCTTTGTTCTTTTTGGTAGGTTGCTAATGGCTCTTGGCACGAATATCAATACAGTCACGATTACTGGCAACTATATCGACTATGAAGGTAATGCCATCCAAGGTCAGATTCGATTTACCTTGGGCGATGTCTTGCGTAGCGGTATTGATGACCAAATGGTTGCTCCCTCAAGCGTTGTTGTTGCTTTGAGTTCAGGTGCTTTCACGGTCACACTACCTGCCACTAATGACCCAGATGTAGTACCAAATCCCTTCACCTATACGGTTGAGGAGTCTTTTCCCGGCGGTAGGACCTATACCATCTCAGTTCCTTACGATACGGCTGGCTCTCTTGATTTAGCCGATATCAGTCCGACCCCAACACTTAGTACAAACTATGTCCAGTTGATTGATGAAACTACATGGAGTTCCCTCGAAACAAACATTGATACTCTGGATACAAATATAAATCAAACCACGGATAAAATACTTGCCACGGGTAAGTATTGGTATATCCCAAGCACCTATGCCACCTATACGGCATTGGATACCGCTTTTGCTACCTATACCGCATTGACCGCGGCGACTTATAGTTTGGATGGAGCGGATATTGCCGACTTCGTTACAGACGCAGAGACCGCCGAGAGCAATGCAGAGGCAAGCAAGAACTCAGCCCAAAATAATGATGCTGATACAATCAGTCCATTACTTCTAATCGGAGGATAACCGTATGGCAACAGCCTATAAAGTTCTAGGGAAGTCAAACCCTAGTGCCACCACGCTTACGACCCTCTATACCTGCCCTGCTTCGACCGAAACGGTTATCTCTTCCATCGTCGTATGTAATCAGGCTGGTACGAGTGGAACTTATCGCATCGCAGTCCGTCCCAATGGCGACCCGATTGCGACAGAACATTACCTTGTGTATGACGCAACCATCGCGGCAAACACAACAGTCGCTTACACCCTTGGTATCACTCTTGATGCTTCGGATGTCGTGAGCGTCTACGCCTCAAGTACATCTTTCTCATTCAATGCGTTCGGAAGTGAGATTTCCTAATGGCGATTACAACGAATGGTGGAGCAGGAATCACCGCTGATGCGGTAGCAACACTTAGCAATAAGACTCTTGAAGCACCTACTATCAACAATGCTACCTTTACGGGTCAGCAGAGTGGGCTTCAGGTTGCTTTCAATCAAGCGATTATTTTTGAAGGTACAACCGCCGATGCGAACGAACTTACTCTCTCGGCTGGCGAACCAACCGCAGATAGAACAGTTACGCTACCCAATGCGACAACAACTCTCGTTGGTACCGACACAACAGATACGCTGACAAACAAGACGCTCACAAGCCCAGTTATCTCAACGATTAGTAATACGGGAACTATCACGGTTCCGACTTCAACTGGAACTCTTGCATTGACTTCAGGCGTAATCAACAATACGCTCACGACTACAACGGGCGATATGATTTACGCATCGAGCGCAAATACACCTGCTCGACTTGCTATTGGCTCTACTGGTCAGGTACTTACTGTGGCTGGTGGAATCCCAACATGGGCGGCGGCATCCTCTGGTGTCTCTGCTAATGACCAAGCCTTTGCTTTCGCAGTTCAGGTATTCGCCTAAAGGAGATATAAATGCCAACAACAGTAGATAGACTCCCGTTATCGGGTTCAACAAATGGTAGAGGTATCAAAGTTGCGGCGACCGCATCTTCTGGCGATACCATTCATACCGCACAATCAGGAACAAGCACTTCTGATGTTATTACGGTTTATGCGTATAACTCATCCGCATCAGCAGTTACCCTGACACTTCAATGGGGTGGTACTACATCCGTTGATGATGACATCAAACTTTCAATCCCTGCTACTTCGGGATTGACTTTAGTAGTCCCTGATTTAGTTCTTCGCAACTCTCTAGTTGTTAGGGCTTATGCTGGTACAACAAATGTTGTTACCATTCACGGATTTGTCAATCGCGTAACTACTACCTGATAGGACTTAGTTCGTGTCGATAGCCTCACGACTTCTAGGTGCGAACCCGTCAGTTCAAGTTTCATCTGCGCTGACGGGTGCCATCACTACACGCTCTGCAAAAAGCGAAGTTCGCGTTCCTGCGGATTTTCTTGTAATCGCAGGTGGCGGTGGCGGAGGTGGGTGGCAAGGTGCTGGCGGTGGTGCTGGTGGTTACCGAACAAGTTGGACTTCTGCCGCAGGTGTTTCAACCCCAAAACTTTCTGGCGGTGGTGCGGCAGTTGAATCTCCTTTATCACTCCTAACAAATACTTCATATACCGTAGTTATTGGTGGTGGCGGTGCTGGTGGTATTTATGGTCAATACGGTGCTGGTGGACAAGGTAGTGAATCTTATTTTTCTAATCTTATTGTTTCAAAAGGTGGTGCGCGTGGTGTTGGTTATTATTCTGGCTCGACACATAATGGTTTAGCAGGAGGTTCAGGTAGTGGAGCAGGTTCGCCACTAGGTACAAATACTGGTGGTGCAGGAACTACTGGTCAAGGTTATGCTGGTGGAAACTGTGTTTCAACAGCCTACGCAACTGCTGGCGGTGGAGGTGCTGGTGCGGTTGGTGGCAACTCATCAGGTGGAAACTCATCCACTACTGGTAATGGCGGTGCTGGTGGCGCAGGAAACTTTTCTGACATTAGCGGTAGTTCTGTTCAGCGTGGTGGCGGTGGCGGTGGTCACGGTCGTACTTCTGGTGGAGCAGGTGGAGCAGGTGGTGGTGGTGCTGGAGCAACTGGCGCACCCGCAAACGCTAGTGCGGCAACTGCGAACACAGGTGGCGGAGGTGGCGGTGGTGCCGATGGTACGGGCGGTGCTGGTGGTTCAGGAGTTGTCATTGTGAGATATCCAGACACTTATTACGGTACTGGGGGAACAACAATCGCAACCGCTTCAGGCTCCACACGATATAACATCTTCAACTCATCAGGGACATTTAGACTTACGACCCCTAAAGCAACAGGTGGGACCATTACATTTGACGGAACATATTTTTACCACACATTTACCTCAACTGGAAGTTTTAGTTTTGCTCCGAGAATCTCGACAACAGTAGATATTTTGCAAGTCGCAGGTGGCGGAGGTGGTGCCTCTGGTGGTGGAGGAGGTGGTGGCGGTGCTGGTGGTTATCTGACATTTACTAACCAGTCATTGACAGCACAAACATATACCATAACAATCGGCGCAGGTGGTGCGGCAAGCGGAACGACAGCATCTAATGGTAACAACACAAGTATTAGCGGAACTGGTTATTCACCAACAGTCTCCCAAGGTGGTGGTGCTGGTGCTGGTTTTAGTGGTGGTTCTGGTGGTGGTGCTACGGGTGGGGGAAATGCAACTGGTGGTGCAGGAACTACTGGTCAAGGTTCTGCTGGTGGTAACACAACATTTACTTCTCCTTATGGTGGTGCTGGCGGTGGCGGTGCTGGTGGTGCTGGTGGAAATGGCGGTTCTTCATCGGGTGCTGGTGGTGTTGGTCTCTATACTGCTATTTCAGGCGGTGCAACGACTGGTGCTGGACAACTTTCAGGCGGTAACTATTATTTTGCAGGTGGCGGTGGCGGTGCGCGAAATAATGTTCATGGTGGTACCGCAGGTAGTGGTGGATTAGGCGGAGGTGGCGGTGGCGGTGGAAACCCCGGTACAAATGGAACTGCAAACACAGGAGGCGGTGGTGGCGGTAACGATACATCGGGAGGAAACGCCTCAAATGGTGGTTCAGGCATCCTTATTATTCGATATGCGGCATAAAAAACAAAGAATAGGAGAAAATAATGGCGCACTTTGCACAAATAGATGAGAATGGATTAGTTCTCCGCGTTCTTGTAGTCGATGACGCACAAGAAGCAGATGGACAAAACTTTCTTGCAAACACTCTTGGACTAGGTGGAACTTGGGTCAAGACTTCATACAATACATTAGGTGGAGTTCATCGCCTTGGCGGAACCCCATTTAGGAAGAACTACGCAGGACATGGATATACATACGACGCAGTTCGTGATGCTTTTATCCCACCGAAACCTTTTCCTTCATTTATCCTCAATGAAGATACTTGTCTATGGGATTCTCCAACTCCATATCCTAATGATGGCAAGGATTATATTTGGGATGAAGCAACTACTTCTTGGGCAGAAAGAGAGTAACAACCCACCATGCCACATCTAGCGTCAGCCAAAAATCTTTTACCCGGAGTTCAAGTATCTTCTTTGACTTCGGGCAATATCACTTTGGCTGGTGCAAGAAGTGGCAAAGTTATTAGTGTTGATTACCTTGTTGTAGCCGGCGGTGGTGCGGGTGGAAGCGCGGAAAGAGGTGCTGGCGGTGGTGCTGGTGGTCTCAGAAGCACCGTAACGAATACTGGTGGCGGAGGAAGTCTTGAATCTGCTTTAGGTCTTGCTATAAACGCAAGTTACACAGTTGCCGTTGGTGCGGGTGGTGCGGTTACAACAGGTGATGGAAATAATGGTAGTGATTCTCAGTTTGCATCTATTGTTTCAATAGGTGGCGGTGGTGGTGGTGCGGCTGGAAATGTTGGTAAAAATGGCGGTTCTGGTGGCGGTGGCGGATACACAAATAAAGCGGGTGGGTCTGCTACTTCAGGTCAGGGCTTCGCAGGTGGAACTGGTTCTACCGATGGTACTACTTATGGTCGTTCAGGCGGAGGCGGTGGTGCTGGTGCGGCTGGAACAGGAGGTGCTACAACAAGTGTTGGTGGCAATGGTGTCGCTTCTTCTATCACGGGTTCTTCAGTAACTTATGCTGGCGGTGGCGGTGGAGGTACGGATGCTGGAAGTGCCGCAGGAGGACCTGGTGGCGGAGGAGCGGCCGCGGCTTCAGGTGGTGGTGCTGGTGTAAGTGGAACGGCAAATCTTGGCGGAGGAGGTGGTGGTGCAAGAAACACACCAGCGGCAGGAAGTGGTGGTGCTGGTGGTTCAGGAGTTGTTATTTGTCGTTATTTGACCTCCGACCTGCCAACAAATGTTTTCGGCTTAGGTGGCACCCGAACTACTTCTGGTTCATATTATGTTCATACATTCAACAGTTCTGGAACCTTTGGTTTCAAAACTGCTAAAGCAACAGGCGGAACCATCACATCAGACGGAAACTATATTTACCATACATTTACTTCAACAGGTACATCTACATTTACGCCAACCGAAGATATGGATGTTGATTATCTGATTATCGCTGGTGGCGGTGGCGGTGGATGTAATAACTTTTCTGGTGGTACTCGTTCGGCTGGCGGTGGAGGTGCTGGTGGAGTTCTTTCAACTATTACTGGCTCTGGCGGTGGAAATACCGTAAAAACAACTATTCCGATGAAGGCATTAGTTGATTACACCATTACTGTTGGTCAAGGTGGCGCAGGTGCAACAACAAGTACGATTGTTGGAACAAGCGGAAGCGATTCATCTATATCTGGAAGTGGTATTACCACAGTAACCGCAACTGGCGGTGGCGGTGGCGGTGGAAATAACGCCGCTGGCGCAGGTATTACTGCGCTTACTGGCGCATGTAGTGGTGGAGCAGTAAGCGGAGATATTGGAACTTATTGCGACGCGAGCCAAGGTTATGATGGTGGTATTTCGCTTCATTCTGGCGGAACCTATGGTGGCGGTGGCGGTGGCGGTGCTGGTGCTAGAGGTTCTGATGGTGCTAGAAATGGTGCCGCAGGTGGCGCAGGAATAACTTTGACAACTTGGGCGAGCGCAACTGGAACTGGTGTGAGCAATGTTTATGCTGGTGGTGGATGTGGTGTTGGAGATACAGGCGAAAGTGCTTCTGGTGGTACTGGTGGCGGTGGTGGCGCTGGTACAAATGGAACTGCTAATACGGGAAGTGGTGGAGGTGCAAAACGAAGCGGAACCGCTGGAAGCGGTGGTTCAGGTATCGTTATCATCCGTTACGCCGCATAAATGAGAGGAATAAAATGAAAGAAGTAAAAGCAAAAAATAAAGAATCAAAAGTTTTTACTTTTGAGGTAAAAATGGTTGTTTCTGTGTTTGAATCAGATGAGAAAACAGCACAGGATAAACTTGACCGTGAAGGTGGTTTTGTCTCAAAAAGAGATGTTGTTCTACTAGAACAAAAACCACTTATTAGTTAGGAGTACTAAATGGCAGGGACAACAAGCAAGGGTCTGCGTTATCCAACCGCAGGTGATAACCCTGCCGTTCATACCGATATCCTCAATCTTGCTACTGATGTTGATAGTGAGTTAGACAACTATGTTCTAACTTCTGCGCCTTCATTTACGGGAGACATTACTCTTGGTGCCTCCCGTGTTCTTATTTTTGAAGGCTCAGTTGATGATGGTTTTGAAACCACCCTCACCGTTTCTAACCCAACCGCCGACCGAACAGTTACTATCCCAGATGCCACTACGACTCTTGTTGGAACAGACACAACTCAAACCCTTACCAACAAGACTCTGACATCACCAACAATCAATAATGCGACCTTTACAGGTCAGCAGAGCGGTTTGGAAATCGCATTTAGCCAGTCCATAGTCTTTGAGGGAACTACGGCAGATTCAGCGGAACTTACACTTTCCGCTGGTGAGCCGACAACCGACCGAACTTTGACATTGCCAGACGAGACAGGAACAGTTGCCACTCAGGGATACGCTCGCACCTTCTCCCTCATGCTAGGTGGCATGTAATGACCTTTACTTACTCGGGTGACCCAAGTACATCAACCCGTAACTATGTTCGTTTTTTGATTAGCGATACAGATTCAACTGATGCTCTTTTCAGCGATGAAGAGTTGAACTATGTTATTAGCGAGTGGAATAACGATGCTTATGATGCGGCTCGGGAATGTGCTGAAATCCTTATTGCCAGATTCGCTCGAGAAGCCGATAGCGTTTCTAAATCAGTAGGGGATATTTCTGTTTCCGAATCCTTTGCTCAAAAGATTCAGCATTACAAAGAGTTGGCTCATAACATCATGATGCGAAAGATGAGAAAGAGTCCACCTCGCCCTTGGGCAAACGCCGATTATCTCAAGTCTACCGACGACCGCGATATCTCGGATTACAACACCGACTTCCATGTTGGAATCCACGACAACCCGAACAGTAACTACGAACAGCGCGTCCCTGAGTAGGAGCAGTCATGGCAGATGCTATCTACAACAAGGTCGCCGAGTTCATGTCGGATACGGTTAGTTTCTACCCTAAGTCATCGGTAGATAAGTACAACAAACCAACATTTTCTGGCACCGCCACTTCAGTCACAGGTCGTCTGATTTATGACACCACGAAGAGCAAAGATGTTCAGGGGGAAGAGGTAGTCGATATAGGTCGGTTCGTCACCAAAGGACCTGCGACTAGCATCACCGTCAATCACAAGATGGTGGTAGGGGCGGACACTTTTACAATCAATGCAGTAGACAATATCGCTGATGAAAACGGAGCGCATCACACCGTCATTAGATTTGGGCGGTAATCATGGCTGACCGCTATACATTCTCTCTCGATGGAGATGAGAGATTACAAGCCTTTTTGAACGCGGCAAAACAAGAAACCCCTTTGGCAGTTGCTCAGGCTATCTGGGAAGAAGCCAACCTTATTTTTGCCCGTTCCCAAGTTCTCGTTCCCGTCGATACAGGAGTCCTACGAGGTTCAGGTGGCGTATCCGCTCCTCAGCCAATGGCAGGTGGTGGCACCTATGTCGATATCTTCTATGGTGGTCCTGCCGCCCCTTATGCTCTTTATGTCCATGAGATTCTAGGCAACTATCACAAGCCACCAACACAGGCTAAATATCTGGAACAGCCATTCATGCAAGCCCTGAATACGATTCAAAGAAACATTGCCGATAGAATAATCCGTATAGCGAGCGCAAGGAGTTAGCATGGCGACAATACTTGAGTCGATTGGAGATTACCTCCAAAATACCGCAAGTGCCTTTGGCGCACACGCAAGCCAAGGGACTCTCGGAACTAACCTCTTCTTGGGCGTTTTGCCCGAATCGCCCGATTCATGCGTAGCAATCTATGAGAACGCTGGCAGTTCACCCGCCTTCACGATGGGAACGGGGGGCATTGTTATCGACTATCCGATGATTCAGATTATTAGCAGGGCTGGTCGAGAGGACTATCCCACCGCTCGAGATAAGGGCGACACGATACGACTTTTGCTCGCGTCGGTGCTTGAACAAACGGTCTCGGGAGTCCATATTATGCGTATTGAACCAATGGGTTCAGTCAATCAGTTGGGGGTAGACGCTAAATACCGTCCACTAATCTCGGTGAACTTCCGATGTCTAGTGAGGAAATGACACAGGAGCCATTGGCTCCTAGTGAGAGGACAGGAGACCCTTATGGCAGGAAAGCGACAACGGACGAGTTCCAGCGATGCTGGAAATGCGACCGTCTACTTTTCGAAAGCGCGACAAGACCTTGGAGCATCAGATGTCCGCGCTGTAAGTCAAAAAATAAATCTGGATGAGTTCTCTGCTCGACTTGAAGAACTAACAAGGAATACGGTTGAGCAAGGTGGTTGCTCAGTTGGCTTCATGATGTCTTATGTTGAAGAGCCATTGAAAAGCAAAATCATTAGTGTCATGAAAGCAAAAACAGTATCTTCCGTAAAACTTCGTGAACTTTTATGTCAGTACGGACTTACAGTATCATCTGCGGATGTGCTACGAAGGCACAGGCGAACGCTTCGCGGAGGAGACGGGTGTAAGTGTCCAAGTGAATCTTGATGATGCCTTAGATAATCTACTCAAGACATCCGAACTGGCTTCAGTTCAAAAGACTCAAACTCGCCAGCGTCAGGCTGACTGGCAACCGGGTGTTACTTGGAGCGGTGACGAAGGTACTGTCACTACGCAACCCATGGAAGGTGAGAACGCGCCTGATTGGTCAGGAGTTCTCCGAATGTGGGGGCTTGACCCTGAGCATTTCCAAGTAATCGAGCCAGTTCTTTTCAATGTTTGGGGCGATACTTTAGGTATTCTCAATCGGCAATGGAAGGGCAAGGTAGTCCGCAAGGGTAAGAAAGAACAAGCCGATATTGAAGCCCTTATCAATGAAATCAAGAAACATAAGCCAAAAGAACGCAAAACTATTGATGGAAGTGCCTCACTCGTCGTATGTGCTTCAGACTGGCAGACTGGCAAAAGAGATGGCGACGGACTCAAGGGATTGATTGGTCGTTGGCTTCAAGCCATTGATGATGTTGAGTTCAGATTGAAAGAACTGCGTAAGTTAGGCAGACCCATTGATTCGATAACCGTACTCTGCCTTGGAGATTTGGTGGAAGGTTGCGATGGTCACTATGACATTCAGACCTTCACCGTAGAAGTTGATAGAAGAGACCAAGTGAAGATAGCAAGACGATTACTTCGTGATGCTTTGATTCGTTGGTCGAAGTTGGTGCCGTCAGTAACCGTGGCGGCGATTGGTGGTAATCATGGAGAGAACAGAAAAAATGGAAAAGCCTTCACCACCCTTGGCGATAATGACGATGTGGCTCTTGTTGAATCGGTGGCTGAGATATTTGGAGCGAACCCAGAAGCCTTTGGACATATTAGATTTGCCATACCAAAAGAGGAGTTGAGTCTGACTCTTGAGGTTCATGGCAAGATAATCGGTATCACCCACGGACATCTTGCTCGGGTTTCAGGTGGTCCTGAGTCCAAGTTGAGAAGATGGATAGCAGACCAGACCCTCGGGCGACAGGCGATAGGCGATTGCGACATTCTTGTAACAGGTCATTATCATTCATTGAAGTTCTCAGATTGGGGTGGGGTCAAATGGATTCAAGCACCAGCACTAGACGGAGGCTCGACATGGTGGCGACAATCGACGGGGGAAGTTGCGGATGTGGGAGTCCTGACCTTTGTTGTGAGCAGTCAGGGAGTGAGCGACCTGCAACTCCTATGAACGACCCAAGAGACCTAGCCTCCTATGCCGCTGAGTTGGTCTCAGGTGACCGTCAAGAAGCCTACGGACATCCTCTTGATAACTTCACCAGAGCCTCAAAAATCTGGTCAGTTATCCTCGGTTGTGAGGTCTCAGCCGAGCAGGTAGCCCTTTGCATGGTCGGAATGAAGATAGCCCGAGAGGTCAATCAGTCCAAGCCCGATACGGTCGTAGATGGCATCGGCTACTTCCTCACGCTCAACATGATTCAAGAAGAGCGCATCCGAAGATTGAATACCTAACCCGAGTTATGATATACTTGGGATGTCCTGAGAGGAGGGCAAGGTGAGAGAAGTAAGACAGTTCGAGGTCTGTGAAGCATCAGCCGAACTTACTCTTGCCAAGTTCCACAAGATTGCTAACCGTGGAAAATCTAAAGGTCTTGAAGGTGGTTTTACTGTTCTTGGCATTGCCAACAAAGTTCAGAAAGACCCTGAGACTGGTATCGAATATATTTACAAAGTTATTGAAGTTGAGTGCGAAACCGTCAAGTTTGCTGGATGGGAGTTCTTAGCCGTTGCTGAAGTTGAGCAAGGCGTTGTCTTGACTAGGGGCATCGGCTCTGCCGAGGAAATCAAACCTTCGCAAGTCCAAGTTGGATATTGCGCTCATTGCGGTACTACTCGTTCTCGTAAGAAATACATCTTTGTCAAGAATGAGGCTGGCGAAATCAAGCAAGTTGGTTCTACTTGCGTCAAAGACTTTTTAGGTTGGGAGTTCACCCCTTCCTTCTTGCCTGTTTGGGATTCCTTTGAGGAGTACAACGGGTTAGGCGGATTCAGCGGTGTTGATACTGGTTCTGTGGCTTCGGTTGCTATCGCCGTGACTGCCAAGGACGGATACAAGTCAGCCAAGCAGTTTGGCTACGAGGGTTCAACAAGTCAGACAGTTTGGCAGTTATTGACCGAATCTAAGTTCAGAGCAGAGTTCGGCGTTCACTACGAGTTGAATCAAGATTACTCAGCCAAGGCTCAAGAGTTGATTGAGTTTGCCAAGAACTTCCAAGGCGAGAACGCTTACGCAGAAAACTTGAGGGCTATCGCCTCCTTGACTTATCAAACTTCCAAAACCATCGGGATTTTTGTCTCGGCAATCATCGCCAAGCAAAAGGCTGAAGAGCAAGAAGTTGCCAAGAAAACTGCCAAGGTTTATAGCATCGAGCAATATGCCGAAACTGGCAAGAGGATTGAGATTGAAGTGACCGCCTTGAGTTCTAGGGTCATAGAAAGCGAGTGGGGTTCATCGACATTATGGACCTTCGAAAGCGGCGATTACAAGTTCAAGTGGTTTGATAGCGGATACAAGTTCACCGCTGATATTGGCGAGGTGTTCAAAATCAAAGCGACCGTCAAGGGTCTTGATGAGTACCAAGGTCAGTACGCAACCAAACTTTCAAGGGTTGCTCGAGTTGATAAGAAACAACCTTTGTACTTAGCCACCGTTTAGTTATGCGCTACACTTTCCCTACTGTGCGCTAGTCGCCCGAGTTTTTCGTCTCTTCCGTGTCCGAGTGACCTGACGGTTACTTGGGTTACCCATGTGCTGTCACGGAGGAGGTTTAGATGGCTCAATATCGAGTCCTTCAGGGTATTGATTACCCACCAAATAAACGCGCTGAGGCAGGTCAAGTCGTATCCGACCTTCCTGCTCAAGCAATCAAGTGGCTTTTGGAATCTGGCGCAATCGAAGATGCTTCGAAGCCAGCCAAGGTTCAAGAAGAACCTAAGCCTATTGTCGAGTCTGCACCCAAGGTTGAGACCGACGAAGTTCCTGTCGAAGAAGAGGGTGACAAGTAATGCCAACATTTCGCCACGGTAAAAATATCAAGGTTTTTGTGGACGAGTTTGATTTCTCGTCTTATTTCAATGACATGAGTGCCTCGACCAGCATCGACACCGCTGAGACGAGTGCCTTTGGTGATTCAGCCAAGACATACATTCTCGGACACAAAGATGGCACCATTTCCCTAAGTGGCATGTTTGAGTCCACCGCATCGACGGGTACAGATGACCATTTCTCTACCTCACTCGCTGGCTCTAAGCAGTTAGTGATTGTGGCTCCCGAAGGTCATGCCAACGGTTATCGTGCAGTTGCTCTTGAAGCAGATAACACCTCATACGAAGTTTCATCTCCTATCGGGGATGTTGTCCAAGCGAGTGTTGAGTTCCAGTCAAACGAAGGTGTTGAGCATGGGGTCATCTTGTCCTCTGGTTCAGCAGTAAGCGCAACTGGTAACACAACATCGGTTGATAACGGAGCCTCTACCTCTAATGGTGGAGTTGGATTTTTGTCCGTTCCGACCAATACTCGTAATGGAAATATAACCGTCAAGGTTCAACAGTCGGCTGATGATTCAACCTTCACCGACTTGGTGACCTTTACGGTTGTCAGTTCGGCAACCGTGACTTCCGAGCGAATCGAAGTTACGGGAACAGTTCAGAGATACTTGCGAGCAAACTATACGGTCGCAGGTTCAACAGGCGCGGCTACCCCTGTGGTGGCTTTTACTAGGAGGTAAATAAATGCCTACATTTCGACATGGTAAATCCACCGTATTCAAGATTGATGATTCTGGTGGCACCCTGAGAGACATTAGCAACACACTTACTGATGTTTCTTTCCCACGCTCAGTTGATACTGCCGAGACAAGTGCTTTCGGTAGTTCGGCTAAGACCTATGTTGTCGGTCTTTCTGACGCAACAGTTTCAATCAGCGGTATCTTCGATGCAACCGTCGATGGATACCTCGCTGGTGTCGTTGGCTCTGCCGCCAGCCTTTCTTTTGAGTATGGTCCTGAAGGCTCAACTTCAACCTATGTCAAGTACACAGGAGAGTGCTGGCTAACTTCTTACGAGAAGAGTGGTGCTATCGGCGATGTAGTGACATACTCGGCTGAGTTTCAAGTGACTGGTGCTGTAACACGCGGTACCTACTCATAAAAAAACTTCACAATACAACTGAATAAATCGTGACCAATCTAGTGTCCAAGGAGAAAAATGAACCTACGCGAAACAATCTTTAGTGCTGATGACATTACTAAGGAAATAGTAGAGGTCCCTGAATGGGGAGTCTCAGTTGAAATCCGCGCTATGACCGCGGCGGAACGAGCCAAGTTAGGCGAGTCCGCAATGGTCGGAGATAAGACCAATGTAGGTCTGATGTATGCGCTTACGGTTATCGCAAGCGTGTATGACCCTGCGACTGGTCTGCCTGTGTTCTCGGATAATGACCGAGAGGCAATCCTTTCCAAGAGTGGCTCCGTTATCGAACGCCTTGCAACCAAGGCTCTCGGTGCTTCAGGCTTGACGGAAAAGGCGGTAGACCAAGCGGGGGCTAGATTTCCTCAAGAATCCTGAGCGAAGGTTTCTTTTCGAACTAGCAGAAAAGTTGGGTCGGACGGTGGGCGAACTTCTTTATGGGAGTCCAGCCCACCGCCCACTTAGCAGTATGGAACTTACCGAGTGGACAGCCCTTTGGAATGTGAGAGCCAAGGAGCAGGAACTCGCAGAACGAAAGGCTAAGGCGAAGAAGCGATAATGGCTGAATCACCAACAATGGAAGTACGCGCTCGCCTTAGCGCAGAAACCGCTCAGTTCACACGCGGCATGGCTCAAGCCACACAATCCGTCGCGCAGTTCCAACAATCATCCAATCGCTTACGCGGTTCTATGGTGGCTATCGGTGTCGCATCTGGCGCGGCCGGCGCCGCGATTATTGCTTTTAGTAAAAGGGCTTTTAGTGCCGCGGCGCGTGTTGAAGAGTTGGATATCGCTCTTCAAGCAGTCGGACATTCAACGGGAATCGGATACAAGGCTCTCAATGATGCCGCTCTTGCAATCAAAGCAAACGGTATTGAGATGGAGATTGCTCAAAAATCAACACTCAAATATGCACAAAATAATCTTGAGTTGGCTAAAGCGGCAGAGGTAGCGCGAGTAGCCCAAGACCTTGCAGTTATCGGAGCAATGAACTCCTCCGATGCTTTCGATAGATTGACACACGCCATCATCACAGGGCGAAGCGAAGTTTTGAAATCAGTCGGTATTCAGAAATCAGCAGGACAGGCATACGCTGAGTATGCGGCAAGTCTTGGTAAAACAACAAAACAACTGACATATACCGAGAAGCAAACCGCAGTCATGAATATGGTTCTCAAAGAAGGCGCAAGAGTCGCTGGAACCTATGAAGCGTCGATGACCACCGCAGGGAAAGTGTTGCGTTCTTTTGCTCGTATCAACAATGAGTTACAGGTTGCAGTTGGCGGAGTTCTTCTCAAAGCATTTGGTCCGCTTATTTTCGAAACTTATGAAACTTACAAAGCCTTCGTCAAGGCTATTACGGGTGGCGGTGCTTTCAAGAATACTTTGACGGGAATCCAACAAGCACTCGTCACTCTCATAACACCTATCACAGATTTCGTTCGCGGTTTGAAAGATAAGATTGTTGCGCTCAATAGTGCTGAAAAAAGCGTTATGGGTATTGCACAATCATTTCAGATGTTGCTCCCTGCCTTGTCTGCCGCTGGTGCAGGTTTTGCGGCGTTCGCTGGTAAGAGTCTTCTTCACAACCTTCCGATTCTTGGCAACTTCTTTACAAGACTCAAGGCTCTTCCGATTGCTCTTGTGGCGGCCGCATTGGCATCTGCTCAGTTCAGGAACGGATTAGTCAAACTGTTCCAAGCAATAAGCCCATTGATTCCACCAATCGCAAAACTTTTCACTCTTCTAGGAAAGATAGCAGGAGTCGCCATTGCAGTTCTTGGCAAGGCTCTCGAAGCCCTTGCTCGAGGTATTTCTGGGTTGATTGCTTTTGTCCAGCGCAACTCTCAGGCGTTCAAGATTCTTGGTTATGTGATTGCGGCAGTTGGTGGCGGTTTCCTCGCCTTCAAAGCAACAATCTTGGCTGTATCGATTGCCATGAAGATTCAAGCGGCAGTAATGACTGCATATTCATTCGTCGCTACTGCTCTCAGCGGAGGCATTGGTTTAGTTACAAAAGCACAACGCGCCCTCAACTTAGCCATGGCTTTCAACCCTATCGGCTTAGTTATTGGTGCCATCGTTGCGCTTACGATTGCTTTCGCCGCGGCATGGAAAAACTCAGAGAGTTTTCGTGAGGTTATGACAAAGGTTTTCAATACAGTTGCAAACATAGTTGGAAAAGTTTTAGGTTTTATTTTTAGATTATTTGGTAATCTCCTTATTGCTTACGGCAATCTTATGGATACTAATAGTACTTTTGGCAAAGTTATTGCTACGGTCTATGGCTTTATCTGGTCTACTATCGGCAAAGTTGTTTCTGGTGTCCTTGAGTATATTAAGTTTTGGCTCGAGAGTTTTGTTTCCCTTATGGAAAGCAATGAGACCTTGCGTAAGGTCATTGAAACTACATTCAACACCATAATCCGCATTTTTGCTTTTGCTACTACCAATATAGCGGTAGGCATTGCTACTATTCTCAAAGCGATTGCAACTTTGATTGTCGCATTTGAAAAAGTTTTTGAGGTGGCAAAAGGCGTTTTTTCCAAAGTTGTTCAAGTTGTCTATAACTTTGGTAAAGGTGTTGGAAGCGTATTTGGCAAACTCGCTTCTGGTATTGGTGATTTTCTTGAATCAACAATCTCAACAGTAAAGAACTGGGTTACAACACTTACAAATGCTCTTCGGAAGATTCCGATTGTGCGTGATGCTGTGGATAAAGTTTTATCTGGTTTTGATTCTTTGACAAACTTTGCCTCTACAAAACTGCGTAACGCTGGTCAGGCTATTGAAGATTTCTTTGTTGGTTCTGCCGATTCAAGCACGAAAAGCATAGATGGGATTTCCTACACTTCGAAGAAACTTATTGAAGGTGCGAAGGGTTGGGGTAACTACTCTGAGGGAGCGGCAGGTTCGCTTTCTAGCCTTGCGAACAAGATGCTTGACTTCCAGATGAAGGTAGTCGATTTTGCCGCTGAAGATAATGGAGCCAAAATAGTCGAGGCTCTTGTTGGTGGGGCAAAGAAAACTATTCCAGTCCTTGAAAACATGATTGCCAAGATAAAAATGGCAGGTGAACTCGGCGTTGAGTTCGTAATGGACAAACTTTCAGCAGGTGCTTTCAAGGCTGGCGAGTTCCTTATTGGCTTGGCTGACGGTATTGAATCTTTCACCGAAGAAAACTTTGTGGCTAAGTTGGGCGATGCTTTTGAAGGCTTGACAGAAAAACTCAAGAGCGCACTTGGCTTTGGCAACATTCTTGAAGAAGAGAAAAAGAAACTACTTGAGTTCAATACTAAGCCCGGCGGTGCCGATGATGCGCTCGCTAATGGAATCAAAGACCAAGCCGACCTTATGAAGAAGATTCGTGAGGCAATGGCTGATGGTATTCAAAGCATGAAGGATGTCCTACAAGACCTTCAAGATGCGGCAAAAGATTTCGCAGATAGCCTCAAGGAAACCATTGTTGGCTTCGCTGGTCTCAAGGGCGTTGAGTTGCCAGATGGCTTCATTCCGAAAGCAAAGTCTTTGATTGAAAACATGAAGATGCGTTTAGACAAATCTACGCAGTTCGCTCAACAGATTGCAGAACTTCAAGCAATGGGATTGGATGCAAACGCACTCAAGGCGATTATTGAAGAAGGTCCTATCAAGGGCGCACAGTTAGCGGCATCAATCCTCGGCGGAGGTATGGAAGCCGTTAAACAGGTATCCGAGTTGCAAAAGCAGATTCAGTTTGCAGGTGCGGCGATTGGTGCTTACGGCTCGGAAGCGGCGTTCGGCGATATTCTCCGTGGAGCCTCTGCCACCGTCTCAGACCTCCAACGCGCCGAGTTCGAGATGCGAAGTCGCGGTAACAACATTGTTATTGAACAAGGTGCCTTCGTCGTCAATGTCGATACTTCAGGTGCGGCGGATGCCGATGAGAAGGCTGACATCATTACTCGTAAAATCCAAGAAACCTTTGCGATTCTGGCTAAAGAGTTGGCGGCAAAATAATGGCAACTTATACATTACGACCTAATGCAAACTGGAACAACGCTTCAGCATTTACTATTTCTGGTGGGAGCGGTTCAGTTCATGCCGCGCTCTCTGATAATAGTGATTCGACCTATATCACCCGAACGAGTACAACGGTACCTGCCTCTTATGAAATGGAGATAGGCACTACAACCTTGGCGGCGACTGAGAGGGTAGTCACCGTCAATCTTCGCGCTCGCCTCACAGTTGGAACTGCTGGTCTTGTTCAGTTGAGCCTTGGCGTTATTACAGACCGCAATGGTCGAACCGTTTCTTATTCTGTACCAGTTACCAAACAAAATACCTTGGCTCTTTCTACGGTGGACTTTGCTCTCAACCTAACCTCATCACCGACTGGTGAAGCATGGAGCCAAACCTCCATTGATAACCTTGTCGTCAAGTTTCTTGATAACGCTGAAACTTCGGGTGATAGAAGTTCTTTATATGAAGTTTATGTTGATGTGGTCACAACTGCTCAACCAACAGTAACCGTGACAGCACCAAGCGGAACCGTTACAGATACAACTTTTCCATCAATCACATGGACTTATGCTGATACCGATGGTGACCCACAATCTGCTTACGAAATCAAAGTTTTTGATTCAACCACTTACAGCGCAACTGGGTTCTCACCCGATACCTCAACCGCAACGGTTGATACAGGAGTTGTTGCTTCGACTAATGACGGTGCTACTCTCGAAGGTGATTTAGCAGATGGCACAACTTATCGCGCTTATGTCAAAGTTGCTCAACTTGTCAATGGTCAAAACTATTTTAGTGATTGGGCGTATAGCCAGTTCACGATTGATGTAGATGCCCCTGCAACACCTCTTATTACGGCTTTCTATGATTCAACGATGGGCGCGATTACTTTGACCGTTCTTGGACGCACAAATGCTCTTTCTGCAAACCAAGCCTCTTTAGAAACTAACACAACAGGATGGACTGCTGTAACGAACTGTGCGATTGCTCGTTCAACGGCTCAAGCGGCAGTTGGAAGTGCTTCTCTTGAGATGACGGCGAGCGCAAGTGGTGATGTCGTCGCTTCAACTACAACAGCCACAAAGTTCGCAGTAACCGCGAATCAAGAGTTTTCCGCTATTGCTTCATTTCGTGCCGCGACTACTGCGAGGTCGGTTGCTATTGGTATTCGTTATCTCAACTCCGCAGGTACGACTATCTCTACAACTTTTGGAACAGCCGTTACAGATTCGAGTTCGGCTTGGACCGTCGCTCAAGCAACCGTCCTCGCCCCAGTTACGGCGACTCATGCTCAAGTTTTTGCCAGAATCACAAGTGCAGGTTCAGGTGAAGTGCATTATCTGGACAAGATTGCTTTCCACGCAGGTGATGAACCAGTATTTAGCCGAGGTGGATTTAGCAACTTCAAGTTCGATATTGAACGCTCAGATGATTCAGGCACGACCTATGACGCGATTCGCAATAGCCCCGTCACGGCAGATTCAACACAAATCGCTGAGGTGGATGATTATGAGGCTCCTCTTGACCAAACAGTTCGATACCGTGCGAAAGCGAGGGCTGATATCTAATGGCAACTATTTCTTCTGGTTACACAACAACAGAACCGATTCAGATTACCAACCCTGAACAATGGTCATTTACTGCACCAGAAAATCCAACTATTCGTGTTACGGGAGTCAAGGTTCAACAGCCTTTGAAATCTCAAATCGTTGAATCGTATGGGGTATTCAAACCTCTTGGCTCATCTAAAACTGTGGTTGTCGCTTCAAGTATTTATGGCGTTGATGGAACCTACGAGTTCACCACAAAAGGCGAAACCGAGTGGGACGACCTTTATCCAGTCTTGACCTATCAAGGCACCTTGCATGTACATGACCCACTTGGTCGTCAGAAATATGTTCGCTTTGTGGACAGGAACTACAATGAGTATGGTCCTATCAGTAGTTTGATACGGCAAATCCAAGTTACCTATTTTGAGGTGGATGCTCCCTAATGTACCCGGTGACATCAACCTTCAAGGAAACGATTCGTAAATCGCATGTCATCAAAACAAAAATCGAAATCTATGACACAGCGAACGGAACTATCCTAAGTACGGCTCAACCCATTTCGGGTGAAGTGACAATCGACAATCGCCGTTCGGTTCGTAGGATGTGTAGCCTTGAGTTCGTTGATTCTGATGGGACGCTTGTACCAACAAATAACAGGTCATCAGTTCTTTTGCCATACAACCGAGAAATCAAGATTTACCGTGGGCTTGTCTATGCAGATGGAACCGAAGAACTTGTCCCTCTCGGCGTATTTATTGTTACAAATGTTGAGATATCTGATACGGCTCAAGGAGTTCGCATTACAGTAAATGGCTCAGATAGAAGCCTCCGCCTTACTCGAGCAAAGTTTATCAATCATGATTTTTATATTGATTCTGGTACGGCTAAAGAAACAGCGATTGAGAACATGTTGCGCTATCGCTATCCTCAGATTCAAGTCGTTTTTCCAGCCACGAATCAAACCACCGCATTGCTTTATCCGACTCTTGACCAATCATCAGACCCTTGGCGAGAGGCTCTCAAAATAGCGGAGTCCGCTGGTATGGATTTGTACTTTGACGAAAATGGAATATGCCGTATGCGACCCATTCCAAACCCTGACCTTGGTACGCCAGTTATGACATACGAAGATGGTTCCGAATCCGTACTCACGCAGTTATCTCGAAGCCTGAGTAGCGAAGAAACCTATAACGGTGTCATCTTTACGGGAGAAGGCACAAACTTGAGTATTGGTGTTATTGGCGAGGCTTGGGACGAGAATCCAAGTTCGCCTACTTATCGCTATACCTACGGAGAGACACCTAAGTTCATGTCATCTCCAACAGTTTTGACAACAGCGGAAGCCACAGATGCGGCATTGGCTGAGTTGCGAAAGGTCATTGGCGCAACGGAAATGATTAGTTGGGACCAACTTGTAAATCCTGCTCACGATGTCTATGACCTCGTAAAAGTTACGCGCTCGCCATCAGGAGTTGATGCGACTTTGATGCTTGACTCAATCACCATTCCACTTGAGCCAACCGCTACGATGAACGCAGTTGGCAGGAGTAGGAGGTTCTAATGGACTTGTCATTTCTGGTCAATCAAATAAAAGCCAATCCTCAAGGACTTCGAATCCGTCAAGGCAAGGTCATCACGGTCAATAGCAATCGTACGATTGATATTCAAATCTCTGGCGATACAAATACTTTGCCATCAGTTCGCTACACCTCAAACTATGCTCCGAAACCTGATGACCAAGTGTGGCTTCTCAATGATGGGGCTGACTTACTTGGTATGTATATGGTGGCGGGAGCAGATAGAACCTTGGCTCCAACTGCTTATCGCACTACGGCACAGACGATTACGACTTCAACCCAAACCAAAATATCTTTTGACGCTGTTGATTCCGATGGATGGAACTGTTGGGACTTATCACCAAACCCAACACGATTGACCGTTCCAGTCACGGGACGCTATTTCGTCACGGGTAATGTTGCTTTTGAGGCGGCATCGTCTGGGCATCGAGCAATCAACATTCTCAAAAACGATACAACTGAGTTGGCTCGTTCAGATTTCAACCCTGTTTCAAACTCAATAGATACCCATAGTACGGTTACGACCCATGCGGTTAGTCTTACAAAAGGTGACTTTGTTGAGTTACGAGTTTGGCAGAATAGTGGAAGCGCTTTAGATATCCTAGATTCGTCAGACCACCAACCGAAGATGAGTTTGATATTTCTAGGTTCATAGATAGGTTAGAATACGCTAGTTAGGAGTTCACATGAAAAAAGAACACAAAGCAATGCTCGCGTCCTATGGACGCTCTTTTCTCAGCGCAATCACCGCCGCATTTTTTCTTTACGGTGGAGACTTGCTTGCACTTGATGGAGATACCGTCAAAGCAATCTTGGCTTCAGGAGTCGCCGCGGTTCTTCCCGTCGCTATCCGTGCCGCAAATCCCAAAGACCCTGCTTTCGGTCGAATCGCAGATTCAGTCACCGAAGCCATTGTCAATCAGTTGAAGAAGCCATCTAAAAAGGCTGTCAAGAAGAAGGCGACCAAATAATGTCAGTTGAGAAAGTCCTCGAAGCGGCGCAAGCCGAAGTCAAAGCCAAATACACCGAAGGTCCAAACAATGATACGAAGTTTGGTAAGTGGTATGGGTTGAACAATCAACCTTGGTGTGCCATGTATGTTTCTTGGTGTTTCAAAGAGGCAGGGCTTTCTCATCTCATCGCCGCACAAAGCAAGAAAGGTTTTGCTTCTTGCGAGGCTGGTTTGAAGTGGTTTGCAAAGAAGGGACAAGTTATTCCCGTCGGACAAGCCCAAGCAGGTGACATTGCGTTCTTCCAGTTCGATGATGACGCAATGGCTGACCATGTTGGTATCGTGCAGAAGAATGACGGAAAAGGAAATCTTTGGGTTTATGAAGGAAATACCAGCGGTGATGCGAAGGGAAGTCAATCCAACGGAGATGGTGCTTTCCTCAAGAAGCGTCCGTACAAACTCATCATGGGAGTTGCTCGCCCTAAGTACGGAGAAGCCTAAAGATGTCGGAGGAGTTTCCCACGCTAGGCGAGGTCATGCGCCGACTCGATGAACTAACAATCGAGGTCAAGCAGATGAACCTCAATATCTCCCAAACTTATCTGCGTAAAGATGTTTATGAGTCAGATACCGAGAGAATCACTCAGGCAATGGACCACATCACCGACCGCCTTCAAAAAATGGAATCACGCTCAGAGTGGGTGGTTCGAACGGTTGGCGCACTCTTCATTGCTACGGTTGTCGGTGCCTCCATGTATATTGGTCAAATAATCGGGTTCTGAGGTTATTTGACATCCTAACTGGGGTTATGTATCCTCTCCCCTAATGAGAGGAGCAACATGAATAACTCTGTTTCGATTGATGAGTTCGAGATATCCGAACAACCCGTCAGGGAAGCCTTCATTGTCGATGACGATGCGAAGGCTGATTGGGCTATGCGAAAGTTAGCCTTTATTCGACGGAAACAAGAAGAAAATAAAAACATCCATGAGCAAGAGGTAAAAAGGGTCACAGAATGGCTTCAGACGGTCAATACAGCCCTTGAAAGAGACGCTGAATACTTCGAAGCCATCCTAAAGCCCTATGCCCTCCTACAACGCTCTGAAGGGCGTAAATCGGTAATCCTTCCTCACGGCACAATCAAGACTGTTGCAGGTCGAGCCAAGGTCGAGATTGAGTCCGAAGAAAAGTTACTGGCATGGGCAGAGGCTTCGTATCCAGCAGTCATTCGCATCAAGAAAGATATTGATAAGCGTGTCCTCAATGAGTTGATTACTGAGGACAATCAGGTAATATCAACCGACGGTGAAATCATTCCAGCAGTTCGAGTTATCCCTGCTGAGACTTCGATTTCATTCGTCATAGCAGAGTAGGAGAGGACATGGAAAACATTCAGACCATGAGCATTGCTCAAGCATTGAGCGAGGTCATGAAAGCAGTAGGTGGCATCGCAAAGAAAGACCGTAATCAGGCTCAGGGATTCAACTTCCGAGGCATTGATTCTGTTGTCAATGCAGTATCGCCAGCACTTCAAAAGTTCGGTGTTGTTGTAGTCCCAAGTGTTGAGGATTATTCCTACGACACAGTTGAAATCGGTCGCAATCGCACAGCGATGGGACATGTCAAGGTCAAGGTGACTTACACCTTCATCGGACCTAACGCTGATGCAATCAAGACCACCGTAGTCGGTGAAGCAATGGATAGTGGAGATAAGGCAACAGCCAAAGCCATGTCTGTCGCTTTCAGAACCGCATTACTTCAAGCCCTTTGCTTACCGACAGACGAACCTGACCCTGACGCAACTTCGTATGAACGCTCAAGTGCAGATGATGTTCTTGCACCAAGCGCAATCTTGTTGAAGATTTCTCAGGCAACGACAAGCGATGCGCTCGCCGAGGTTGGTGCGTATCTCACTCAGAATAAATCGCGTTATACCGAGGAACTCGTCAAGCAGTTCTCTACTAAGTTTCTTGAGAAGCGCAATCAGTTGAATCTGACAAAGGACGGTTGGCAGACAGAAGGAGCAACACATGACATTCAACCAGAATCAAGCGGAGTTACCGTATAACGCAACTTCGGGACACAGCGGAACGGATACATCAAAGGCTCGCGCTGTCAATGCAGATAGGTCGGGAAAGACTGCTCTGCGTCAAGCGCAAGCCCTGAACTTATTAGCGGAACGCACTTTCCGAGGTATGACTTGGAAGGAGTTATCTGAGGTGACGCAACTTCATCATGGAACCGCTTCTGGGGTATTGTCCGTCCTCCATAAAGCAGGGCGTATTGCTCGACTCAAAGAGACACGCAACGGTTGTAAGGTGTATGTAGACCTACGCTGTATCAATGGAAGAGCAGTTGAATATCAGGGACGCAAAAAAGCATGTCCCCATTGTGGAGGTCAGTTGTGAGCATCAGGTGGATGACGAAGGTTTGGACTGATTCCCCCTACAACGGGACACGCCTGATTCTCCACCTTGCGCTCGCAGACATGGCTCACGATGATGGTCGCTTCTTTGCATCACAAACGCATCTTGCTCAAAAGAGTCGATGCTCTGTCCATTATGTCCGAGAAGTCATCAATGAGATGATTGCAAACGGGCATATCCAAATAGTTACCAAAGGTAACTCGAGGGGTAAAGCGACGGTTTATCAGTTACTTATACCGAAAGAACTCCCTAACACAGATAGGGAGTCAGATAGCGAACTCCCTAACTCTGATAGGGGCAACTCCCTAACTCTGACCCCTCAACTCCCTAACTCTACTTCACACCACTCGTCCTATACACCCGTCCTATCTACAACAAAGAGAGACGAGACGGCTATCGCCGTCCGTCCTGATTTTGAAGAGGTGGCTAAAAGATGGTGGGAAAAACAAGAAGTCAAACCTCTCGGTAGTGGGGCATGGCACTCGTTACTCAAAGTATGTGAGGCGGCGACCAAGAGAGGATACAAAGTTGAGCATATCGAAAGAGCCTTGGATTACATAGGCACAGTTCCAACGATGAGACAGATGGATTTAGTTCTTCGTGGAGTGGGGGTCAAAACAAAAAATGAGAAGTCCGCTATTACAGCCATTGAGTTGTCAAAGAGGCTTGATGATGAAACTATCTGAAGTGCCACTCTTGCTCGGCTTCGCATCGTTCTTCGACAACCGCCTTTCGGTCGATGAACTCCGAGCAAGGGCTTGGCATGAAGCCATTGATGAAGATTTGACTTTGGATGAAGCAAAGAAAATCGTTACAAGTTGGTACGCTAACCACGACGCAGTAATCTCACCCTCTCATATCAATCGAGAGTGGCGTTATCGAAAGACATCTCAAGCCGATAGAGAGCGTTCGATGGCGATGACTTTGGAATATGAGCGAGCCAAGCAAGAGAAGGCTTCTCCCGAAGTAGTCGCTCGATATATGGCTGAGATTCGCAAGTCGTTGGGAAAGGGTGTCGATGCTTCGCTGGAAGTGGATTCAGGGAAAGTGGCACCTGACGCATGAAGAGATTTCGATTTGTGGATTGGTACAGCAGATGGCGATTCAAACGAGTTCAGAGATATGCCCTATGTGCTTGGACTCCATCGCGGATGAAAGACTCCAATGGCTAAACCTAAACCTCTCCGAGTTGATGATGAAACCCGATTCGCAGTTTTAGGTCGAGGTTTGTATAAGTGCGAGCGGTGCTACGGCGATTATCTTGCTTTCGGCGTATCAGTTCATCACAGACGACCGCGAATGATGGGTGGGTCAAAGAACGCTGACCTTCACAAAACAGCCAACCTGATTGCTCTCTGTGGTTCTGGGACAACTGGCTGTCATGGATGGGTTGAGTCTCACCGTATGGAAGCCCGAACCTATGGTTTCTTGATTCATAAGGTTGAGTCCGCTTCGAAGATACCTTTTCGGGATATCCATGGCAACTGGTGGCTGATAGATAATGATGGACAAAAACGACAACTTGACACATATCGGGACATACCTCATGTTTAGCCCATGTTCTGTCTTTGCTTTGCCGATGACTCTGAGCAAGAAATCTATCGGCTCGAGTTTGAAAAGCGTCCGTGGACGACTAATGCTGAACGCGCTGGTAACCGATGGGAGAGGGCATCCCTCACAAAAGAGTGGCGTGAGGCTTTTGCTTGGCTGGCACGGTCGGAAGAGATTCCTCCGATGCGGTGGCTTAGTGTCACAGTTGAACCGCATCAAAAGGGAGGTCGCCTTCAAGATGTAGGTGCATGTAATCCAGCGGTCAAGGCGGCGATAGATGGATTGGTAGACGCAGGAGTTTTACCTGATGATTCACCTGAGTTCGTTCGTTCATTGATTTTCTTGCCACCGCTCAAAGACAAAAACTCATTAGTGATTTATTTACGAGGAGCGAGAGTGGAAGAGAGAGTGGCATGAACTGGCAACTGATTGGAACGATTTTCGGAATCGGAGTAGTTGGGTTATTCTTACTCCCCTTTTATTTATCAATGTTTATCGTGTTGGAGCGACAGAGAGCCAAGATTCATCTTGAGTTGTTTGCCACCGCTAACACGATTGAAAAAAAGGTCAAGTTTGATGAGGCAGTCGAACGCTTGTTCGAAGAAGGAGTTCAAGAATGACAACGGTTATGGAAGCAACAGAGTTAGACGCACAAGGATTAGAAGAAGTCAGATTATTGACCGATGCCATTCGAACCCATCAGTCACAGATTCATGACCTCGGAAAGCGTAGGAAACAGTTGATTCTGCGCCTTCGCAAGCAACGCATCACTTATCGAGAGATTGCTCATGCTATGGGTGTCTCGGAGCAGTTGATTTACAAAATCATCAAGAATGATATCCCTAGAGAGCCAGAGTATGACGCTCAAGGCAATCTCATCCGCAAGCGAGGTCGCCCACCAAAGCCCTTGGCATGAACGCATCACCTACATGCGATGATGGTGTAACGACAACACATCCAACCTACCAGTTGGAACTTGGCGGTTTGACTCCGACCTCATCGCTCCAAGATTACATCGTCAAAGCCATACAGCCTCATGAGACTCATTGGTTCTTGATGAATAGACATTATGCAAAACGCATACCTCCGATTTCTTTCGCCTTCGGTTTATTTCTGCACGGTGATTTAGTCGGAGTTGTTACTTATGGCAAACCTGCCTCAATGACCCTCTGTGATGGCATTTGTGGCAAGGAGTACACACATGAGGTTATCGAGTTGAATCGTTTATCTCTTTTAGATAACAAAAAGGCTGAAGCCTCTCGATTGATTGCCCACTCGCTCAAACTCATTCCAAAGCCGAAGATTGTTGTTTCCTTTGCGGATACATCTCAAAATCACACAGGTATCGTGTATCAGGCAACAAACTGGATTTACACAGGATTGTCTGCCGCTCGAAAAGAGTACGCAATCAAGGGGCGTGAAAACTTACATTCTCGAACGATTTCAGGCATGGGCAGTTCAATCGAGGAAATCAAAGCCATCTACGGGGATGATTTTTATTATCGGGAACGCCCTCGCAAACACCGTTATGTTTATTTTCTTGGTAACAAAAAAGAGATAAAAGAGCGAAGGGCAAAGTTGAAATACAAAATCTACCCCTATCCAAAGGCAGATGATGAAGGCTAATATCAAAGTCGGCGGAGTTGCCTCTGTCGCTATCAAAGACCTCGAAGGCTTTCCCAATAATCCTCGCAGGGGTGATATCGAAGCCATCGCTCACTCGCTCAAGGCTCATGGACAGTATCGCCCAATAGTCGTGCAGGTCGGAACGAACTACATCCTCGCTGGCAATCACACTTACAAAGCGGCGAAGAAGTTGGGTTGGAAGAAAATCAAGGCGACCTTTGTAGAGTGCGATGAAGCAACCGCTCGCAGGATGGTATTGGCAGACAATCGCCTGACTGACCTCGCCTCATATAACGAACCGCTACTCAAGAACCTTTTGACATCCCTACCTGAGTTAGAGGGAACTGGATTTACGCAAAGCGAGGTGGAGAGCCTCGATAGATTGATAACGGGTGAGGAGAAGAGTTCGATATCGGCAAAGCCCTTACCAAGCGACCCCGAAGTAAAGATTGGCATGTGGAGATTCACGGTTGAGAAGGATGCCTACGATGCGTGGAAAGAGCAGTTGTATCAAGAGGCTCAGACAAAGCAAAAGGCAAACAAGATAATCAAAGAGCGTTTGGGATTCCCTGAGCGAAAGCCGATTGAGCCAGAGCCGACCCGTGAGTTCACGCAGATAGACCCTTCGGATGTCGAGACCGTACCGCTGACAGCCCTGACAGTTCATCCTCTCAATCCACGGGAAGGCGATATCGGCTCCATCATTGAGAGCCTGACACACCTCGGTCAATACCGCCCAATAGTTGCTAACCGCAAGACAACCCATATCGTCTCAGGCAATCACACCTACCAAGCGGCATATCAGATGGGATGGGAACAGATAGCAGTTCATTGGATTGATGTGGATGAAGTAGAGGAAATCAAAATCCTCATTGTTGATAATCGCACCTCTGACCTTGCCTCATACGACCCCCTTGAGTTGAACAAGATGTTGATGAATGGAAGCATGGCTGGAACTGGATTTAGCCGAGAAGAGGTTGCCGAGATACTGAGTGGAGGAAAGACCAAACCCGGTCATGCGCCAGTAGGTAGGACATCCATTCGAGTCGGTGACCATGTAATGCGAGTACACACCGAGGACTTGAATCAATGGTCGAACGCAGTCTGGGGATGGGAAGATATAGCGACGATGTTGATGCTCCCTCAAGAGGCATGTTCAACCGAGGTAGAATAAGCGGATATGAGTACGGAAGTAGCGACCGCTAAGAAGCAGGTCAAGACGGCTAAACCCAAGCCCAAGGGTCGTAAGCCCATGCTCAATCCAGAGTTGGCTGAGACCATCGCTGGTTATGTTCGAGTTGGTGTCTATATCGAAGAGGCATGTGGAGCGGCAGGTATCGGTCGAGGCAGTTTCTATAACTGGTTAGAGCGTGGCAGAGCAGAACGCGAGCGCATGAAGTTGATGGATACGGAAGAACCTAAACCTTCGGAGAAAATGTATCTGGATTTTTTGAACATGATGGAGAGGGCTTATGATGAAGCCACACTTCGCAAAGTCGCAGTCATTACTAAGAGCGCAGAGAATGGTGATTGGCGAGCGGCATCGTGGTGGCTTGAGAGGACAAGACCACAGAAATATGGATTGAAGGCTCAAGTCGAACACACAGGAGAAGGTGGCGAACCGATTCGAGTTCAAGTCGAGATTGGTGACTTGGAGGAGAAGGTCGCTAAGGTTCTTGCGCTTCGTAAGGAGTAAGGATGGCAGAGAGGCTTGTAGACCTCGTTTTGAGAGCCACACCAGAGGAACGAAGCAAGATATATCAAACACTCACACCTCAAGAGAAACACGCGCTCGCCGTCATCCTTGATGCTGAGATTGAAAACCCTTGGGCAAGATGGGAGTCCGACCCTGTTGGCTTTATCGAGCAGGGCTTAGGTGAAACCATGTGGTCCAAACAGCGAGAGATTCTTGCCTCGCTCGTCAATAACAAGAGAACCGTAGTTCCTGCATGTCACGCTCCCGGCAAGTCTCACCTCGCCGCAAGAGCAATCGCATGGTGGATATCAGTTCATCCGCCGGGGACGGCTATGGCAATCTCAACAGCGACTACATTCAAACAAGTTCGTAACATCATGTGGGCGCAGATTCGTAAAGTCCATATAGCGCACCGATTACCCGGCGAGATTCTCACTACTGAGTGGAAGATGGATGGCACAGTTGTCGCTTACGGTTTCAGACCAGCGGATAACAATGAGGCGGCACTTCAGGGTATCCATGCTCCACACCTTCTGGTTGTCGTAGATGAGGCAGGTGGTATCTCAGACACCATTGGCACCGCACTTGAAGCCTTGATGACAGGTGACCACACGCGCCTTTTAGTCGTAGGAAACCCACCGACAGATACCGAGCAAACATGGTTTGAGCGGATATGCTCGAGTTCGCTTTACAACATCATTCCGATTGGGGCTTATGACACGCCAAACTTCACAGGAGAAGAAACTGGGATATGTCGCAGTTGCCCTGACTATATCGACCAACACAAGATTTCTACGCACCTTGTTGATGAGCAATGGGTCAATGATGTCAAGAGCGAGTTTGGTGAGGATTCGCCATTCGTTGAAGCCCGTGTCCATGCAAGGTTCCCACAATCATCCGTCGGCAAAGTCATCCCGTTCTCATGGGCAGAGCAAGCGACACAGAATGAGAATCCGATACAGTCGCAACAGATTCGATTGGGCGTGGATGTTGCTTCAGATGGTGGCGATGAGTTCGTTATCGCTGAAGCCGACGGTTACACCGTTCGTATCGTCCACCGTTCTTCAGGAAAACAAAATGCGAACGCTGTTGATGTGGCAGGTATCTTGATGGGTCATATCGAACAGGCAGTTGATAAACACCGCGAGCGCAATCTCGGAGATTTGGTTCATGTCAAGATTGACACCATTGGAGTTGGATGGGGTGTTGTATCGGTCGTTGATAAATGGGTTCGAGAGCGCAATATGCGAGCAAGGGTCATCGGAGTCAATGTGGCAGAGCGACCAAAAGACCAAGCCAAGTTCAAGAATCAAAGGGCTGAGATGTGGTGGAACGCCCGTTCGCTGATGCAACCAAAAGACGGCTCGCAGGATTTACGGTTGGATGTTGATAGGTCGGTGTTGGCGCAGTTGTCTAGCCCGACATTCAAATCCGATTCTTCAGGTCGCATACAGATTGAATCGAAGGCAGATATGAAGCGCAGGGGAGTATCAAGTCCAGACCGCGCTGAAGCGATTCTGCTTGCCCTCTACGAGAACAAGGCAACCGTCCCTGCAATCACGCCTATGTCATTCGGACAATCAAATCCGTGGCAGACATGAAACGCTCAGATTTCGATTTAGACCTGCGATTCGGTCAGATGGGTGAGATATATGTCAATCACCTTTTGACAGCCCCTATCGAGACCGTAGAAGCCAAACGAGACCGTAAATGGTCGAGGACTGGAAACTTCTATATCGAAGTGGAGTGTTGGTCAGATAACACCCGTTCGTGGTACCAGAGTGGTATCAATACCACCAAAGCAACGCATCAAGCCTTCGTGATATTTGATTCGGTTCTTATCTTCCCAACAGAGCGAGTTCGAGCCACCGTCAGGGCATGTGGCTCTAAGGTTGAGTGTTCGATACCGCCAAACTACTCTCGAGGGTTTTTGATTACTCCTGAGCAGTTGCTTTCAATGACGGCGAATGGAGAAAATCGAGCAGTTGCTCAACAATCACGACATCCCGAGTAACACCATCTTTTGTGACTGGATGAGAGTATTCCGAGCAAAAGGCTTGAACCTCTCGATGAACGAGAAAGCGAGTTATCTCGCGCTCGCGCTCGGTTAGTCTTGCAAGAAAGTTTGCGATTTCATCCTCTAATGTCATCGTCTGAAATATCCCAATCTAAATCA
>SXGQ01483478.1_pt1 | contig 38850 bp, 40 predicted proteins | sample 3178371 | NCBI WGS metagenome assembly SXGQ01 (sample SAMN11356859, study PRJNA531348) | freshwater metagenome | isolation source: freshwater sample F1-20 | place: China: Fuxian Lake, Yuxi | collected 2017-12-25
GAGGTCCGGCTAAAGCCGGACGCTACATCGACGTCGGCGCCTGGCGCCAATGTGGCGTCCGGCTTTAGCCGGACCCCCCCCGTGATGACCGGCATCGATGTGCTCGCCCGCGACGGCTTCGCGAAGCTCAAGGGCAAGCGCGTTGGCCTGATCACCAATCACACCGGCGTCGCCCGCGACGGCACGTCAACTATCGACCTGCTGCACACCGCGCCCGGCGTGCAGCTGGTGTCGCTGTTCGCGCCCGAGCACGGCATTCGCGGCGTGCTTGATGCGGACGTTCCGGCAGAGCAGGACCAGAAGACCGGGCTGACGATCCACTCGCTCTATGGCGACACGCGGCGTCCGACCGACGCGATGCTGGCCGGCATCGACACGCTCGTGATCGATCTGCAGGACATTGGCGCGCGCTTCTACACCTATCCCGCCACGACCGGCTACGTGCTGGAGGAGGCGGCGAAGCGCCAGATCGCCGTGATGGTGCTGGACCGGCCGAACCCGGTGAACGGCTGGCAGATCGAAGGGCCGAACCAGAGCGAGCCGATCCGCGAGTTCATTGCCTACTTCCCCATGCCGGTCCGTCACGGACTGACGCTCGGCGAGCTGGCCCGCGTGTTCAACGACGAGAAGCAGCTCAAAGCCGACCTGACCGTGATTCCAGCAGAGAACTGGCGGCGCGACTACTGGTTCGACGAAACCGGCCTGAGGTGGATTAATCCGTCACCGAACATGCGCAACCTCAACCAGGCGGCGCTCTATCCCGGCATTGGCGCGATTGAATACTCGAACGTGTCGGTGGGACGCGGCACCGACCAACCGTTCGAGCAGTTCGGCGCGCCGTGGATCGACGGCCCGCGCCTGGCGGCGGCGCTCAACGCGCGCCAGCTGCCGGGCGTGCGCTTTTACCCGGTCGCGTTCACGCCGGCCTCGAGCAAGTACGCGGGCCAGGCCTGCCAGGGCGTGTTCATGGTGATCACGAACCGCGCCGCGTTGCGGCCCGTGCGCGTTGGGCTCGAGATTGCCAGCGCGCTGTTTGCGTTGTTTGGCGAGAAGTACCAATTGGAGAACACCGACCTGCTGCTCGGCTCGCGCGACAGCCTCGAGCGTGTCAAGCGCGGCGAGGATCCGGCGGCGGTGGCGGCGCGATGGGGGGACGACGAGGCGCGCTGGCGCCGCCTGCGCGCGAAGTATTTGCTGTACTAGAACCGGAACCGGATGCCGACCGTCGGTAGCAGCGGAATCGACTGGTCGGCTTCCTCGACAATCCGCGGCTGGTCGGCGTTGGGGTCGTACTCGAGGCGCGCCTCCAGCGCGCCGGCGTTCCGGCGATTCAACAGGTTGATGACCTCCGCATACAGTTCCCACCGGCCCGCGGCGCCCCTCGGACGCCACGTGGCGCGCAGATCGACCCGGGCAAATACCGGCAGGCGCGCCTCGTTGATGTTGGCGGTGTGGCCGAAGTCCACTTCGTAGATCAGGCGCCCGATCGCATCCCGGCCGGGCAGCAGCTCGTCGGTCACGCCATCACCGTCACGATCCGCCGCGTCCTCGGCCGCGGCGACCCGCACGCCGAGCGGCGCCGTGCGCGGGAAACCCGAGGCGATCCGGATCGTCGTTGCGAGCTCCCAGCGCGGCGTGAACCGGTAGGCCCCAACCACCGTGAAGGCGTGCCGGCGGTCGTACTCGAAGTCGTAGCGACGGCCGTAGGCATCGCGCGTGGTCCGGCCCCAGGTGTAGCTGGCCCAGCCGCTGACCTTCGCCCCGGCGGGCGGGCTGGTGCGCGAGACGAACCCATCGAAGCCGTACGACCGGCCGCGCCCGTCGTTGGACGGAAGCGTCGTGATCAGGGGATCGACCGGAATGTTCGACTGCAGGTGGAGCGGGAAGTCGTAGCGCGCCAGCCGGGCGAGCCGCGCCTCGTCTGTTTCGAGTCGCCCGATCAACAGGTCGGTGAAGTGCTTGTAGTAGGCCTCGGCCTTGAGCGTCACGCGGCCCGGCAGGTCGCGCTCGACGCCGGCCGAGACCTGCGCGGAGCGCTCGCTCCGCAGCTGCGCGCCGGCGGAGAAGTCGAGCACGTAGTCGCTTTGCGCCAGCTTTTCGTATCCGGGGCTCTGCGTGTAGAGCCCGGCGGCCGCCCGCAGGCGCGTCGCCTCGCCGACGCCCAGCAAGCCCGACAGGCGCGGCGAGAACAGCGTTTCGCCGGTGGCCCCCGGACGGTCCCAGCGCAGCCCGGCCTGGAGCGACCCGCGTGTGCCCACCGGGAAGGTATCCTGGATCCAGGCGCCCGCGCGCGTCGACCGCTGCGACGAGTCGAGCAGGTCGGGCAGCCCGGCCCCGCCCTGGACGCTCGAGCCGTTCGCCGCGCTCGGGTTGCGATCGCCGTCGATCTCGAACCGCAGGGCGGTCGACAGGCGGTGGGCCTCGAAACCGGTTTCGAGCACGTGCCCCCCGAGCGCGACGGTGAACTCCTGTCGCAGCGAGACATCCGTGACCGTCAGCGTGCGATTGAACGCGACGTTGGCGGTGTCGAAGCTGTCTTCGCGTGGCGCGTTCGAGCGCCGGCTGGTGTTCTCGAAGCTGGCATCGACGCCGAAGGTTGATCGGGTGTCCGAGTATCCAGCCACCGTGTGCGATTGGCCGCGCGGGCCGATCGACGCGTCGAACCGCACCCACGCCAGGTCGTTCTCGGTATCGTCCTGGAACTCCCCCTGCGCATCGTCTTCATCAATCTCGATGGCGGCGTCCTGGCGGCTGCGCAGGCCGAACACGGTGAGGGTGCGGCCCGGTGCGGCTTCCCACACGCCCTTGGCCTGCAGGTCGGCAAAGGCGGGGAACTCCTGGCCGGTCAGCGGCGAGGCCGCCAGGTCGTAGTAGGTGCGGCGCCCGGTCACCAGCCACGAGCCGGTGGCCTGGCCTGGCAGCCGGCCCTCGAGCACGAGGTTGGCGTCGGTAATGCTGAGGGACGCCGAGCCGGCGAGGGCCTCAGCCCGCGTCCCGTCGCGATTCTCCACCACCAACAGTGACGACAGCCGATCGCCGTAACGGGCGCTGAAGCCGCCCGTGGCCAGCTCGAAGCGTTCGATGGTTTCGGGATTGAACGCGCTCGTCAGGCCGAACAGGCGGTAGGGGTCGTGCATCTCGACGCCGTCCATCACGGTCAGGTTCTGATCGGGCGAGCCGCCGCGCACCGCGATGCGGCTGCCGAACTCCTCGGTGGCGGCCACGCCTGGCAGGGTCTGGAGGGTGCGGTAGACGTTGTCGAGCGCGCCGGGTGTGCGCAGCACTGCCACCGGGGCGATGACTTCGGTTGCCGGTGCGGCCGTGGGCGGCGGCGCGGTCACCGCCACGCTGGTGGCGAAGCCGGCATCGCGAGCAAGCGCCAGCTCGATGCCGGCCAGGCCGCGGTCGGGCACGTCCAGGTCAGCCGCCAGCGGAAAGTACCCCGCGGCTTCGACCAACAGGGCGATCGGGCCCGCCGGCACGGCCAGCGTGAATCGCCCGGCCGCGTCGGTGGTCGCAAGCAATTGATTCAGGGACAGCCGGGCGTTCGGGATCGGCGCGCGCGAATCTGCATCAACGACGATCCCAGAGACGGTTCTGGACGGGGACTGTGCCAGGGCGGGCTCGGCCAGGAGCGCAATGGCAAGTACCAATGCCAGCCGATTCAACATCTGCAGGCTTTCAACTCTTCAACTTTCAATTACATCTGATACAGCATCCAGTAGACGACCACGCCAGTCACCGATACGTAGAGCCACAGTGGCAGCGTGATCCTCGCGATCGCCTTGTGCTGGTCGAATCGGCTCGACAGCGCGCGCGACAACGTGATCAGGATCATCGGCACAATCGCCGCCGCCAGGATGACGTGCGGGATCAGCACCGCGAAATAAACCGTCCGGATCCAGCCCGTTCGCTGGAAGGGCACCGAGCCGACGTTGAGGTGATAGATCACGTACGAGGTCAGGAACATGGCCGACACGGCGAGGGCGGCGAGCATGCACCACTTGTGCGCTTGCCGGCGGCCGCTCTTGATCAGGAACCAGCCCGTGGTCAGCAGCACGAACGAGGTGGCGTTGAGCGACGCGTTCAGCGCCGGGAGGTCAGTTACAGTCATCGGGATGGACGGCTCACAAGCAAGGTGCTGATGGAAAGGGTGACCAGGGCGAACACCGCCACCGTGCCGGCGGCCGAGGCCAGGTTGACGGCCGGCCCACCGGTCAGGAACGCGCGGAGGATCTCGACCGCGGGTGTCAGCGGGTTCACGCGCATCAGCGCCTGCACCCAGCCGGACGCGCCGGTGGCGGGGAACAACGCCCCCGACAGCAGCCACATGGGTACCAGCACGGCATTCATGATGCCATGAAAGCCCTGGGTCGAGCGCATCGGCCACGCGATCATGATGCCCAGACCACCCAGGGCCAGTCCGAGCAGCGCGACCGACGCCATGGCCGCCAGGATCTCGCCGGCGTCGGGTGAGAGACCGGACACCGGCAACAGCAGCATGAAGACCGCCCCGTTGACGAGGGCCAGCGTCATGCTGCCAAGCGCCTTGCCCAGCACGATCGACGCGCGCGGCGCCGGCGACGCCAGCACGCCCTGCAGAAAGCCCTCCTGGCGGTCTTCGATGATCGAGATGGTCGAGAACAGGGCGGTGAAGAGCACGATCAGCGCCAGCGAGCCCGGGAAGTAATACGGCAGAAAGCCGGCCTCGCCGGTGGCTGGCTGGAACGACGCGCCGAGGCCGGATCCAATCACGAACCAGAAGATCACCGGCGTCAGCAGCGCGCCGACAATGCGGCTCGGCTGGCGGAGGAAGCGGAGGACGTCGCGCCGCCAGAGTGAATACGTCGCAAGGATCATGACGAGAGGCCGGATCCCGTGTGATGGGTGAACACGTCGTCCAGCGTGGGCGCCCGGGCCGGGAGGTTGGCGACCAGGTCGGCCGGTGCGCCGATGGCCACCAGCTGGCCCTCGTGAAGAATGCCGACGCGATCGGCCACCGCCGCCTCCTCGATCAGGTGCGTCGTCAGCACCACGGTGGTGCCCTCATCGTCGCGCAGGCGGCGGAGCTCCTGGAGCAGGTCGCGGCGCGCGGCCGGGTCGAGGCCGCTGCTCGGCTCGTCCAGGATTAGCAGCGGCGGTTCCGGCAGCAACGCCTTTGCCAGTTCCACGCGGCGGCGCAGGCCGCCGCTGAGCGTGCCGACGCGATCGCCGGCCCGCGGCGTCAGGCCGAAGCGTTCGAGGCCGCGCTCGATGCCGCGCGCGAGGGCCGGTCCCGACAGGCCATACAGGTAGCCGTGGTGGCGCAGGTTCTCGAGCACGGTCAGCCACGGGTCGATGGCCGCGGACTGGAACACGACGCCCAACTGCCGGCGGGCGGCTGCGGGCCGGCGAACCACGTCGGTCCCGAACACTTCGACTGTGCCCGACGTGGGCGCGATCAGCGTGCTGATGATCCGGAACAGCGTGGTCTTGCCGCCGCCGTTCGGACCGAGCAACGCGAACAGGTCGCCGCGGGCCACCGAGAAGCTGAGCCCGCGCAGCGACTCGCGCTCTCCGTAACGATGCTTGAGGTCGGTAACTTCGAGGGCGGTCACGTTACAGGCTGCGGTGATCGAAGACGAGCAGCGCCCACAGGATGGGCAGGTACAAGATCGATCCGAAGAACAAGCGCCTGGCCGTGGCGAGGGTGCGCTTGGCCGAGAATTCGAGCGCCATCAACATCAGGATCGCCCCCAGCGTCATCGCGCCCACCATGTACCACGGCGAGGCCAGGCCCACCCCGGTCGGCATCATGCTGAGCGGAATCAGGGCCGCGGTGTAGATCACGGCCTGGCGCCCGGTCGAGCGGCCGTCGGGCTGGATCACCGGCAGCAGCGGCATGCCGGCGCGGGCGTACTCGTCGCGATACATCCAGGCGATGGCGAGAAAGTGCGGCATCTGCCACATGAACACGATCCCAAACAGGACCCAGCCCTCGATCGAGAGGGTGTTGGTGGCGGCAGCCCAGCCGATCACGGCCGGCAGCGCGCCGGGCAGCGCGCCGACAATCGTTGACAGCGACGTGCGCGTCTTGAGCGGCGTGTAGAACAGCACGTAGCTGGCCGCGGTGAACAGCGCCACCCCCGATGCGAGCGGGTTGAGGAAGTACGCCAGTTCGGTGGCGCCCAACACCGACAGGGACAGGCCGAAGACGATGCCGGCCGACGGCGGCATCCGCAGGTCGGCGATCGGGCGCATGCGCGTGCGCCGCATCAGCCGATCGGTGTCGCGCTCCCAGGCCTGGTTCAGCGCCGAGGCGCCGCCGGCCACCAGGAACGTGCCGAGCAGCGTGTGGGCGAACGCCGCCAGCGTGGCGTCGGGCCCGGCGCCGAGCGAGTACGCCGCGGCCGTGGTCAGCAGGACCAGGAAGTTCAGGCGCGGCTTGGTCAGCGTGACAAAGTCGGCCGTCCGCGACGGCGCCGCCTTCGCCTGCGCCATGTCTGGTCCGGCTTCAGTTGCCATGTGGCGTCCGGCTTCAGCCGGACGAATCGCGTGCGAATGTGAAACTGACATCTTTCACTTCTTTCGAGCCGACCGTGATCTGCTGCGTCTTGATGCCAAGTTGCTCGTGCCAGGCCTCGATCGTGTACGTGCCGGGCGGCAGGTTGTTGAGGGCAACGCGGCCGTCCTGGCCGGTGGTGCCGAAATAGGGATGCTCGAGCACGCCGATAAACGCTCGCATCCAGGCGTGGACGTCACAGCGGAGGTCGACCATCACCTCGCGGGTCGCGAAGGTGCGGTCGAAGGTCATGCCCTCGACCGGCGTCGACATGTTGAAGGGCTGGTTGATCTCGCCCTCGGACCGCACATTGTGCAGCAGCGGATCGCTGTTGCGAATGGTCAGTGGCTGGCCTGCGCGCACGCCGAGCACTCGAGGCGTGTAGCGGCACTGGTCCTGGTCGAGCACCACGGGCTCGGTGGGGACCGGGAAGGCGCGGCCGGCCAGGCCGTCCTTGACGTAGACGAACACGTTCTGGAGCGCGGTGCCGGTGCCGAGCAGGATGCTTTCGTCGGCCCGTTCGTCGGAGCCAACTTCGGCCACGCAGCGCTTGTCGCCGTCGAGCCGCATCATGGCCGGCGCGGGTGCAGCGCCTGCGAAATTGACCGTCACGGTCACCGCCGCCGCCGTTGCCGGGTCCACCACTGGAGGCGCGGCAGCGGGCGTCGGGGCGGGGGACGATCCGCCACAGGCCAGCGATCCGGCAAGACCGATCAGGCCCAGCGCGAGACGAACGGAAGGCATCCCAGCATTATCCTCCGGGTTGACCCTCGTGGCTTCGAGCGGGTAACATCAGAGGTTCGTAGTGCCTCGTGCCGCTATCGTCTAGGGGTCAGGACGCCAGATTCTCAGTCTGGACACCGGGGTTCGAATCCCCGTAGCGGTACCATTCGACTCACCTCCAGCTTGCCTACGGCAAGCCGCAGGTTCGCTCACGGCAATCCCCTCGCGTAAACTAGGCGCATCGCACCCGCACACTCACGCCGTCGCGCCCGTCTCCTCTCGTTCCTGGGTATCGGCACCCTGGCCGCCGTGCTCGCCGGCGCCTTCGGCCTGCTGCCGCTCGTGCAGACCATCGAACTGAAAACCTACGACCTGCGCGTCGCGGCGACGGCGCGCCCGGCGGCGCCGGCCGACGGCATCGTCATGGTCTGGATCGACGACGACAGCATTCGCCACATGGAGCCGCTGTTTGGCCGATGGCCGTGGCCGCGCCTCGTGCATGCCACCGTGATCGACTACCTCTCGGCCGCCGGCGCCAGGGTCATTGTCTACGACATCCTGTTTCCCGAACGCGACCGGCGCAAGTTCATGATCGAGGACGTCGAGTGGACCGGCGAAGAGTCGGACGCGGAACTCGTGGCCTCGACGCGCAAGGCCGGCAACGTGGTTCACGCGGCCGAGGCATCAAGTGTTGACCTGCTCGATCCGTCGCGCGCCGTGGCCGACGACCTGGCTGCGCCGGCCCTCAACCTGCGGATTCCCTCTCCCGGCTGCCTGCAGGTGCGGCCGTTGGTCCGGCCGCCATTTCCGGCGCTGGCGAACGCCTCGCGCGGCATCGGTCACACGCTGTTCATTCTCGATCCCGATGGTCCGGTTCGCCGCCTCGCGCCGGTGGTGCAGGTCGGCGAGCGGACGATCCCGTCGCTGGCCCTGGCGACGACCATGGCGGCGGGCGCGGCGGTGAATGTCCAGGCGCGCATCGATGCCGGGCAGTGTGCGTCGCTCGTGGCGTGGCGTGGGCCGGCGGAGAACCCGGCTGGTCATCCGACGTTCAGTTCCTATTCGTTCTACGACCTCTTCTACTCCCGGCAACAGATCATCGAAGGCCTGAAGCCCGATGTCGATCCAACAGCGTTCAAGGACCGCATTGTGGTTGTCGGTGGCAGTGGCGAGGGGCTGAAGGAGGCGTTCACGACGCCCTTCCCGGCAGGAGCGATCGATGGCCCGGAGGTGCATGCCAACGTGATCGATAGCCTGCTGACGGGACGATCGACGGCCCCTGCCGCACCGTGGGTCAGTGTGGCCCTGACCGTTGGACTGGCGTTTGCGGTCGCCGCGATTGGGTTGGGTGCCAATGCCTGGGTCACCGGCGTGGCGTCGCTCGCAATCCTGCTGGCGCTGGCGGGGTTGTCGGTGCGGCGTTTCGCGAACGGCAGCTGGATTCCGATGGCCGTGCCCACCGTCGCCATCGTCTTCGCCTTTGTCGGCGATCTCGCGTGGAAATACGTGATCGAGGGGCGCGAGAAGCGGCAGGTCAAGAAGCTGTTCTCGCGCTACGTCTCGAAGGACGTCTACGACCAGCTGGTGGCGGATCCGTCGCTGGCGGCACCAGGCGGCGCGCGGCGGAGCATGACCGTGCTGTTCTCCGACGTGCGCGGCTTCACGGCGATGTCCGAGAAGGGGTCGCCGGAGGAAGTGGTGGCGCAGCTCAACGAGTACTTCTCGCGCATGGTCCAGGTGGTGTTTGCCCACCGCGGCACCGTCGATAAGTTCGTCGGCGACATGGTGATGGCGCTGTACGGGGCGCCGCTTGACGATGACGACCACGCCGAGCACGCCGTGCAGACGGCGCTGGCCATGGCCGTGGCGCTCGGCGAGCTGAACACCCGCTGGCAGGCCGAAGGGCGCCCCCCCCTCGAGATCGGCATTGGCATCAATACCGGCGACATGGTCGCCGGCAACATCGGATCCGACACGATCATGAGCTACACCGTGATTGGCGACGCCGTGAACCTGGGCGCCCGGCTCGAGTCCCTGAACAAGGACTACGGCACCCGGATCATCATCAGCGAGGCGACCCGTTCCCGCCTGACGGGACAATATGATATTCATCCCCTCGGCGACGTGGTCGTAAAAGGCAAGACGAAACCGGTCGCGATTTTTGAGGTCAAAACACCATGATGCGGACGACGGCGTGGATTGTGATGGCGGTGTTCGGGGCCAGTCTATCTGTCGAAGCCAGGCAGCTCGGCCAGATTACCAAGGGCGTCCAGATCGCCAAGAAGGCGAACGAGGTTCGCGACCTGTCGATGAGCGACGCCGAAGAGGCGGAGCTCGGCGCCAACGTCAGCGCGCGCATTCGCACCCGCTACGGCGTGGTGCAGGACGCGGCCGTGCATCGCTACCTGGCCCTGGTCGGAACCGCGCTGGCGCAGGGCAGCGCGCGGCCGGCCCTGCCGTGGACCTTCATCGTGCTCGACACCGACGGCGTCAACGCGTTTGCGGCGCCGGGCGGCTACGTGCACATCACGCGCGGGGCGCTGGCCTTGATCACGAACGAGGCCGAACTGGCGGGTGTGCTGGGCCACGAGATCATCCACATCACCGAGAAGCACACCATCCGCGCCATCCAGAAGAGCAAGGCCGTGCAGATGGGCGCCGCCGAGACGCTGTCGGGATCGTCCGCGTTGATGGAGCGGGCCGTCACCGCCACCTACGACAACATCGTCGAACGCGGCTTCGGCCGCGCTGAAGAGCACGAGTCCGACGAGATGGGCGTGACACTGGCCAACAAGATTGGCTACGCGCCCAGTGGCCTGAACGGCTTCCTGACGACCCTGACGGATCGCCACAAGGCGTCGAAGGAGAAGCGCGGGTTGTTCGCGTCGCATCCGGAGATGCAGGAGCGGCTCGACCGCATCACCAAGCTGATCGCGTCGAAGAAGTTGAGCGCAACAGCGACCGTGCAGCCACGTTACGCCAGGAACATCACCTACACGCCGGTGGCCGTGACGGCCCTTGCCACCGTTGATCCCGGCGCCGCCGGGTTGACGGGCGGCGACCAGAAGGCCGAAGAAGCCAAGGCGGCGGAGAAGAAGGAAGCCGAGGAACCCAAGAAGACGGGGTTCGGCCTGAGCCGCATGCTGCCGACCGGCGGCGGCGAGAAGAAGTCGGCGCAGGTCACCGCCTCGGGCGGCGCGCGAGGCGTGGACCCCGAGAAGGACGCGAAGGGCGGCGCGAACCCGAAGGTGGTTCCGGTCAAGCTCGTCGCGGCTGAGGTCGCGACGTTCAAGAAAGAGGGAGGCCTGCCGTAGGCCGCTATGTTCGCGGCCGGCTGCGGTTTTCAGCCTGGCTGCTGATCGGGTTCGTCCTGCTCCAGCTTGCGGTCCGGCAGGGGCTTGGCGATGCGGCGCTGTTGTCGGCGATCGCCCGGCTGGTGCTGGTGTTGGCGAGCGTCAACGCGTTGGTGGCGCTCGTCGCCAACAAGTGGCGAGACGACCGGCCGAGCGATCGCTTTCCGGGCATTGTCCAGGACGCCGCCGTGATCGCGCTGTTCATGGCGATTGGCACCGTGCTGCTGCGCGAGCAACTGCTCACCACGTCGGCGGTGGGCGCCGTGGTTCTCGGCTTCGCGCTGCAGGATACGCTCGGCAACCTGTTCGCCGGCCTGGCGATCCAGATCGAGAAGCCGTTCCGCGTCGGCCAATGGATCCAGGTGGGCGAACGCGAGGGCCAGGTCCACGAAATCACGTGGCGCGCCACCAAGCTGCACACCAAGGCCGGCCAGTTCCTGGTCGTCCCCAACAGCATGATTGCGAAGGAGCCGGTCCTGAATTTCTCGGAACCGACCTTGCCGACGCGCGTCGAGGTGGAAGTGGGCGCCAGCTACACCACGCCACCGAACGACGTGAAGCGCGCCATCCACGAAGCCATCGGCAACGCGCCGCTGGCGATGCGCACGCCAGCGCCGCAGGTGGTGATCAAGGCCTTCGGCGGCTCGGCGATCGACTACCTGGCGCTGTTCTGGATTGAGGACTACGCGACCGATCGGCTGGCGCGCGACCAGGTGCGTACCAACATCTGGTACACGTTCCGCCGCGACAACATCGAGATCCCGTGGCCCATCCAGATCCAGTACGAGCGTGAGGAGGCGCCGGTGCGCAGCGACGCCGACATCGCCGCCGCGGCCGATCGCCTGGGGTCGGTCGATTTGTTCTCGACGCAGACGCCCGACGCGCGGCTGCGCCTGGCCACGGCGGCGCGGCATCACCTGTTTGCCGCCGGTGAAGCGATGGTCCGCCAGGACGCGGCGGGCGACTCGATGTTCGTGCTGCTCGGGGGCGGCGCCCGGGTCAGCCTCGAGCCGTCGGGCCAGGAGGTGGCGGTGATTCCGGCCGGCGGGTTCTTTGGCGAGATGTCGATGCTGACCGGCGACCGCCGTACCGCGACCGTGCGCGCGATCGAGGACGTGCGGGCGCTGGAGGTTTCAGCCGCGGACTTCCGCGATCTGGCGGTGGCCGACCCGGCGCTGCTCGATCACATCTCCAGCGTCGTGACGGCGCGGCGGCAGGGCCTCCATGCCGCGCGCGCGTCGGCCGCGCCGGCCGCGCCTCCCGAAGCGAAGCAGACCTTCCTGGCGCGGATGCGCAAGTTCCTGCACGTCTGAGGGCGGCGGCCGTGACGGCCACCGGTCACAACGTCAGCTCCGTTCCCGCGCCGGTCTCGACGGCGCGCCGCCACACCAGGTCGGCGGCGACCACGTCCTCCACCGCCATGCCCAGCGACTTGAACACCGTCACGTCGGTCTCGCTGGTCCGTCCATCCACGCGACCGAGCACCACCTCGCCGAGCTCGCCGCGAATGTGCGCGGCACTGAACAATCCGGACGCGATGCCCATCACGACATCACCCGACTCCACCACCGCCGCGGCCCGCGAGTCCACGTAGAGCCGCGCGCGCGCGACCAGGGTGGGATCCATTTCGCGCTGGTTGGGCCGGCAGGCGCCGACCGATACCACGTGGGCGCCCGCGCCGACCCACTCGTCCTGGATCACCGGCGTGGGGGACGACGTGACGAGAACGATCAAATCGGCGCCGCGGACGGCGGCTTCGGCCGTGTCCGTCGCCCGCACCGGCACGGGGACATGTCCCGTCATCTCGCCGACGAACCGTTCGCGGCTGGCGGGTTTCGGCGACCAGACCCGCACCTCTTTCAGCTGCCGGACCTCGGCGAACGCCTCCAGGTGGCTGCGTGCCTGCACGCCGCTGCCGATGATCGCCAGCGTCGCGGCATCGCGCCGGGCGAGAAACCGCGCCGAGACGGCTGACACCGCCGCGGTGCGCGCCTCGGTGATGTAGCGGCCGTCGAGCAAGGCCTGCAGCGACCCGGTTTCGGGATCGAGCAGCAGGATCGTCGCCAGGTGAGATGGCAACTGCTTCGACGGGTTCTCGCTGAACACCGTCACCAGCTTGGCGCCGAGGCTGCCCGGGTTCGGCACATAGGCCGGCATCAATCCGAAGTACGCCTGGGTCGGCCCGACGGTCAATACCGATCTGACCGGCTGCAACACTTCGCCCGCCGAGAACCGCGCGAGCGCCGCCTCCATGGCGGCGATCAGGTCGCTCATGGGCAAGAGCGACTGGACTTGCTGTTCGGTCAGGAGGCGAAAGCGTTGTGTCATTTGTGCGCTGCCGTTCGAATGGTGTTGGCGTGAATGGTGACGATCGCGTCGATGTCGTGAGCGTAGCCCCCGCTCATGGAGATGGCAAGTGGCAGGCCGGCGGCCCGGCAGGCGCCCATCACCAGTCGGTCGCGCCGGCGCAGGCCGTCGATCGTGAGCTTGAGCCGTCCCAGCCGATCCCCCTCATACGGATCCGCGCCCGCCAGATAGAAGACGAAATCGGGCTGGTGGCTGTTCAGCACCGTCGAGAGGTGCGTCTGCAGCAGTTCCAGGTACTCCGCATCGCCCGTGCCGTCGGCGAGCGGCACGTCGAGATCACTCACTTCCTTGCGGAACGGGAAGTTCTGGGCACCGTGCATCGAGAACGTGAACACTGAAGGGTCGCCGGCAAAGATTGCCGCGGTGCCGTTGCCCTGATGCACGTCGAGATCGACGATCGCGATGCGGCGGGCATGGTCGTCGCGCTGCAAGACGCGTGACGCGACGGCGACGTCGTTGAACACGCAAAAGCCCTCGCCGCGGTCGGCGAACGCGTGGTGCGTGCCGCCGGCCAGGTTCGCGGCGGCGCCGTCATCGAGCGCCGCCTGCGCCGCGGCGATGGTCGCGCCCACGGAGCGGCGGGTGCGCTCGACCATCTGCGGCGACCACGGGAAGCCGATGCGCCGCTGGATGTCCGGCGGCACCGTGCCATTGGCCACGGCGTCGACATACCCCGGGTCGTGCACGAGCCGGAGATCGTCCCAGTCGGCCGCCGGCGCTTCGTGCAGCTGTTCCGGCGCGATGATGCCTTCGGCGAGTATGCGCTCGCGCAGGCGCGCGTACTTGGCCATGGGGAACTTGTGGCCGTCGGGCAGCGGCAGGACGAAGTGGTCGGAGTAGAACGCGCGCATCCGTCGTGATCCAAGTGTATTCTCTGCTACGCGCATGATTCATCGCATCAAGACCATCGACTCGCACACCGCCGGCGAGCCGCTCCGGCTGGTGATCGACGGCCTGCCCAGCCCGGAAGGCCGCGCCATGCTCGAAAAGCGGGCGTGGGCCACCAAGCGGCTCGATCATCTGCGCAAGGCGATCATGCTCGAGCCGCGCGGGCACACCGACATGTACGGCGCGCTGCTGACCGAGCCGGTCACGCGCGATGGCCATGCCGGCATCCTGTTCATGCACAACGAGGGCTGGAGCACGATGTGCGGCCACGGCATTATTGCCGTCAGCACCATCGCCATCGAGCGCGGGCTGATCTGGTCGCAGCAGGAGGGCCGGCCGGCGGCCGTGCAGTTGCGGTACGACACCCCGGCCGGGCGCGTCGAGGCGCGGGCCCAGATGACCTATCGCGGCGACGCCGTCCGCGTCGAGTCCGTCGCCTTTCGCAACGTGCCGTCGTTCGTGTTCGAGCCGTCGCTGCTGGTGCCGGTCGGCGGCCGCAAGATCCCGGTCGATGTCGCATTCGGCGGCGCTTTTTATGCGATTGTCGATGCCGAAGCGGCCGGCGTGCCGATTGATGCCGCGCACCTGCCCGAGCTGCGCAAGCTGGGCATGGTGATCGCGCGCGAGGTCGAGAAGTTACGCCAGGTCGTGCATCCCGACGATCCCGGCCTCGCCGGCATTTACGGCACCATCTTCACCGCGCCGGCCCAGCTGCCCAACGCCCACTTGCGCAATGTCACGGTGTTCGCCGACGCCGAGGTCGATCGCTCACCGTGCGGCACCGGCACCGCGGCGGTGATGGCGGTGCTGAACGACATGGGGCTGCTGCTGGACGATGTGCCGTTCATCCACGAGAGCATTGTCGGCACGACGTTCACGGGACGGGTCGCCGAGCGGTTACAGGTCGGCGAGCGGCCGGCGATTGTCCCCGAGATCGAGGGCTCGGCGTGGATCACCGGCGAGCACACGTTCCTGATTGACGGGGATGATCCGTTGAAGGCGGGATTCAGGTTGTAGGGGGTCGGGGGGGGGCAGCACGAAAGTGCTGCCCCTTCTGGCACTGCTTGAAGGTTGGCCCTTCTGGCACTACTTCAGGCTGGCGATCTTGCCGAAATCGATTTTCGACGCGAACTCGTGCAGCACCTTGGTGTCGGCGAGGTCCCGGCCTTCGATGGTCACCATGAACCGCTTGCCGGCCACGATGTTCAGCTCGCCGCCCTTCGAGCTGGTGTCCCACTTCTCGAAGCCCGGGTTGCCGCCGACGCTCACCGATTTCTCGTAGCCGTCGCCGTTCTCGCGGCTATAGCCCGAGGCCAGGAACATCGACCACGGCGCCATCAGCATTTGCGCGTAGCCCGTGTCGACGACCCTCACGTCGACCTCGGCGTCGCCCTTCTTGTAGGTGGTCTCGACCTGCGAGAAGGCGATCGGCGAGGTCATGCGCTCGGCCTCGGGCCCGCCCATCGTCCAGCCGGCGACGGTGGGGAGCAGGGCCTTGAGCGTGTCGGTCGGGACCGGCTCGACCGGCTTGCCGTCCGCGCCGCCGCCGCCAACGGCCGCCGCCATGCCTTGCATGGCCTTCGCCATGTCGGCCATGCCCTGGGCGGTGTCGCCCCCCTGCTGTTGGGCCTGCGTGATGGCCTCAGCGGCCTTGTTGATGTCTTCCGCCGCCTGCTCGGCTTGCTTCTCGGCCTCGGACTTGCCGCACGACACGGCGGTGACGAGGGCCAAGGTCACGACAACGAAACGAAATGAGTGCCTGGTCATGGTTACCATCCAATCGCGAGTCCGTCTTTTCGTAGATCGGAGCCGCCAAGTAGAACGCCTGTTCGCGGGTCGATGACAATCGCCTGGTAGCCGCCCATTTGCCCGCGGCCCTCGGCCACCGTGTGGCCTTTCGCCTCGAGCGCCTTGCGCACGTCGGCGCCAATGCCGCTTTCGAGCCCCAGCCGGCTGCCCATGTGCCGCATGCGGGCGGCATCGCCGGCTTCCTGCACGTGCATGCCGAAGTCGACGAAGTTGGCGACCACCTGCGCGTGCGCCTGCGCCTGGTTGTCGCCGCCCATCACGCCGAACGCCACCCACGGCTTGCCATCCTTCATGATCATGGCCGGCACCAGCGTGTGCAAGGGCCGCTTGTGGGGGCCGATCTGGTTGGGATGCCCCGGCGTCAGCACGAAGCCGGAGCCGCGGTTATGCAGCGTGATGCCGGTCTCGCCGGCGACGAACCCGGCGCCGAACGACCCGAACAGTGACTGGATGAACGACACGACGTTGCCGTTGCTGTCGGCCGCGGTGAGGTAGATCGTGTCACCAAGATCGCGGCCGGCAAAGTCCTGCGAGCTGCCGCCCGCGGTGCCGGCGGCGTAGCTCTTGGCGGCCTTCGTCATGTCGATTTCCTTGCGCCGCGCCGCCGCGTACTCTTTCGAGAGCAAAGTCTTCAGGATGTCCTTGGCCATGTGGTCGCGGTCGGCCAGGTAGGCGCTGCGATCCGCAAAGGCAATCCGCTTGGCCTCGGTGACGACGTGCAGGTAGTCGGCCGAGTTATGGCCGAGCGCCTTGAGGTCGAACCCTTCCATGATGTTCAACATCTCGAGCGCAACAAAGCCTTGCGTGCTAGGCGGCATCTCCATCAGGTCGTAGCCGCGGTAGTTGGTGCCGATCGGCTCGACCCAATCCGCCTTGTGATCGGCGAAATCGTTCATGTCGAGCAGGCCGTTGCGTGCCTTCAGGTCGGCGACGATGGCGCGGGCGAGGGCGCCCGTGTAGAACGCATCACGGCCCTCCCTGGCGATCATCTCGAGGCTGCGCGCCAGCCGCGGGTTGGCGAAGATGTCGCCTTGCTTCATCGGCTGGCCCGCCGGCAGGAACGTCGCCGCCGTCGCCGGATCGCGCGCCAGCAGCTTCTCGTTCGCGCTCCACTCGTTGGCCATGAGTTCGGCCACCGGGAAGCCGTCGCGTGCGGGGGCGATCGCCGGCGCCAGCGCCTTGGCAATCGTGATCGTGCCGAACCGGGTCAGCAGCTGGTGCCAGCCTTCGACGACGCCGGGCACATCCACCGTCAGCGGCCCGTTGCCCGGCATCTCCTTCACGCCGCGTTTCGCGAATTCCTCGGGTGTGGCGGCATAGGCCGAACGGCCGGTCGAGTCGAGGCCGTAGAGCTTCTTGGTGTTCGCGTCAAACACGAGTGCGAGCAGGTCGCCGCCAATGCCGTTCATGCTCGGCTCGATCACGGCCAGGACCGCGGCCGCCGTGACGGCGGCGTCGATGGCGTTGCCGCCATCCTGCAGCACCTTCAGGCCCGCGGCCGAGGCCAGCGACTGGCTGGTGGCGATCATGCCGTGACGGCCGACGGCCGGCGACCGGGTCCCGCGGAGGTTGCCCGACGGGCGATCGCCAGGCTGAATCTGTTGGGCGGACGAGGTGGTCATGATCAGGAAGGCTCCGGTCAGAGCGAGGAGAAGATTTCGCATGGTCCCTCTACTTGAGGAAGTCGAGCAGCAGCCGATTCAGCTCCGCGGGTTTGTCGAGCATGATCCAGTGCCCGGCGCCGGTCACCTTCTCGTAACGCCACGGACCGGACAGCCGCTCCGTCGATCGCGTCACCTGCTCTTCGGTGAGAAACGGATCGCCATCACCCCAGACGCCCATGGCGGGCATCGCCATTTTCGGCAGCGGGAACGCACTTGGCGCGGGCATCTGCGGCCGGACGTTGGCCCGATACCAGTTCAAGGCGGCGGTCAACGCGCCTGGCCGGGCGAGATCCTTCAGGTTGCGATCCTGATCGCCCTGGCCGCGCGCGAATTCCTTGAAGAACTTCCAGTCGTTGGCCATCAAGGTCACCTCGGCAATGCCTTCGAACTGAAAGAACAGGAAGTACCACGACTTCTCGCGCTGGGCCAGGGTGCTGGATCCCGAATTGCCGATGGCGCCCACCGACAACGCGGCGATGCGTTCCACGCGGGCCGGCTGCGTCATGGCCAGGAACCACGCGAGCGCCGCGCCCCAGTCGTGACCGACGACGCGGGCCTGCTTCACGCCCAGCGCATCGAGGATGCCGATCACGTCAGGCGCGATGACCTGCAACCGGTAATCCTCAACGGCGGCCGGCTTCGGCGCGTCGCCGAACCCTCTCAGGTCGGGCGCGATCACCCGGAAACCGGCATCGACCAGCGGCGTGATCTGGTGGCGCCACAGAAATCGCGAATCGGGAAAGCCGTGCAGAAGGAGCACGGCGGGACCGGTGCCGTGATCGATCACCGGGAACGCCAGGCCGTTCACGGTGATGGTCTTGGTGATGGCGTTGAGGTCGAGCCCGAGCCCGCTGCCCGGCTGCCGGGCGGCGGCGGGTGACGCAGCAGCGAGGAACACGGCGCAGAGCACCGCGGCGACAATTGTCTGCACCGAGGCATTCTATCCCCCTGAGCGCAAGTTCCACCGCACCGAAGCGACTTTTGCCATGAATCGGGCCCGTCCGGGGTCGCTCAACCAAAGGGCGAGAGCAGGGGGATGGTGTGGCGTCCCTTGCGGCGGTACACCAGAAAATCGCGGTCGGTGGTGAACACCTGCGATTGGTCGGCCAGTTCGGCCATGCGAACGAGGCAGGCGTCGGCGACGCTCATGGGGCGGTCGCGGTACTTCCGCAGCAGTCGAAAGACATCGGGTCTGTGGTCGTCGATCACGAAGTCGAGCCGGACCAGATCGCGTTCGATCAGTTGGAGAACTGGATTGAGATCGGCGCCCTCCGACTGCAACAGGAAGACCGCCTCGGAGACCACGGCTTCGCATGTCCAGAGCGGATCCGTCAGCGCCTTCCAGCACTCGACCGCCCAGGCATGGTGCCGGTCGCGGCGATTCAGGTACGCCACGAGCGGACCGGTGTCGACCAGCACTCTAGTCGCGGCCATAACCCTTCAGCGTCCGCGTGGAGGTGTCGGGCGCCGCGTTCACCGAGCCGCAGAGATCCTGAGCCCTGTCGTGCAGCGACGGCTGCCCGCCGCTCAAGTGCCGGTCGATCAGATCGCGGACGATCGCGGCTTGCGAGCGCCCCGCCGCCGCCGCGCGGGCACGGAGTTTCTGGATCTGCCGGCGGTCCAGTTTCAAGGTGACGGTGTCCATCGGCCCCATGGTAATACCAGGCTGCCACAATCTCAATACCGAGTGGGCAAATGGTTGACGACGTGGTCTGGAGCTGAACGGTCCCATACTGAGGTGCGCCCTCGTATACTGGATGCATGCCCATTCGCGACCGCGTGGCTCGTCTGCTCGACGAGATGCCGCGTGAAGCGCAATTTCCCTCACAAGGCGCCACCCTGTTCGTTGACCTCGCGGGTCGCGAGCTGCACACGGCGTTCACGCCGCTGGCGGTCACGCGCACCGTGCTCGGCGGACGTGGCGCCAACATGTATTACCTGCACCGGCTGCTGGACGAGTCGCTGACGCCGCTCGATCCCGGCATCCCGCTGATTTTCGGATCGGGACTGTTGACCGGCCTCGTGCCGAGCGCCGCGCGCGGCAACTGTACGTCGTGGTCGCCCGAGTCCGGCGTGCTGCTCGACTCCAACGCCGGTGACTACTTTCCGTCCTTCCTGCGCATGAACGGCTTCGACCACCTCGTCCTCTATGGGCAGGCGGCGGCGTGGACCATGCTGATGATTCGCGAGGGCGTGGTCACGTTCGAGGATGCCGCGCCGTACGTCGGCATGGACAACATCGACCTGCGCGACGCGGTGGCGCGTGACGTCGGCGGCAAGTGGGCGCGCAACATGGCGATGGTGAACATCACCCGCGCCGGCGAGAACCAGGTGCTGACGAGCGGGATCATGGGCGGCCCGAAGGCCATCTACGCGCGCGGTGGGCCCGGCGCCAAGATGGGCGCGCTCAAATTGAAGGGCATCGTCACGCTGGCGCCGACGCGCGAGTTCACGACCGCGCAACCCTACAAGCCCTACAACCGGACCATTGCGCAGAAGCTGCTGGCGACGTCGGTGGTCAAGAACGCGCTGTCGAAGACCGGCACGCCGTTTCTGTACAAGCCCAGCCGGCTGCTCGGCGCCATGGGCACGAAGAACAACCAGGAGACGACCTGGACCGACGGCCTCGACGCGGAACATTTCGACGCGTTTCGCCCCGGCATGGAAGGCTGCTTCCGCTGCCCGGTGAACTGCCGGCCGCTGAACGACCTGCACAGTGCGGCGCCCGACAAGTACGACAAGGGCGATGGTCCCGAGTACGTGACGCTGGGCAAGTTTGGCCCCAACCTGGGCATCGACAGCGTCGCGTCGGTGATCCGCCTCAACAACATCTGCAACGACCTGGGCCTCGACACGGCCTCGACCGGCTCGGCCCTCGCGTGGGCGTTCGAGCTGTTCCAGCGCGGCATCATCACCACCGCTCACACCGGCGGCATCACGCTGACGTGGGGCGATGCCGCGACCGTCGAGCAGCTGCTGTTCATGCTGTCGGCGCGCGAGGGCTTTGGCGCGGCGCTGGCCGACAGCACGCGCGCGGTGGAGAAAGGGCACTACCCGGCCGAGGCGTTGAAGTACCGCATTGCCGTGAAGGGCCTGGGCCAAAGCGATCCGCACGATGCGCGCATCCTGAAAGCGTTCGCGCTCGGCCTGGCCGTGGCGACGCGCGGCATGGATCACCTGCGCAACCGCGCCACGCTCGAAATCAACGCCCGCATCAACGACAACCCGGCGTTCAAGTCGGAGCTGTACGGCGGCTCCGTGAGCGCCGAGCCCAACAGCTACGTGGACAAGGAACGCGCCGTGCGCGCGTGCGAGAACATCTACGCGGTCGGCGATTCCGTCGGCATGTGCCGGTTCACGACCAAGCTGTTCAACAGCCCGTCGCTGCCGGGCATTGAGGAGTTCCGGGAGCAGCTCGCCAACGTCACCGGCCTGGTGTTTACGGACGAAGCGCTCGAGCAGTGTGGCCTGAACGTGATGGGCGTGGAGCGGCTGATTAATCATCGCCTCGGCATGCGCCGCAAAGATGACACGCTGCCCGATCGCTGGTTCGACGAGCCGAACCCCGGCGGCCCTTACAAGGGCGAGCAGATCGATCGCCAGGAGTTCGACGCCATGCTGTCGCGCTTCTACGCGATCTCGCGCCTGACCAGCGAGGGCGCGCCCGAGGAGGCGTGGCGCAAGGAATTGGTGGGCGCCCTTGGTGGTGACCGTTAACTTCCCGGCGGCGCTGCAGCCGATTGCCGGCGGCGCGTCGCTCGCGGTGCGTGAGGACGTGTCCACGGTGGGGCAGTTGCTGCAGGCGCTCGAGCGACTGGCACCCGGCCTCGGCGAGCAACTGGACGATCCGCTCTATAACTTTGCCGTGAACGACGAGTTGCTGCTGCATGCCGTTGACCAGAGGCCTATTGCCGATGGCGACGTGGTCGAGGTCATTCCCACCATGGCGGGCGGCTGACAGGAGTTGAAACGATGGCGCTGGGGTGCTGGGGTGCTGAGGTGCCTGGCTGCGTGGCTGCTGGCGACGGGGGCCGTGTGCGCATCGCCGGCCGCCCTGCCGGCGCAAGCCACCAGGGACGGCGATCGCGTCATGGCCGCCGTGCGCGCGGCGCTCGGGCCGGCGCTGCCGTATCCCGACACCGACGACACCGGCGCGGTGCCGGCCACCAACTCCCCGGTCCCGTTGTGGATGGTGCGTCCGCTGCAGCCTGGCGAGCGCAGCATCGAGGTGTTGGCCAACCCGCTCAACGAGGTCAACCAGGCGCGGGCCGCCCGGGCCATGGCCCAGATCGGCGTCGCCGTCGAGGCCGCGCAGCGGCGCGCCGAACGGCAGTACGAGCACGCCGTGGCGGAAGCGAAGCGGACTGGCCGCTCGCAGGACGTGGACGGCGTGAGCCTCTCCGACGAGGGCGTGGCCGGCGCCCGCATCGACGCCGAGGCCCATGTCACCATCGACGTTGAGTTCAACCAGCCCGTCTATGCGTTCGGCATCGAATCGGGGGTCGCGCCGGCGCCGTCGCGCGAGGTGGCGATTGCCGGTGCGGTGGCGGTGATCACGACGCCATCGAATGTGTTTCGGACCAAGGGCGTGGAACGAACCGAGGACAAGTACTGCGCGGCGGAAGCCCTGGTCTACTTCGGCGCGCTATCGGCGCCAGAGATTCGTGAGCGGTCAGAGCACGCCTACCAGGTCACGGCCGCCGTGGTGCCCGGCCGCGCCGCGCCATCCTTGATCGTGCGGTTGCGCGGCAACGAGACCCTGATCGGCGAGATCCTTGGCAAAACCGACTGGAACCGGGTGCAGGAACTTCTGAAGTAGCCCCGCCGTCCTACCTGATAGCGCCTCCTGAATCCGGCGCAAGGCAGGGCAACATGTTCAGAATCATCGAGTGGAATTTCTCGGGAACCATCCACGTCGTCGTTCCCGCATTGCTCGCAGGTTCGATGCTCGCGGCCGGCGTGCTGTCGTTCTTCTAGCGATCAGACTTCGGGTTATCGGGCGCGGCGAGGTAACTTCGGCGCGCCCGAACCGTCATGCCGGGCCGGTTCACCTTCACCTCGAGCTTGTGGATCTTGCCGTCGAGGTTCACCGGCGCAAAGCCGATCAAGTACTGGCTCCGCAGTTCTTGCGCCACGCGCGTGAACGTCGGCGCCAGGTCGGCCGTCTTGATTAGTTCGAAGTAACCACCGCCAGTTTCGTCGGCAATCTTCCGTAAGTCGCGCGACGGCCGGGTCTTGGTGACGCGCATCCCGTTGAAGTACTCCGACTCCAGTCCAATCGCATAGACCATCACTTCTTCGTCGCGGGCCTGCGCCATCACGCTCTTGAAGCTGGCGCGGCTGGCGGTGTCTTCGCCGTCGGTGAACACCAGCACGACCCGCCGGCCGTCGATGCCCGTGAGCGCGTCAAGGCTGGCGGCAATGCCGTCGTTCAGGCGCGTGGGGTTGCCGAAGTAGAGATCGTTGAGGGCGCCGATCAGCTCGTCGCGATCGTTGGTGAAGGTGCCGCTCAGCTGGATCTTGTCGTTGAACGCGCCGACCTGCGCGCGATCCACCGGCATCAACCGCAGCAGGAACTGTTCGGCGGCGCGGTTGAGCAGTTTCAGGTTGGCGGTCATGCTGGCGCTGGTGTCGAGCATGACGACCGCCGTGAAGGCCTGCGACTCGTTCGAGAACAGCGAGACCTCGACGGGCTTGCCGTTGTCGGCAATGGAGAAGTCGGTGCGCTCGAGGTCGGGCACCAGGCGGCCGGTCGCGTCCACGACGGTGGCGTAAATGGGCACGGTGCGAACCGACGACTTGAAAATCGGCTGATCTTGCGCCGACGTCGCCAGCACGGCAGTTCCCGCCAGCAGGATGCCGGCGCACACGATCGAGGTCAACCTGTTCATGACACCACAACTCTAACAAAGGTCGTGCCCTGGCCGCCTACACTAAAGGCAGCCCATGCCTGCCATGTTTCCCGGCCTGTGCGGCCACTGCGCCCACGCCCGCCTCGTCGATAGTGGCCGGTCCACCTTCTACCTGTGCCAGCGCGCCCAGACCGATCCACGGTTCAACAGGTACCCCATCCTGCCGGTGATGGCGTGCCCAGGCTACCAGCCGCCGCCCCCCGGACCCGATGATAAGCTGACCGGATGACGTTTTCAGGATTCCTCCGACACGCGGCCATGGCGAGCCTGGCCGTCCTGACGGTGACTGCCTGCTCCGAGTCGTCGAGCGCGGCGGGACAAGCGTTGCCGGCCCCCTCGGCCAACCCCGACCAGGTCGTGGCCGAAGTCGCCGGGCGCAAGGTGACGCTGCGCGAGGTCGATGCCAAGTGGGAAGAGTTCGACGCGGCCGAGCGCGCGCGCGTCACCCAGTTGATGTACCAGAACCGGCGCAACATGCTCGATCAGGTGGTCGGCGAAATCCTGATCGAGGACGCCGCCAAGGCCGCCGGCATGCCGGTCCAGGCCTACCTGTCACAGGACGCCGCCAGGCGCGCGCTGCCCGTGACCGACCAGGAGGTCGCGCAGTTCTTCGCGGCCAACAAGGATCGCACCCAAGGCCGCACGTTCGAGCAGCTCGGCCCGCAGATCAAGGACTTCCTGGCCAGCCAGCGCACGCAGCAGGCGCGCGCGCAACTAGTGGACGAGCTCAAGGCGAAGAGCACCGGCGTGAAGGTGATGCTCGACCCGCCCCGTTACACGGTCGCGACGACGGCGTCGGATCCGGTGCGGGGCCCGGCCTCGGCTCCGGTCACCATTGTCGAGTTCTCTGACTACGAATGCCCGTTCTGCGCCCGCGTCAACCCGACCCTCGAACAGGTGCGCCAGACCTACGGCGACAAGGTGAGGATTGTCTTCAAGGACTTCCCGCTGCCCAACCATCCGCAGGCGCCGAAAGCCTCCGAGGCGGGGCACTGTGCCAACGAACAGGGCAAGTACTGGGAGTTGCACGACCTGATGTTCGCCAACCAGCGGGCGCTCTCCGTCCCCGCGCTCAAGCAGTACGCCACGTCGCTCGGCCTGGACATGACGGCGTTCAACCAGTGCCTGGACTCGGGCAAGCACGCCGGCCTGGTCGCGGCCGGCCTGCGCCAGGGCGAGAGCATGGGCGTGAACTCGACCCCGACGCTCTACATCAACGGCCGCGCCCTGATTGGCGCGCAGCCGTTCGAGGCGTTCAAGCAGATCATCGACGAAGAGCTGGCCCGCCAGCGGTAGCTACGGGATCAGTACGATCTTGCCGCGTGCGCCGGGTTCCATTACCGCGACGTGCGCGGCGGCGGCCTCGGCTAACGGCATTTCCTTGCCCACCACCGGACTCAGGGCGCCGCTGCCGAGGCCGGCGGTGATCGCTTTATGGGCGCGGTGGATTTCATCCGGCGGAATGCCCCACAGCGCCAGTCCGTAGACCGCGCAGTCCTTGGACATGATCTTCCGCGCGTCGATTTCGACGCGGCCGCGATTGCCGATGACGACGATGCGCCCGCCCGGCGCCACGATCGTCAGGTCGTGATCCAGATTCACATTCGCCAGCATCTCCAGAATCATGTCGGGGCCGCGGCCACCCGTCGCGCTCGTGATCTGGTCCAGGTATCCCGCCGACCGATGATTCACGGTGTGCCGGGCGCCCTGCTTGCTGACTACCGCGAGCCCCTCGTCCGTGCCGGCCGTGCCGATCACGGTGAGCCCGGCGGCCACCGCGAACTGCGTCGCCGCGATGCCGACGCCGCCGCTGGCGCCATGAATGAGCACCGTGTCGCCGGCACGGGCGTTGGCCCGCCCGAAGAGCGCGCGCCACGCGGTCACGTAGGGCACGAACAGGCCGGCACCTTGCGTGAAGGTAATTCGGGCAGGGAGGCGATGGACCTGTGCCGCCTCGCACACGGCCAGCTCGGCGTACGCGCCGTACGCCATGCCGCTGGCCGTGCCGCTGATGTAAACGCGGTCGCCGGCCTTCCAGTGGCCGGCCTCGCCGCCCACCTGGTCGATGACCCCGGCCGCGTCGGCCCCCGGTGTGTATGGCAGGGCCGGCGTAATCGCGTAGCCCCCCGCGCGCATGTAGGTGTCGAACGGGTTCACGCCGACGGCGTGGAGGCGCACCCGGACCTGGCCTTTGCCGGCCTCCGGGTCAGGCACCTCTTCGAGCCTGAGGACCTCGGGACCGCCGAACGCGCGCGCAAGGATGGCTTTCATGGAGCTGAGTTTAGTCGCGGCCGGCGGCGATCCCGCCAAGCAAAGCGTCCCGCCTCGCGCGCACTGTTGATCCGGAGGGCGATGACCGCCTTCTACACCGCGCTCGGCGTCTTCGTCGCATCCAGCATCTCGATTGCCGTCGTCTCGGCCCCAAGAGCGGACCCTCCGGCTGCCGGGAGCCGGCCGTTTTGACTTGGGGTATACTTCCCGTCGCGCGCGATGTAAGCGCGAGCCGACTTTAATGAGCCCCCTGGACGCCGACCGCCATCAGGCAGACGACCTGCTCAACTACCCGGCAGAGGATCTGCGCGACGACGGCGATGAACCACCTCGAGGCTGGTTGCAGCGCGTGCGGCAGTTCTGGCTTCTCCGGATGAACCCCTTGCTGTTTCTGACCGGCAGCATCCTGTTTGCGTTGGCGTATTTCTGGCCGGTCATCTTCGTGACGATCGACTCGGGCCAGGTCGGGGTCATGTACTTGCGGTTTGGCGGCGGCACCGTCACCGACCGACTGATCGGCGAGGGCCTGCGGTTCGTGCCGCCCTGGGACAAGCTGTTCGTCTACGACACACGGCTGCAGGAAGTTCGCCACGCGATGAGCGCGCTCACCGAGGAGGGCCTCGAGGTCAAAATCGAACTGTCGATTCGATACCGGCCCGAGTTCGAACTGGTGGGTCTGCTACACCAGCGGGTCGGTCCTGACTACGCGGAAAAGTTGGTCGTCCCCGAGGTCGAAGCGGCCCTGCGCAGCATTATCGGCGGCCAGAAGCTCGACGTCATTTACGCCGTGTCCCGAGATGTAGTCGAGCGAGTGATGACCATTGTGCTTGAGCAGGCGTCGCGCAACTACGTGCACATCGACGAAGTGGTCGTGCGCAGAGTGGAGCTGCCGCCGGCGCTGCGCGAGCGCATTGAAGCGAAGATGAGTGAAAAGGAGACCGCGGAATCCTACCAGTACCGCATCCAGATCGCCACCAACGAGGCGGAGCGCCGGCGCATCGAAGCGGACGGCCAGGCTGTGTACAACAGAGTCCTCGGCGCGTCGCTGACTCCGGGCGTGATGCAGTGGGAGGCGCTGCAGACGACCAAGGAACTGGCGAAGTCGCCGAATGCCAAGACGATCATCATTGGTCGCACCGGCGATGGCCTGCCGATCATCCTGCCGCCGCAGTAGGCGCGTGAGATCATGACCCGGGCCCTTGCGCTGACGCTGCTGCGCATCCTGATCGTGGTCGCCGCGTGCCTGTTCGGCGTCTATTGGCTGGTCATCCGGGACATGTACTACACCCCGGTGGAGGCGCTGCGGTCCGGAGGTGGTTGGCCGCCCGCGTCGGTGCATATGGTGGTGCCGTGGCCGCAGAACGGCCGCATCGACCTGATCGAAGGCGTCACGCTAGCGCTCGAGGAACTCAACGCCGGCAACAGCCCGCTGGCCGGACGCGTCCGGGTGGAGTTTGTTGACGAACAGGAGGCCGAGCGCGACTATGGCGCGGTGGCGCGCCGGATCGCGGCCGACGACTCCGTGGTGGTGGTGATTGGCCACGAGAACCACGAGCGCGCCATCCCCTCGGCGGTCACCTACGCAAGCTCGGGCATCCTGTACTTGTCGCCCAAGGCAACGCTGCCGCGGCTGACCGAGCATGCTTTTCAAAACGTCTTCCGCCTCGTCCCGGACGATGCGGATAATTCGCAGGCGCTGGCGAGCTACGCGCAGAAACAGGGGTGGAGGCGGCTGGGGATTTTCTACGGCCGCTTCGAGCAAGGCGAGATGCTCGCCAGCCGGTTTTCGCTGAATGCCGTTCGCGAAGGCTTGACCCCGTTGTACTTCCACTCCTACCTGCCGGCCCCCGACTATCGCCGCCAGGACTTTCGCGTTCTGCTGGCGACCATGCGCACCCAAGCGACCGACGCGATTCTGCTGGCCGACCAGTTGCCGTGGGCCGCGAAGGTCCTGATCGACATGCAGGCGATGGGGTTCACGCAGCCGGTTCTCGCCGACGACAATCTGGATTCGAGCGACACCTGGCGCCTCGCCGGCACGGCCGCCAACAACCTGTACGTGTCCAGCCCCGTGGATCCGGATTCGACCGATCCCGCGTTCCTGGCATTTCGCCGCCGGTTCTTCGACCGGTTCAAGGCGGACCCTGGCTACGGTTCATCACTGGGCTACGAGGCGTTCAACCTGTTCGTGCAGGCGGCCGAGCGCACGCAGAGCGTCGATCCGGTGCTGGTCGCGACGACGCTCAAGACCAACGAGTGGAACGGCCTGTTCGGGCCCTACACCTTCACTGTTGATGGTGCGATTATCGGGCGAAAGCTTACCATCAAGCGCATGCGTGATGGCGTCTTCAGAACGGTCGGATACGAGAAGGTCGAGCAGTGATTCCATTGATCGCGGCCTGGCTGGGGCTGGCCATCATCATCGGGTTCTTCGGCCGCAACCGGCGCTTTCGGTTCTGGGGCTATTTTTTCGTCTCGGTTCTGCTCACGCCGATCATCGGCCTGTTGCTGTTGATTGCGGCGATCCCCCTCCGCGACAACCACCGGCCGGTCGCTCGGCGCTAGAGGGGTCATGGCCAAGATCGGAGACGCGCCCGGCCGCACAGCCAAGTCGAAGCCCCGTTCCCGCGCGGCTCGTCCGCCGTTCGCGCCGGCCGCGGCTGCAACCGCCAACCAGGCCTGGGTCTATCGGTCTGACGCGCCCGCCGCAGTCGCAGGCGAACGAGCCACCCAGCCCGCCGCCGCCAAGCCGGTGGCGGCCAAGCCGGCGCCACGCGGCCGTGCCCGTGCGCCGATCGCTTCCCCACTCGAAGCGCGCCCCTCGCTCATGATTCACGTCCTTGATGTGGTGACCTTGCCGATCGCGGTGTCACTGATGGCGGTGCTCGCGCCCATGCGCCGACTGCTGGGTTCGTCTCGACGCTAGGCGCGAGTTCTCGTCGCACTTCCTGTTCGCGCCAGCAGTGGTGTGCGGCCTGCTGGGGGCGATCGTGTTCGTACTGCCGCGCGTCAGCGCAGGGTATTCCGTCGTCATGCTGAAGCTGGCCGCGGCGGTCCTCTTCATCGGCCCGCTCGGCAGCATCGTCAATGCGGTGCCCATTTTCTGGGCCGCCCAGCGCCGCGGCGCAAGACACCGTCGACATCGAAGCACGGCTGACCGCGACCCTCACGGGCAACCAGAACGGCCGGCCGTCGCAAGCGCCTGGCGCTGCTGGTGGCGTTGCTCGAGGACCAGCCGATACCGGTGCTCGATGAGTGGCGGCCGACCAGGATCCGCCGTTCCGCCAGTTTTTCTACGAGACGCTGCCGCCGCAGTGAGAGCGAAAGCGCAAGGCCATCATTGCCGTGACGAGCGACGATAAGTATTTCGGCTTGGCTGATCGCGTAACGATGGAGTAGCATCCCCCACCGCCCCAGGGGCGGGCACGAATCGAGGAAAGGTGATGACCGAGCAAGACGCGCTGGCCACCGAGGCCATCAAGAAGTACTCGCTCTACTCCGCGGGTGCGGGCCTGATCCCGGTGCCGCTGGTCGACTTCGCAGCCATTTCGGCGATCCAAGTCTCGATGCTCAAAGAGATCTCGGCGATCTACGGCGTGCCGTTCGACACCGAACGGGGCCGTTCGATCGTGGCGGCGCTCGTCGGCGGTCTGGCCGGGACGAACCTCGGCTACGGCATGGGCCGCACCCTGCTGAAGGCCGTGCCGTTTGTGGGCTCGGTGCTGGGCGGTTTCTCCGTGTCGGCCATGGGCGGCGCGGTGACCTGGGCGGTGGGTCGCGTGTTCATGCAGCACTTCGCCTCCGGCGGCACGCTGCTCGATTTCGAGCCCGACAAGATGCGCCAGCACTTCAGCAGCGCGGTTGCCGCTTCTCGCTAACGCCCAGTTTGGCGACAACAGCTGACGCAAAAAGTCAGGACCCGTTGTCCCTCGGTTGCTCTCGTGGCAAGGGCGAATGGTATGCTGACCCTTCGCGAAAATGCACCTGTTCTGTATCCCATTTGCCGGGGGCAACGCATGGGCCTATCGTGCCCTCGAGCGCTTCGTATCGCCTGAGATCACCGTTGACGGTCTCGAGCTTCCCGGGCGCGGCCGCCGTAGTGCTGAACCGTTGCGCGACTCCTTGGATGAGCTCGCTAACGATGTCTTCAGCCAGATAAGAGCGCGCGCGGTCACCGGCCGCTACGCGATCTTTGGGCACAGTATGGGGGCGCTGCTCGCGTACTTGGCGGCCCACCGCCTTCGCCGTGCCGGCCTCCCGCGGCCCGAGGCCTTGTTTCTCTCCGGCAGCAGTGCGCCGGCCTCTCGGCCGGTCCGCCAGCGTCACCTGTTGCCGTCGCCGGAATTCGCCGCGATGCTGCGCGAGCTCGGCGGCTGTCCGCCGCAGGTACTCAAGGATGCCGGGCTGTTCGAGTTCTTCGAGCCGATCCTGCGTGCCGACTTCAAGGCCGTCGAGGCGTGGCAGCGGCCCGAGGCGCCGCCGCTTGACCTGCCGTTCGTGGTGATGGTGGGTGACGGCGACGAAGTTGGCGCGGCCGAGGCGGCCGGTTGGGCGGCCGAAACCACCGCGCCGTGCCGCGTGCTCGAGTTCAGCGGCGACCATTTCTTCATCCTCCGGCATTGGGAGGCGATCGGCTCGACCATTCAACGGCAGCTGCTCGGCGCAATGCCGCCATGCACCTGACCTGCGCCGCGATGGCTGCTGACGTGCGAGTGACTCTGCTCGACGTGCCACATCCGTCAGTCGTGCCGGCCGCTCAGCGCCGGCCTGATGCCGCTACCCTGTAGCACGCCCTGTTCGGTCACCGCCTGAGCCCGGCCCTCGCCGACAGGAAGCGTGTGCCGGTTGCCTCGCTGATGCGCCAGGTCTGCGACGAGGTGGTGGCGCGGCGTGTGGTTCCCCGGACACCCGTTCGAATAAGTGAGACGAGTGCTCAGCGCCGCCCATGCCGGGTCTCGTGCCAGGTCGAATCTGGCTGGACGCCGTTTTGCAACCGGTCTGACTTTCGCGTGGGCGGCCAGGAGCCACGAAAACAAACCCGACCGCCAGTTCGCCAAGGAATTGACGGTTTTGGTGGCGAACCGCACTATTTGAGCGGCGTCACCTGCCGCCGCATTTTGGTGTATCGTATGGCGAAGTTCGTTATCCGTGGAGGCTGGCAGTTATGTCTGAGAAAGACTTCGGCGCAATGGAGATCGTCAAGCGACACTCACTGTATTCAGCCGGCGTGGGGATTTTCGCGATCCCTGTTGTCAACGTCGCCGGAGTTGCTGCCCTCCAGTTCAAGATGCTCAAGGAACTAGCCGATCACTACGACGTGCCATTTCAGCAGGATCGCGTGAAGAGCATTCTCAGTTCGCTGGTTGGCGGCGTCGTCTCGACTCAGCTCGGCTACGGCATGGTCGGTACCATCGCCAAGCTGCCGCTGGTTGGTCCGATCGTTAGCATCGCCACCCTGCCGCTGTTCGCGGGCGGCATCACCTACGCCGTGGGCAAGGTTTTCATCACCCACTTCGCATCGGGTGGCACGTTTCTCGACTTCGATCCGGACAAGGTCCGCTCGTACTTCAACCAGCAGGTTGGCAAGGTCAAGAGCACCGTGGCCCCCGCCACCGCCTAGCACTGCAACGTCTGTGTGGCGCCCGCCTGGGCGCCACCGCAATTTCCGCCACAGCGTAATCCCGACCGATTACTCCCCACCCTAACCAGCGAAGCACCGTGTCTGCAGAGCGCGATGTGCCGCTAGACCTGGCTCTGCGACGGCATCAAGAAAATCGACTACTCGAGCCAGGGCGTCCTGGGTGTGGGCATCAAGACCATCAACCTGACGAAGGTGAAGCTCGACCTCGTGCCGGCGCTGTCTTTCCAAAATGACCAGAAGGGCACGCCGTTCGACAACGAGTTCCTGTTCGGCGGCGGCGCGATGGAGGTGCTCCGGGTGATGCTGGGACCGGCCTCGATCTTCGAGCAGCAGCTGCCCCATTATCGCGCCAGCAACGAGCGCGATTACTACGGTCTCGGATTCACTCTAGGCTTCAAGGGGATGGTGACCAAGTCGATTGGCTTCGACATCGCATGACGGCATCCGCTCGACAACTCGCTGGGACTGCGGGTCTCGACTCTGCCGGCGAACAGCCGGTTCCCGGTGTCGCCCGAGACCAGCGCGCTGGCCAACGAACGCGCGCAGTCGTACCCCACCAGCGGTCTGCTGATTCGCTTCTCACTTCTCACTTCTCGCTTCCTGATCAAGCCGGTCGAGCAGCGCGCCGTAGTCGTCCGCGGCGCGGCTTGACGGCGCGTACTCCCAGATCGTCTGGCGGGCGGCGGCGGCGTAGGTCAGGTCGATGCACTGGCGAATGCCACGCGTGAACAGCACCGGCGCCATCTCGGGATCCGCGCCTAGGGCCTCGATGGTCGCGCGGCTGGCGTGCGTCTGCGAGTTGACGGCCGTCGGCACGACGGCGACCAGCGCCAGCGGGCGTCCCGGCCAGAGCGATCGAATCTCGTTCACGCCGTCGAGTGTCTGACGAGCGCCGGCGAGCGCCATCGTATCCATGCCCACGGTCAGGACGATTTCAGTCGCGCACAGCAGCGCGTTGTAGGTCAGCAGGCTCATGGCCGGCGAGGTGTCGAACACCATCAGGTCGATGCCGGTGACGCCGCGCAGACGGCGCTCGAGCAGCGTTTCACGCTGCACCGTGCCGGCCAGCCGCGATTCGAGCGAGAACGCAGCGGGCGTGGCGGTGATCAGGTCGAGGTTGGTGCGGGCCTGCCGCCGCACGACCTCGTTGACGGTCGCGGTGCCCATCATCAGGTCGTGAATGGTCAGCGGCGAGGTGATCCCGAGCATGTGGCCGGCGTTGCCCTGGGGGTCGGTATCGACGAGTAACACCCGTGCGCCGCGCGCCGCCAGGCCAGAGGCAATCTGCACCGCGGTGGTGGTCTTGCCCCCTCCGCCCTTCAGGTTGACGACGGCAATCCGGCGCATGCGCCCTCCGCGCCCGATTGTAGCGCAGGGCATAGTGCGGTCCCAGGCATACTGGCGGCGTCCTGCGTTTCTCGTGCCGCCGATCAGCACCGCTCGCAAGGTTGTTGCCGCCGCCATGAGGGGTGCTGTCTTGACCCTGGCACTGGGCATCATGTCGCGGTGACCGATGGCCGACGCGGTGGCGGCCACCGGCGGACAGTACGTAGTGAGGCCGACCGAGCCGCCGGCGGGTGGGCGTCCGCGATTTGATGTCCAGGTTTGTCCCCGCCGTGCCCCGTCGTTGCTCGAACTGGTAGGCTACCTGCCGGCCGAGGCGAATGTCGTTCATAAGGGTAGAATCCCCGTGACCATGAGAAACCTGTTGCTCGCTGTTTTTCTGTTGTCCGTTCCCCTGCCGATGCAGGCCCAGACGGCCCCAACCGCCAATCCGTTGGCGGCCGAGGCCGAACGGTTGTCGGTGGAACTCAATCCGCAGGTGGTCGCCTGGCGGCGCGACTTTCACAAGAACCCGGAGCTGGGTAATCGCGAGACCCGCACGGCCAAGGTGATCGCCGACGAGCTGCGGAAGCTCGGCTTCGAGGTCACCACCGGCATCGCCACGACGGGCGTGGTCGGTGTGCTCAAGGGTGGACTTCCGGGCCCGGTGGTGGCGCTGCGCGCCGACATGGACGGGCTCCCCGTGACCGAACTGGTGGACCTGCCCTTCAAGAGCAAGGTGCGCACGGCGTGGCAGGGGCAGGAAGTCGGCGTGATGCATGCCTGCGGGCACGACAATCACGTGGCGATTCTCATGGGGGCGGCCGAAGTGCTGGCCGGCATGAAGGCGCAGCTTCCCGGCACCATCAAGTTCCTGTTCCAGCCGGCTGAGGAAGGGCTCGGCGGCGCCCAGGCCATGGTGGACGACGGCGCGCTCAAGGCGCCGGTGCCGAACGCCGTGTTCGGTCTGCACGTGTGGCCCAACACCGTGGGCTCCATCGCGGTCCGTCAGGGCCCCATCATGGCGGCGGCCGGCAATTTCAAGATCATCGTGAAGGGCCGCCAGACGCACGGCTCGCAGCCGTGGAGCGGCATCGACCCCATCGTGGTCGCGTCGCAGGTGGTGATGGGGCTACAGACGATTGCCAGCCGGCAGGTGAACGTGGCCTATCTGCCGAGCGTGCTTACGGTGGGGCAGATCACCGGCGGCAACCGCAGCAACATCATCCCCGACAGCGTGGTGATGGTGGGCACGCTGCGCACGTTCGACGACGCGATGCGCGCCGATATTGCGACGCGCATCAAGCGCACGGCTGAAGACATCGCGCACTCGGCGGGCGCCACGGCCATCGTCGAAGTGGATCAAGGCGGCCTCGTGACGAAGAACGATACCTCGCTCACCGATCGCATGATGCCTACGCTCACGCGCGTGGCGGCAAACGGGGTGCAGTTCATCAACCCGGTCATGGGCAGTGAAGACTTCCCGGTGTTCACGAAGAACATTCCGGGCATCTTCTTCTTCCTCGGTGTGACGCCGAAGGACAAGGATCCCAATTCGGTGGCGGTAAACCACTCGCCGCTCTTCTTCGCCGACGAGGGCGCGCTCATCACCGGCGTACGGGCGATGACGAATCTCGCGACCGATTACCTGTCGCAGGGCGCGAAGAAGTAGGGGACTGGCCGCGACACGTCGGCCTCGTCGCACCCCCGCTCCTCGGGGCCCCACCGGTCGGCTGGTGGTCTGCGCTGGACATCGCGGTGATATCCGCCGCGACCGCGACGGAGGCACGACGTGACGGCAGGCCAGCACCGACCCGTGCATGCGCTCGCCGCAGGTACTCCTGCGTCAGAACGCCGGCCGCCGCTTGCCGTGGCCGGTCGCCTGCTCGAAGGCATGGGCGATCTGCAGCAGCGGCCAATCCCCACGCGGCTTGCCCACGATCTGTAACCCGACGGGCAACCCGCTGCGGCTGAATCCCGCCGGCACGCTGATCGCCGGACACTGCATGAACGTCACGTACCACGCGCTGCGCATCCAGTCGATGTAGGTGGGCATGCGCACGCCGTTCACCACCGAGGGATACTCCACGGTGATGTCGAACGGCTCCACCTGCGTCACCGGACACAGGTACGCATCGTACTTCGTGAAGAACTGCGACACGTGCCGGTACATCTGCGCCTGCCGCGCATTCGCCTTCGCCACATCCACCGCACGCTGACGCTCGGCTTCGGCGATTTCCCACTTCACCGTATCCTTGAACAGGCTGGGGTTGTCGCGGGACAACTTCGCGTAGCTGTAGTGATACGTAAGGTGCCGCAGCGTGGGAAACGCCTCGTCCACGCCGGTGAAGTCGGGCTCGGCCTCTTCCACGATGCACCCCATGTCCACGAAGGCCTGACGCGCGGCATTCACCACGCGCGTGATCTCCGGCTCGAACGGGATGCCGCCCATCGTGGTGAACCACGCAATGCGCTTGCCTTTCATCTCCGTGCCAAGCGGCGCGCGGAACATTGCCGGATCGTCGGTGAGTGCGCTGGGGTCGGGGGCATGTGCGCCGGCGATGGCCGAGAGGAACAGCGCCACGTCCTGCACCGTGCGCGCCATCGGGCCCGCGGTGGAAAGCGGCGACCACGACCCATCATCGTCAGGCACGCGCCCCGGCGACGGGCGGAAGCCCACGATGTTGTTCCACGCCCCCGGATTGCGCAGCGACCCACCCGTATCGCTGCCGTCGGCCAGCGGGACGAGATTGCAGTTGAGCGCACACGCGGCCCCCCCGCTCGAACCACCCACCGTCTTGTCGCGGTTGAAGCCGTTGCGCGTGGCACCGAACACGGCGTTGAACGTATTCGAACCGGCACCGAACTCCGGGGTGTTCGTCTTGCCGATCGTGATCGCTCCCGCCGCGCGCATGCGCTTTACGATCAGGGCATCGGTCGTCGGCACGTAGTGCTCGTAGAGCTTCGAGCCGCGCGTGGTGCGGATGCCCGCGGTATCCACGAGATCCTTGTGCGCCACCGGGAGGCCGTGCAGCACACCCAAGGGTTCGCCGCGCGCCTGCTTCTCGTCGGCTTCGCGGGCCCACGTCCGCGCCATCTCCGGCACCAGCGTGACGATGGCGTTCACCTGCGGATTGACGCGCCCGATACGCGCGAGATGCGCCTCAAGGACCTCACGCGCCGACACGTCCTTGCGGTGGATGCGGGCGGCGAGTTCGGTGGCCGTGAGCGAAGTGAGCTCGTCGGCGGGTACGGCAGAATGGCGACCCGGCAGCAAACTGCCGACCGCGGCGGCTCCCATCAGGTGCGTGAACGTGCGGCGTGACAGCGGATCCATGCGCGTGACCAGTCTCGAGGCGTGGCGTTCCCGGCGATGATGGTGATAATGTCGCTCCCGCCGGCCGCGCGCGCAGCCGGCCGCCGCGGCGCGGCCGCCTCGCGTCGACCGCGCGGCGGAATGGAACCGCGTCGGGTCAAACCGGATGCGCAGGCAGGCGACAACCGAGCGGGACAACTACCGGTGCAGGGACCGCTGTGGCAGGTGGGGCGTCCCGCCCGGCAACAACCCTCGGGGGCGTTATACTTCCGGATATGCCGACTCTTCCGATCGATCCTCAGCCCGCCGGCTTCGCGTCCCGCCGCGCGTTCTTCCGTACCCCGGCGCGGGCGGTGGGCGGCTTCGTGCTCGGGCGCCCCGCGCTGGCGGAGGGTGCGTCCCCGCCGGTCCCCAGGACCGTCTACAAGGACCCCCACTGCGGCTGCTGCGCGCAGTGGGTGGCCCAGGTGCGGCCGGCCGGGTTCGCCGTGACCGTGCGCGACACGTCCGACATGGCGACGGTCAAGGCCGCCATGGGTGTCCCGGAGGCGCTCGGCTCGTGTCACACCGCGCGCGTGGGTGCGTACACGATCGAAGGGCACGTCCCGGCCGACGTCATCAAGCAGCTCTTGGCGGAAAAGCCGGTCGCGCGCGGGGTGGCCGTTCCCGGCATGCCGATGGGTTCGCCCGGTATGGAGCAGGGCGGGCGCAAGGACCGGTACGACGTGCTGCTGTTCGACAAGGCCGGCCGGACGCGGGTGTTCGCGTCGCGATGATGGCCGGACGTTCGGCGTCGGCCCCCGCCGCGGAGATCGATCGGGAGGAACCGGTGCCCGCGCGTCCGCTCCCGGCCTTCCAGGTGGGCGGCGTGGTAGTGCACCATGCCGATGAAGCCGACATCCCGGCGATCGTGGCGCTCAACAACCTGTACGCGCCCGACGGCCTCACACTCACCCGCAGCGAGGCGTTCGTCACCGGGCACCTGCAGGACTATCAGGTCATCCGTGGTGCCAACGGGCGCATCCGCGGGCAGGTGGCGCTCGACGAGTATGCACCGTCGCTGGCCGAGATCGTGTCGCTCGCCGTGGCCCCCGACCAGCAGGGGCAGGGGCTGGGGCAGTGTCTGATCACGGCAGCCGAGCATCTGGCGCGGGAGCGAGGGCATCGCGAGATCTTCGCTATCTCACTCGCCGAAGTGCTGTTCCTGCGGATGGGCTACACCCTGACGAGTATCGAGATCTACCCGGAGAAGATCGCGCGCTACCGGTCGATCTCGCGGTCGGAGCTGTCGATCGGCCGCAAATTCTGCTTCACGAAGCGGTTGTAACGCCTGGCGGTGTGCACCTGCCGGCGAGGGGCCTGCGCCTCAGCCGGTCCACGATGGTGGCGCGTGCCTGAACGGAGACGACCTTGCGTCCCGTGGAGGCCAAGAGGGGATCACCGATATCCACTTCGATGCGCGCCCCCCGGCAGGCACGCACCCGCGGAAGGTTGGCCAGCAACGTCTCGTCGCCGATCCAGCAGAGTGGTGACGGGTCACTGATCGCGCTGGCACGGAGGGTTATCGGAATGACCGGTGCCTCGGCGCGAACCGCCGCCTCGAGCAGCGAAGACTTGAAGGGAAGGACGGTGCGGCCATCGGTGGTCGTGCCCTCCGGGAACAGCACCACCTTCGCCCCTTCGCGAAGCCGGGCCTCCAGCTCCGACACGGCGCGCCGCAGGTCCCGTGAGGGGCGCCGCTCCACGAACACTACACCGAGACGTCGCCCCACAGCTCCGATGACGGGCCACTGCGACACCTCGCGTTTCGCCACGAAGGCACAGTCGGCTCTGGCCACGAGGACGACGATATCGAGCCACCCGAGATGATTCGCCACCAGGAGCGCAGAGCCGTCGGGGAAGACGCCGCACGTGGTGTGCCGTACCCCGAAGAGCGCGAGCAGAAGCCGAGCCAGCGCTCGGACTGCCAGCTGCAGCGCAGTCACAGACACGCCTGACTCTCGCGTCAGCTGAACAACGAGTCGCGGGCGCGTTGCGGCATCTCCTCCGTGTCGAGGAGTACGAGATAGTCGGTCGTGCCGAACTCGCGGTCGAAGGCCGGGCTACCACACACTTTCGCACCGAGACCGAGGTAGCCCTCGAACAGCGAGGGCAACGGGCAGGGCTCCTCTGGTGGGTCGGCCGGCATGTTCCGGCCGTCGTCGGCGAGCGCCCGCACCAGCGGTCGCGGCCGAACGAGAATCTGCTCGTGCATCGCGTTCCGCGCATGCAGGGAACGCCACGTGTCGAACGCCAGCTGCGGGTCGAGGCTCGATATGGAGCAGCAGCCGAAGAGATAGCGCTTGCCGTTCCACGTGAGGTACCGGGCAAGCCCCCGCCACAGCAGGTGCAAGACCCGGCCGTTTCGATGGGCGGGCGCGACGCAGGCCCGGCCGACTTCCACGGCGTCCCCGAGAATGCGGGCCGGGACGGCGCCGAGTTCGAAGAACTCCGCGCTGTAAAAACCGTAGCGCGTCGCGGCCATGATGGCCGTCTGCAGGCGGTAGGTACCGACCACGGCTCGGGACTCGCGGTGCACGATCATCAAATGATGGAACCAAGGATCCCTCTCGTCCTCGTCGCGCGCCGCCACGGCGTCGCTTTCTTCGCCGAGCGCGAGCGAATCGTGGAACACCCGGTACCGCAAGCTCTGGACGTCGTGCAAATCACTGCGGCTCCACGCGAAGCGCAACTCGTACGACCCCGCCGCGACGACACCCGGAGGAATGGCGTCCGTATGGTGCGGAAATACCTCCTGATCGATGGGAGACGTCGGCCCGGCTTGGGCGGTTGTCTGCAGATCATCGGTGGGGGTTGTGTCAGGAACGGTCGATCCGGTGATGCCGCCTGCTCGTGCTATCATGCACGCTCCAACGGTAAAGGGACGGGTGGCCGGCACGTAACACCGGTGGCCAGAACGTGGGGGCGGCGCGTTTCACTGCCGTGTCGATTCGGTGTCGGCCGTGCGACAACGATGTCACCGCCGTGCAACGGGGCCCCATC
>SXGQ01401878.1_pt1 | contig 38808 bp, 40 predicted proteins | sample 3178371 | NCBI WGS metagenome assembly SXGQ01 (sample SAMN11356859, study PRJNA531348) | freshwater metagenome | isolation source: freshwater sample F1-20 | place: China: Fuxian Lake, Yuxi | collected 2017-12-25
ATGCTCAGCCCTTCCCGTCGCTCTTGCGCGTCGTTTTCCTCTGCGATGATGGCGTTGATACCACGGGCAGGGTAGAGGTCGGGTGCATGTTTCATTTTGTAGTCTCCCACCATGGCGCAAAAACGCCAAAAGCCCCCCGGCAACCCTTGCAGGCTACCGGGGGGCCTTTGGCAGGTCTAGGCTGGCCTAGACGATGGCGGCCGCTTCCTCTGCAATCTCGCGCTCCGCTTCCGTCCAATCAGGCAGACGGCTGACGGCCGCGAGAAACGACTTGACGCGCCCAGCGGCCGCGTCGAGGTCACGGCGCGGCCCCGTGCCAGACTCCCACGCGCCGCGCTTGCGCTCGCAAACATCGGACAGGTTCAAGAGTTGGCTGAACGCGGGGCGGATCGGGGCGATCGCGGCGGCATTGGCAGCCGCCTTGTCGCCCGCGATCGTGGCGCGCCGATCCGCCGCATCCTTGCCGGCTTGCGACACCATGGCACCCTGAAGGTTCGCGGCCGCGATGCTCGCCCCGCCGCGATGCGCGTCGATCATGGCGCGGGTTCCGGCCGCGTTGCCCGTCTTGAGCATGCGGTGGAAACTCTGGTAAATCGCAAACTTGAAGGCGCGGCGCTTGACGGCGTCGTCGCTTGCGCTGGCGTGTCGGTAGAGCCAGCTTGCCACCATGCGCGCCCCGTCCGTCCCACGGTTCCCACGGGCTTGCTCTTCCCGGATAATCTCTGCAACCTCCGCGCGCAAGCGGGCCCCTTCCGGGCCCTTGACGCCGATCGCGAGGGTGATGATGCGGTCACCCTCTGCGTCCGCATCGGCCCGCAGCTTGGCGCGCTTGGCGTCGTCCGCCGCTTCCGACATGACATTGTCCAGGGTGGCGACGGTCTCGACGGTCTCGACGGCGACGGTCTCGACGGCGACGGTCTCGACGGCGACGACCGCGATCGGATCGATCGCCAGCGGGCTACCGCCCTTGCCATTGCGCTTGCGCGCTTGATTGTGTTCGGTATTGATCATTATAATACTCCAAATGAAATTGACGGATCTGTCCCGTCAAAGGTAGTGGCCTAGCGTTTGCGCGCCCTAAAAAAGGGGGGGCAAAGGGAAGGCCGGGGTGGGAAGTGAACTAGGGGAAGGCGCGCAACCTGCCCATAGACATAGGACCATACCCTAGGGAGCATGTCAAGAGATACTAGCACGCCTGGCAGATCTTCACACTTCTTCACACTTCCGCCTTGCGCGCGTGCATGGGTTCTCGTTACATGGCTAGTTGATTGTGGTCTAGGGGTTGATGGTTATCCACTATACAAACGTCAACCAGTCCACTAGACAAACATCCAGTCCACCGATGGTGAACAGTTGTTCAGTGTGCCGCGTCCGTTTGGAGGGGGTGAACATTTGTTCAGTGTGCCCGACCTAGTAGTACGGGTGGGCGGCTGCTCAGGGTGCCCGATGGTTAGTTACCTAACGGTTAGGCGCCTAACCTTGTGGGTTCGGTGTCCTTGAGTGTGGTAGGGGGGTAGGTTTGACGTGGGGCCTCGGGCGGGTGCGGGGGGAGCCCACCACCTCCCCCAACAAAAAACCAAAGTAACGCACGGGTAGTGACCGAGCGGAGAGAGCGGCGCCACCGGAGCAGCGCGCAAAGGTGTTGACAGTTGGTAAATGCTTGTAGTACACGCAGTGGCGTGTACAATCGGGATGTACCCGCCACGGAAGCGACACCTGGAATCGTTCGACTTTCCCGCTGCAACACGGGCTAAAAACTGGAAGTGGTTTTAACTTGTTAAGATTTGGGTAGGCGCCGGGTTGACACCGAACCAGCCTGCTCGTAGGCTCGCGGGCTGGAGGGTCCCTTGAGCAGCATCAGACCTCGACGACCGGACGCCCTGCCTCTCGGCTTTGAGCGGGACCACGAGGGCGAGTTGGTCGAGCTCTCCTTACGGGCCTACGAGGGTTTGGCCCCAGATGCTGTGGTTCGTCACGCTCTTGAGGAAGGGGTTGGCGCTCGCCAGACGCTGCAGGTGTTGCACGCCATTGGAGTTCATGGGGCGACGCTGGCGCAGGTGATTGAGGCGCGGGCGCTCGCTCGGGCTGAGTTGGCGGACGAGTACGCGGTGAGCAAGGTCGAGGCCCGCGCGCTGCTTCTGCGCCAGGCTGACAAGATTTTGGCGCGTCTCAACCACGAGCTGGGTGTTGGCAACTACCGGGTGGCCAAGGACGCCGTGGCGGCGCTTGCGTTGCGGGCGAAGTTGGTGGGGCTCGACAAGGGCGAGGATTCGCTCGCTGAGAAGCTGAACGAGGAGTTGGCTCGGGTGAACGATGCGAGTCGCGCCGGCGGGCTGTCGGTGCCTCGCTCGACGGCGACCAGGGCGGAGACGTTGGAGGCTGCGATGCAGAAGCACAAGCAGCACCAGTTCGAGGAAGGGGGCAAGGATGGAGCCTGATGAGGTGGTGGTGGCCGAGGTAGACGGCCCGGTTGAGCATACGGTTGTTGCGTCTGGCGTTGGCGAGATGCGGGTGGACAGCTTGGACGCGATTGGGCTCGCGCCGGCGGACGCGGTGACGACGGCGATGTTCTTCTTCGCCGACGACATCCGAGGGATGTTCGCCGCCATCAAGTCGTTCAGCACCCGCCGGGCCATTGTGGAGGGCGCCATCGCCGACATGGAGGCTCTGGCGGCGCACCAGTTGCGGGCTCGCTTGGCTGACGACAAGATCTCGACCTCAAGCTTTGTGCAGGGCTTGGTCCGGGGGCTTTGCGGTCGCATCGAGGACGCCCTTGGCATCTATGACGAGTTGCCAAAGGCGCAGACGCGCAAGATGACTTTGGAGACCATCGAGGCCGGCATCCTGCTGCGGCACTTCGCCCGCAAGATGCGGCGGACCTTCTGCGCGCTCGAACTCACCGGGCTCATCACCGAGGACGACGACCGGCACAACGTCTCTGTTTCGATGGCCGTGGCCTTGCGGGATGCCGCCAGCCTGGCCAAGAGCCTGCGCCGACTGAGGGGCTCGTGGGCCAAGGCGGTCCTTGGCTCGAGGGGCAAGCAGGTTGCGGACGACCTTGAGGCTGCGGTGCGCCAGCGAGTCGCCGAGCTGGAGGCTGCCCGCCAGGGCGTCTTGGGTGGGACGCTCTCGCCGCTGGAAGGCGCTGCCGTGCAGTACGGGTTCGTCCGCAGAGAAGAGCCAGAAGGCCCGCGCGAGGACGCCGACATCGAGGTGTCCGCCCTGTCGACGGAGGATGAGCCGTCGTGACCAAGCCGAGTAGGCCAGCATGAAGCCGCTCAAACCCCGCAGAAGGGACCTACACCGGGAGGCAGCGGAGGAAGTCCGGCGCTGTCGCGCGGATTTCCTTTACTTCTGCGAGAACTACATCTTCTACGAGGACAGATACAGCCGGCACGTCAACTTCGCGCCCAACGAGGAGCAGTTGTTGCTGCTGCACTCGATGGAGACGCAGCGGCAGGTCCTCAACCTCAAGGCCCGCAAGCTCGGCATGTCGACCTTGCTGTGCTTCTACGCCCTGTGGCTGGCGCTGTTCCACCGGACCAAGTGCGCGCTGCTGGCGCACGATGACGCCAGCGTCAAGAACCTCGTCCGCACCAAGTTCCGCTACGCCATCACCCACCTCCCATCGTTCTTGAAGGCCGGCGACTTCAAGATTCGGGAGGACAACATCGAGACGGGCCTCGTCTTTGTCGGCGGCGGCTCGCTCCGCGTGTCGCAGAACGAGGGCGCAGCCTTCCGTGGCGGCGACATCGGGTTCCTGCACATCTCCGAGTTCGCCTTCCTTGCCGACCCGGCCAAGACCTTCGCGGCAGCGCTCAACGCCTGCCTGCCCGGGTCTATCAAGGTCATCGAGACCACCGCCAAGGGCCTCGGCAAGATGCACGAGCTCTGGTATGGCGAGGGCACGGCCTGGAGCAAGCTGTTCTTCCCGTGGATGACCAGCCCGATGTACTCCATTAGCGACGGCCGAACCTCCGTCGCGGCTGAACTGGAGGCCATCCGGACCCCGGAGAACGTCGCCAAGGTCGGCGAGTACGTCACCAAGTACCGGCTGTCCGGGCCCCAGACGCTGTGGCTGCTCCACAAGCTGTCCGAGAACGGGTTCGACTGGGTTGGATTCCACCGGGAGTACCCGGCGACCCCGGCGCTGGCCTTCTCGACAGCCAAGGGCCGCGTCTTCAACATCTCGTTCAACGTTGGCAAGCCGCGCGAGGGCTTCCTCACCTTCGAGCCAGTTCGCTTCGGCGAGGCCACGTCGATGGGCGTGGACACGGCCTACGGCTACGAGGATGGCGACTTCCACGCGCTGGCCGTGATGGCCGGCACTCGCGAGAAGCCGCGCCTGCTGGCCACCGGCTACGACCACATGCCGCTGCACAGTTGGTGTTCCGAAGTCCGGGTCCGGGCCATCGAGTTCAACTCGATGATCGTCGGCGACCCGGGCGGCAACGGCGCCGCCGTCCTCGACGACCTTCGAGGTAATGGCTACCCGAACATCTACCGCCGTAAGGTGGTCGACCGCATCGGCAGCCAAGCCGTCGAGAAGCTCGGCTACGCCTTCACCGATGCGACGCGCACGGTGTTGGTCCGGCACTTGATGGTCCTGTTCGGCGGCGACAAGCCGCTCATGCCCTTGCCGAAGTGCCCGAGACTGTGTCACGAAATCAACGAGTTCAAGTACAACGAGGAGCACAAGGACAACCGGCCAGAGCATGGCCCCGGCGCCCACGACGACCTGCTCTTTGCGGTGGCGATGGCCTACCACGGTCTCGACCTCGAGATCATGTCGCAGCACATCATGGCGGTTCGGCGCAGGCCCAAGACCGACGGCGAGGACCTGCTGTACGAGGCGAGAACCGGCAGGTCGTACAATGAGTTCGACGACTTCGACGACGACGACGAGGAGACGCGCAAGCGGGTGGCCGAGGCGCGGCGGCGCATGGCCCGGATGTCTGGGGATGACAACTTTTTGCTACCCCAGTTTGGGGAGAGCGGCCCAAGACATTGACTACTGACAAATGGCTCTGTGATAAGCCCTGAGTGGAGGTCCAATGAGCGGTCCAAAGTTCGACACAGACGAGTTGGCGGTTGACTACTCCGACGAGTTCGCCTCGGTTCTCGGTGGATACGGCGCCTTGCTGGTGGACGCCCACGAGAAGGAGGCCGCTGGTTTCGCTGGCGAGCCCGAGGACGACGACGACGAGCTGGCCGGCACCGGCGCCGACGCTCTTGATGCTGTTCTGGCGGAGGTCAAAGAGTACGTCGAACGCCCGGTCATCGCCGACCCGGCCGAGAAGGAGAAGCCGACAGCTTACTCCAAGGACGACCTTGAGGCCCTCAAGAGCCTGGAGGCTCCGGCCCGGCAGGGCGAGGACCCGGTCCTGGCTGAGCTTCGGGCGCAGAACCAACGCCTTGAGAAGCTGCTGGCCGCGCGTGAGTCGCAGCGGCAGGAGCAGGCGACCCGAGACTCCGCTGCCGGCCGCATTGCCGCGACTGGCAACGCCGAGGTCGACGAGTACCTCAAAGAGCAGGGGCTGCTCGACACCACGCCGCGGTTGCCGCCGGAGTTCGAGGGGCGCCTGGCCCAGCTGGAGCGTCGCAACGCCCAGTTGGAGCATCAGGCCCGGATGAACCAAGAGGCGGCCCAGATGGCTGCCGACGCTCGCGCGAAGGCTGCGGCCATCTCGCGGGTGTTCAAGGACGTGGACGGCGACGCGCTGGCCCAGGTCATTGTGGCTGGCGGCAACGGCGTGCAGTTTGCGCGCAGCGTCTACCAGAAGATGGGCGCGCTCGGCCAGGACAACCTGCCGACCCACCACCCGTCCTCGGTCAAGCGGGCGCCGATGCCCCACACTCGTGGGGTTCAGAACGCCCGCACTGAGACGGCGGCCAAGGACCAGGTTGGCTGGTCAGGCACCAACGACCCGGCAGAGCGGGCGAAGCGACTGAGCGCCCGCCGGTAATCCCGGGCGCTCACCAAGGAGACGACGATGGCGGTCACGACTCGCGCAAGCAAGGTCACGGCGAAAGCTCTCAAGGAGCAGTACCACGCCTTCATGGACCTGCTCAACTACGGTGCCGACTGGGTCAAGGAGTTGAAGGTCTCCGGCGAGGTCTACAAGGGCCGAGAGCTGATCGTGCCGATTCGCACCGAGAAGGTGCAGCCTGGCGCGTTCATGGGCGAGAACGACCCGCTGCAGACGCCGGTGTCGGCCAACTCCACCTTCCTGTCCTTCGATGTGGTGTTGTACAACGCCCGCATCGCGGTGACCTGGATGGCGCAGGACTTCGACGACGGCAGCGTCGTCAAGCTCAGCGACGACATGGAAGCCTGGATCGACTCGAACAACGAGAACCTCGAGTACGCGGCCATCTTCGGCAACGCGGTTCGTGGCATCATCTGCGAGTTCCCTGGCACCGCTGGCGTTCCGATCGCCATCGGCACGGCGTTCAACGACAACCTTGGTGCTGCCGGTGCGAACCGTTCGGCGGTGCAGGAGTTGGACTACGACGGCGACTTCCGTTGCTTCCGCGCGCTGGGTTCGACCTCGCCGGACCCGACGGCCGACGAGTCGATGGACTGCTACCCGCTGGTGGCCACCAGCCCGGCCATTGGCACGCCGTCGACCTGGGTGCCCATCACCCTGCGCTGCCTCGACGACCTCCGCTTGGTCGAGAGCGGTCACGGCATCACGGCTGGCGGTGGCGCGGGCAGCTTCGGCTTCTTCGTCGTGGCGACCGACGAGTTGAACTCGACGATCACGATCGTCGCGGTGGACAGCGCTGCGGCTCTGTCGTCTTTCCACCTCCAGGGCCTGATGCCGGTCGGCAACGGCATTGGCGTTGAGCTTGGCACCACGACCACGCTGGGCGCCCGTACCATCGGCAACACCCTCTGCTGGACCAACCACGCCAGCAAGGAGATGTTCGGCATTCTGCACAACCTGTTCGCTGGCACCTTCGGCACCAAGACGCGTGCTGCCACGGCATCGACCGACCCGCTCAAGGCGCTTCGCTCGCGCGGCTACATCGCTAGCGTGGCGGCCGGTGGTGGCCGAACGGCGCTGGCCGGCGCCCGCGTCATCCGGTTGCTCGACATCGTGCGCGCCCGCAACAGCAAGGCCCCGCAGAAGCTGTACGCCAACCCGCTGTTCAACTCGATCTACATCGCGGCGATGACGTCGGCCTTCAACTTCAACGTCGAGTCGAGCGGCGCGCAGCACAAGTCGGACCTCGTCAACACGGGCACCCGCCTCGCCGGGTACACCATCAACGAGATGCGCCGTCTGCCTCGCGGTATGCTGCTGTTCGTCACCCCCGAGCAGTGGAAGATCTGCACGCCCAAGAAGGGCGGGGTTGGCGGCGTCCCGATGCTGCGCTTCCGGGTCCAGGGCAAGAACCGCGACAGCGACACCTACCCGCACACCACCACCACGATCTGGGGCGTCTTCCAGCAGATTTGCTTCACCCCGCGCTCGGCGGCGGTGCTGAGCGGTCTGGACATCGTGAACGAGCTGCTCGACTAGTTCGAGAAGCGGATAGGCGCCCGGCCCGGCAGATGGACCCTCCGGGCTGGGCGCCAACCCGAAACGATAAGGAGAACCGACCATGGCCAACGCCACCAAGACCCTCAAGCCCTACGACCGCACCTCCGGCAGCCCGCTGGAGGCCACGTCCATCACCGTCGCCAACGGCGCGGACTGGTTCGACGACGCCGCCATCCCGGCGTCCAAGGTCAATCTGTCCGAGGTCATCACCCCGGCGACCCTCGACTCCGGCTTGGTCGGCACGGCGACCGGCCCCGTGGTCGCCGTCGGCGCGGCGCCGTTCGTGGTTGTGGCCAACATCGCGACCGGCGCGACGGCCAACGACGTCGTGACCGGCACGATGCCCCGCAAGGGCAAACTCATCGGCGTCCGCACCATCAAGACCTCGGCGGCTTCCGGAAATGTCGCCAACTCCGTCAGCGTGCGCGACACTGCCGGTGGCGCTGGCGTTCTGCTCGCCAGCAGCGTGCTTGCGACGTGGGACGCCGCTCCTGCCCTGGTGGTCTTGCCGGACGCCTCCGTCTCGCCCATCAACACGGTGGACGACTCTGCGTCTGCGACGCTGCTCGCCGGTGCCACGCTGTTCTTCTGCCGCGCTCAGACGGCCGGCGACAACGCGGCGATGGTCGTGCTGGAATTCATGCCGGTCGACTAACGTCTTCCGCCGCTGAGACTGGCGGCTCTTTGGAGGGTCCATGTTCCAGGACGTTTTTTTCGCCGCGCCCAAGGGCGTCAAGCCTGGAGTCTATCCCGGCGCCGACTTCCTTTCCAACAAAGAGGTCGGCCACTACATCCCGCCCAACAAGGCGGCTTGGTACCACGTCGACATCGACGCCAACGGCAACGGCAGGCTGTACAAGGAAGCTTCTGGCCTCAAGGCTTACGCGAGCTCGACTGCCAGCTTGGCCGAGGCCGGGGCCAAGGTGGTGGATGTCAGCTCCTTCCTGAACAGCCGCAAGGCGGACCAGGCCGGGGACGGTCTTGGGACGACTCCCGCCCTCGGTGAGGAGTTGACAACGCGCCTGGCTACCAAGCCCTCCGCCCCCTCTGGGGTCTCGATGGGCGAGGATGCCGTGGCCGCTCTTGGTGCCGAGTACTCCGAGAAGTCCTTCCCGGAGCTGCGCGCTTTGGCCAAGGCTCGCGGCCTTGCCGCCAGTGGGACCAAGGCGGAGTTGGTAGCCAAGCTGGCCGAGTCCGACCTTGGCTAGCCGTCGCGCCGCCCGGGCCGTCCGATTCCTGCTCGTTGCAGCGAGGGAGACGGCCTCGGCGCTGCTCGAGGCGAGCCGGTCGGTGCAGGCCGAGATGGCCGCCTTCGACGCTGGTGTTGACGCGGACAGCGTGAGGCAGGAAGATCTGCCAAGCGGCCGGCGCAGGACCCGCGTGGAGGTGCCGGCCGACACCGGCGGCCCCTTTCGCCGGCGCGGCCCAACGGACGATGCGTCGCCCGTTCTGATGTAGGAGCCCCATGAACGACTCCCTGATGAGCGATCAACTGGCAGACGCTCTGACGGAGTCGACGGGGCTCGCCTCCGGCCGCTACGGTTCCGCAATGCTTGGCGCCACGCCGGGCGCCATGAAGAGCCTCCAAGGCGCTGGCCCTGGCACTACCGGAAAGACCGTGGGCACGGCCTTGGGCGGAGTCATCGGCGCAGGCCTGGGCGCCCTTGCCGGAGCCCCTCCTCAGCTTGGGGCGCCAATCGGCTCTGCCCTCGGCGGCATCGCCGGCTCCGTCGTCGACTCGGAGACGGGTCCCGACGCTTCCGGCGGCGCCAACATGACCAGGGCGCGGGCGCTGCACCTGATGCGGACAGGGAAGGCCTAGCCGATGGGATGGAAGCCAGACGACACTGTCGACGTCAACCTGCCGTCGAACAAGTACAAGCTCAAGGGCAAGGTTCCTGAGGAGCTTGAGCTCTACGAGCAGCGCAAGCTGCCGATGGACTTCGCTGGCGAAGTGGAGATGGCTCGCTCGTTGCGCGAGGCCGACATCCGGATGTGGGACTACGGCCTTGCGTTCCTCATCGGCAACCAGGACTTGGTGACCGACGGGCTCAACCTTGAGCCGAACCGGATGCGCGAGGTGCGCGGCAAGGTGGTGGCGGTGACCAACCGCCTGCTGCCGTCGTACCGGGCCACTGTCGCGGCCTTCCGTCCGCAGTTGCCGGCCATCACGGCGCGCTCGCTGACCTCCAGCTACGAGAACGAGGCCCAGGCCGTCACGACCAACTTGGCCGCTCGCGCCGCTTGGCTGCAGACCAACATGGAGTGGGCGGCCCGCAAGGGCGTCGAGTGGGCGTCGCCGTGCGGCAACTTCGGCCTGCACGTCTGGCCGAACATGGACAAGGAGAAGCTGGAGGTCGACCTCGTCTCGCCCTACGACCTTCTGTTCGAGCCCTACGCCTACCGCCCCGAGTTGGCGCGTTGGCGGGCCGTCCGCAAGTTCGTGATGCGCGAGGAGGCCTACCACCTCTTCCCGGCGGCCAAAGAGTTGTTCGCCAGCACCAACGCCGACGGCGGCGACGGAGATGCCGAGTCGACCCAGCCCTACCTGCAGCAGCCCGAGGGCCGCATCGAACTGTGGTGGGTCTACTTCAAGGACGGTCGCTGCGGGGTCTGGCACAAGGACCAGTGGGTCTACGAGGGCGACTACCCCGAGGGGTGCGACCCGGTCTCGCTCGTTCGATGGACGCCTGTTCCGAACCGAATCTACGGCATCTCACAAATCATGCCGGCGATCATTCCGCAGTTGCGCTACAACCAACTCGACGAGTTGCTCTTCACCATCATCAAGCTGACGTCCAGCCCGCAGTGGCTGATTCCTCGGCAGGCGATGGTCGACGAGCGGGAGCTGACCAACGAGCCTGGGCAGAAGATCTACTACAACGACTCGGCGAGCGCGCCAGTTCTTCGCGCGTCCCCGCCGGCATCGTCCACTCTGTGGGACGCCCTGGCGATGCAGGCGGCCAAGGTCGAGGACATGATGGGCACGCACAGTGCCATCACGGGCAAGCGGACGCCGAACATCAGCAGCGGCATTGGCATGGAGACCCTCATCGGCCAGGACGAGGCGAACCTCGCGATGACGATGGACGAGTTCCAGGACGGGTTTGCTGCGGCCATCAAGGCGTGCCTGGTGCTGTGGAAGCACTACCTGCCCGAGCGCTCCCTGGTCAGGGTTCCCGGTCTCTCTGGGCGGTCGACCATCACCAGGGCCATCTCGACCGTCAACCTCGCCGAGCATCCGGACGTGGTCTTCGAGTCCGGGTCGATGTTCGCCGCCAACGGAAAGACGCGCGACCAGCAGCTGCTGTCGCTGGTCCAGTACGGGCTGCCGATCCAGATGATTCTGGACAAGCTCACCTTCAAGGTCGACGAGCACGCCGAGTTCAAGAAGGTGCAGGAAGACTACTACAGCCGGAGCCTGCTTGAGGCCATGCTCAACGGCGACACCGTCGAGTGGGTCCAGGACCCAGGCTTCATGGAGAGCGTCGAGCGTGTGTTCGGCGACTTCATCCGGAGCCCGGCCTACTACGAGGCCAAGAAGGAGCTCGCGGAGCAGGCCCAGATGGAAGCCGAGCAGGCCCAGATGGCCCAGCAGCAGTCGATGATGGAGGGTGTCGAGCCAGACCCCGAGGCGAGCATCGGCAACGCCACGGACTCGCTGCAAGCGCTCAACAACGTCTGGATTCTGTACCAGGACGTGGTGATGACCCGGGCGCAGTTGATGGCCGGAAACCAGGGCGGCCAGCCTTCGCCCCCGATGGGCTCGCCAAGGGGACCGAACGCTGGCGGCGGTGGCGGCGGCAACAAGGCCCCGCTCCCCGGCCAGCCTGGCGCGCCTGACGCGCGTCGCGGGCAGCAGGCCGGGCCGGCGACCAGAGAGAACGGCTCCAGCAAGAGCCAGGACGCGGTGGCCTTCAAGTCGGGCGGCAGGACGGGGGCGCCATGATCGTCACCGAAGTCAGGGCGCTGTTCAACCAGCTCATCGACGAGGGGACGATCTCCTTCGTCGATGACGCCGACGCCCGAAGTGCGCTCAAGCGCGCCTACAAGACCTTCCGGCGCGTGGTGACCGACAGCGACTCCTGGTTCTATGCGACCACTGTCGACCTCACGGTTGCTGGCTCGACATACAACTTGGCAACTGGCGCGGTGACCGTCCTTGGCGCAAGCCCGACGGCGACCCGGCTGATGAAGCTGCTGCTCATCGAGGTCATCAACTCCGCCGGCACGTCGGTCGGCTGGTTGCGGCCGGCGGACCAACTCGAAGACATCATCGTCCCGTGGACGACGGCGTCGCTGCAGTTCATCGGGACCTATGCGCTGAGGAACACGACGCTGCACTTCTCCAACTCCTACACCGGCACGCTGCGGCTGCACTACGTCCCGGACTCCACGGTCAACTGGGCGCTCGACGGCGTCGCCGACACTCAGTTCATCGACGACGTCCCCGACGACTTGCAGGAGTTGATCGCCTACATCGCCTACACGGACTACTACGCCCAGCGAGACGGCAACCCGGCGATTGGCATCTTCGAGCGCAGGCGGTCCCTTGAGGGCGCGCTGCGGGCGCACATCTCCGGCCGCCACGGCTCCGGAGCCGGGGTCAGGGACACGTTCTTTGGGGGGTGGTGATGCAGCCGCCCCAGACAATCTCGGGGATGCCTGGCGGCATGGACCTGAGTCGCGTGGACAAGGGTCCGTTCCTGCTGAACGTCTGGCGCCGCCTCGACGGCTGGGAGGTCCGGCCGGGCTTCGGGCAGATTGCCAAGGTGTCGTCGTCGCAGTCCGGCCCCGCGACCGATGGCGGCCTCCGCGAACTGCTTGGGTCGTTCTCGATCGAGACGTCGTTCGGCACGGTGCAGGTGTTGTCGCTGTGGCGTCTGTCCGGCTTCTCGGCCGACACCCTACCGCGATCTTCGACCGTCGAGCGCTACGCCCTGGTTGTCCACGACGCGGACCTTCGCTGCTCCTACGACTTCACCTTGCATGCACAGACGTCGCAGCGCGGCGACAGCGCCCAGCCGCCGGCGTTCTGGAAGCCCGTCTACTCGACCAGCCGGACCAAGGACCTGCAGGCGTGGCAGACGGCCATGGAGGCGCCGAGGCCCTTCTTCGCGCAGGCATCGAACGGCACGGTCCTGTTCGGCTCGAAGGAGATTGGCGTCTGGGCCTACATGCCCAGCGACTTCGGCGTCCAGGGTCTCTCGTCCGTGAACGGGTCGGCGCCACAGTCGAGCCACCGTCCGGAAGGCGAGCCCGCCTGCCTGATTCGGGTGGTGCCGTCGGACGGCGCGCTCTCGGCCGGCTTTGCCTACCTGGGCTCTGACCTGTTCCCCGCACCCGTCGATGCGTGTCGGGTCGGCGCGATGACGTGCTACGTCCAGGGGCGTTCGGTCTACCTCTCTGACGCCGGCGCCTTTGGGTCGATTCGCGCATCGAACGTCGTGACGTTGCCGACCCGGGGTGAACTGGTTGCCGTCGGCGAGGCTTCTGGCGCCATCGTGGCGATGACCAAGGACGAGACGTGGCTGCTCCGGTTGCCGCCTAACGGCTTGCTCGACTACGCCGACATTAGACAGTTGTCTGCGACAGTCGGGTGTTTCGGGGCGCAAGCCCGGGTGTCGGCCGACCGGCAGTTGATCTGGGCGGACAAGGTCAACATCTACGCCTTCGACGGCGGAACCGACATCACTCCGATTGGCAGTCAACTCGAGGGCCTGTTCTTCGATGGCCTGAGCAATCCGCTGTCGAGTTACTACAACGCGGCCGGCGAGACGTCGCTCGCCCTTCGTCAGCCAGGCAGCTTCATCCTCTGGGACGACCCGAACATCCACATGGCTTACGACTCCGACAACAGCGCGGTGTTCGTCGGGCTGCCGACCTACCAGAGCGCCCTGTGTCTGTCGCGCGGAGCCTGGTCGCTGTGGACGACCGACACCCAGGCGTCGCCGACGGCTGCCAATGTGGAGTCGGTCAACCGCCTGCGGGCGCCTCACCTGTCGGGGGCTGCCGGGCGCCTCTTCTTGGTTTCCGGCCCGGAGGAGTACTCCGGCACTCCGGTGTCCGGCAGCCCTTACGATGACGGGGCGGCAGTCATCTGTGAGCTTGGGGTTGGGGGCGCCATCGATCGGACATCGGCTGCCGAGTTGGATCAGCGGCTCCTGGTGGGCTACTTCAAGGCCTTCAACCAGACCAACGAGGGCGCCTTCGTCATCGGCAAGCCAACGCTGCTCAAGACCGGCGACAAACTCGGCGTGGCCGTCGCCACCCAGAACACGCTTCTGTTCCCGGTCTACATGCACCCGCCGGCGGGCGTCACGGCGGTCGATCTCGTCAACCTGGAGATGACCATCGACTCGCAGTGGTTCTTCTCTCCGGTGAGCTTCGGCAGTTCGGTGATCGACGTCCTGGTCCCGGCCGAGCGCGACAAGAGCCGCGACGGCTGGGGCTTTGCCGCCCCTGCTGCTGGCGCAGAGATTCGGATGTACAACGCCGGCATTCCGGCGGCCGGCGGGCATGACCTCGTTGCCGGGTTCGACGGCAACTACGCAGGCATCGTCGAGACCTGGACGTGCCGGCCGTGGCTGATTGCTGCTGGCGAGGGCAAGGTCCCGCTCTTCTGGTTGCCGCTGCTCCCGCCCGCCGGCGACTCGACCACGGTGTGGTCCTCGGTCGCAGTGGCGACCATCCGAGACCAGACGGCGGCAGTCCACCAGATGGCCGTGTTTGCCTGGGAACCCGGGTGGATCGGCGAGAGGGACACGACATGGACGACCGCGCAGCCGGTCGACTGGGCCGTCTCGACAGGATACAAAGCGGCGTCCGAGATCGATCGCGACGCCGAGTGGCGGCTGCTGCGCTTGCGCGGGGCCATCCTGGGGATGGTGTCCCACGGTGACGGCACGACGATTTCCGGCTCCAGCAAGTTCGGTCTGATGAACGCGGTGAGCGGTGCGGACTGGCGCGACTTCTCCGGGCAGATCACCGACTACCTCTTGGCCAATGAGGTGGTGGCGCGCTCAACCGTCCGGGCTCGGCTGGAGGGCATCACGACCGCCCTGGCCAAGAATCTGTTCGAGGGCGGCGTGGCCAAGTGGGGCGACAACGGCACCACCAACGGCAACACACTCATCGCCGACGAGCAGCTTGATACGCTGAACGTGAGCAACAGCGTCAAGGGCGAGGGCGCTCAGATGTTGTTCTTCGGGCACATTCGTGGAGTTGGGCAGCGGCTCCTCATCCGGTCTATCGACCTTGTTGGTCAGATCGTGGGCGTGGCCCGAAGGTGGAACCGATGACGCTCGGCCGCCTTCCTGCGCGCGTCAAACGGAACGGGAGCGAGGAGAGGGTTGCGGGGCCTGGCGACGATGCCGTGGCATTCCTGGCGCGCTTGGCGTCGAGCCTTGTCAACGCCGGTGAGTCGCTTGACATCTCGAACCGGCCAGGGAAGGGCGTCATCCTGATGCCCGGCGACCACGGTCGCGTGGTCGTTGACGTGGCCGGCGCGGTCGTTGTGTTCGTCCCTGGGGCGACGGCATCGCAGTTGGTGGTGAGCGCCAACGCCACCATTTACATGGCGTCGCTGACGCAGTCTGGCGCGAGGTCTGGCGCGGTGGTGCAGGTGTCGGCCGGCAACGTCGTCTTCTGCGGCCTGACGGTCTGGGCGACATCCGGACCGTGTCTTGGTGTTGGCCCGACAGCTCGCACCACCGTCAACGCAGCGGTGCTGAACCAGACGTCGGGCGGGGCGCTCGTTTCTGTTGAGTCTGGCGGTCGCGCCGTGTTCACTGGTACAGTGCTTGGGCCGGCAAGCACGTCGGCCACGGGCGCCATCTCCAACGCGGGTGTCGCCGCAGCGGTGGACGCGACTGGCGTGGTCAAGCTTGTGCCAGGCGCCCACGTCAACGTCACCGTGGTCTCGGAGGTCTAATGCCTCACCTTCTGACCAGAGACCAGTTCGGCGCTGGCGTTACGATCGACGGTAATCGCATCGACCGCGCGCTGGCCAGCGTCGTCGACCGCTTCAACGCCTTGCGCGCCGGAGACCGCCAGCACCGGTGGGTCGAGAGGACGCTGCACACCCACTGGCACCCGAACACCACGTCTACCGGCACCCCCTTCAAGAAGGTTGCGTCGCCGCCGTCGGCGTTCTTCATTGTCAACTCAACGAACTTGAACACCAACCGCTTCCGATGGAAGGGCTACTCCGCGCCCGGTCTTGCGCCAGAGGAGCATGTTGCGTGGGCTACGAGTTGGTCGTCCAAGGACCGGTCGAGGCTGCGCCGCATCTCGGCCACCTGCCTGCAGGTTGAGCCCTACGAGACCTACGATTGGCAGTACGGCGCCGTCGCGCCGGAGGGCTCAGTCCTTGGCGACTTCATCAACGACATCTGTGTCGAGGTCCTGGTGATGAACCCGTCGGTGATCGAGCGCCGCGACAAGTCCTCGCTGGTGCTGCTGCGCGAGAGGTTCCGGGCCAGCGCCCAACTCATCTACCCGCTGCTGCCGCTGCCGGCCGCGCCGGCGAATATGCTGCCGGTGATGGCTGGCGCCAACGGCTACGCCTCCGGCCTGTCGATCGACGTTGAGCTCGACGTTCCGCTGCCGCCATACGCCAGGTGCGTCGCCGGCCTCATCCTGCCGAGCTACCCCGCAGGGACTTCCTACGGCACGCCGTGGGAGGTCGAGGCGCCCTGGACCGCCGGTCACTGGAGCAAGACGATCACCCTGCTGGAGCCGGTATGAGCATCTTCACTCGAAGCCGGATGGCGCGCGGCGTCAAACTGCTCTTGCAGCACGTCTTCACGCCGTTGCAGGCGGTGGCCACAGCCTTGTCGGCCAAGGGGCTCAACAAGGACAACTTGGCCAAGCAGACGGTGCCGTTCCGGGTCGACGTTTGGTTCCCGGCGGCGTCTCTGTACCACCTGTGGCAGATCGACCCGGGAGCGGTGACGGTGGTCAAGTCGGCGGGCTACGACAACACCCGCCACTTCGCCGTTCCGATTCCGCTGATGCCAACCCAGGACGAGTTGAACACATCGGGGCAGATCTTCTCGGGCGATCCGGTGCCCGTCCTCGAGGAGGTGTCGATCTCCTTCGACCAGGGAGCGGAGCCCGGCTTCTACACGACAACCAGCGCCGACCCCCAGAACACGGCGACGAACGCGGCAATCAAGATCTCGATCTTGGCCAAGACAGCACTGTGGCTCGACTCCGACGCCGGTCACGACCCAGACGTGGAGTTGTTCTCGGCGATGCTGCCAACCGAGGCCTTCGTCGGCGAGGCCTTGCGGTTCAACCCACAGGTGTGGCCGGACCTGGCCCTGGCTGTCAGCCCATACAAGACCCTGGTGATTGCTGTATCTGCCGATGAGCTCGGGCAACTCTTCTCTGACTCGAACACCAACTACGAACTGCCGTCGATGTTGGTCTCGCTCAAGTTCTCAACGCAAGTCCTGTCTCACGGCACGCAGTTGCAGAACCAGCCGTCTCACGTCGGCACAACCCTGGCCGACACCGTGACGGTCTCCGCGCCGGCGGGCAACTCGAACATTGAGAGCGACACCTCAGACGGCATCCAGACCAACCTCGACACGCTCGACCAGAAGATTCGGCAACTCTTGCGCGGCGGATTCCCGGCCGACGGCTGGCGTCCGCGCAACACCCACATCACCGCCGACAGCGGCTACATGGTGATGGTGGTGCCGATGTTCAGCAACTTCGGCCAGTACGGCCAGATTGGCGGCCACAACGTGGCGAACCACCCCTACATCACCGCCGGAGTTCCGTTTCGGAACATCTGGGACGAGACCTTCATCCCACTGAACTGGCCGATCGAAATCCACCACGTTTACGCGGTGATGAACTACGGAGGCCCGAATGGGCAGTCGACGTGGTTCGGCGGTCTCGGCGAGGTTGTGCGCGGCTTGAAGCCGACGTCGCCGACGCTGTCCCACGACATCGGCGTCGGCCTCTACACGGGAATCAGGTCGGACCAAGTGGACTGGGAACAGGTCGCTCGCCTGAACTCCCTGGTCTCGGCGCTGCCGGCCGTGACGATCGACCGCGCCCGCGTGGCCAGCAACCAGCGCATGACCGACGAGGAGTTCCAGTTCGAGGTGGTTCAGGTGCCGCTGGTTGGCGCCGGAGGCGTGGCCCCGTTGAACGTCCTTGGTGGCGCCATCGCCCAAGGAACGCCGGTCTACGCGGCCAGGGGCACCACCCGCAGTTCGGCCCGCAGTTCGATTGGCGGTGGCGCATCGGCGACTCGCGGGCTAGAGACGCACCTTTGCGTGCGCTGGAAGATCGTGGACACCGGTGCGGACCTGGCTGCCGCGCCGGCCAACCACATGTACGCTGGCGTTGGCGGAAACTTTGTGGTAATCGTCGGGAAGCGGCCGTTGGTCGGCGACGACTGGCCTGTTTCGATGTAAGGGGGGTCTTCATGGCGACAGCCGCTCCAAACAATCTCGACTTGGCTCACAGTCAGGTCGGGCAGGGCGCCGTCGGTGCCTACGGCGCGAAAGCCGGCCAGTTCAAAGACCTCGAGAGAGGCATCGGCGCCGCCCGCAAGGGCGCCATGCAGGCGCTGCAGGGCCAGCAGCAGTTGGTTTCAAACCTGCCCTGGCAGCTTGACTCAGCCAAGCAGGCCGGACTCGGAGCCATCAGGTCGCAGGGGGCCCAGGCGCTCGGTTCGGCCGGCGCGCAGGCGGCGTCGCAGGGCGCTGGCGGCCTCGGGGCGCTACAGCAGTCCGGCCTACAGGGCGGCCTCGCTTCGGCCCAGTTCGGCGCCAACGCGACGACGGATGCCGCCAAGACGATGATGGCCGCCCAAGGGCAACTCGGCGCCATGTCCGGCGACCTCCAGGGCGTCGTGACCGGCGGCTACGACGCCATGCAGGAAGCCGGCGGGTCGCTGGAGGCCATCCGTGGCGCGGAGTTGGGCGAGGCCCGGGCTGCCATGGCCAAGATCTTCGATGAGTACGAGGGTGTATACAACACCGACGCGGAGGAAGCGCAGTACGAGGCCCAGATGGGAGGGCTGATCAATGAGTCCACCGACCCGGTGTTGCGCCAAGCGCTGGTCGAGATGAAGAAGCAGTACGACGAGCAGTTCTACGGCACCGGAGAAACCTCCCAGGCAGGGAAGACCTAACGATGGCGGCGAACCTCCTTCCTCGCGGATTCCGCAAGCGCGTTGCTCGCCAGAAGGCCCTGGACGAGCTAGCTGCCGAGAGGCAGCTCACGCAGTTGCGCGACCAAAAAATGACGAGCAACACCCTGAGCCAGATTGGCGCGGTCGCCGGACTTGCCAAGGACGCCTACGGCCTCGCCGACAAGGTTGTCCCGTTGTTTGGCCGCAAGGGCGACAGTTCCAAGCAGACCACGCTCACGGATGACTTCGACGAGGCCATCTACGAGGCCGATCGTGGTAAGCCGGGGCCTGCGCGGGGTCGATTCGAACCATTAGCAGACCAATTTTCTGCGGCTGGCGCAAATGGCCCGGCCAATCCAAACCCGCCGCCCGCAAGCGACAATCGTGCCGAGACGCCACAGCCGTTGTCCGCTCGCGCCGCTCCGACGCCGGAGCGCATGGGCATGGCCGCGCTGGAACGGTCCGGCCGCGCCGGCCAGGAGTTTGACTGGAACGTCCCGGCCTACCCCATGAAAGGCACCATGGACACCGCCATGCGCGAGGCAGCCGATGTCGGCGGATTCGACTTCGACATGGGCGGCGCCGCTGGTCCACGCTCGGACGACTACGATGCAGCAGAGGCCAGAGACCGCGCGACGATGAAGTTGGCCGGCGGTCAGCCGGTAATGCCAGGACCGTTGTCCGGCCTGCGCTTCCCGTCGCAGGCCCGCTACGAAGACGGGATGCGGGCCGTTCACGCCCAGATGGCAGAGGCAGAGCGCGGCCTTGAGGGTAAGGTCAGCGACGCAGAAGCCGCTCGCAGGCTCGGTGACGAGAACACCATCGACCCTCGCGTCACCGAGAAGTTCGCCAAGCAACGCAGCGGGCCGCTCCGCAGTGGCCTGGTGGCGCAGAGCGCGCCGGAGGCTGGCGGCAACACGTTCTCGATGCCGCGAGGCGGTGGCCGACCGATGCCGTCTCCGCAGGCGGCGCAGGCGGGGCCTATGGCCAATGCCCAAAATGATGCCGGGATCGCAACTCAATCAGGCCAACCACGGAGTTTGGCAGCCTTCGCGCCGGACCGCGATCAGTTGGCTGGCCTCATGAAGTCCGCCGACGGCGACCGCTTCAGCACCTTCACCCAGACGGCCGCAGCCCTCCAGGACGCGGCGCAGCGTGGCGACCGGGCCCGGGTCAAGGCACTGCTGGAGGCGTCGCGGCACTCCCGGCTTTCAGACGTTGGCCCATCCACGCTCTTTGAGATGGCGACCGGCGCTCACCTCGACAAGGCGCGAAGGGCCCTGTTGAAGTACGGCGAGATCGACCCGATGCTGGAAAGCAACAAGGCCAGAGCGGCAGCCTCGGCTCACTCTAGCCAAACCCGAGGGGACCTCAACCTCTTCCAGGCGGAGAGAGGCCGGGCCATGCTGCCGGACGATCTCCGGGCCAATAGTGCCAGCGCAGACATCAAGGTTTCTGACGCCTCCGTGCGCCCCGATCTGAACAAGCACAAGGTCCTGCAGGCTCAGACGGAGACCAGGTTCCGCCCGAGTCTGCACCGCAGCACCCTCGCCACCCAGGCAGAAGGTCGCGCCGACAGCCGGAATAGGCGCAGTTGGCGCAATGCGGAGAAGCCAAGGGCAATCTTGCGGGCTGATGAGACCAACTTCGAGACGGCTTTGAGCCAGGCGAACGCTCGCGGAGAGCAGCCGAACCCCTACATCAAGACGCAAGACGGCCGCATTGTCAGGATGACCACGGACCAGATGCGCGACTTTTACGCCAGGACCGGGTACCTCCCCGGGCTTCATGAGCTGCAGGGCATATCCGCAGCAGGCGTTCAGATCGATCCGGAACCTCCGCGCCCTGGAGCCGGACCCGGGCGCTCGGTCAGTTCTGCCGATACCACGGCGAGAGAGCGCCGGGCCGCTACTGAGAGCGAGAGGAAGCGACTGGCGACGACCAAGGCCGCGGCTGCGCGGCCGCCCGCCCCCGTTATTGACAGGACAACTATCGCCAAGCGCCGCATCGACACGGACTTCAACAAAAAACTCGTCGGCGGCGAGGTACGCTTCGGCGGCCTGTCCAACCAGGCTGCTGAAAAACAAAAACAAATAAATAACTTAGTTTTCGACGAGATGGTGAACGACTTGATGAGAGCCGGCGTGCCTCAGCGTGAGGCTGAAGCGCACGTCACCAACCTCTTCCAAAGCAAAAGGCCGAAGGCCAGATAATGCCAAGGGACACCGACTTCGAGCGGGTCAAGCCTGAGTCGCGGGTTGATGACTACGACGCGCGGGTCCGTCAAACGCTAACGACGCTGGCCCCTCACCTCGCCAACCTCTCGCCAGAGACTCGCGCGGCGGTCATTGGCTTGGTTCGCAGCAAGGCCGCTGAGCAGCAGTCGCTCGACGTCCGGGCGAAGACCCTCACCAAAGGCACAGCCAAGGCCGCGCTCGGGGCGGTACTCGGCTTGGTGCGAGCAACCGGCCTCGACTCCGTCGATCTAGGGTCTGGGAGAGACACATACGACGCGCCGCGCAAGAACCTGCGGGAATGGGACCCGACTGCAGAGCGGAAGAAGCAGCAGGTCTACGAAGACCAGGAGGCCGAGGCCGACAGTAAGCCGTTCCTCACGAATCTTCGCGAGGGAACGTCCCGCATGTGGAGCGGGCTGACCGGTCTCCCTGGGGCCATCGAGGACGCGGAGCGGCTCGGCAACGCCCAGCAGTTTGGCGAGGAGGTCGGCGAGGCTTCGGTTCGCGACATGGCCTACCTGCTGTCGTCTCCTCGCGAGGCCCTGTACCGAGACCCCACGCGCGTCCTCGACATCTCTCCCGCGACCAAGACCGCTGGCGCAGCCTCGCGCGCAGCCAAGTTCGCGCTGAAGCGCAAGGGGCTCGGCAAGGCGGCCAAGGCCGCTGGCGTCGCCGCAGAACTGATGGACCCCGGCGTGGACTCGCGGTGGTCGGCCAACATCAAGGACGCGCCCGTCAACACGGCGGAGGCGGCGAGGCACAGGGAGCTTCTCGGGAAGGCCGTCGCCAGCGGCGCCGTCGACCCGGCCGAGGTCGCCGTTGAGGCTCGGAAGGCAGGCTCGAAGGCGCCGGTTGCATCGCAGCCGCTGGACACGGCGGCGTCCGGCCTTGACCTGTCGGGTCCGGAGAAGGTGGCGCGCACCATCGGTCGCGCAGCCAGGGGCGCGGCCACCGTTGGCGCCCTCGGTTCTGACGCCATCGGCCCTGCTGGCGCGCTTCTTGTGGGCGCAGGCGCTCCCTTTGCCGGCAAGGCGACCAGCCTGCTGCTTCGCAAGGCTGCCAAGTTCGACGCCAGCCGCAGGCACGGCATCGCGCTCAATGACGCCGAGGCCGATGCGGCGGTGGCCAGGCAGATTCGGGACCCGAACACGCAGGCCGACCAGGTGGCGGAGGCCGCCGCCAGGGCTGCCGCTGTCGACGCAATGCACGAGTCGCAGGCCGTCAAGACGGTGTCCGGCCCGCTCGCCGAGGCTGTGAGGTCTGGAGGGGTTCGGGCTGCAGGCATTGACGGTGGCACGGTCAACTACCCGCTGAACTACCGCCACAACGAGTGGCGCGACGGCAAGATCAGCGCCGACCCGGAGGCGTCGGACTTCTCGCGCGCAGCCCACTCTTCGGCCTCGATGGACCAGCGAGCGGCCACGAGCGCCGACCTAGAGTTCGCCGTCGCCGCCAGCAAGCGCCGCACCGACCTGAGTGACGCTCCGAAGGAGACCGTTGGCGAAGCTCGCCGCCTGTACTCGGCCGCCAAGCGCAAGCCTGGAATGGAGGCGGAGCTCGGCCGCCATCACGAAGCGGCCCTGCGGGCTACGCCGTCGCCGGAGGCGGTCGCTGTTACCGACACCAAGCGCGCTGACTTCCGGGCTCAAACCGAGATGGCAGCGGCGCGTGCCGCCGACAACGCGGAGCGCCAGGCCGCGAAGAAGGCCAATCTCCAGCCGATGCCGAGGATTGACTCCCGCGTGGCCGCTGTTGGCCGGGCGGAGGATATGTCAGCGCGAGAGCGAACGGCTCTGGCCAAGCTCGACGAGGCGGCCAAGGCAGCCGGGCCAGAGCATGAAGGCAGGTTCAATCAAGCTCGTGAGTTGTTCCACACTTCAATCGCGGCCGGCGCCAGGCTCTCACAGGCTCTGGCTGCGGCCGACGATGCGACGAGGAAAGCGTCGAAGAAGGCGCTCGCCCGCCTGCTGCGAGCCGAGGAGTTGGCCCACAAGTCCGTGGCGATGGAGAGCGTCGGGCAGAAGATGCGCGAGCGCGCCCTTGCCGCTGCGAACGCCTGGAAGAAGGGGAATCCCATCACCTCGGACGTCCTGGTTGGCATTCATATCGCGCGCCGGGACGCTGAGGCCCTTGGTCGAGAACTGTCAAGCCCGCCGGAACTGGCGGGACTGGCCAAGGAGCGCGGCGAGAAGAAGGCTTGGTCATTGAGCGGGGCAGCCAGGGAGCTTGCGGCAAAGAAGAAGGCCGCCGATGTGGACGCCGCCCTCCAAAACGCGATCGTCCGAATCGACGCCGCCGACGAGGCCAGAGCAGCCGTCCAGCCCCCCATCCTGGCTGACCTTGCCGAGACGAAGATTGCGGCCGACCGTGAACTGGCCGGCATTCCAACGGCTGTGCGTTCCCTGGCCGAGCGCGCCGTTCTCGCCGAGCGAGCGGCCAAGAAGGCGGAGGCCAGGCTCGCCATGGCCGTCGCCTCCGACCCGAAGGCGGTCGAGCTTGCGGGCCTGAGGCGAGAGGCTGCCGACTTGCGGAAGGCCGCAAACGACCTTCGCCGGGACAAGGACGGCAAGCTCAAGAAGCTCGACAGCGACGACCGCAAGTACGTCGCCGCCAGGACCAGGTCTCTTGAGCTCGAAAGGGAGCTCCTCGGCCTTGAGCGAATGATTGCCGAGGGACTGACCAACCCGCTCATGGCCTCGTCTGTCGAGGCCGGTGGAGCCTCAGCCAGGAGGGCTGTCGCCGACGCAAAGGCGACGACCTCGGCTGCTGCTGCCAGGAAGACGGGTAAGGGCAAGCCGAAGGACCGTGGCGGCAAGTGGGGTGAGGAGGATGTCGAGACGGACCCGGGTCCGGACCCGCTGACGCTCACTGGCAGCCGCACGTTCTCGGCGATCGACCCGTCGTTCGACGACTCCGGCCTCCGCAGCCTGGCCGCAGACATTGCACAGGTTGTCGGCGACCTCAGCATCGGCAAGGGGAAAGTCAACAACATCCTAACGAAGGCCGTCAACACAACGTCGATGCTCCACGCCCTGAACCCACGCATCGTCGGCTGGGTCTCGAGGCAGTTCCGCGAGCGCCTGCGCGCCGCCGGCGTCACCGACGACGTTGTCAAGGAGATGCAGGCCTACAAGGGCAGCAGCAAGCGGATACTCGACGCCGACAAGACCGGCACGTTCCTTCGTCGCCAGCTTGAAGAGACGATCGTTAAACAGATCCAGGAGACCGACATCCTTGGCGGAACGGAGACCGTCATCTCGATCGCGCTACCGGACGGCTCAGTGTTCGACGTCGGAGAGGCGGTGAGCGAAGCCTTCGCTGCTCTCGGTGGCGAGGGCGTCTCTCCCCGTGAGCTGATGGCCCAGTCGGCCAAGCTCGCCTTCGACAAGCTGGCACAGACGCACCTGGAGCAGAAGACGCAGAGGGTCATCGTCGATGAGGCCCTGCGCTCCGTCGATGTCGTCGCCGACGCCTCTGGGCGGCTGCCGCCGCCGGTCGGGCAGGCCGCTGCTTTCGCGAAGACGCACGCCGCCGGCGCCCCAGGCAACATCGTGTTCTTCGACGCAACGCCAGGGTCGGTCGACCTCCAGCGGGCCTTTGGCGGCTCTCCGGAGTCCATCTCCGCAGACTCAATGGCGAAGTACGGTGTACCGCTCGACAAGGCGGTCATTGACGCCGCGCGCCAGGACCTGGTTTCCAACTTCATCGAAGCGCCGGCAAGCTTGCGCGACGCCGTCGTCAGCGGCCTTGCGGAGATGGGAGCCAGCCTTGGCCAGGACCAAAAGGTCTACGTCCGGTACGGCTACGGGCAGAGTGTCGGCGCTCACCTGGACTACCTCAAGTCCCTCGGCGAGGTCGGCAGCCCAATCAACGCCTTCATCCGGTCGTTGAAGCGAGGGCTGACCGTCGGCTCCTCAGGCGCGACCGTGGTGAACATGGCCTCGAATGCGGTCCTCATTGGGACAATGACCGGGCGGCCAGACGTGATTCTAGGCTTCGCCAACGAGGCGAGGCTCATCCGAGAGTTCGAGTTGAACTCCAAGGGCACTGGTGTCGCGACCGAGGAGGGCAAGATCACGGCCGCGCTGTTGAAGACGGGTATTGGCGACTCGTCGATGGCGCGGGAGTTCGATACGACCTTTGCCGGTTTGGGGTCGACGAAGGGTGGTGCCCAGAGCGCCTGGGACGCCTACTGGGCGCTCCGCACTGGAATCTACAAGCAGATTGATGCCATCCCGAAGATGTACCTCGCTCGCGGCCAGATGAAGCAACTGATGGCCGACATCAGGGACCTACGCCCCGGCGAGCACATGGCTCTCGACCAGGGAGGCGGCAGCCGCGTGTTGGTCTACTCGGACGATGCCGGTAACCTGCGTCGTAGCGGGGAAATCCTCTCGCAGGATGACATCTACGACCTCGCCGCCAAGCAGGCGACCCGGGCAGCCTCGGCCGCTCTCTTCGACTTCAACGACACCGGCCTGCTGCTGAAGTCGCTGACCAAGGTCCCTGGCGCCAGTGTCTTCAACGAACTTGGCGCGTGGTTCCTGAAGGCCATCGAACTACCGGGGCGCCAGGGCATCGTGTCGTCGGCGGCGTTCTTCGACCCCAGTTCGTCCTACCTCACCAACAGCCCGAAGTTGTTGGCTCGCAAGGCCATGGCGTTCGCGACGCTCGGCCTGCGTCGCCACGCGATGCTCTCAGCGGCGCGAGCTGTGGGCAAGTACGGCGCCCCAGCCACGAGCTCGTTGCTTGGGTTCGAAGGCGGTTCGACGTTGAGCCCGGGCCTGAACGAGGACCCCTCCGGCGGCCGTGACATTGCTCTGTCCGACATGACCCCAAGCAACTGGATGATGCCGATGCTCGGTCAAGCCGAGGCTGTCGCCCAGCTCGCGGGTAGCGCCGGCGACTTGCTCAACTACCTCAGCGGGAGCGGCAAGGATGTGGAAGAAAACATGGCATCCAGGTCGGTGCGTGGCCTGGGAGCCGGCCAGTCGTTCCGCGACTACAGAGGCCTCTCGGAGCAGGCCAGGGAGAAGGCGCAGCACGCCGACCGGATGCTGGTCCGCCAGTCCGAGATTCTGCGTGGCAAGCGGGACCTTGTATCCTCCGTCCTGAAGATGATGCAGTTCACCGGCGGTCTCACCGGCCGGGCGACGTCCGCCACCGACATGGACTGGGAGCGCAAGGTCGCTCCGTTGGTCATGGCCGCGTTCATCGGAGCCGACGGCGCCGCCCTGGTCCCGTTCAAGGCCGACAAGGAGCGCCATCGCGGCGAAACCATCGAGTGGACGGACGGCGACGAGAACTACTTCCGCTACGCCATGAGCGGCCTGTTTCGTCTCATCGGCCGCGAGAAGAACTCCGCCGCGCTTATCGAGGCGGCCAAGAAGAGAGAGAAGGCTGCGCTGCACAAGGGCGCTGCTGATGCGTTCGGGGACATGGACCCGCTCGATGCCAAGGCGCGTGTCGAACTCTTCGAGTTGCTCATCGACGACGAGGCCGGCGCCGCTGTCGAGGAGATCAATCGGCTGAAGGGGCTGTGATGCGGAGTTGGACAGAGCAGGAAGAGGCCGATGGTCTTCGTCTCCGGATTGAGGCCAGGGCGCGGTGGCGCGACGTGGCAGCCGCTCTCGGCCGCACAGAGCGGGCCGTCATCGTCCGGCTCTCGGCAAGGTGCGCCGCCGCCGTCGGCAGGTTCAAGGGCCAGTCAAGCTCAACCAGGAAGCCGGTCAAGTGGTTGGAGGAGAGGCTGGAGTGGGCTACCAGGCTCATCGCCGCTGGGGCCTCTGTGAGGCGCGCGGCGAGGACTGTGGGGGCGACCCGTGGCCAGTTGGCGATGGCACTTTGCACGCGGGGGATCAGGGCCCGCGACCTCCGCTTGGCGGCCGCGCCACAAGATGCTACGGTAGCCGTGGATTGAGCCGTATCCAAGGGACCAATACGCGCGGAGGATTGTGATGACCATCAGCAACACCGCAAGGCGCAGGCTTCTCGCCGCCATTCCGGCTGAGCAGACCGTCTCCGCAGACGAGGCGGACTTCATCAAGCAGGCGCAGGCCGCCCTTGGGGTGAAGGCAGACGGCATTGCGGGGCAGAAGACGCTATCGGCCGCGTGGTTGATGTCCCCGCCGCAAGCCGCCGAGGTCGTCGCGCGGGCGCAGGCGGCGCTGTCGTGGCCTCGCCTGACCTACTCGATGACGCGCAACACCGGCCTCGGGGAGCGCTGGCTACCGGACCCTGACGACGCGCCGGCCACCGGTGACTGCTCCGACTTCGTCGCGCACTGCCTTGCGATGCCCAAGGACCAGACGCAGGGGCTGTCGCTGCCGCTCGTGCGGCGGCAGGTGTGGCTTGGGGCTGACGCCCTCGGAACGGATGCCATTGGGTCGCCGTGGTCTTTGACCGAAGCGCAACCAGGCGACATCGTTGTTTACCAGGGACGCTGGGAGCGTGGTGAACGCGTCTCCATCGGGCACGTCGAGATCTGCGTTGACGTTGACGTCGATGCCGGCAAGATCTGGACGGTGGGCTGCGCGAGCGGCAACAGGCCGGGCGCGATCGCCCGTGCCGACAAGACCGCGCTGTGGCGCCGCAAGGGCGCGTCTGTCATCCGGCCGAGGTGGTACTCGTGAACTTGCGTAAGCGCATCTGGCTCGCCTTCATCGCCGCTGTCGTTGTTGGCTGCTGCACGGTCGCCTACCGCTACGACGGCGAGCGCTACTACCGCGTTGACCGTTGCCTGACCGGCGAGAAGGTGGTATGTGACAGCGCCACGCGGTTGCCCGACCCGGCAACCTGGACGGAGGGCTGCAGATGAACCCAACACCGATGCCGCTGAGTTGGCCAGCCCCTCCCAAACGCCCGCTCAAACCCGTCGAGCTCCCGTCTTTGGTCTTGGTCGTCGCGGTTCTCGTTGTGGTCGTGTCGTGCCAGCCCGCCTACGCCAATGGCTTCAGCTCGGACCAGATTGTCGAGCTGGTCTCTGCGGCGAAGACAGCCGTCGAGTGGGGCGCCGCAGTCACCTCCCTCATTGGGACCGCGCTGGTCGTCACCATCTGGCGCCTGTCGCACACCCTGACGCAACTCAACCAGCGCGTGGTCTTCGTTGAGAAGGAGCAGGAGAGGGTCGCCCAGCGGCTCGACGCCATCGCGGCTCACCGATGAGCGACGAGTGGCCAGGCCGCCCCTGGTTCCCAGCCACGGCAGTTCGGTCCGCTCCCATACCGGCGCAGATCGTGAGCCTTCGCATTCCGCACCGGATGGACCTCGGAGGCGAGTGGGCGTCACTGCTCGCCGAGGTGGACGAGCGGTGTGGTTCAGAGACCGCGCGCCGCATCGACGCGCTGGCCCGCCGGTGGGCGGCTCCACAGGAGGAGACTGGGCATGAACAGGGCGAAACTGGCGGCGAGTAGCCGTACAAACCGAACCGTCGCGTTGGCCGTGGCCGGCGCCGTGGCTGTGGCTGTGGGGCGTCATGCAGGCATCGACGTCCGCGCCATCGTCGAGGCATCTGGGCTGTCGATGGAAGATGCCATGGCGCTCGCTGCCGCGTCGATCGGGTCGCTGGCGGTCTGGTACCGCGAGCAGGGGCGCCCCATCGACGAGCAGGACCGGGTCACTCCGCGGCCGAAGTGAGCCTACCAGCGCGTAGCAAACACCCGGTAGGTGCCGGCGGTCGGGGTCAGGCCGGCGCCTGTCGTCTGCCACGTCAACGCCAAGGTGTCGGCCGCTGAAACGCGAGCGTGAACCAGTGCGGTGCCGGCGGCGGCGGCAGGCCCGTTGACGATCACCGTATCGGCTGTCGTGAGCCCCGCCACCGCAAAGGTCTGCTCGGTGACGCCCATGGCGGCGATGAGGGCCGGGGTCAGCGCCGGGGTGTAGCCGCGCTGCTGCGTGATGGCCGTGCCAGAGGCGCCGACCTTGAGCGAACTGTCTACAGAGACGCCCTGGCCGGCAGCGACGGTGTCGATGAGCAGCGCGCAAGACGATGGCGTAGCGTGGGTGCCAAGGCGGAGCTGCGTGCCGTTGTTGCCCGCTCCAGAGAACGTCGAGACCGACCCGAGCGTGGCGTTCTGGTACAGCATGACCGAGTGGGAGTTTGTGTAGTTGGCATCCTTGTTGGACGACACCTGAAGGCCGGCCGGTATGGTCAGGCCAGAGTGCGAATAGGCCGAGGCGAACCGCATGAGCCAGTTGGCGTCTGCTGCTGAGTTGCCGCCCTGAGCCAGGGCTCTCGGGTAGCCGGTGTGGCCAAGGCTCGTCGTGTTGACGAGGAAGTGCTCGTTCGCGTTGGTGGCGTCGTTCACGCGGAGGCTGGTCTTGACCTGCACCGCCCCTGTGAAAGTGGCGCCAGCGAGCGCGGCCTTGGCAGCAAGGTCGGCAACGAGGTTTGTGATCTGCGACTGCGACAGGGTGAGCGGGTCAGAACCGGCAGCGGCGTGCGCGGCTGCGTGCGCCGCCGGGGCCAGCGGGATCAGCGTGTAGTAGGCCCCGGATGGCACAAGCAAACCAGGCAGAAGCACGGGGTTGCCGTCTATCTCATAGAGAACGGGGCGAACAATCGGCACGTGACCTCCAGGAAGCCACGGTACGCCTACACCTACGGGAGGTCAATGGCCGAGGCAGTGGCGTCAGCGGCCCCGATTGCGCTCAGCAGCGCGTCCCGGTGCGCCGGCCAGTCCTCGGTTGTGGCCAGCGACGCCACACCAATGACCAGGGACTCAAGCAGTTCGTCTGCCTGTTGTTGCCGGTACTCCTGCCGCTTGCGCTCAGCCTCTCGCGCCCGCTCGTCCATGCGCCGGTGACTGAGGGTTAGTGCTGCCTGTCGAGCGGCGTCTGAGCGCCCCTTTGCCCTGCGCTTGGACTCTCGCTCAGCGAAGTTGCCTTCGCCCATCACAGCACCTCCTGCCGCTGGTCGTCGCCGCCGTCGCCGGCGCCGTCGCCGTAGCCATAGCCGTAGCCGTCGCCGTCGCCGATGCCGTAGCCGTAGCCGCCACCGTAGCCGTAGACGTCGCCGATGCCGTAGCCGTAGCCGTAGCCATCCATCACAGCACCTCCTGCCGATGGTCGACGCATCCGTCGCCGGTGCCGTCGCCGTCGCCGAAGCCGAAGCCGCCCATCACAGCACCCCGAAGGACGCGGCGACGACAGGCGCGACCTCGATCAGCCGCCGCACCCCGATGACAGCCATCGGGCGCTCGGTCACGACAGACACCGACGGGCTCGACGCATCGAGCCCGAGTTGCGCGAGGTCGGACACACTGCCGTCGCCGGCGCGCCCCGCGACGTAGTACCGCCGCAGGTGGCGGCTGCGCAGCATCACCACGCGCCCGTCGGACTGTAGCGCCGCCGCGCCACCCTCGACGAGCCCCACATACACACCACAATCTCCAGCCACGATACACAGTACACCAGCCATCACACACCTCCCTCTCGCAAAAGCTGCGCCAGAGCCAGCGCGCCTTGCGCCGGCACCACCGCATTACCCAACTGCCTCAGTCGCGCTGGGCGGCCGCGCTGCGCCGGCCCCGTCATCGTCCGTGGCGGCTCCCAGTCGAACTGCGGGCCACGGTCCGGAGCCTCGCGCACCCAGCCCGCCGGCCACATTGGGTCGTACAGCAGCGCTCTGGCTTCCTTGTGCCCGACATCTGCGTCGAGGTCGGTCCAGCCGACGGGGAAGCCCATCAACGTCTCGACCCAGTCCGGGTTGAGGCGGCCCAACACCGCATCACAAAGACCAGGCGAGCCCTGGCGCCGCTCCTGGTAGTCATTGTCCGCGCCAGCGCGGTAGTCCCTGGCGCAGGGCGTCGGCCATGGGCGCACGGCCGTCTCAAGCCCATCGCCGCTGGCGGGCGACAGTCCGGCGCGGTTGTGGCCGCCCTTGATTGTCGGTTTTGGCCACGGCAGCACGGCGTTGGATAGGCCGGGGCGCACCGGCCCGACTCTCCCGGCAGCGCCGCCCTGGTTATCCCGCTCCGCCACCGTTGGAGTTGTCCATGCCGCCACCGCAGGCTCTGTCGGCACCCACCCAGGACGCCACCAGCGCCGGTACAGTTCTGGAGCGTCGCCGCGCACGGCGAGAACGAAGGCGCGCCGCCGTCGGTGTGGAGCTCCGGCCTCGATGGCCGTCACCGGCGCCCAGTTCGTGCGATAGCCAAACTCCTCGAAGGTGGCGTCGACCGTCGCCCGGTGCTTGAACAACGGCGGCACGTTCTCGATAAACACCGCGTTCGGCCTCGTCTCCCCAACGATACGGACCATCTCCCAGAACAGCCCGCTGCGCTCGCCAGCGAGACCGGCCCGGGTCCCGGCGACCGAGAGGTCCTGGCACGGGAAGCCTCCGCAGAGCAGGTCGACTGGTTCAAGTGTTTTTAATCCGTGGTCCCGCACGTCTCCCTCGATGACGGAACAACCAGGAGCGGCTCGGCGCCGAAGCACTGCCGCCGCGTGCCTATCGCACTCGACCTGCCAGGCGATGTGCCCGCCAAACGCCCAAGCGGCCCCGAGACCGAGGCCGCCGATTCCTGCAAAAAGTTCACCGATCTTCATCGTCTTCCTCCTCGTCAGCTTCGCGGACCCCTTCGCCTTCGCACGCCCAGCACGTCTCGTAGCCTACGCCACCACGCTCCCAGTCGGCGGACCAAGTGTCGTATGTCAGCGTCCCTTCGCCACCGCACTCACTGCACTCAACTTGCTTTGCCATCTGGACCCTCCTCATCTACGCGCGCCTGATTTCGATGTGGTAGCCCGGGCCCTCATGAAGTGCCGCGCGCCACTTCTCCGCCGCCAACCGCTGGACCAACGAGTCGTCGACCCACCAAGACCGGAGCCCGTCGAGGACCGACTTTGTCAGGTTGTCGATGTCCGGACGGCTGGCGTGAAGATCCCTCTTCGGGTCCATCAGCGGTAGCCCGCTCTTCTTGCTGATTTTGCTCATCGACATCGGCCTCGGCAGAACGAAGGTGATGCTGACCGCCAGCGGGAAGTCCATCGGGCCACCGGGAGGTCGGTGCTGCTCGGCGAGAACGGCGATTGCCGCTTGGTGCGACTTCACCGCCGACGACTGAACCACCCGGGCGTGGCCGCCAACGATGGCCGCCTTCCGGGCGTTCGACGGCTTTGGCTGCAGCGGCAGGAAGAACTTGGCCACTAGGTTACCTTCCACTGGACACCTCCCCGAGGTCGAGCTGGAAGTTGCGGAAACCAACGACGTAACTCCGGACGTCGAACTTGATGTAGTCCGGGTGGCCGATGTCCTCGCTGCCGACCGACGTCCATCCCGGGCGCGGCGCTCGAGCAAACAGTTCAACCCGCGCCGGCGGGGAGACGGTCTCGATCATCTTGTAGAAGGCCTCCGGCTTGGCGCTGTGCTGCCCTCGCTCGTGCAGTTGCAGGGTGGAGATGAGCGCCGCCGGCGTGCCCTTCGGCGCCTGCGACGGCAGGGTTCCGCGCACGCCAAACAGCAGCAGTTCGTGGCTGCCACGCGTGTACTGCCCGAGGCCGATCTGGACCTTGCCGTTTTTGACCTTTCCCCACGCGATGTTCGTGACGTAGCTGAATCCCCAAGCGTTCATGGCCCGTAGACCGGCCGGAAGCCGGTTGTTCGTCACCCACAGCCAAAGGTGGGCGTTTGACGTGGTGATGAGGCCGACCGGCATCCAGATGATGTCGGAGTCGGACATCAGGCTGTAGTGGCGGTCGGCCCCGCGCTTGATCTTGCCACCGCCGGTTTCCGCCCACGGCGGGTCAGCCAAGATCGTCGAGAACCCCCTTGGCGCTTCCGATTCGCGTTCAATAGTGGCGTGTTTATCGCTCATTCTGGACCCTCCTCATCATGGCTCTCCAGAGCCGTTCGACCTCCGCAGGCGGCAGCCTGAGCGCTTTGCCCAGTTCCACCGCAATCTCCGTGGGCGAGGCCCCCGCAGCCTCCGCCCAATCCGTCAGCGCCGAACAGCCGGCGATGACCTCCTCGTCGAAACTGGCTGCGCGGGGCAGCACGTCACCGGTCTCAATCTCGTAGCCGGCGATGACCTCGTCGATCGGCAAGTCCATCAACCTCGCGGCGCCAGAGACGCCGCAGAGCCTGACAAGCTCGACGACGGACTTGTCCCTCCCTCTAGGCGCGGAGGGCATCACGCACCCGGTCAACCAGCGCACTGAGCTTGCCAGCGTTCACGGCCAAGGCCGGGTCGTCGTACCCGAGCGACTTCGCCGCGATGAGCAGGGTCTCATCGTTGCCGCCGAACATCGCCGCCGTCTCCAACAAATCGTCGACCCTGGCGTCCCGGATGCCTGGCGGGATGATGCGGTTCTTGTCGAGGGTGTTGATGGCCTTGTCCGCCTCGGCGAGATTCTCCAACGCCGCGAAGTTCATGCCGGCCGCCGCCGACCAGACGTCGGGCTTGCGGTAGAGGGCGTGCGCCACGGTCTTGTAGACCATGGGCTTGGTGTGCAACACCCACGGACTCTGCGCCCGGGAGTCCTGGCCCTTCGCCTTCTCGTAGGGCCTAAGCTTCATAGTCTCGGACGCGGCAATGCTGCGGACGACGTCGGCCCTGGTGATGCGAATGTACCGGCGCCGACCGTCGGTGAACGTCACCACCGCGTAGCCGGCGAAGAAGTCGCTGAGCTGGAACCCGGTCTCGAGCAGGACCACCTTGGGCTCGCACGGGTCCTTCCCGGTCGGAGTTCGGTGGACGATGATGGTGTCGTTGAGCTCGTCGGTCTCGAAGAGGTCCTCGTCGCCAACCAGTGCCACCTTGATGTCCACGATGGCCGGGTTGGCTCGCTTGATGAGGTGGATGACCCCGCGCCACTCCGGCTGCACCGCCGTCAGGACGCCGGTGGTCTGCCACTTGCCGCTCGCGTCCTTGCCGGACACCTTGCGGAAGACGACCGAGGCCATCTTGCCGGTCGGGCCGACGCCAGGGCAGAGCCCAAGCGACGCCGCTTGATGGGCAATCGTGGCGAGGAAGGACCTCGGGTTCGCCTCGATCCATGGCTGGACATCAGATGGCGCCCTCTGTGCCGCAGCCGAGAACTCCGTCACGACAGCAGCGACAAAGATCTTGTGGTCCAGCGCTGCTCTGTCGAGCAGAGGCAGCAGGCTGTCCTGGGTCGCCTCCACCACTTCCGCGGCGTACTTGGTTATCAGCCGAAGGGTCGTCCCGCCGGCCTTGGCGTCCTTCTTGGTCAGTTCGACGGTCTCACTCATCGTGGCCTCCAGTCGCGAGCAACAGCTCGCCCATGCTGTCCCGAGCGGCCCAGAGCTTGAAGCGCCGGTCGGTGCAGGTCCTCTCAATCGTGTCGATGGTCAGGTCGTCTTGCCGGTACTCGACGTAAATGACCCCGTCGCCGGCGCGGTACACGCGAACCACCGTGCGCTTGCGCCCGTCTGTGCCTTTGTAGGTCTTGTTGGGCTCAACCTTGATCCATGGCCGCATCTCTACTTCTCCTTCTTGGCCCGCTTGGCCGTGAACAGCGGCGAACGGAATGGCTCGCCCTTCTTGGCGAACTTCTCCCAGACGCCCGGGTAACTGGCATCAAACGCCTCTCGGTCCAAGCGAGTCTGGCCGGAGCGCAGACCGTAGCTGTAGGAACCAACCTCGGACCAGAGCTTGTCAACGCCGCGCTCCAGCATCCACTGGCGCAGCGCCCCCTCCGCCTCCTTGAGCGAGGCATCTACGTCGGCGCTAAGCGCCTTCAGTTGAGCGATCTTCCCAAGCAGTTCAGATTCATCCGGCTGGGCCTCCCGCTCAGCGCCCTTGTTCGGGTTCAACTCGGCGGCGAGCTTGCCGGAGTTCTCGCCGGTGATAGCAGGTGCAACGCCATCGACGACGTGGCGCTGCCACCACTCCGCGCACTTCGCAACGTGGTCATCGACTTGCGCCTGGTCGTAGACGAACTCAAGGTACTTCTCCTCGAAGTTCACGAGGTCGGCGAAGCCGTAGAACAGACGCACCTTGCTCGCTGGCGCCAGCGACTGCGCGACTGCGATGTGGTGCAGGCCCTGGTAGACGTAGTTCTCCGGAATCTCATTGCCACCGACGACGGCAGCACGGTCAGGGACCGTGACGACCTTGGCCTCGCAGAGCAGGACCTCCATGCCGACATCCCCGACGGAGTCCGGACGATCGAAGATGAACGGATGCTTCTTGTGGACCAGCGGCGCGTCGAAGAGCCCAGGACCAGGCCGCATCTTCACTCCGGAGAGCCCGGGCATCTCCGAGATACGCTCGGCGAGCCGAGCCAAAACCATCGGTTCAAGGGTGTTGCCGAGCCTCATCCGATAGTTCTGCTCCTTGGCGTGGTCCTCCTCGTTGATGACATCACCGCCATTGCGGAGTTCCATGAAGAGGTCGAACTCCGTGCGGCCGAAGGACGTCTTCCCGTGGACAAGGCAGGCGTCGCTGCTGCCGATACCGAACCGAACCATCTGCTGCATCTATCACCTCCAAATGCGAGCGTATAACGAACGCTTGCCGATGTCAAACGACGTCCTTGAACGTCTGTGTTTCGCCGTCGAAGGACAGCGCGGCGCGAATGCCGCCAATACTTCCGCGCACCTTGGCGGAGTACAGTGATGCCTCGGCCGGCGAGGCTCCTCGGTTCCTGGCGAAAGGCCGGTCGAGGTAGAAGATGGAGTCGGCGTCCTGCTCCAGGCGCCCACACTCCCCGAGGTCCGACATACGGAAGTTGCCGTCGTCCCGGTCCTCGATCTTGCGATTGAGTTGGGTTGGCAGCAGGACGGCCACCCCGAGGCTGCGGGCCATGGCCTTGAGAGCGCGCGAGACTTCGCCGAGGCTGGCATGCAGGGTCGAGTGCTTCTCCAGCGAGGACATCGACTGGAAGTAGTCGGCCACGATGACCCCACAGGACCCGTAGGTCTTCTTTGTCTCTCGGGCGAGTGCCGCCAGGGAGTGGACGTTCGCGCTGGCCGAGTCGTCAAACAGGATTGGCATCTCCACGATCTGGCCGACAGACTCGCGCACCAGCGCCAACTCGTTGGCTCCGCAGCGCGCGGCCGTCAGCCGGGCCAACTTGACCCTGGTCATGGAGGCGATGACGCGGGCGGCAAGCTCCTCGGCATCCATCTCGCAGGACCAGTAGCCGACGCCGAAGACCTGCGACATCGCAATGGACAACTGCAGCGCCAGCGCTGTCTTGCCAACGCCCGGGCGGGCGGCAAGCACGACCAGCTTGCCGGGGGCGAAGATGGTCTGGGCGTAACCAACGTCGAAGTAGCGGATACCGACTGGAGGCCCGATCTGTGGCCGCATCTCTGTGGCCCGTGCCAGGACCTCCTTGGCCGCGTCGCCGATGAGAGAGAGCCGGAGGCCGCCAGACCCGTTGAGCGCAGAGAACGCCGCCACAGCCTCCTGGGCGGACTTGGCCGCGCCGACGTAGTCGGTGGCGTAGGCCGCCGAGGCTGCCTCAGTCAGGCAGAAGAGCCCAGCCCTGGAGCTGCTTATCGACTGCAGCAGTTGCACGTTGGACAGGAACGCTCCAAGGCCAACCAACGCAGAGCGCTGCCCGAATGCCACGAGGTCGAGGATCTTGCTGGTCCACCCGCCGCCTGGCCACTGCTTCTCTAGCCGCTGCGAGATGATCAACTCGGAGCCGCCCGGCTCCCCAGTCCAGGCCAGGACCTCGTTGAAGATGCGGAAGACCTCAAGGCTTGAGAAGCAGTGGCGGTCAAGTCCGCCAGCGTGCACAGCCAGACTCTTGTCTACGATCAACTGCTGGATGACAGCCGCCTCAGCAGCCGTCTGGGGAGTTTCCTGCAGGTCCATCAGTAGGCTCCGTAGGCGTCCACATGGGAGCCAGGGAAGGATACGGAAATGTTTCCACGATCGGCGCCTCTCTGCAGCCAGCCGGACGCCGCCGCCCTCCAGGACTTCATCGGGCTCTTGCCGACGGTCCAGCCCTTGGACTCGTAGAAAGCCACGAACTTGCTGGCCTGTCGCATGGCGACCGACTGAAGGCACCCCTTCTCCTGGAAGAAGGTCTGGACTTCTCTCTCAGATGGCGGCGTGAAACGCCTGTTCTTGTTCTTCTGTTCTTGATCCATGTTCTTGTTCTCGACCGGACATGGATGTCCTACGGTGGAGGGCAAAAATGTCCTACGGTGGCGGACATGGATGTCCGACGGTGCCCGTAGGACACTGGTGTCCGACGGTGCCGGGTCCACAGCGAAATCAACCGCGAAACCAAGTAGTTCGTATTCGTTCCTGCCGAAGTGTCCATCGGCCTTGACGGTTTGCTTCTTGACGATGAGCCCGCCGGCTTCCAAGCCGCTGAGAAGGCGCCGAAGTTGCCTCTGGGTCACTCCGACAGCCGATGACAAGACGTCTTGGCTTGGCCACACCACGCCGCGACCTCGCTGGCCGTAGCTGGACATCACCGCGTAGAGGAGCTTCTCCGGCGGTGATAGGTCGGGTGAGAACAAGATGTCCGTTGGGACGACAGTGAAGCGTTGCTTACTCATGGGGCCTCCCTCGGCGCGTCTGGGCGCGCGTGTAGTTGCGAGCGAAGTCTTCCTGGTGCTTGTCCTCTCCGAGGACGAGTCCGGCGCGCTCCAACTCAAGCAAGATGTGGGACACATACCCAGCCGGCACCCCCATGGCGTCGGCGAGGGCTCGTGGCGTGCTGCGCTTGGTCAGCAGCAGCCAGATTCGGATGTGGTCGACGGTCGAGCTCCATCGCAGCAGCCCGCGAGGGATGGAGATCTCAAGCAGTGGCGGGGTCGTCAGCCCGTCGTCCAGGTGGCCGAGGAAGTCAATCTCCTCGATGCGTCGGAACTCCGGCATGGCAACTCCGAAGGCGTGGCACAGGGCGAACAGGTCGACCGGGTCCAGGAACTCGCCCCTGATGGCGGACTTCAGGTTCGACGGCCGGATGTCCAGCGCCTCGATGGCGTCGTCGATGGACGCGAACCGGCCGAGCGCCAGGCGGCGCAGCTTCAGACCGAACTCGTAAGCCCAGTCGTCGTAGGTGTAGTGGCCCGACACGTTGCGGTTCAGCGCATGTCGGACCGCCCACCACTTCTCAACCGTCACCCCTCGCCCGCGCAGAAGGTGGCGGAGGCCGATTGGACCAAGGCCGCTCTTGGCTGCCACGAAGTCGGCGGTGAACGCTGGCGTGAAGGAGTTGGTCTTTGGCCTCGTGATGGCCTTGGCGATTCGGCCGAGCTCTGCGTTCAGCCACGCCTTGCCTTGGGCGTAGACTTCGAGTCGGGTCTCACTCATCGCGCGGCCACCCCCTTGAGCGCATCGCCATGCTGAAGGCCTGTTGGATGACAGAGACGGCCGACTCCAAGTCTGTGTCCTTGGAGCCGACCATCCCCTTGGCGATGCAGCACCCCCTGGCGTAGGTACGCCAGAGGGTGTGCCCCACCTCCCTGTCGAGCTCGACGCGGGCGTCGACCCTCAGGTGTTTGTACGATGCTGACTCCCCAACCTTGGGCCACGCACCCCAAGCGAAGTCGTGATCGGCCTCCGGCTTAGGTCTGGTCGAACGACCCGCTGTAGGCGAACTTCGCAGCCCAAATCGGAGTCCAACCTTCCTCGCCATGCTGCCCACCTTCGACGATCGTCAGTTCGAGCGGGGAGAACTTCCAGTCCACGACTTCTCCGTCGCGCCAGATCTTCCTGATGAGGAGCCGTTCACGCCACGACGATGCCTCGTCCATCTTCAGTTCAAACTTGGCCTGGCCGAGCAGGACAATCAGCGCCTGCGTGCGCTCCTGCGGGGTCATCGGCCCTTCTTCTTGATGGCCTCGAAGCGGGCCTCGAAGTCGTCGATGGCCGCCTTCGCCACCGGCTTGTCATCAGAGGCCTCGCCACGCGCCGCAGCAGCCTCGTCC